>Ga0326728_10002215_pt1 | contig 65580 bp, 58 predicted proteins | sample MB3enrmetagenome_FD_207602 | JGI IMG/M metagenome (GOLD analysis project Ga0326728, IMG submission 207602) | Lab enriched peat soil microbial communities from McLean, Ithaca, NY, United States - MB31MN | ecosystem: Environmental > Terrestrial > Soil > Wetlands > Peat | place: USA: New York...
CCGTTCGGCTTGACCATAAAATTTACTCAGCGCATGCGGAGCGAACTTGCTCCGTCCACGCTCCGGCGCCCTGGTGGCGCCGGCAGCCCCAATCTATTCAGTTGTGAGATATCGTCCCCAGTTCTTTGGTTCGGCGCTTCGGAAAATCCAGCACAGAAACGCAGAAGCGCAGAAAAACGGCAAAAGGGCAACTCCGTTCCTTTGGCTTTTTCTTCTGTGTTTCGGTGATTCGGCGTTGGGTTTTTGCTGGTGAGCGCCTCAAGTTGTCGGTGATTGTACCGCAGGGGTCACACCCGTTCCCATCCCGAACACGGAAGTTAAGCCCTGCCGGGCCGATTGTACTGCACGCGAAAGTGTGTGGGAGAGTAGGTCGTTGCCGGCATTAAATAAAGGCCGATCATGGAAACATGATCGGCCTTTTCCCTTTTAGCCAGATTTCAGATCGGGCGGGTTCCCGCCATTCCCCTGACCGCGTGTTTGTTTCACTTCCCGATCAACCGAAAATGTGGGTGCCCCATCCTTGCGCCCTGGCAACGTTTGCACCCCAGGGAGTATTGGCGGCGCAAGAGCCTGCCCTGAGCTTGGCGCAGGGGTGGGACGGAACGCCGCATGAACAACCAGTTTTTGTTTCGTCTTGCTCCCGGGAGCGACCCGCGAATTCAAGCATGGCTGTGCACACCTCTTTGCGTCCTACCAGAATTCTCTCGACTGAGTTGGATCAGCGCCGATCTGCGTCAATCTCCGGTGAAAGCGCTCTTCGCCGTAAATGTGCGACTACAAGACGGATGTCGTGATAGGTAATCTCTGGTGGCAGCGCGGCTTTCAGATTGCTGAGATTTTCCATGCCCAGGCGTTTGCAGGCGGCCTCGATGGCAGAATATTTTTCGGTTCCGACCCAGGCAAGCTGAAACTTCATCTCACCTTTTTCCACCAGGGTGGATACCGCCGCGACAACCGTGGCGAGCTGACGGCCGCGCAGCCGGGCGACCTCCTCCAGACTATGTCCGGCCGCCAGCAGGCCCAGCGTTTCCTCTGCCGGCCGTGCTTTCTTCCTGGGCCGCTCCTCGGCCCGCGCACCCTGCCGAAATTCTCGCAGGACCTGGAGGAGTTCCGGTCCGTAAACGGCCGTCTTGTGGGCCCCAAAACCGGGAACGGTGCGGAGCTCGGCGAGGGAGGCCGGCTGGATCTGGCAGAACGCCTCCAGCGAGCTGTCATGCATAATCACGAAAGCCGGCCGGTTCTGCTGTTCCGCCTTCTTCCGGCGCCACTGCCGGAGGTATTCGTGCAATTCCGGATCGACCGGCCGGGTGTTCCAGTCGTTTGCGGGCGATGGCAGCCGCGCCGGTGATCGCGGAGTTGCCGGCGGAGATGCAATCTTGGGCGCAGAGACTTTCTTCCTGGCGGGCTCGGCGCTATCCAGCCACGCGAGCCTGTGGCCGCAGACGTCGCAGGCCGCGCACGTAGTCCAGTGCGGGTTCTCGCCAAAATGGAGGCAAATCTGCCGATGGCGGCAGACTTGCGATTCGGCAAACCGGCGAATGGTGTGGTAGCGCTGCCAGGAGCGCTCCCGCTCCGCCGGGTCGGCGATCTGTTCGATAAAGTGGGCGAGCAGGCCGGCGTCTCGCGCCTGCCACAACAGCACACAATCCGAGGGCAGGCCGTCGCGTCCGGCCCGGCCGGCCTCCTGGTAGTACTGCTCGATCGATTTCGGCAGCGAGAGGTGAATCACGGCGCGCACCGCCGACTTGTTTATGCCCAAGCCGAAGGCAATGGTTCCCACCAGCACGCGCACTTCATCCGCCATCCAGCGCTCCTGGTTCTGGCGGCGCAAATCGGACGACATTTGCCCGTGGTAGGGCACGGCCGGAAGTCCGGAATCCTCGAGGAAATCCACGGTCTTCTCGACCCGGGCAATGGTGGGAGCATAGACGATCAGGCTGCCGGTAGCGTAACTCTCCAGCCCGGCCTGCAGCAAACGCAGCTGCTCTTTTTCCGATTCGCAGCGCCGAATCACGTATCGCAGATTGGGACGATGGAAGCTGGCAATGTACTTATCGGCATTGCGGAGTTGGAGCTGCTGCAGAATGTCGTGCCGTACCTGCCGGGTGGCGCTGGCGGTAAAGGCGGCAATCGGGCAAGCGGGGAAATGCTCGCGCAAGCAACTGAGCTGCCGGTATTCCGGACGAAACTCATGTCCCCACTCGGAAATGCAGTGGGCCTCGTCAATGGCGAATAAAGCGACGGGGACGCGGTGCAGCCACGCAATCGTATCGGGGCGGGCCAGTCGCTCCGGAGAAAGATACAGCAGGCGGTAACCTCCCCGGCAGGCCTGGCGCATCACCGCGGTTTGCTCCCCCGCAGGCAGGGTACTGTTAAGCACCGCCGCCGGAATACCCATGTCTCGCAGTTGGGCCGCCTGGTCGGCCATCAAGGCGATGAGCGGCGAGATTACCACGGCAGTTCTTCCCGACAACACCGCCGGCATTTGATAGCAGAGTGACTTGCCGCCGCCGGTAGGCATAACCACACAAGTGTCGTGCCCGGCCAGCAGGCTGCGCACGATGCGCTCCTGCAAAGGGCGGAAAGAGCCGTATCCCCAATATTGGCGAAGCGTGGCCCGCAAGTCGGCTTCAGGCGCCATACGGGAAAGAGTACAAGGTCGAAGTCGGCGGCGTCACCAATTTCCAGGAGAAAACCTATTCACCGCCGAGGACGCAGAGGACGCGGAGGAAGAATTTTGATTTGTGAATTTTGAATTTTGATTGAAAATCGATACCGCCGTTCGCATTGTCTAAATCAAAATTCAAAAATCAAAATTCACAATTCCTCCTTTCGGCGGCAGCTCAGGAAAACCTGCACACCCCCAACGGCGGCTTCTGCATCCATTCAAGACTGTAACAGGAGGAAACAACATCCATGGCCCATGAACTACCGCCGTTGCCGTACGATTACGCCGCTTTAGAGCCCTTTATCGACACCCAAACCATGCACTTGCACCACGATGGGCATCATGCCGCATACGTGAAGAACCTGAACACCGCGCTGGAGAAACATCCTGACCTGCAAAGCCGATCGGCTATCGATCTGCTCAGGAACATCAACTCGATTCCCGAAGATATACGAACCGCGGTACGCAACAACGGCGGTGGCCACGTCAATCACACCATGTTCTGGGAAATCATGAAGAGTAAGGGGGGAGGAGAGCCCCATGGCCGCATCGCCGATGCCCTGAAGGGCGCCTTTGGCGGTTTCGACACCCTGAAACAGAGATTCAACGAGGCGGGCACCAAGCATTTCGGCAGCGGGTGGGTCTGGGTGGTCAGCAAGGGCAACCAGTTGGAGATCATCACCACCGCCAACCAGGACAGCCCTTATATGCACGGCTACTACCCCGTGTTTGGCAATGACCTCTGGGAGCACGCCTATTATTTGAAATACCAGAACCGCCGGCCGGAGTATCTACAGGCCTGGTGGAACGTAATCAATTGGGAAGCGGTCAATAAGCGCCTGGAGGAAGCCTCGCGCCTGAACCGGGCGGCCTAACACCTATTGCGGATTGGTAATTTGCAGTTTTCGATTTGCAAAGTGAAAGCATAACCTGCCGGACGGCAGTTCATTGTCTTCACTTTGCAAATTGCCAATTACAAATTACCAATTCCGCAATCCCAAATCCGCAATCCCAAATTCCGGGCTATGCGGCGCTGCGGCTATTGAGTTGGCGTAAGACTTGGAATACTTCTTCGTTCGGCGGCTGCGCGCTAAGCTCATAAACCCGCGCGAAAGCGATTTTGCCTTCCTTGTCGACGACGTACACCGCGCGTTCGCTGATGCCGGGCAGCGGGACGGGGTTTTGGCGCCGCACCTCGTACTTGGCAGCCACCTCGCCATGGGGCCAGAAGTCGCTCAGCAACGGGAAATCCATCCAATCGATCTCATGGCGTTGCCAGGCGATGTGACAATAAGGAGAATCGGGACTTATACCCATGACCTGGGCATCCAGCTCGGCGAACTTCGGCAGTTCCACCTGGTACGCCGGCATCTGGACCGCTCAAGCGGGGCTGAAGTCGACCGCATAAAAGGCCAGCACGACATGCTTTCGTCCCCGGTAGTCACTGAGGCGAAACTTCTGTTTCCGGTCGCGAAGAACCCCCGGAAGCTCAAAATCCGGCGCGCTGTCGCCCACCTTCAGAGGCATAAGCTCTCCCTTCGTGCTTGGCAGGAACGCGATTACCGCAATTCCATTCTATCGGCGGGTCGGTAAAACCGGCAAGTAAGGGGGCGATAGAACCGTTTCCCGTTTCCCGTTTCCAGCGGGCCGTTCTAAGGCGAGACTGGAAACTGATAACGCCTTCTACTCACCGCAGGAAGAATCGTTCCCGTTTCCAGCGTGCAGGACACGTGCCTCTAGCACGATCGGTAGAGCCTTTCGATAGGAAAACAAATCGCGGCAAACGAGGAGCGTGCGAATTGGCATCGAACTTGGCTGGTCCCGCAGGGGAAGGAGTACCGTATCGATGTTTGGCTTGCCAAAATACAATTATGAGAATTTCACCAAGGCCCTCCTGATAAAGCCACCGTCGCTGGAACGCATTGGCGGCGCCCAAGCGGGCGAGTGGGCGCCGGAGTTCACTGCGCGCACCCTGGATGGGAGGGAAGTTACGCTGAGCGACTACCGGGGGCGGAGCAATGTGGTGCTCACGTTCGGTTCCGCGACCTGTCCTTTTACCGCCGCCTCTATCGGCGGCATGCGTCGCCTGAGTGAAGATTACCGCGGCCGCGAGGTGGAGTTTCTGTTTGTGTACGTGCGCGAGGCGCATCCCGGCGAGCGCCTGCCGGCCCACAAAAGCATGGACGACAAACGGTATGCGGCCGAAGTCTTACAGCGCGAGGAAAATCTGGCCACGCCTATTCTGCTGGACGGCTTGGGGGGCGGCATTCACCGCAAGTATGGAAAACTGCCGAATGCCACCTACCTGATTGACAAGTCCGGACGGGTGGCTTTCCGTTGTTTGTGGACGCGCCCGCGCGTCGTCAAAGATGCTCTGGAAGAGTTACTGCGGCGGCAGGAGGAACGCGACGTGGAACACGCCATTGTGGGTGGCGGCGAACACCGGGCTATGCCGGGCACCTACGCCCTGCTGCATGCCCATCGCGCCTTGGAGCGCGGCGGACACCAGGCGGTATACGATTTCCGCCGCGAAATGGGTGTGCCCGGGCGGATGGCGGTCACCGCCGGCCGCGCGTGGCGGCCGGTGGCCCAGCATCCCGGCAAGAGCGCGGCAGCCCTGGGCGCGATGGCGGCGGTTCTGGCCGGCGGAATTCTGCTTGGCCGCCACCTGCGTCAGCGGCGCGCTCTCACCCCCCCGCTGCATGACCCGGATCGCGCCGAAATCCCCCGCCACCGCCATCGCGGCGATCATCCCGGCGATGCGGCGGTAGGAACCTGAAAACCCATTTGGGATTTTGGATTTCGTATTTGGGATTTCCTAACTGTTCTCGGAGGGTTTTTCTAAAAATCCTAAATCGAAAATCCGAAATCCAAAATTTAAAAGGCTCCTCGTCCGATTCAGGATAACGCACGAGAAGCCCTTCTCCGCGGATAAACTTAAAGGTCAGGCGGCGCGGGAATATTCTTCCGGGTGCCGGGGAGCGGCCTCATCCGGTTCCGCGGGCGGAGCTTTTTGCCCGCTACGGATGCGGCGCAACAATAGGATGCAAAGGAGAATGCCGGCGACGGCGTGGAAATCGGGAATAGCTGCGGTTCTTAGCGCAGTGTGGGCTTCCCGGGCGGAAGCTGCCGGGCCTAACCGTTCCAAGGTGGCGTTCGGGCTCACCCCGGAAACAGGGGAAGCTTCAGGCCCATTCCAGCCGGCCCGCGCCAAGGGGTATTCCCCCCGTTCTTGTGGCTGGGCCAGCATTTGCTTTACATCGGGATGGATCGGAGTGGCTTCCAGACGCATCAGGGTAACGAACAACAGGAACGCGAACGCCCCGCCGATCACCCATAAGATTCGCTTTGCCAGCCCGATTCCAGTCACCTCTGGTTAGATGCAGCGGAATCCGATTGGATGCCGGGAGGGAACAGCCGTTTCCCGTTTCCGGTTTCCCGTTTCCAGCCGGTCGTGCCAGAGCCAGAGTGGAACTGGAAACGCCTTCTTACTGATCACGGGAAGAGGGTGTCCAGCAGGTCGCGCTACGGGCAGGTATCCTGCCTGCCCGCTGCACGGGAAACGGGAAACGTTCTTTTACTGACCACTGCTGTTAAGCATTACATTGTCAATCAGGCGGGTATTTCCGAAAAAAACGGCCATGACCACCAGGGCGCCCCCGGAGATGTCCGAAAGCGTGTCCAATGTCTCGGGATGCACGATTTCCAAGTAATCCAGACGCCCCAGCGGTTCTTGGCGAATGGTTTCGCGGCCGACTGCAGCCAGAGCGGCGGCATCGTGTTCGCCGGCGCCAGCCAGTGCCTGCACGCGCATGAGCGCGCGATACAGCACCGTCGCTGCCTGGCGCTGCGGCGGGTCCAGATAGGCGTTGCGCGAGCTCATGGCCAGACCGTCGGGCTCGCGCACCGTAGGACAAACGATTACTTCCACCGGCAGGTTCAGATCGCGCACCATGCGGCGGATAAGCACCACTTGCTGCGCGTCCTTTTGCCCAAAAAAGGCCAAGGCGGGATCCAGGATGTGAAACAGCTTATTGACCACGGTGGTCACCCCGCGAAAATGGCCGGGACGCGACTTGCCTTCCAGTTTCTCTGTTAGACCGGGAACCTCGACAAAAGTACCAGTGCGTGAGGTGGCACTGGTTGATCCACCGTGTGCCCCGGGAGGCGGCGGATACATTTCTTCCAACGTGGGGGCGAATACCAATTCCGTCCCTTCCCCTTGCAACAACTGCAAATCGCGGTCGAAGCTTCGCGGATAGCGCTGGAAATCTTCGTTCGGACCGAATTGCAGGGGATTGACAAAGATGCTGGCCGCCACCACGTCGGACTGCGCCCGCGCCGTCCGCACCAACGCCAAATGTCCGGCGTGAAGTGCGCCCATCGTGGGGACCAAACCGAGGCGTTTGCCTTCACGCCTCAGCAGCCGGCATGCCGCCTGCGTCTCCGCGACTGTCTTGAAAACCTTCATAACCAGGCTGCTCTCGGCTCTCGGCTGTCGGCTCTCGGCAAACACGCGGCAACACGCTACAGGCGGCAAGCTTCTGGCCGAAAACTCCTTCTATCCTTTGCAAAAGCTAAAAGAGCGAGCGCCCTCACTACAGTTCTGTGGTTTGCCGAGAGCCGAGAGCCGACAACCGAGAGCCTCTCCCTCAGCGGATCTGCTTCAGTTCCTGGGCACGTTTCCGGGCTCGAATGGCCTCCAGTTCCGCTCCCGTGTCTTTGGCCAGGTGATAGGATTCGCTGTCGCTGGGATACTGTCCTGTCTCCACGTCCTGCTTATAGGCCCGGAGCACCTCACGCACCACCGAAGCCCCATCCACGTAGCGCCGGACAAACTTTGCCGGGGGCGTGAACGAGAGGCCAAGCAGATCGTGGTAGACAAGTATTTGTCCGTCGCATTCGGGGCCGGCGCCAATGCCGATGGTGGGTACGCTGACTTCGGCGGTGATCATGGCGGCAACCTCACGCGGAACGCCCTCCAGGACCATAGCAAACACCCCGGCATGTTCCAGCGCCACCGCGTCCTTCATCAGTTGCTCGGCGGCCGCCAGGGTTTTGCCCTGGACCTTATAGCCGCCCATCACGTGCACCGACTGCGGCGTCAGGCCAATGTGTCCCATGACGGGAATCTCGGCGTCGATAAGTTTCCGGATCAACTCATAACGCTTGGCGCCCCCCTCGATCTTGACCGCCTCGGCGCCGGCTTCCTTGATGAAGCGCGCGGCGTTGATCAGCGCCTCCTTGCAGGTGATGTGGTACGAGGAAAAGGGCATATCGGCGACCAGCAGGGCCCGCTTGACCCCACGGTGCACGGCCCGCGTGTGGTGCAGCATCTCCTCCATGGTGACGGGCAGGGTATTGTCATAACCCAGCATCACCTGGGCGAGCGAATCGCCCACCAAAATGATGTCGATGCCCGCCTCGTCCACCAGACGCGCGCTGGCGTAGTCGTAGGCGGTTAAGCTGGTAATGGGTTGCCGCTTGGTTTTCTTTTCCAGGAGCGATGCAGTAGTGACTTTGCGGGAATCCGCTAGCGTGGTAATGCTCACAAGATCCTCCAGTGCCCTTCCGCCGCAGGCGGATAGAGCCTGTACTGATCACATTTTACAAGCAACAAGCTACAAGCAACAAGTCACAAGCCCTACCCTCCAACGTCTGTCATCCTGCGCCACGCGTCCGCCATAGTTTAGACAGTTGCCATCCGTCCGGGCGCGTGGCGCAGAGCCTGCCCCGAGCGAAGCCGAGGGGATCTATGCATTTCGGCTCTATGTGCCATTGCCCTTGGTGGGCAACGAGGAGATTACAGGTGCGCTGGGTCCCCACCCTAACCGCCGTCCTGAGCAAAGTCAGTGACATTGGGCGTCCTCGCCGGCTCAGCCACAGCTCCTGCTACCCGCAGCCCGCCGCCGAGGACGGCAGCGCTACTGGAACAACCCGGGGCGCATCTCCATTTTCATTCTCGGTGGTGTGCCGCAGGCGCAGACTATCTGCCATGTGATTCCGGGCTTGCGGCTTGTGGCTTGTTGCTTCTTGCTCAAGCAGAAACAGTATCCGCCCCATTGGTCAGAGGAAGGAAATATTGCGTACCGCGAATAGGCTCCGAAAGCCGGCGCAGCAACTCTTGCAAGTCCCGGTTGTGCTCGACAAAGTCGATTTCGGAGGTATTCACAATCAGCAGGTCTGAAGCGGTGTAGTGGAAGAAGAAGTGCTCGTACGCCCTGACCACCGCCTCCAGATAGTCGTCGTTGATGGAAACTTCTGCCGGCGCCTTTTTCTTCTTGAGCCGCCTCTTCAGCACTTCGGGAGTGGCGTGCAGGTAAATCACCAGGTCGGGGGTGGGCAACTGGTCGCGGAACATCGAGTAATAGCGGTTGTAAACCTCCAGTTCCTGGTCGTTCAAATTGAGGCAGGCAAAGACCTTGTCTTTTTCGAAGATGTAGTCGGCCACAACCGTGCGGCGCGAGTTGGGACGGAGGTCCAAAGCGCGCAATTGTTCGAATCGCCGGATCAGGAAGGAGAACTGGGTCTGAAATGCAGCCCCCCCCTCCCCTTCGTAAAAGGCGGCCAGGAACGGGTTAGTCTCCGGTTCAGTTACCAGTTGGGCATTGAGCCGCTCGGCGATGATGCGGGCCAGGGTGCTCTTGCCGACCCGGATGGGTCCTTCCAGCGCAATGTAATGGGGCAACTCGAAAAGGTTTGCCATGATCTGTTGCGGGCAGAATAGCCTGCCAGCTCTCAACTGTAAAGACAGTTACTCAATGGTCAGTTCCCAGTATTGGTTTTTTCAGCTTGCTGCATACTGATCCCTCAGAAAATGGTGAAAAACCTCTTACCGCAGAGGATCCTTCGACAAGAGCACGTCGAAGGATACTCCGCGGTGAAGAAGTTTTGTGTTTTTTCACATCTTCTTCAGACCGGGCCCGCTGGAAACCGGAAACTCGAAACGTGGCCCCGCTAGGTTACAATCGCTCTAAGATGCTGGGACTGCTGGTGACAACGGCTGCACTGGGTGCAGCTTGCGGCCTGGGCTATAACAGCATGGCGCCGCGCTCGCAACTGTTTGGCCGCACTTTTATCGGCAATGAGAGTGCTCCCCGGCAGATTGCCCTCACCTTCGACGATGGTCCCAGCGATCCGGATACGCTCAAATTGCTGGAGATCTTAGACGCCAGCGGCGTCCGGGCGACCTTTTTCATGATCGGCCGCTATGCCGCCATGTACCCGAAGATTGCGGAGAGGGTAGCGCGCGCCGGCCATGTCATTGGCAATCACACCTTCAGTCATCCCAACCTGATATTCCGTTCGTGGGCGCAGATTCGCCAGGAGCTCGAGCAGTGCCAGCGTGCATTGACGGATGCGGTGGGGGAACACTCGCGTCTGTTTCGGCCGCCGCATGGCGGCCGCCGGCCCGACGTGCTGCGCGTAGTTAGAGAGGCGGGGTTGGTCCCGGTAATGTGGAGTGTGGCTGGGCGGGATTGGAACTCGGATCCGGCCGCCGAGATTGAGGCCCGAGTGGTCCGCCAGGCGCGTGGGGGGGATGTCATCCTTCTGCACGACGGCAGCCATTTGCAGACCGGCAGCAACCGCCCGCAAACCCTGATCGCCACGGCGCGTCTCGTCCGGCGCTATCAGGACCAGGGCTTTCAGTTCGTGACCATTCCGGAGATGATGCAGCCACAAGCCTGACCGAAGACCAGCCCGCGCTTTCGGGCCGGAGGGTGGAATCTGCAATCACACCGGGAAGAGTTCCCTTTGTCTTTGACTATTGCCGGGTTCTGGGCGAACATCGGACCGGACTGTCTCGCGGTTGCCAAGGGGAGGTAGAGGTTGCAGAGGGGCGGAGCTTCGTCTATGAAGAACATCTTTGAGGTACTCAGGCAAAAAGAAGCGGAATTGCAACAGCTCCAAAAGGAGGTTGAGGCCCTGCGGATAGCGGCGCGCTTGCTGGCGGAAGAAGGCGACTCGCGGATCGAGACGCCGCTGCGTCCGGCGATAGCTGCGGCCGGTCCGGTACCGGCGCCGGCGCCGCGTTCCAGCAGGGAAATTCCCGTCATGTTCGAAGCTGGTCCCCGGCAGTTTCCGTGAGAGCAAGAGCGTAGTTCGTGGCGGTAGAAATGCAGAGCGCAGACAAAGTGGGAGAGCGGCGCCGGCATCCCCGGAGGCACATTGCCGGTGGGCAACTGCTGACTGCCAGCATGGCTCTCCGCAGCCTCAATGGTGAACTGCACCACTGCAGCGGTATTGTTCTCGATCTGAGCGAAGGCGGGATGGGAGTTCGGCCATTTCTGCCGCTGGCACGCGGGGCCGTAGGAGGTGTGCACCTGAATTTGCCCGGCGCCGCTCGGGAGTTTACCGGCAAGGGCCTGGTCGCCTGGGTGGCCGCCGGCGGGCGGGCCGGGATCTGCTTTCTCGATGTGCCGCAAAGCGCGCGCGAGCAACTGCGCGACTGGCTGAACGAGGACGTTTGCGTGGCTCTAGAACCCGAAAAAGTCGATGTCGAGAAGGTCGTTTCCGGCACTCGCGGAGACGGCGGTGACGACGAGCTCGATTTTCAAGCCGCGCTGGAACTGATCGCCGAGCGGGCGCAGGCGATTACCGGAGCCAGCGGAGCTGCGTTGGCGCTCGGGGACAGCACGGGAATGGTGTGCCAAGCCAGTGTGGGCGAGGCTCCCGATGTCGGCGTGCAGCTTCGGCCGGAAGGGGGATTGTCCGGCTATTGCCTGCGTACCGGGGAGGTCGTGCATTGCAACAATGCAGAGAGCGATCCGCGGGTAAATGCCGTGGCGGCCCGGCAACTGAAGCTGGGATCGGCCATTATTGTTCCCGTGTTCGCGCTGGGCCGGCTCTCCGGGTTGCTGGAGGTCTTCTCGCCGCGCACCCAGGCTTTTGACGAGAAGCACGTGGCGCGCCTGGAGCGCTTCGCGGAATTGTTAGCATCCGCGGTGGAAGAGAATCAGAAAGAACAAAAGGTCGCGGCCAGTGCGGTGGCCGAACCGCCGTCCGATCCTCCGGCGCCTCCCTCGGAACCAGTAGCGCGCCTGGAATCGGAATCGTCCGCGCCGCGGTTTCCCGAACCAGCAATACCGGTTGAGACGGATACTCTGAAGCCTGTTCCGGCAGCGCCTCCCTCGCCGTATTTTGTTTTTGACAGGTCCCCCAAGCCAGTGGGCACAGCGCCGAATGCTGATTCACGTCCCAGTGGACTCAGAGAGGATGTCCCGCGAACACTCAATGCTACGGGGGGAGGAAAGGTGTGGCAGACCTGCGGCGCCTGCGGACACCTCAATCCGCCGTGGGCGGTGCAGTGTGAGGGATGCAAGCACTCGCTGGGCAACATGCCCGCCCAGGCAGTGGAACGAACGGCGCCCGCGCCTGAGGCAAGGGCAGTTGTGGTACAAAAGCTCGCGGAAACCGCTCCGGGTGTGCCGGTTTTGCGCCGGGTTCGCACGCTTGCGCTAGGCGCCATTATTCTTCTGGTGCTCTGTGTGCTTGCGTTTTTCGCCGGACGCTATCTCGGCCGGGGTGGGCTCACTGCAAACCCGGCGGCGACGCCCAGTTCCTCCGCCTTGCCGCCAGAAGCTTCTCCAACTTCACCGGCAACATCTACGCCGGCAGCTACGGGGCCAATCCCTCCGGAGCTGGCGGCAAACAGCGATGCCTCCTCGGCGTCCAGGCTGGACGGCGCCGAGCTGCTCAAGCCGGTGCGCCTCACGATGTTGCCGGAGAACAGAGGTGAAACAACACGGCCGGGCTCGGAGCAAACGCAGCAAAAGCAGCCGGAAATCACTACCGCTTTGATGGCAGTGACCATGCCTCAGGGAACTTCCGAGTCCGCACCGATCACGGTAGGAAAGCTCGTCCACCGGGTGGACCCGGCGTATCCCGCCGCGGCGCGCGGCAAAAAGCTCAACGGCGTTGCCGTCTTGTCCGCCGTCGTCAGCAAGATGGGAACGATGAAAGAAGTGAATCTCATCAGCGGGCCGGAAGTGCTGGGGGCGGAAGCCGTCAAAGCCATTCGGCAGTGGCGTTATGAGCCGTATCGAGTTGCCGGCCAACCAGTGGACGTAAAAACCACCATTACCGTTACCTTCCCGCCCATCCAGGAGTAGTGCCTTGCGGACTTAACACCTGCCACAGAGACACAGAGACACAGTGGGCACATAGGCAAAGTTGGGCTGCGAGGCCCCCACAGACAGCCATCCGCTCGCCAGGCTGAGGGTGCTGGAGGTGGCGCTGCTTGCTCGGCGCCATAACCAGCAAAAGGGGTTATTTGCTTCTGTCTCTGTGGCTCTGTGGTGGGTGTTTTTCAGATTTTTAGTTGCCTAAACGCTTCGCGCGCCGCAGTCACCGTTTGCTCTATATCCTGTTCGGTATGCGCGGCGCTGAGGAACACGGCCTCGAATTGTGAGGGGGGCAGGTAAATCCCTGCTTCGAGCATGCCGCGGAAAAATCGGGCGAATGCGTTCGTATCGCAAGTGGCGGCGTCTTCCCAGTTAGCGACTCTGCGCGGCGTGAAGAACCAGGTGAACATCGAACCCACCCGATTGCAGGTAAGGGGGACCTGAGCCGAGCCCGCCGCCTGGGCCACGCCTTCCACCAATTGGGCGGCAAGTTTATCCAGGCGAGAGTACAGCCCGCGGTTGTCGCGAAGGCAGCAAAGAGTTGCTAAGCCGGCCGCCATCGCTAAGGGATTACCGCTCAGGGTCCCCGCCTGATAAACCGGGCCCAGCGGCGCAACCAGTTTCATGATCTCTCCCGAGCCACCATAGGCTCCAACGGGCAAGCCCCCTCCAATAATCTTGCCGAGGGTGGTCAGATCGGGCCGTATGCCATACAACTCCTGGGCTCCGCCATAGCTGACCCGGAAACCGGTCATTACCTCGTCGAATATCAGGAGCGCTCCATCCCGGCGGGTCAATTCGCGCAAGCCGGCCAGATAGCCCGGATTCGGCGGAACACATCCCATGTTGCCCACTACCGGCTCGACAATCACACCGGCGATTTCGCCCTTGAATTTGCCAAACGTCAATTCCAGCGCGGAAAGATCGTTGAAAGGCAATGCCAGGGTGTAGCGCGCCAGTTCCTCGACCACCCCGGCCGAACCGGGAATTCCCAGCGTGGCTACGCCCGACCCCGCCTTCACCAGCAAGGAATCTGCGTGGCCGTGATAGCAGCCTTCGAACTTGACGATGTATTTGCGCTGGGTGTAGGCGCGCGCCAGCCGTATGGCGGACATGGTGGCTTCCGTACCCGAGCTGACAAACCGCACCTGCTCCAGGCTGGGCACCGCCGCCAGAATCACCTCAGCAAGCTCGACCTCGGCGCGAGTGGAAGCGCCGAAGCTGCTGCCGTTGCGCGCCGCGGCTACTATCGCTTCCAGCACGGACGGTTCGGTGTGGCCCAGGATCAGCGGTCCCCAGGAGCCCACGTAATCGATGTACTCATTGCCGTCGGCGTCGTAAAGATGCGCCCCGTGGCCGCGTTGGATAAAGGGCGGGTTGCCGCCCACCGCGCGAAACGCGCGTACCGGCGAATCAACTCCGCCGGGAATCACCGCTTCCGCCCGTTGCTGCAGTTTGCGCGATTGCTCTGATTGACGTGCCATAACGATCTCGTGGAAAACAAACAATATAACAGGGGGATTCCTTGTGAGCGATGAGATTCTAGCGAGAAATCTTATTTCCGAGCCAACCCGGCAGCTCTGGCCGGCAACTCTGAATAGTGGAAAGGTGTCCGATGGTGTTTTTGGTCATATTGGTCGCCCTGCTGCTGGTTTGGAGTCTTAGCGTTCCCGGGTTCGAGGACTATCGCGCGCTTCTCGGGATCTGCTTTGGAATCGCCTTGTTTCTGCATGTCGCTTTGCGCTCCCGGGTACGTCCCCAGTAGGTTTGAGACCCTGTTTGACTCCGGTCCCCAGATTTTGACAACCCGCCTCCGGTCCATGGCACCTCAATTCTGTAAGTAACCTTTTCAGGAACAAGAATCAGAGCGGAGGTTGGATCTATGCTGTGGCTCATATTCCTGATCCTGTTGATCGCCTGGGTATTGGGATTGGTAGGTACTTACCAGATTGGCGCTTTGGTGTGGCTGTTGTTGGTGGCTGCACTGATTGTGCTGGTGATTCAGTTGGTCACGGGGCGCCGCCCGGTGGTGTGATCGATTAGGACAGGAGGTCAGCAACGAAAACGGCTCCGGAATACCGGAGCCGTTTTTATGTTTCCGCCCGGCGGCACTTTACGGCGAAACAGTTTGGCTGGATTCCGTGGGCACTTCCGCTTCCCGCAGGAAGCGCGCGGCTTCCTCCGGAGGGGTAGGATTGATGTAAAATCCGGTGCCCCACTCAAATCCCGCCGTCTTGGTCAGTTTCGGCATGAATTCCAAATGCCAATGGTAATGATCCTGTTGCGGTTCCTGTACCGGCGAGGTGTGTACCACAAGGTTGTAAGCCGGATTGTCGAGCACCCGGTCGGCGCGGCCGAGCAGATCTTTTACCGCGCGGGCCAGATCGGCGTACATCTGGCTGGACATGTGCTCGAAGGCGGAGGCGTGCCGCTTAGGCAGAATCCAGGTCTCGAACGGGAAGCGCGGGGCGTAGGGGGCGAGGGTCAGGAAATTTTCATTCTCTCCGACCAGGCGCACGGGATTCTCCGTCTCCTGATGAATGATGTCGCAGAAGACGCAGCGCTCTTTGTACAGATAGTACTGCTTGGCGCCCTCCAATTCGTCGATCACCGTGCGCGGCAGGATCGGCAAGGCAATTAGCTGGGAATGCGGGTGTTCCAGCGAGGCTCCCGCGGCTTCGCCGTGGTTTTTGAAAATCAGGATGTATTTGAAGCGCCGGTCCTGGCGCAGGTCGAGAATGCGATCGCGAAACGCCCAGAGCACGTCTTCCACGCGCCTGACCGGCATGGATGCCATGGTGGCGTTGTGGTCGGGAGTCTCGATGATGACCTCGTGCGCACCGATGCCATTCATCCGGTCGAACATGCCCTCGGCCTGCCGGTTCAAATTGCCCTCAATGCCCAGCGCAGGAAATTTATTGGGCACCACCCGGACCGTCCAGCCGGGAGAATTCTTGGGGGGTGGCGGACCACCGTCGGAGTTAGCGCGAAAGGCCAGGATTTCCGGCGGGGTTTTGCTTTCGTTGCCATAGCAGAAAGGGCAAAATCCCCCTTTGGGATTGACGCTTTCACGGGCAAAATCGGTGGGGCGCTTGGCACGATCGGTCGATATGATCACCCAGCGGCCAACGATCGGGTCTTTTCTTAATTCTGGCAAAGATGAGTTCTCCGAAATTAGGACAGATTACTGCGGGACGCCAGCGGGCCGCAACCCGCGCAGAGTCTCAGCCGATTGTAAACGATTGTAAAACGGGCGGCACGCGGGAAGTAAATAAGGCGAGCACCGGAAATCTGTGCCCGGCGCAGGTCGGAGCAACAAGCTACAAGCTACAAGCAACAAGCTGCAAGCAAAAACCCAAAGATCTGCTAGCCAGCGGCGGGAAAGGCATTACGCTGCAAGGTAATTTCCGGTGCGAGCGCCGGTTCGTAATATACGGTGACCACGTCGAAGCGATAGGTGGGTTGCGCCTCCAGGCGGCGCAAATACTCACGAGCGGCCGAGCGCAGGCGATGCTGCTTGTCGTGATCGACCGCAGCCTCGGCGGTCACCCAATCGTCATGGCCGCTGCGGCTCTTCACTTCGATAAAACAAAGTACATCCTTGTCCCAGCCAATCAGGTCCACTTCGCCCCGGTGGCCGGACGATCGCCAGTTGCGGGCCACCATTACGTATCCCTGCCGCCGCAACCAGAAGTAGGCATCCTCCTCGCCTCGCTGCCCGATGCGCAGGTGCCGAGCCGTTTCATGACGCTTATTCCAGGGCAACGTGCGTGCCACGGTATCGAGCCCGCGTAGAACGATTTGCAACAGCCGGGCGGACATGAGCGGATGAGTATAGCACCTTGGCGGAACGCAAAGAGGCAAACGACATGGGGTTCTTCAATGCACGAATTAGCGTTGCCAAGATCTGCTGCGTGAGCAACGTCATGTGCCCGTACATTGAGGCGATATCGTGACCAGCATATGATGGCTGGTGCGGAGTTGGATCCGGCGATTTTCCGCACCAAGTGGAAAGAGGCGGTGGTGGTCGGTTTGGTCGGGTTTTTCGGGCCGTTCCTCGGCGCGACCGCGATTGCCCACTACGTGCTGCACTGGTCGGTGCGCTCCAGTTGGCTGGCCGGGGTAGCGCTTTCGACGACCTCGGTGGCGGTGGTCTATGCTGTCATGCTGGAGTTGGGTTTCAACGAGACTGATTTCGGCAAAGCCATTCTGGCCGCCTGTTTCGTAAACGATCTGGGCACGGTGATCGCGTTGGGATTGATTTTTTCGCCGTTCACGACAAGAACGCTGATCTTCGTCGTGGTGAGCGTTAGCGTATTCATCGCTCTGCCTTTTGTGACTCCCCGGTTCTTTCGCAGGTATGGTGGCCGGCCATCGGAATTAGAGGCCAAGTATCTACTTTTTGTTCTCTTCGCGGCAGGCGGTTTGGCGGTTTGGGCAGGCGGCGAAGCGGTTCTGCCGGCATACGTGATCGGTATGGTGCTGGCCGGAACGGTGGGTAAGGATCATACCCTCATCCGGCGTCTCCGCACCCTAACTTTTGGGCTGCTGACTCCGTTCTATTTCATCCGCGCGGGCTCATTTGTGTCCGTGCCGGCGTTGATTGCTGCCCCGATGGTGTTTGTGGCCCTCTTCGCGGCCAAGATGTTGTCGAAGGTGGTGGGCTTGTTGCCGGCGGTAAGGGCCTTCCAGTATCAACGGGAAGAAGGGCTCTACTACACGCTGATGATGTCCACCGGCCTCACCTTTGGGACCATTTCGTCGTTATTCGGGCTCAATCACGGAATCATTACTCAAGCCCAATACTCGTTCCTGGTTGCAACCGTAATCGGGAGTGCCGTCGTGCCCACCATGATTGCGAACGCTTTCTTTATGCCACGACACCTGTTGCCGCGGAACGAAGAAGCCGAGACGAGGGTGGAGACGGCGCCGGTTCCTGAACTCTCAAGCGCGGATTAGTCGCCGCATTTGTGGGTTCGCTCATTGCCAAGTGGCAAAAGAGGATCAGTGAACCGGACTTTCTTCAGGATGGGGTGTAGCTCTCGTATCACCGATCGGCGCGCCAAAGATGTCGTTGTACAAATCCTCGCCGAAACTTGTTTCCAACGGCTCACCCCCGACTAATTTGAAGGTTCGGGTCCCGTCACTTTGCCGCCCGGCGCGCAGGAACAACACAGATCCCTTATCCTTCTGGTGGAAGCCACGCGCGAATTCATAAAGATGGGTCACAAAAACAATCCTGACCCCCTTCTCCAGCAGGGCCGATACGATCTGCCGCGCGATTTCCGAGCCTTCGCGTTCGTTGGTCGCCGCGAATGATTCATTGAACAAGATCATGGAATGGGAGGTGATGTGACTGACGAGGTCGCTCATCCGGCTCAGTTCTTCATCCAGCTTCCCGCTCTTCATGCTGACGTCTTCTTCGCGCCTGTAGTGCGTGAAGAGGCCGTTATAGAGGCTGGAAGAAAAAGCATCGGCCGGCGCGAACATTCCGCATTGCATCATCAACTGAGCCAGGCCAACGCTGCGCAGAAAAGTCGATTTGCCACCCTGGTTGGCGCCGGTTATCAATACGAGTTGCTGCTTGTCAGCAATTACATCGTTGCCGACTACGCGCCCGTCCCTGGTTAAGGCCAGGCAAACATCGTACAATCCGCGAAATGAAAGCCGCTGCTCGCCGGCGGCCACCGGCACAGGAAAGCACCTCGGCCCTCCTTTCTGGGCAAGTTGTTCGTGCAGGTTCAAACAACCGATGTAGAACGCCAGTTCTGTCCGTAGCATATTGAAGAAGCTGCGTACGTGGTCCGCGGATTGGCCGAGCGCGTTGGCCACCAGGCTGATTCCCCGGTCCCGCAGTTGCGCGAGCGCCTTGGCGCCACTTTCATCGCGGGGATGGAGCGAGAACTCGAAGGCAGTCGGCCGCCGCCCGCGGAGCCGGGCCACCCATTCATCGCGCACAAACCGCTTCAGCCCTCTCGTGACTGCCCATCTCAGCCACTCCCAGTCTCGGCTGCGCGGCGCGGGAATCAGATGGAGAACGTAATGAGATCCCTTGTTCCCCTTTCCCAGTCCGGCGCTGAGCAATACCCCATGGCGAAACTTCAATTGTTCCAAGTGATATTGCACATGGGCGATGTAATCGTCGTTGAGCTCTCTTTGCAGCATGGCAAAGAAGGTTCTCCAGCCGGCCGATGCGAACTGGGCGACATGCAAATCGGCCATCTCTCGCAGCTTCTTAATCGAGTCCAGCAGGTGTCCCAGCAACTCCACCGCCCACCGTAGCACCGAGTCGGGATAGTGATTGAGCACCCAGAAATAGCTCTTCCTCTCAGTTTCCGTCGCTTCAACGGCAAGAGCGTAGAGTTCGCGGATGACCGCCGGGTACTTCAGGCAATCCTGGAGGATCTCCTGGCGGTAGCGGATCGTCTCCACATCATTGTCCAATCCCGTCAGGGTTACTTTCTTGGCCACCGCGAAGAGGAACTCGTCCTTTCGCGTCATAGCATTGAACAAGGTGTTTAGGGCCAGGTCGCGCGTGAGCGCCTCCTCGTTCCACGGCAATGGCCGTTGTAAGTCGATGTCCTGGTTGCGATACAGGAGATGCGCCTTCATGAGCCCATGCGCTCCTTAATCATGGGATAAGTAACGCGGTACTTCTCGGCAATGGCCATGGCGTAAGCAAGACCGTCCGCGGGCCGCCGGACAATCTTGTACGTCCTCTGCGCCGGGTTCTCGGGCACGACCGTACTGACCATACTTACGGTCTGCTCACCCAGCGAGGCCAACTCATCGACGAAGGTCACCCACAAACATAACAAGTCCGACGCGGCGATCTTTGTTGCAATCTTCTTGCTCAACACCACGGCGTCGTTCAACGTGGTGGAGGTGAAGATTTCGTTCATGATGAGGATGCTGGCCGGCGTAGCTCGCTCCAGGATTCGGTGAATCCTGATGAGATCGTCCTGCAGCTTGCCGCGAAGATTATTGATGTTTTCTTCCTTTTCGAAATGGGTAAGGAGCTTATCGCACAGGAAGAGTTGTGCGCGTGTGCCCGGGACGGGACAGCCCAGGGCCGCAAGGTAATGTAACTGGCCAAAGGTACGGGCGAACGTCGTCTTGCCACCCTGGTTCGGGCCAGATACGACGATCATCCGCTCCCGGCCTTGCAGGTGGAAGTCGTTGCAGACTATGGTGCCGCGCTCGCCACGGAGTTTGTCAGCCAGGGCCAAATCGAAGCTCTGATCACTGGAAATCTCCTTGCAGTCCCGCACGACACGCGGATAACAGAAATTCAATCCCGCCTGCTTGAAGCGGGCAATATGCTCCAGATAAGCAATGTAGAACTGAATCTCCCGGTCGAATCGAACAATGGCGCCGTCCTGGTAATCCTGGTTTGCCAGGTTGAAATTGTCGAGAGTTGCGAATGCCTCAGGATATAGCTGGGCGACCAGGCCGAGGATCTGGGCCTCTATGTGGTTCATTTCCGGTGGATCGTTAAATTTAAAGCTGTAATCCTTGACCGCGCCCTGTTGGAATTTTTCGAATGTTGCCTCAACCTCCTCGCTGTAGTCAGGTTCACCAGCGTGAAGGCGTACTTGCACACGGTCACCGCTGATGAGGAAGGCATATTGTATGGCCGCCAGCTCACTCAGCAATTTCTTCGTTTGCGCAAGAAGCGAGATGAAGCGCTCCGATGCAACATATCGCGCCACATATTCTCTGAACACCACAAGACCGCGCGAGGTCAATTCCGCGGCCGACAAGTCTTGGGCTAAGCGGTTGACGGCATCGCAATAAATCTCTACCGCGTCCAAGAACCACCGCTGCTTCTGCAACTTGTAGTACAGCTTCTCGGCTTGCGCGAGATGTTTGCGCATGTTGCGCAGGTTCTCGGCAAAGGCCTTGATGTTCTCGAAAAGCTGCGAACGCTCAAGATCCTGCATGATTTCGTGACGCCAGAACACGGCATCCACATCCTGCAGGGGCATATAAAAGAAGGGCTTCAGGTTGTATTCCTCTTTAGTGGCCGTAGCGGCAGCAACGATCTGGTCAAGGTTGAGATCGACGAAAAAATCCGGCGGCGTAAACTGATCGTCGGGAACGTGGTCCGCTGTATTTGGAAAAAGAATGCTGTGAAAGCTCATTCTTACCTCGCGCCCACAGACTCCCAGCGCAATCGAAAGTCAATGTAAAGTGGCGTGACCATGATCCGGGCGCCTGACCGGTACTTTGGCAATTTCGCCATATTTACCAACGAGCAAATCACTCCCGGATTGCCCCGGCTGAGTTCAAGCACCCGCTCGACAAATTCCGGTAGATTGTCCGCGGCAATCCCGGCTATCTCTGTGGTCTTTTGGGCGAACTGCCGGGCCAGCACTTCGTCGAACGGCCGCAGCTCCAGTTTTTCGCTGCGGTCCACAAACAACGGCATAAGGAAACCTACATCCTCCATGTGGTCGGAACGCGCAATCCCTAAGACCGGGGTCATGGCTGACCGGGCCATCTCCTTTATGTCCGCCGCAAAGGCCTGGGATGGCCGGTTCAGGTGATCGAGCACGATCCAGTACTCCCCGGCCTGCAACACATCCAGCACCATGCCTTTGAGAGAAAGTGCTGATTTGGCCTTTATTCCCTCCGGGCCCCCAAGGATTCGTCTTGCGGCGCCGTCTTGCCGGGCCAGTGCGGCTGCCATGGTGCGTAGAACCACCTGCTTGCTGGACGAATCCGGGCAATAAAGCGCTTCCGGATGGTCGCACAGCGCCTCACGAGCCAGGACCGTCTTGCCAACCCCACTGGGTCCGTGCAACAAAAATGAACCCCGCTTTGCGAGCCGTTGCCGCACTACCGCCAATTCGTTTTCACGTCCAAACACGCCGTTCGCGATCATCTAAGAGAGATCCGTTAGGCTCCTTCGCAATTGTTCTTCACGCCGGCGATACCATCTCCGCCTCCGAGGGACGCAACTTCCGGATTTCAGCTTCGGCGGCCGCCAGCTTCGCCAGTGCTCCCTCGACCGCAGAAGCTCCCGCAGCTTGTGCGGCGCGGGCGTGGGTCAGGGCGCGTTCCGCAACCGCACTCACTTCGTGCAACAGGATGCGAATGTCGGTTTCCAGGCGTGCCTTGCCGTCGGTTACGCGCTTGTCAACGTCGCTCTGAACCCGCGTGGCATTCGTTTCCAGCAAATGATCGAGAAACTCATGCGCTTCGTGAACCATTCCGCCGCGTGCGCCTGCCAACCCCAGGGCTAAGTCAGCCAGAAAGCGCAACGGTGATGCCGGCTGTGCCAGCTCAATAAAGTCGTAGAAACGAAAGCGCGAGCGGGTACGGAAGCCCTGTTCGGCATCGAGCGGACGCGGCATATCGCTCAGCTCTGGGACACCGGCCTCGGAGAGCCGGCGTAGAAAGTCATTTCCCATATCAACAAAGCGTTGGGCTACAGCGCGATAAGACTGCTCTGCCAGGCTTTGCTCGGACGCGAGCCAAGGCATCAGTGGCCGTTTGGCAGCCTCTTGGGCTTTACGCATCACCTCCCGCCGGAACCAAGGCCCCCGCGAATGCAGTGAGCCTATTGCCGAGTCAAGTTCTTCATGGGCTTTGGGACTGCTCGCTTTCAAGAACTCGTTACGCCGATCTGCAAAGGTGCGTGATAAGCGGTGCTGCTCCGCGATAAACAGATACGCTAGGTCTCCAACGGAACGCTCCGCGTCCGCGATCGTCGTCCGCATGGCGCTCACTCGCCGCTCTGACTCCTCCACTGGACGGAGGAGGGCCTCACGTTCTTCGTGCACAATCCGAAGGAGTTGATCCGTGATGCGGCACAAGCCGCGATCGCGGGCCGCGGCGGCCAGGCTGCGCCCGGAATTCTCGGCCAAGCTCGCAAGGTCAGCGATAAGCATTTGCCAATCCCGCTCGGGTCCACGATTTTCCAGACGTTCAATGGCGCTGGTCTCGTAAATGTTGGAGACGAACCGCTGCAGCCGGGATTCCAGCATCTTGCGGGCGAAACCCGAGGCCGCAATACGCTCCTTCTCAGTAACCCGATCGGCCTTGTTGAGCACGAACAATAAATCGCTGATTTGCTTGGCCACGGTCTCGACAATGGCCAGCTCTTCGCCGGAAATCGGTGGATCGGCCCCAATCACTACAATCGCGGCATCGATGTGGGGGATGAAATCTTGAGTGGCGGCCGTATTGCCCGCAAACACGGAACCGAGTCCGGGAGTGTCTACGAAGCACATGCCGGAAGCCAGCATGGGGGCAGGCAAGAAAATCTCTACCCCGGTAATTCCCTTGGCGTTTTCCGGGTTGTGCTCTTCCGAAACGTATTGCGCCACCTCCTCCAGCGCGATAGCCGTCCACACACGATTTGCAGCTTGTACGCGCGCGGCACGATGCTGGCCGTACCGGATCACGGTCGGAACGGCAGTCACCGGGATGACGCCAGCCGGTAGCACCGCTTCGCCCACTAGCGCATCCAGCAACGTGGATTTGCCACGTTTGAACTGGCCAACACAGGCGACATAAAATCGGCCCTCGGCAATGCGTTCTGCCAGTGAACGGGCATCGGCGCTGACTCGTTCGGCCCCAAACAATTCAGCCAGATCGGCGAGGCGCTGTAAACCATTCCCGTCAAGCTGCCCTTGGCCGGTGTTCCCATTGGCTGTTGTCATATCGAAAGCCTCTCACACTCCTCAGACCTGATAACTAATGGGTAATGCCGCGCTGTGAAACGAGGAATTCTGCGATTTTTCCCAATACGCCGCCGCCAGCTTTCGTCCCGTGTTCGATTTGTTTGCGATACAGATCCAGGTCGCGTTTCATTTCCGAAAGATTCCTCTGCACGATTTGGCTCACAACCTCCTGCAGATGATCTGGCACGAACGCCCGCAGTTTGGTGGCGTGGTTCAGGCAGATGCTGCCATGGCGCAGCAGCCACTGCGCCAGAGTCGCACGACTGCCAAGTTCTTTTGCCACCTCGTGCACCCTCAGTTCCTCTTCCTTAAGGACCTGTTCGCATATACCGCAGCGTGTCCAGTCGTTTGCTCCCCCTGACTCCAAGAGTCTGCTGAAAATCCTCACGACGCTCGTAGCGGGCGTGGCGTGCGCGATTGCCCACGCATGAAAATTGCAGAGATATTCCGCTGCGCAGGGCGCTAAGGTATCGATCAGATCATTCTGAAACTCCCGGAGCAACGCGCAGATTGGGCAAGTGCCCTTCGATAATGCCTGCGCAACTCCAAACTCTCGCACCGGTTCAACTGCTTTCATGCCCATCTCCCGCTTACGAATCCCTGTACTTCTTGTGGCTGCTTACGTTGCCTGCCTCGCTGATACGAGCGTTTCCTCCTGCTTGATTGCGGCCAACGATCGCAGGTCCCGTTCTATAGCGGCACGTTCTCCCGCAGAGAGTTCAAAACCAGCCACGCCTGGTTCGGCTTGGGCGCGATAGGCGTCAGCGTAAGCCGCAAACCGACGCTCCATTTGGCGGAGAATAGTGCTGCACCAGTCACTCAACAGACGGCCGTAGACCGTAAGCGCATTTGACACCGGCGTCCCGGCTTGGCCGCCCAGTTTGTGCGCCAATTTCTGTATTTGGCAGCGCTTGCCCAGCAATCCTGCCAGAGATGGCCGGGTGACAGACAGCTCAAACATCCCCAGATCTATGGACGGCATTTCGCGGATCAGCCCATGGAATTCCTGGTCTGTTGGCCGATTCGGCGCAGCTAATTGTTCTGCAGTGGATGCGAGTTGCTTTTCCAGTTCCTCCGCCAAAGATGCCAGCGCTCGTTGGAGGACCTTTAGGCGTTCCTGCACTTGCTCCACGGTTGCCTGACGGACTTCTGCCGCTACGTCAATCGCGTGTTTGCCGTGTGCCCAGAGAACCAGGAGCCGTTCCGCGGCTTGCAAAAAAATAGTTTGTGAATCTGTAGAGATCAAATCTGCGAAGCCCCTTACGGCGCTCGCTGCCTCTTCGATGCATGCCGTAGCTCTCCGTAGCTCCGCCTCAAGAGAACGAATTCCCGTCTTCGCACTCGACGTAACCTGTCCGGAACGCTGTAACCGGCTATGCAGGGCAAATGCGACGGCTCCACACAGCATGTCAAGCTTCCGTCCGACCGAAGCCGACCGCAGCTCTTGGCATCGAGCAAGAAGCGGCACAATCTCCTGCTCGAACCACCGGTTCAGCAATTCACGACCGTTGCCCATCACGCTGACTGGGTGCACCGTGAAATCGGTCTTGGCTTCAGACTTGAGGTGTTCGGCCGTGTACCGGAGAATACGATCGAGATCTTGTTCCGCCAGCAAATCTGCTTTGCTCACTAAGACCTGTGCGGGAATGCCCGCCCGATACAGTGCGTCGATCGTTTGCAGATCGCTTGCGCTCAATGGGGAGCCAGTATCGATCAAGACGATGCCGAGATCGCAACGAGGCAGGTAGGCCATGGTCTCGGTAGCACCACTCGTCGCCAGCGAGCCCAGCCCCGGCGTGTCTACGAAGGCAACCCCTTTCTTAAGCCACGGCGACGGCAACCGAACCAGAATTCGGCTTACCAGCTTGGCATTGCCAGGGTTTTGTTGTTCGGAAGCGAATTCGCCCAGACGTGTAACCTCGTATGGTTCGGGCGTTGGGTTGGCAAACCAGACAAACAGGCCCGGAGGATTCCCGTATATGAGGCGTGTCGGCACGGCTGTGACCGGAGTGACACCGACGGGCAGAATATCGGTTCCGAGCACGGCGTTAAGCAGCGAAGACTTGCCGGAGCTGACCCGGCCAAACACGGCGATCTCGAAGCTGGTATCTTCCAACCGGCTGAGCACCATCCCGAGCGCGCCGCGGAATTCGACCAGGCTGTGTTCAGAAATGATCCGTTCCAGCTCCTGCAGCCGTTCGATTTTCGCGCCGGTATGTTCAAGTTTGGCAACCCGCTGCTGCAGATCTTGTCCGCTCTGGGTAACATAGCGGTCCAGTTCCCGAACCGACGCGCTCAACTCGCCCACTATGCCGTTGAGTTCAGCCGCCGCGACCGGCGGCACTTCACCATAGCCTTGCATGTAACGTGGTCTGAGCTCCTCCACTGCGATATCGAGGAACGTCAGCGCACTATGAATCGCCCGCGTGGCAGGAATTGAGGGAGGCTCCGCCGCGATATTTTGGCCTTCTAACACGCGGCCCAGCCGCATCCGGATTCTGCTGACGTAATCCTCGATGGTTTTCCGTTGCGCGGGAGTGAGATCGACGATGTATTTCGGGAAGGGAGACTTTGACGCAGCACAGTTCAGTATCTGCCCGATCTCGGAGAGCAGGCGATCCGCTTCGTGCAAGGTCGCGCGCAGGCGCCGTTCCTGAGACGAATTCAGTATGCTCCCGGAGTTGTTTCCCATACCAGGTTCTCTGCACGTTGACACCGGCCAGGTAACGTGTGGTTACCTCAGCGCTCTCTGTGCACAGGAAAGAAACTATCTTGGGAGGGTTCGATGGCGGTGACAGACGACCCCCTCGCAAGAGGATTTCCTGGAACTCGTAGGAGTCATCTGCCCTGATTAGGGCGGTTAAGGCGAACTCCAACGCCCACCTAGATTATGTGAACCAGCGACGTTCAAGTCAACCGGAATTGTGTGCTGTTGTAAGGCATCTCCCCCTACTGCTTCCAGCGGGAATATACGTTGCGGCCGGCGTACTTTGCCGCTGAGCCGAGTTCTTTCTCGATCTCCAATAGGCGGTTGTATTTGGCCACCCGCTCACCCCGGCAGGACGAGCCCGTTTTGATCTGGCCCATACCGGTGGCGACGGTCAAGTCCGCGATCGTAGTGTCGTCGGTTTCACCGGAACGGTGCGAGACCACGGCGGTATACCCGTTCTTCCGCGCCAACTCAATGCAACGCAGGGTTTCGGTGACCGTGCCGATCTGATTCAGTTTGATCAACACTGAGTTGGCGATACCTTGCTGGATGCCTTTCGCAAGAATGTCTGGATTGGTAACAAAAATATCGTCGCCGACAAGTTGGATTTTGCCCCCGAGTTTTTTGGTCAGCTGCCGCCAGCCATTCCAGTCGTCCTCAGCCAGGCCGTCTTCTAAGGAATAAATTTCCGGATAGCGGTTCAGCCAGTCCGCCCAGAGAGTCACCATCTCCTCTGGCGTCTTCCGCGAGCGGTCCGATTTGGAAAACACGTACACACCATCTTCGTAAAGTTCGCTGGCGGCCGGGTCCAGGTTAATCGCGACATCGACGCCCGGTTTGTAACCGGCCTGTTGAATTGCTTGCCGCAATAACTCCATCGGCTCTTCGTTGGAACGCAATCGAGGGGCAAAGCCACCCTCATCGCCAACGCTGGTTTCGTAGCCTTTTCCCTTGAGAATTCCCTTCAGCGTCTGAAACGTCTCGGCGGCAGCCCGCAAACCCTCGGTAAATGTCGGCGCACCAACGGGTGCAATCATGAATTCCTGGAAATCGACATTGTTGTCGGCATGCTTGCCGCCGTTCAGCACGTTGAGCATAGGAACGGGAATGGTGTACGTATCCCGGTTTGCCAAATACCGATACAGCGGAATCTTCTTTTCAGCAGCCGTAGCCTGTGCCGCCGCAATGGAGACGCCTAGAATTGCGTTGGCCCCGAGGCGGGCTTTGTTGGGGGTGCCATCCAATGCGATCAGCTTTTCATCCAGCCCGACCTGATCTTCTGATTCAAAACCCTTAACCGCTGGCTGGATTTCGTTCACAACATTCTTCACTGCTTTGAGCACGCCTTTGCCGCCGTAGCGCTTTTTATCTCCGTCACGCAGCTCGACCGCTTCTCGTTTGCCGGTCGATGCGCCGGAGGGAATCTTAGCGGTGGCCTTCGCTCCGCTTTCCAGCGTCAACGTAACCTGTACCGTGGGATTACCGCGTGAATCGAGGATTTGGATGGCGGCTGACTCTTAGGTGCGTGCTTGTTAACTATAAAGTTACAACCGCAGTTAGTACCGGCAAGAACTCACTACAATGAGCACACATGAGCAAAGCCCTCGACAAAATCCGTGCAGGTAACGACGGACTAGTTTGTCCGAAAGTCGGATCGTGGGCTGAAACCAAGTATCGGCTCGTTTCACTGTACGCCGAGCTTTTTGCAACGGGAATGAAGAAAAAATGGAAAAAACGAGTTTATATCGACCTGTATTCGGGTGCCGGATACAGCCAGATTCAGGGGACATCCATCGTCCTGAAGGGGTCACCGATCCTGGCTCTGACCGTGAAAGACCCCTTCGACAAATACATCTTCTGTGAAGAGGACACCGAATTACTAGCTGCACTGCAGACCCGCGCAAAGCGCATTGTCCCAAACGCCGACGTTTCGTATGTGGCTGGCAACTGTCATGCCAAGATCGACGAAATCTGTGCCCTTATTCCCAAAGCTTTGCCGGGAGACAATGTGCTATCACTCTGCTTTGTCGACCCGTTCGATTTTGGGATTAAGTTTGAAACGCTGCACAAACTCTCCGCTTTCTTCATCGACTTTCTCGTGCTCCTCGCGATCGGAATGGATGCCAACCGGAACTACGACCACTACGTGGACGGCAATTCCACAAAGATCGACGAGGCACTGGGTAACACCGAATGGCGCGAACGCTGGAGGCGGTCGGGGGCCCGCCGGAGAGAGTTCAGATCGTTTCTCGCGGTTGAGTTTGCTAGGAGTATGGAATCGTTGCGCTATTTGCCCCAGGAGCTGCATCAGATGAAGCAGGTCAGGTCGGACGAAAAGAACTTGCCGCTGTACCATCTGGCCCTGTTCTCTCGCAGCCAGACGGCCTACAGATTCTGGGAAGATGTCCGAAAGTACGCTACTGATCAGCCCAGTTTGTTCGAGGAGTAGCCATGGCATCATTTACAAAGATCGAGTGGACAGACGCTACCTGGAATCCAATTCGCGGCTGCTCAAAGGTCAGCCCTGGGTGCAAGCACTGCTACGCAGAAAGGTTTGCAGAGCGGTTTCGCGGTATAAAAGAGCACCCTTTCGAGCAGGGCTTCAATCTCCGGCTTGTACCGGAGAAACTGGCTGATCCGCTTCGCTGGAATACCCCCAGAGCAATTTTTGTGAACTCCATGAGCGATCTTTTTCACGAGGACGTGCCGCAAAGCTACATTTCAAGGGTCGTCTCTGTCATGCGCTTGGCGCGCTGGCACACCTACCAAGTACTCACGAAGCGCTCAGGGCGGATGCGAGACTTGCTTTCCGGCCCGCTGCGGCAAGTGGCAGAAGAGCATCACGTCTGGTGGGGCGTTTCAGTCGAGGATCGAAAACACGGTTTACCCAGAGTGGACGATTTGCTGGGGGCGCCTGCCGCCGTTCGATTCCTTTCTATTGAACCGCTTTTGGAGGATCTAGGAACGTTGCGATTGGATGGGATCTCATGGGTGATCGTTGGCGGTGAGAGCGGCCCCGGGGCGCGCCCCATGCAAGAAGAATGGGTTATTCCCATCAGGGAGCAGTGCCGGGAAGCACACATTCCATTCTTCTTCAAACAGTGGGGCGGTACGCGCAAGAAGGTCCGTGGCCGTACGCTGCAGGGCAGGACCCACGATGAATATCCGGAACGAGTGGCGCACCCGATACTTCCTGCCAAGATTCGCGCCCAGCACGCCTCCGAGTACGAAGGTGGACTTTCGGGGTAAATCGAGGCATCCGCGACCTCGGGCAACATACTGCGAGAACGTACAAAATAGGTCAGTGACTGCGTTCTGACCATTCCTCGTACCAGGCCATCTGAACCCGTTCCAGCTTGCCTTCATTCGAGGCGTTTGGGTCGTCCGCGAACGACGGCAATTCCGCGATCCAGCGGTGCAGATCGGTAAAGCGGACCTCCAGCGGGTTCGCCTCCGGAAACTTCTCGGCCAGGGCCAGAGCAATGTCCTCGGCGTCGTCCCAGTGCAGTTCTGTGATCATCGGGAAGCTCTCTATCTGTAATGTGGCCGTCGCGCACGCGGAAAAACTGCTTCACCGCGGAGTACGCAGAGGACGCGGAGGGAATCTATATCCATTGTTTTCATCGTCCTCATTCCTCCGCGTCCTTTGCGTCCTCTGCGGTGAGAAGTTTTTTCACACTTTCACCGTGAGGAGATTATTCCTTGGCAAAATTCCGGTTCCACGACGGGATCTCCACCACGATTTCGCCCGGGCGAATGATTTGTGCCTGGCAGCCCAGGCGGGAATGCAGCGTAAGGTCGGCGGCGGTATCGAGTTTGTCGGCTTCGTCGTCTTCCATGGCGCTCAGAAACTCCTCGCCCTTTTTCACGACCACATGACAGGTCGTGCAGGCGCAGGCGCCGCCGCAGGCATGGTCCAGCTCGATGTCAAAATTCAGGGCAACATCCAAAATGGAACGCTGCTTGCCGTGTTCGGCATACGGTAACTGGTCAAGCTCAAACTCCACCCGGCGATTGCCGGGTAAGAAAGTAACGCATGCCGCGCCGCGAGGTGATTGGGCTGTGGAAAGCTCAACTCGGCTGGCGGCTTGCAGCTCGTCGCTTGGATTGCTAGGCATAAAGTTGCGAATTGCGATCCGCGGTCTCACTTTGCAAATTCGACTTTGCAAATTACCAATTACGAGTTCCCTTCTTTGATCTCGGCCTTGGCAAAGGCGTGTCCCGCTACAGGGACTTCGCCCGATTCCTCGGCCGCGGCCTGGCCCATGCTTTTGCCTTTAAGCGCGGTCGATACGGCGGCATCCATCATGAGCTCCGCCAGATGTGCCGTGGCTAGATTGAGCGCCTGGATGGCGCGGAGAATTTTCTCCGTATCGTCAGCGGTGCTGACCTCTTTCAGGTACTCCGCCAGGTTGAGGATCCCGTCCCGTTCTACCGGGGTGAGCTGCTTCCAGGCGGCGTGCTCCGCGGCTTTTTCCGTGGCGGCCAGGATACGGTCAGCCTCGTTACGCGCTTCAATCAGGAGGCGCTGCTGGAAGTCTTCTTCGGCGGCGTCGTAGGCCTCCAGAAGCATGCCTTCCACCTGCTCATCGCTCAGGCCGTAGCTGGGCTGGACCTGGATTTCAGCTTGCTTTCCGCTACGCTGCTCGCGGGCGGAAACATGCAGGATGCCGTTGGCGTCGATCAGGAACTTCACCTCGATGCGGGGCATACCGGCGGGCATGGGCGGAATTCCCTGGAGGTCGAAGCGCGCCAGCGAACGGCAGTCTTTGGCCAATTCGCGTTCCCCTTGCACCACGTGAATTGCGACGTTGGCCTGGCCCTCCACACCGGTTGTGAAATACTCGGTCGCCGAAGCCGGAATGGTCGAGTTCCGGTGGATGATTTTGGCCACCACGCCACCCAGATTCTCGATGCCCAGGGAAAGCGGCGTGACGTCGAGCAGCAACATGTTCTTGGTAGCTTCGGAGCTGCCGCCGAGAATGTTGGCTTGCACCGCAGCGCCTAGCGCCACCACTTCATCGGGGTTCAGTTCGCAATGCGGCTCGCGGCCAAACAGTTCCTCCACCAGCCGGCGGACCCGGGGAATGCGCGTGGAGCCGCCCACCAGGACCACCTCGTCGATTTGGCCGGGCTCCAGGCCGGCATCGCGCAGCGCGTAACGGCACGGGCCTACCGTGCGGCGTACGATCGGCTCGATGGCCTGCTCAAACTGGGCGCGCGTAATCTCGCGCCGGTAGCGGAGACCGTCGGGCAATTCCAGATCGAGCCGCACCGCTTCCTGCGTGGACAGGGCGTGCTTGGCTTGAATGACTTCCCGCCGCAAAGCCTGCACGGAATCGGCATGCTGGCGCAAATCCAGGCCGAGATCGCCGCGGATATCATCCAGCGCAATGGTCAGCATCAGGTTATCGATATCGTCCCCGCCCAGATGGGTGTTGCCGTTGGTGGCCATGACCTCAAAAATCCCGTCGTTAACCTTAAGCAGGGAGATATCGAAGGTGCCGCCGCCCAGGTCATAAACGGCGATGGTGCCATTCCTTTTCTTGTCCAGGCCATAGGCCAGCGCTGCCGCGGTGGGTTCGTTTACCAGCCGCAGCACTTCCAGGCCGGCAATCCGTCCCGCATCTTTGGTGGCCTGGCGCTGCGCGTCGTTGAAGTAGGCGGGCACGGTAATCACCGCCTGGGTAACGGGCGCGCTGAAAAACCGTTCCGCATTCCGTTTGAGCTGCCGCAGAATCACGCCGGAAATTTCCGGCGGCGTAAACGTTCGGTCGCCCAGGCGAATACGCAACACCTCCCCGGGCAGGAGATCGTCGGCCACCCGGAAGGGAAACAGCTTCAGTTCCTCGGCGATATCTTCCACGCCCCGGCCCATCAAGCGCTTCACGGAATAAACCGCCCGGTCGGGGGTCTCAATCAGCCGCGTGCGCGCGGCATTACCGACCACAAAATGGTCCTCGGCATCCAGCGCTACCAGCGAAGGCACGAGGTTAGCGCCGTCTTCGCCGGGGATGACGACAGGATGTTCGCCCTGCATGAAAGCCACAAGGCTGTTGGTCGTTCCCAGATCGATTCCGACTACCTTGTTGTTGGACATTTAGCTTCAGTTCTCAGTTCTCAGTACCCGGTTTTCGGTACCCGCTCTTATTCACCACTCTTCGTACCCCCCACGCCTGTCATTCCGAGTCACGCGCCCAAAACAGCTCGGACAATTGCCATGCCGTCGAGGCGCGTGGCGAGGAACCTATGCATTTCGGCCCTATCTGCCGCCGCCATTTGCGCGTAACCAAGAGCTCAGCTGTCCGATTAGCTGCTCTTGCCGAGAGCCTGGAGTAGTTCTCTCTTTGGGCCAACCGCTGCTCCTAGTCGCTCAATGCAGTGGAAATCTCGCGCATCAGATTGTCAATGTAGCGGCGGCGGTTGAGGATGTCCGTCATCTGTTCCAGCATGCGCCGGCGCCGCTCCGGGGCCGGCGATTCGCCGGCAATTTCGCCGCCAATCAACGAATCCCACTCTTGCCAGCAGGTCCGCAGTTCTCCGGCGAGACCCTCCAGTTTAGCCACCAGAGCTTTACGCGTGGTCTCCAGTTGGCGGCGCAGGCCGGCATGGTCATCGCCCGCCTTGCGGGCGCGGAACTCCTCCAGTTGCAAGTTCAGCTCGAAAACCTCTTCCAGCAGATCGGGCGGTACCGCCTGCTTCTTGCTGCCGGTGGCGCGCGCCAGTTCCGTAGCCTGCTTCGACTGCTGGCCTAATTTAATGCCCTCCAGGCGCAACAGGTATTCGGTGCGCAGGATGGGATCGCGCAGGGTGCGGTAGGCGTCGTTCAGCTTGGAGGTCTGCTGCAACGACCAGTCCTGCTCCTGCGCACTGGCGCGGGCGTAGAGGTCCGGATGCAGGCGCCGCGAGAGCGTGAACATCTCCCTCTCCAGTGCGGCCGGGTCAAGGTTCAGCCGGCGGGGCAGGCCGAAGAACGAGAAAAAGTCAGTCGGCGCAGGCGGTTGTACCCGTCCGCACGCCGAGCAGAAATAGGCGGCGCGCATGTCGCCGCACGACCAGCACGGTTTCGTTTCCGCCTCGCCATTCGGGAGTACGGGAATCGCCGGTTCAGATTTAGGTTTTGTGCTCATAGTGAAACTTTCGAAGCCATTCGAAAAGCTTTTTCACCGCGGAGGACGCAAAGGACGCAGAGGATTGCTTTGTCTTGGTTCCGGTTTTTCCTCTGCGTACCTCTGGGTCCTCTGCGGTAAAGAGGTCTTTCATCTATACCGAAAACGAAGTTCCACAGCCGCAAGAGGCGGTCACGTTGGGGTTGCGGAACACGAATCCCTGACGCATTAGCGTATCTTCCCAATCGAGCGTGGTGCCGGCCAGGTAGACAAACGACTTGGGGTCGACAAACACGCGGACGTCCTGGAACTGAAAGACGCGGTCGCGCTCGCGCGGATGAGTATCGAACTGAATGGAATAGCTCAACCCGGAGCAGCCGCCACCTTGAATGCCCAGACGCAGCCCGCCCTCGGCGGCTGCGATCCCCTGCTTTTCCAGCGCCGCGCGAATGTGCGCCAGCGCTTTTTCCGTGACCTGAATGCCCTTACTCGGAGCTGTCGTTGCTGTGCTCATAGTTGCACCCTAGATGGCCAAGAACCTTCACCGCACAGGACGCAGGGTACGCAGAGGAAACAAGAATCCTAATCTCACAATTCCTATAAATCCTCTGTGAACCTCCGCGTCCTCCGCGGTAAATGGGGTTCCGGCAATCATTCTCCCTGCTTCTTTTTCCAATCATTAATGGCGGCGCGAATCGCATCTTCCGCCAGCACCGAACAGTGGATTTTCACCGGAGGCAGAGCCAGTTCGCGCACGATATCGGTGTTCTTGATTTGCAGCGCCTCGTCAGCGGTCTTGCCCTTTACCCACTCGGTCGCCAGCGAGGAGGAGGCAATTGCCGAGCCGCACCCGAAGGTCTTGAATTTGGCGTCTTCAATGACCTTGGTTTGCGGGTTGATCTTGATCTGCAGCTTCATCACGTCGCCGCACTCGGGAGCGCCCACCAGCCCGGTACCCACCTCGGGACTCTCTTTATCCAGCGAGCCCACGTTGCGGGGATTATTGTAGTGATCGATAACCTTTTCGCTATAAGACATCCCGAACCCCAATTTCCGTGGCCAGTGGCCAGTTCTCAGTGACCTGTGTTTTCTTCAATCACCGGATCACCCGATCACCCGATCATCCGATGGATCTTTACTTTTTCCAGGCGACACTCTTAAGGTCGACGCCGTCTTTGGCCATTTCGTAGAGCGGCGAGAGCTCCCGCAGGCGCCGGACCGTCTCAATTACCCGCGCCGCCACATAGTCCACTTCGGCTTCCGTGTTGAAGCGGCCCAGGCCGAAGCGAATGGAGCTGTGCGCCAATTCATCGGCGGTGCCGAGCGCCTTCAGCACGTAGGACGGCTCCAGACTGGCGGAAGTGCAGGCCGAACCGCTGGAAACGGCCACATCGTTGATCCCCATCAGCAGCGATTCGCCTTCCACGTAGGCGAAACTTAAATTCAGGCTGCCGGCCAGACGGTGCTCCATCGAACCATTGATGTGCACCTCGTCCAGGCCGCCGCAGATCTTGTCTCGCAGCCGGTTGCGCAGGCCCAGGAGCCGGCGGCTTTCTTCCGCGCTCTCCTGCTCTGCAAGTTCGCAGGCCTTGCCCAAGCCCACGATGCCGGGCACGTTCAGGGTGCCGCTGCGCATGCCGCGTTCGTGACCGCCGCCGTCCATCTGCGCCGTCAGGCGAATGCGCGGATTCTTGCTGCGCACGTACAGGGCGCCCACGCCCTTGGGACCGTACATCTTGTGCGCGGAAATCGACATGATATCGATCGGCATCTCTTCCACATCGATGGGGAGCTTGCCCACCGCCTGGGTGGCATCGGAGTGGAATACGATCCCGCGTTCGCGGCACCGTTTAGCGGCCTCCACAAACGGTTCGATCACGCCGATTTCGTTGTTGGCCGCCATGATCGTTACCAGGATGGTCTTGTCGGTCAGGGCGCGTTTCAACTCGTCCAGGTCAATCAGGCCATCTTTCTGCACCGGCAGGTAAGTGACGCGATAGCCATGCTTCTCCAGTCGCTTGCAGGGGTCGAGGACCGCCTTGTGCTCAATGGTGCAGGTGATGATGTGATCGCCTTTTTCGCGATACATCTCGGCTACGCCCTTGATGGCCAGGTTGTCGCTCTCGGTGGCGCCGGAGGTGAAAACAATCTCGTTAGGACGCGCATTGATCAAATGCGCGATCTGGGCGCGGGCGTGGTCGACCGCCTGCTCGGCTTCCCAGCCGAACGCATGATTGCGGCTGGCCGCATTGCCGAATTTCTCGGTGAAGTACGGCAGCATTTCCTGGAGCACGCGCGGATCGACCGGAGTGGTAGCGTGGTTATCCATGTAGATGGGCAACGTCAGCCCATTCGGGCCGGGGCGGCGTTCGACGGTAATTTTCTTTGCTTCAGTCATGATTGCGTCCTGTCCATAATGGAGATGAGTTCAGGCATGCTCTCCGGCGCGCGTTCTTTGGCGCCGGAAGATTCCGGCGCCATTTCGGAGAGGCGGATAGCGCTCAGCACTTCTTCGATGCGCCGGCTGATGCGCTGGAGCGGTTCGCGCACGGTGCAGCGCACGTTCTGACCGCAGGCGCCGCGCAAGGTTACACACGAGGTGATGAAGAGCGGCCCCTCGATAGCCTGGATGATTTCGAAGGCGGTAATGGCGTTGGCATCGCGGGCCAGGGTGTAGCCGCCGTTGGTGCCGCGCTGCGGTGCCACCAATTTGGCGCGCGCCAACTTTTGCAGGATTTTCGCCAGAGCCTCCAGCGGCAGGCCATAAGCTTCCGCCAGATCTTTCGCACTACAAGCTCCGCGGCTGCCCTGCTCGGCCAGATGCTTCATGGCAATCAAACCGTAATCGGACTTTTTGGTTAGCTTCAGCATCGCTCACGGCCTGGGCTGAAATATCCGACCATTTCTTTCGCCTAAATATGCGCCTTTTTTGGTCGCAAATAGATTCTAAGCAGGTTCCATGGTTCTTGAAAGTGACCCAAGTCACACTATGTGTTAATGGATGAACAAGATAGAAATACCGACTTATCTTAGCGGATATACTTCAGGCAAAAGGACTTAAGGAATCATTTCCAATTTGTAATTTGCAATTTGCAAAGTGAAGACCGGACTCTGTGCGGGGTCCTGGTTACCTTGCAAATTACAAATTACAAATTGCAAATTACAGAACTGAGAACTGGTATTACGCAACTTTGGAAACCGGCGCGGTCTCCGCCGTCACGAAATGAGTGTCTTCGAATTCTGCATAGCGGGTGCTATGCTCGCGCAATTCCGGCTCGCTGGCGGGGGCGAGATATCTCCAAAACACCATGTCCCCACTTATGCGGGTCACCACCTTGCGGGCGCCGGCTTCATCCTTAACCACCATGCCCGGTTTCAATCCGTCGGGACAGAGTTCCTCATCGTCTGACATTTTGTCCACCCTCCTTCTTTAGACCATGGCACAAAGCGATCCGGGTCAACGTGCCTGCCATCTCTCAGGCGGCAAGCTGAGCCGGAGGAAGCTTCTCAATCAGGTCCAGGCCGGCATTGCGCAGCAGAAAGCTGACGTCGGGCTCCTCCAGCCGGGAAGCGTCATACTCGACGCGGATCACACTGCCTGCTTCGTCGAACGATATCCGCCGAATCCCGTAAACTTCGCCCATGTCTCTCAGGGCACGCATCTCCGCTTCGCCGGGCGGACGTCCGTAGCGATAGCTGATATCGAGCAAAGTCATATTTACTCGCTTCCCGTTTTTATCCGTTTCCCGTTCCCCGTTTCCTGTTTGCCAAGCTCTTCCCGCTATGGGAAACGGGTAACGGGAAACGGGAAACGCCTTTATCGCAGTTGGCGTGAGGGCCGCGGTTCGCCCACGTGCTCAATTCGGCCTTCGTGCCGCTCCCAGCCGTAACGCGACAACACGGAACCGAAAATACGGTCGGTCAAATCATCGACGGCGTGCGGATCGGGTTCGTGCGAGGAACGGCCTTCGGCCACAAACGGGACATCGAAGACCCCGAATATGTCCTCTTCTTCCTCTGCCGCCGGTTCCACCGGAGCTGCTGGCTTGACGAGGTGCAGGCCCCCGTCCGGATTGGCGCGATGAATGCGGTTACGCCGAGACTCTGTTCCGGCGTGCTCCTGTAATTTGGGATTTTTTAATGCCATAAGTAGCCCCCGCTTATCACTTAAAGTTGTGACGGTGTCGCACGCAAAAAAGATGACTGCAAATTCAATTTAGGTCCAAAAATTTGTAGGGGGCGGAAGCGAACTCAGAAGTCAGAATGCCTGGGGCTTGTTGCTTGCCGCTTGTGGCTTGTTGCTCGTATTTACGCGCAACGCCGTCTGCATACAGAGATTCATGAGGGGGGCGACCTCGGCAAACACGGCCAGCATGGATTCGATCAAGTCGAGGCCGGTTGAGGCGCGGACTTCCGCCTGAGTCATCGGATAATAGACTTGGAATCCCGCCCAATGGTTTCCGGGTGCAGCAGCCAGTAAGCGCCGGATCTTGGGCAGGGGCGGAAAATTCGTCCGGTGGTAGTCGGCGGAATCCGCCTCCCAGCTTCCGGCGTGCAAACGGAAGCCTTCGCGTAGCACCAGGCGGCGTAACGCGCGCTCGGCGGCGGTATTGGGCTTTAACGCGGCGCGCAGCCGGTGCCAGTCCCAATCGGAGCGCAGTTGGCATTCCCGCGCGTCGCGCGGCGCTTTGAGGTAGCCCCGCTCCACCTGCATGCCGCACTTGAACAGCGCCTCCTCGGTATCCATCATGAGGAAGAACTTCGAACAACCAAAACTGACGTGCGAGGACAACGGCTTGGCCGCCCGATTGGCGCGCGCCAGGTAACCGATCCAGCGCCAATGCACGCCCCGGCCCCAGCGTTCGGTCACAAAGGGTTCCCCATAGCGGCCTTCCAGGGCCAGCTTCAGAATGCGCGTAATCCGTTCGTTGTCCTCCAGATTGCCCACCCGGATGCCCCGGCGAAAATCGAGAAATTCCGGCCGAAAACCGATGGCCAGCGCGGGTAGCGAGGAGGTTACATCACTGCTCAGTTGCATTCCGGAGGGCATACGGGGAAGTATAGCAACCAGCAACAAGCCGCAAGCAACAAGCCACAAGCTGCAAACCACAAGCCGCAAGCCACAAGCGACCTGCGCGTAGCTGCGGGTGTCGGATTGTACAGTTCTTACACGCTAGAGAGCACAGCCCGGTTTTCATCCCCCCAAGGCGCCTGTCATCCCGAGCAGAGCGCCTATTGTGCATTTGCCGGGACCTTCTGTGTAGCGGGTGCGGCGCTCGGGATGACAGACACCTTGGAAGGGTAAAGGGACCTTGCCGATTTTCTTGACAACTGCGGTGTCGAAGAGGAAAATCTTTCAAGGCGAATAAAAAGCGAAAGTGCTCTGGCCGGCTCCGCTCCGGCTGGTTTGTTCGCCGCCTGAGGTTTTCATGTCTCCCTCACTTTTTTCGATGCCCGGGCAAATTATGCTTTCCCGCGTACAAGCGGGTGATCAGTCGATGGTTTTTTCCGATCACCGGATCACCGGATCACCCGATCACCCGATCGCCCGATTACCCGATCACCCGATCGCCCGATTACCCGATCACCCGATCGCCCGATTACCCGATCACCCGATCGCGAGGACGGATCCCAGGCTGCTCGGGCTTATGCCGGCCTCTCGCCTGGAACGTCCGGCAGCGCCTGTGGTTTCCACCGGCATTACGGAAGTGGACGAGTTCGTCGGTGGGTTTCCTCGCGGCGCGTTAACGGAAATCTGCGGGGCGGCCTCTTCGGGCCGGAGCAGTTTGTTGTTGGCGGCCTTGGCGGAAACGGCCCGGCGGCAGGAGCTCTGCGCTCTGGTTGATACCAGCGACAGCTTTGATCCGCACTCGGCGGCCGCTACCGGCCTGGATTTGGAGCGCCTGCTTTGGGTCCGGTGCAGCCAGGCGGGACCGGACGCGGGAAGCCGGAATGCGAAAGCCTCTTTTCGCTTTTCCTGGATGAATTTGCTGGAGCAGGCGTTGAAAGCCGCCGATCTGCTGCTGCAAGGCGGAGGGTTCGGACTGGTCGCCATCGATCTGGCCGATGTGCCGCCGGAATTTGCGCGTCGAGTGCCATTGGCTTCCTGGTTTCGGTTTCGCCGGGCGGTTGAGCGTACCCCCACAGTGTTGCTGGTGCTCGAGCAGGAGGCGTATGCCAAGAGCTGCGCATCGCTGGTGCTGAGAACAGTGGCCAGTGGTCAGTGGCCAGGGGCCAGTGCGGCGCCGGTGGAACATGCTCTGTCGCATGGCCACTTGTTTTGCGGAATGCAAGTCGAGCTCGAAGTAGTACGGGCGCGTGCGGGAATAAAGAAACCGCCGGCTAGGGAAGACATTGCTCGTTCTAAGTTTCCGGTTCTCAGTTCTCAATCACGCAACTCTATCATTAGGCACAACTGAGAACTGAGAACTGAGAACTGAGAACCGGGAACTCGCTCATGCCATTTGCCGCTATTTTCATTCCCGATTTTCCGGTGGAGGCAATCGTCCGTGTGGAACCGGAGCTGCGCGAGGAGGCGGTGGCCGTTGTGGAAGGGATTCCGCCGTTGCTGCAGGTAGTTGCCTGCAATCGGCACGCTCGCGAAGCCGGAGTTGCACCGGGCATGACCCCGCTCGAGGCCGAAGGACGTCTGGCGAGTCACGTTTCGGCTGGAGAGTGGGGCGTCTTGCAGATACGCCGGCGTTCGCTGGCGCAAGAGATGGCGGCGCATGCCGCGCTCCTCGATTGTGCCGGCGCTTTTTCTCCGCGCGTGGAGGACAACGCGGCCGCGCCAGATACCGTTGTCCTCGATCTTCAGGGGTTGGACCGCCTGTTCGGTCCGCCGGTAAAAATTGCGCGCGAACTGGTGCAGCGCATCTCGGAATTCGGGCTTGCCGCCCGGGTGGCCATTGCCGCCAATATCGAAACCGCGCTGTATGCGGCTCGCGGGTTTGCCGGGGTGAGCTTGATCCCGCCGGGTCAGGAAGCGGAGAGGCTCGGTGAGTTGCCGGTCGCGATGCTGTTGGCTGGCCACGGCGTTTCTGCCAGCCGCACCGTGGCGGACAAGCGCCCCGCGGAAATGCTGGATACGCTGGCGCGCTGGGGGGTGCGTACTTTTCGGGCGCTGGCAGCATTGCCGGAAAGCGCGGTCTGTCAGCGGTTGGGCGAAGCCGGCGTACAGTGGCAAAAGCTGGCGCGGGGCGAGGGTTCGCGTCCATTGGTCCCGGCCGAACCGCCGCTGAAGTTCGAGGAGGCAGTTGAGCCGGAATATCCCGTTGTCCTGCTGGAGCCCCTGGCTTTTCTTCTGAACCGCATGCTGGAACAGTTATGTGCGCGGCTGGCGGCCCGCGCCCTGGCCGCAGGCGAGATCAGGCTGCGGCTCGAGAGCATTTCGGATTTTGGATTTGGGATTTCGGATTTATCCGATTCCTCGCAACTCCAGGATTTCCGTGTTCCCCAAGTTTTAAATCCGAAATCCGAAATCCAAAATCCCAAATTTCGTGACTACGTGCTGCGCTTTCCGGTGCCGATGGCGGATCCCAAGGTGCTGCTCAAGCTGTTGCAACTGGAATTGCAAGCCAAACCGCCGGGCGCGCCGGTAAAGAAGATTTTTTTAGCCGCCGAGCCGGTCCCGCCGCGCTTTACTCAAGGTGGACTTTTTCTGCCGGCCGCGCCGGAACCGGAAAAGTTGGCGGTGACACTGGCGCGCATTCGAAACATCGTTTCCAGTTTCCAGTTTCCGGTTTCCAGCCAGACTGGCAGTGAACCGGCTACTGGAAACTGGAAACTGGAAACTGGAAACTCAAGGGTGGGAGTAGCGGAGCTGTTGGACACACACCGGTCCGACGCCTTCCGCATGCGGAAGTTTAATACCCCCGTTTCCCGTTGCCCAGTGTCCGTTTCCCGTAAAACTCAGGACACGCCGGCTACAGAGAACGGGCCACGGGCAACAGGAAACTTCCTCACGCGTACTGTGCTGCGGCGTTTTCGCCCGCCACGGCCGGTGCGAGTAAAACTCGAGAACGGTTGTCCTAAGACAGTTTCCAGTTTCGAGTTTCCCGTTTCCAGAGAACCCCCCACCCTATCGCTCCAAAAACCGGAGCGATTAGGGTGGGCCGCCCACGATGCTCCGGCCACGGGGAACGGGCAACGGGAAACGGGAAACGTGTCGGTAGTCTGGGCGGCCGGTCCGTGGCAGGAGTCGGGAGAATGGTGGAGCGAAAACCCTTGGGAGCGTGAGGTCTGGGACATTGCGGTAGACCAGTCCGGCGCTGTTGCCCTCTACCGTATCTTCCGCGATGTAATTCGCAATGAGTGGTTTGTGGAAGCCAGCTTCGACTGAATTTGTAATTTGCAATTTGTGATTTGCAAAGTAAAAACCTCAACTCCTGCCACTTTGCAAATTACAAATTACAAATTGCAAATTGCAAATGAACTACGTCGAACTTCATTGCCGTTCCGCCTTCAGTTTCCTGGAGGGCGCGAGTGTGCCCGAGGAGATGGCCTCGGCATGCGCCGAGGCAGGCATGCCGGCAGCTGCGCTGCTGGACGCCCACGGCGTCTATGGAGCGCCGCGTTTCCACTTCGCCATGAAGAAACTTGGCCTGAAGGCGCATATTGGAGCCGAGATACAGTTTCCAGTTTCCAGTTTCCAGTTTCCAGCTAGAACGGCAGTGAACCGGCCACTGGAAACTGGAAACAGGAAACTGGAAACTGGCTCTCGTCTGCCTTTGCTGGCCGCATCGCGCACTGGATACCAGAATCTCTGCCGCCTGATCACGCGCGCCAAGTTGCGGGTATCGAAAGATGCGGAAGCATGTGCGGCGGAAGCCGAGCTGCAGGAATTTTCCGGGGGGCTGGTCTGTCTGACGGGTGGGGAGAACGGGCCGCTGGCTCTTGCCCTTGCGCAAGGCGGAATTCCGGCAGCCCAGAACGTGGTCGAAAAATTGATCCGGATTTACGGGCGGGAAAACGTGTATCTCGAATTGCAGCGCCACTACGCCCGCGCCGAAGAAGAGCGCAACCAGGCGGCGGTACAGATTGCGCGTGCGCTTCACCTGCCGCTGGTGGCCGCCAATGCTCCGCAATATGCGCGCCGGCAGCAGCGGGAAGTGCTCGACGTGCTTACCTGTGTGCGCGAGCATACCACTCTGGATCAAGCCGGGCAGTGTTTGCAGCGCAACTCCGAGCGCTACGTGAAATCTGCCGCCGAGATGGGCCGGCTCTTTGCCGACTTGCCGGAAGCGGTGGCTGGCACCGTCGAATTATCGTCCCGGTTGCAATTCACGCTGGCCGACCTGGGCTATCAATTTCCCCATTACCCGGTGGCCGCCGGCGAAAGCATGATGTCGTTTCTGCGCCAGCGCACTGCAGAAGGTTTCCAATGCCGCTACGGCGGCGCCGCGCCCGACCTGCAGCGCCGCGCCCGGCGCCAGCTCGAACGCGAGCTGGCGCTCATCGAAAAGCTCGACCTGGCGGGCTATTTCTTAATTGTGTGGGACATAGTTCGCTTCTGCCGGGAACAGAACATTCTGGTGCAAGGCCGGGGCTCGGCCGCCAATAGCGCCGTCTGCTACGCGCTCGGCATTACGGCTGTCGACGCCGTCGGCATGGACCTGCTGTTCGAGCGCTTTTTGTCGGAGGAGCGCGGGGAATGGCCCGACATCGACCTGGATCTGCCCAGCGGCGAACAGCGCGAGCGCGCCATCCAGTATGTTTACCGGCGCTACGGCGAACGGGGCGCGGCGATGACGGCGAACGTGATTACCTATCGCGGCCGGCTGGCGGCCCGGGAGATCGGCAAGGTTCTGGGCTTTGACGGCGAAACCCTCAACCGCCTGTCTGCCCTGGCCGGTGCCTGGGAATACAAAGATCCGAACGATACCCTGGACCGGCAATTCCGCGATGCCGGCATGGATCTGCGGCATCCCCGCATGCGTAAATTCCTGCAATTGTGCCTGGCGGTGCAGGACCTGCCACGCCATCTGGGCCAGCATTCGGGGGGAATGGTGGTCTGCCAGGGCCAACTGGATGCCGTGGTCCCCTTGGAGCCGGCCTCCATGCCGGGACGGGTCGTGGTGCAGTGGGACAAAGAGGACTGCGCCAATCTGGGCATTATCAAGGTGGATCTCCTCGGCTTGGGCATGATGGCGGTGCTGGAAGAATCCCTGCAATTGATTCGCGACCATGGCCAGCAGGAGGTGGATCTGGCGCATCTGCCGCCGGACGATCCGGCGGTGTACGCCGCGCTGCAAAAGGCCGACACGGTGGGCATGTTCCAGATCGAAAGCCGGGCGCAAATGTCGTGCCTGCCGCGGTTGCGTCCCGCGCGCTTTTATGACCTGGTGGTGCAAGTGGCGATCATCCGGCCGGGACCGATTGTGGGCAAGATGGTTCATCCCTACCTGCAGCGGCGCCAGGGGCGGGAACCGGTCGAATATCCGCATCCGGCTCTGGAGCCGGCGCTGGCCCGTACCCTGGGAGTGCCGCTGTTTCAGGAACAACTTCTGCGCATGGCCATGATCGCCGCCGGCTTCAGCGGCGGAGAAGCCGAGGAACTGCGCCGGGCCTTGGGCTTCAAGCGCTCGGCACAACGCATGTGCGACATCGAGATCAAGCTGCGCGCCGGCATGGAACGCAACGGGATCCCGCAGGAAGCCCAGAACACGATCGTCAACTCGATCACCTCGTTTGCGCTTTACGGCTTTCCCGAGTCGCACGCCGCCAGTTTTGCCCTGCTGGCTTACGCCAGCGCCTATCTGAAGACGCACTACCCGGCCGCCTTTACAGCCGCGCTCTTGAATAATCAGCCCATGGGATTTTATTCGCCCGCCACCGTGGTCAAAGATGCGCAGCGGCACGGGCTGACAGTCTTGCCGATCGACGCGATCAGGTCGGAGTGGCAATGCGTTTTAGAACCCGTTTCCGGTTTCCAGTTTCCGGTTTCCAACCAGACCGGCAGTGAACCGGCCACTGGAAACTGGAAACCGGAAACGGGAAACTCCTCTTGGGCGGTTCGTCTTGGTTTGGGTTACGCCCGGGGCCTGCGCGAAGAGGCGGCACGCGCGCTGGCGCGGGCCCGCACACGGCGGCCGTTCAGCTCAATCGACGATCTCGCCCTGCGGGTCCCCGAACTGCGAAAAAACGAACTGGTGCTGCTGGCGGAAATCGGCGCCTTGAATTCCATTCCCCGTTCCCCGTCCTCGGTTTCCGGTTGCCAATACCCGGACGACGGGCAACGGGTAACGGGCAACGGGCAACGGCATCGCAGAGATGCTCTCTGGCAAGTCGAGCGTGCCTGCCGCCGTCCGGGCCCGCTGCTGGAGGGGGTGGTGGAAGCGGACACGTCATCTCCCCTGGCGCGCATGAACGCAGAAGAGCGGCTGGTGGCGGATTTTCGCGGTACCGGCCTGACCGTCGGGCCGCATCCGATGGCGTATCGCCGCCGCGAAATGGAAGGCTTGGGAGTGTGCCGCGCCGCCGATCTGCCGCGCATGGTTACCGGCCAGCGGGTGCGTACCGCCGGTTGCGTTATTGCCCGGCAGCGTCCGGGAACGGCCCGGGGTTTCCTCTTCCTGAGCGTAGAAGACGAAACCGGCATCGCCAATGCGATTCTCCCCCCCGACCTGTTTGCCCGGCATCGCCTGCTGCTGATTTCCGAGCAATTCCTGTTGATCGAGGGTATCTTGCAGAATCAGGACAACGTCGTCTCGGTCAAAGCCGAGCGTGTGGCGCCCCTGGGGGCGAATTCCGTACTTACCCAATCGCACGATTTTCACTGAGAACTAAGAAAAAATCTTTACCCCAGAGGACACGAAGGACGCAGAGGTGCGCCGAGGAACCATGACAAAATGACAAAGTAAAAAACGGGGGATTAAATTTCCTATGCCTTCCGCCGCGTCCTCTGCGGTGAAAAGCGGCTTTTTATCGGCAACGCAGTTTTGTTGGAAGTAATCATCTGAATTTTGATTGGAAAAATTTCTTCGTCTTTTAACACAGCAACAAACAAGAACGTTATATTGAAAGACAATACTGGAGCTGGCCGGCAGCGCCGGAACCGTCTCCAGCACTTTCATTTTCTGTAGGAGTTCAATCTGTATGGCTACGGTGAAACGGGACCGCCCCAAGACCTCGCGCACGAAAAAGACTGCTTCCGCTCCCGAGGTTGCGCGGGTGACCACGCAGACCATCGATATTCAGCAAGCCATTCGCGCGCGGGCTTATGAGTTGTACCAGCAGCGCGGTGGCGGCCATGGCCAGGACTGGGAGGACTGGTTTCGTGCCGAGAGTGAAGTGCTGTCGCATTTCGGCGCTCGGGGATAGTGCGGGCAGAAAAGCGGCGGGGTTGCAGAGTCGTCCCGCCCAAACTGCCTAAATAAGTAAGATGGCGCCGCCTAGGGTCGAAAGGCGACGCGGAGGCGTTCCCAGGTCTGTTCCAGAGACTCTGGAAGTAAGCGGGTTTCGCCGATCGTGGTTATGAAACTGGCATCGGCCACCCAGCGCGGCAGCACGTGCATATGGATGTGCTGGGCGACTCCGGCACCGGCAGCCTTGCCCAGGTTCATGCCCAGGTTAATGCCGTCGGGATGGTAGGTGTCGCGCAGGGTTCGTTCCAGCTTCTGGAGAAGCGCCATCATCTCGATAGCGCCCTCGCCGGGCAACTTTTGCAGTTCGTCAATATGGGCGTAGGGTACGATCATCACATGGCCGCTGGTATAGGGAAAGATGTTCAGAACGATGTAGCAGTATTGGCCGCGATGAATAATGAAGGCAGCGCGATCGGCCATCTGTTGTTTACCGCAGAAGATGCACTCGGTGGCGCGATCCGCGGTAGTGACGTAAGCGTACCTCCACGGCGTCCAGAGATAGTCCATGCTTGGGAGCGTAGCATACCCGCGGCATTCGACAATCGGCAGATAGCACGGTGTACGTGGTCATGGGGCAGTCATTGGCAAGACCGGTCAAGGCTGGCACGTAGTGCCGGCGCGTCCTGGGTAAGGAGCCGGTGCTGGGTTCGGAATCGTACGTCGGGGCATGGTTTCCAGTTTGACACTGGTGGCAGCGGTTGTTATAGTCGGAGAGTCTCGGGCGGGCGTGAAACCCTCGAGAACCGACCGCTGGTGTAACCCGCCGCCGGAACCATTCACCTCGACGACCCAAGCCGGCAAGTCCGTGAATTTTTCGAGGTTCGGGCATACCCCAGTGGCGCGAGTGGAACGCAAGATGTGGTGCCCACGACACCGGCCAAGCAAAAACATTTTAGGTGAAGTGGGTGAGAAGCAATGTCTTTGCTCGACAACAACAACTTCGTAACCAACGAAAGCCCATCCACTACGTCGCCGGACCCGAAAAGTTCTGTTCCGCAGACGGCGCCGACGCCTGCCAGCAGTTCTGAAACACAAACTTCCACCAAGGGTGCTGATACGCCTACCTCTGAACTTATTAACGACATGCCTACTACTTCGGCCTCCCTCACTCAGGAAGAATCCTCTCCGGGCCAGACCCGCGAGGAAAAGCCTGAAGTGATGGACTTTGCCACTGCCCTGGAAGCTTATTCGACCCCGGAACCGGAAACGGTGACCGGCGAAGACCGTGTCCTTAAAGGCACCGTTTTAAAGGTGACCGCGAGCCATGTAGTCGTCGACATCGGCCAAAAGTCCGAAGGGCTGGTGCCGATTGCCGAGGTCAACGGCCCGGACGGCAATCCCACCGTCCACCCCGGTGACGAAATCGACGTCATGATCGAAAAGGGTGAGACGGAAGAAGGTTATGTCAACCTCAGCCACCAGAAAGCGCAACGCCTGCGCGCCTGGGACGAGATTGACCGCGCCTATAACGAGAAGTTGCCGATCAAGGCCGTCGCCATCGAGCGCATCAAAGGCGGGCTGACGGTCGATATTCACGGCGCCCGCGCTTTCTTGCCCGGCTCGCAAATCGATATGCGGCCCATCCGCAATCTGGAGGCCTTTAAGGGGCAAACGATTGAAGTCCGCGTTATCAAGCTGAACAAGAAACGCGGTAATATCGTCGTCTCGCGCAAACAGCTTCTGGAAGAAGAAATCGCAGAGAAGCGCTCGCGCACCCTGGAACAGTTGCACGAAGGCGCGGTGCTTACGGGCATTGTCAAGAATTTGACGGATTACGGCGCGTTTGTGGATTTGGGCGGCATTGACGGCCTGCTCCATATCACCGATATGAGCTGGGGCCGGTTGACCCATCCGCGCGACCTGGTGCAGGTGGGTGACCAGATCCAGGTCAAGATCCTGAAGTTCGACAAGGACAAGCAGCGCGTGTCACTGGGCTTCAAGCAGCTCACACCCGACCCGTGGCTGGATGCGGCGGAACGCTATCCTATCGGCGCCCGGGTCCGTGGCCGGGTGATCAGCGTGACCGATTACGGCGCCTTTATCGAACTGGAACAGGGCATCGAGGGACTGGTCCACGTCAGCGAAATGACCTGGTCCAAGCGCATGAAGCATCCTTCGAAAATCGTCGGCGTAGGCGATCAGGTCGAGGCGGTGGTGCTCAACGTAAATTCCCAGGAGCGCCGCATCTCCCTGGGCCTGAAGCAGCTCGAGTCCAATCCGTGGGAGACGCTGCATGAGAAGTATCCCATCGGCAGCGTAGTCGAAGGCCGGGTCCGCAACCTGACCGACTTCGGCGCTTTTGTCGAGATCGAGGACGGCATCGACGGTCTGGTCCATGTCAGCAACCTGAGCTGGACCAAACGTCTGAAGCATCCCTCGGAGGTGCTGAAGAAGGGCGACCGGGTCAAGGCGCAAGTGCTGGCGATCGAGCCCGAGAACCGCCGGCTGTCGCTCGGGATCAAGCAGCTCGAGCCGGATGTCTGGGAGACTTTCTTCCAGAACCACCGCATCGGCGATGTGGTGCACGGCAAGGTCCTGCGGGTAGCCAGCTTCGGCGCCTTCGTCGAGATTGCCGACGGCGTCGAGGGATTGTGCCACAACTCTGAAGCCGCCGACGAACGCAGCCAGCCGATCAAGCTCGAACCCGGCCAGGAGTTCGACTTCAAGGTCATCAAGATGAACCCGGGAGAGAAGAAGGTAGGCTTGTCGATCCGTGCTGTCGGCGAAGAAGCCAGCCGCACGGAAGTCGAGAGCTATAAGCACACCGGCGATGGCTCCAGCGCCACGCTTGGCGAATTGATGTCCTGGAAGCGCGGCGAGCACTGAAATCCTGCAACTACTTCGGCGGACGGCCAGCGCTAACAGTAGCGCTGGCGTCCTCGCCGGCAGTCGTGGGGGCGTCCTCGCCCGCACACCAGACCCATTTCCAGCCCTTTAGGTTTGCTCGTTCTGGATTTGCGCGTACGTACTCTAGGGGGCGGCCGAATTCGGCAGCGTTGCGAATCAGCCGGTCATAGTATTCACGTTCCCAAAACGGTGACTTCTCGGAAACGGATTTTTGTAATTCCCGGGACGCCCGGTGCGCCGGTGTCTGCATCGCATCGCCGTTTCTGGTCCTTCGGCATGCGCCAGCATTCTATACCCAATGAATCAGGCTAATATTTGTGCGGGCGGGACGCCCTCACGACTGCCGGCGAGACGCCAGCGCTACGTCTGCTACAATGCCCGCGTGCCGAAGAAGGCAGAATTCCGCTATGGCCTGTTCCGAGCCCGGCATTTGGAAACGCTGGGTATCGTCCTGATCGCGGTTCTAATCTTCCTGGTTACCCTGGCCCGCTTTGCCAAAACGATCGTGTGGAGTGCGCGCTGAAGTGCGCGAACCGCTGCTAGTTGTGATTTTTGGTCCCACGGCGAGCGGGAAGACGGCGTTGTCTTTGGCCCTGGCCGGGCGATTCCCGGGCGAGATCGTGAACTGCGACTCGGTCGCCGTCTATCGGGAATGTGAAATCGGCGCCGCCAAGCCTACCGCGCACGAACGTGCGCAGGCGCCCCATCACCTGTTGGACATTGTGGGTCCCACAGACCTGATGACGGCGGGAGAATACGCGCGGCGGGCCCGTCAGATTCTGGAGGAGATCAAGGCGCGGGAGCATTTGCCCATTGTGGCTGGGGGCACCGGCTTGTACCTGCGGGCGCTGCTGGAGGGTCTGGCGGAAGGGCCACAGCGCTCGGAACCGCTCCGCCACCGGCTGCGCGCCTCGGCGCGCCAACATGGCGCCGGCTGGCTGCACCGTATTTTACGGCGCCTGGACCCCACAGCCGCCGACCGCGTCCACCCGAACGACCTTCCTAAGGTCGTCCGCGCCCTGGAGGTCTGTCTGGTGGCGCGGCAGCCGATTACCGCGGTCTGGCAGAAGGGGCGCGAGCCGCTGCGTGGCTTCCGCATTTTGCGCTTCGGGCTCGATCCGGACCGTAATGCGCTATATACGCGAATCAACCGCAGGGCGGAAGAGATGTTCGCTCTCGGGCTGGTCGAGGAAACGGCGCGGTTGCTGAGTACTTATGGGGAGGAAGCCCGGCCCTTGCAGGCGGCCGGCTACAGGCAGATCCTGCAACTGCTGCGCGGCGAGATTAATCGCAAGACCGCCCTGTGGGCGGCACAACAGGCACACCGCAATTACGCGAAACGGCAGATGACCTGGTTTCGGCGGGAACCCGGCGTGCACTGGCTTAAGGGCTTTGGAGACGACCCAGAAGTTCAGGCGCAGGCAATCGAAGCCGTACGCTCATTTGGGATTTAGGAACTCGGAAATAATTTGGGATTGGGGAATTCGGATTTGAGATTTGAAAACCCTCGCTGCCGTCTGCTGTGCCCGGATGCTTTGGGCGCGGCCCTCAATCCCAAATCCGAAATCCCCAATCCGAAATTCCTACATCGCGGCTTCAACCCTGCGGTTGATTTCCTCCCAGTTGACTACATTCCACCAGGCCTGCAACCACTCGGCGCGGCGGTTCTGATACTTCAGGTAGTAGGCGTGCTCCCAAACGTCATTGACCATGATCGGGTGGCAGCCCTGCGATAACGGGCTGTCCTGGTTGGGAGTAGTGATGATCTTGTATTCCTTTGCGGGGGTGAGCACCAGCCAAACCCAGCCGCTGCCAAAATGCTTCAGGCCGGCATCGTTGAAGTTGGCCTTGAAGGCATCGAAACCGCCAAGTCCTTTAATAATTTCGGCGATCTTGCCGGTGGGCTGCCCACCGCCTTTGGGCTTCATCAAGGTCCAGAAGATCGAGTGGTGAACATGGCCGCCGCCGTTGTTGCGCACCGCGCCGCGGATGTCCTCGGGAACCTGGTTGAGGTTCCGCAACAGCTCTTCCGGGGACTTGGCCTTCAGTTCGGGATGTTTGTCCAGGGCGGCAACCAGGTTGTTCAGATATGCCTGATGGTGCTTGTCGTGGTGGACGTGCATGGTCTCCTGGTCGATAAACGGCTCCAGGGACTCGTAGGCATACGGAAGGGGAGGAAGTTCATAACCGATTTTAGCGACTTGAATCGTAGCGGTCTCCTTCATCAATCCATTTCTCCAGGTAAAAAGATTCCAGCTCTCCTTACACCAGATTAGCTGCTGCTGCCGATGGTTGCGTAAAAAAGAAAGAATTTTGCACTTTCGAGTTTCGAGATGGGAATTTTTGGGAGCCAATACCGGCAGTCAGCCCAGGGGGCTTCAGGAGGGCTGTTTGTCCCTGGGCTTGAGGACTGCCACCCTTGGGTACGGTGTCTCATCATAACATCCACTTCTTCCAGCCAGTAAACTTGACCCGGGTTGCCGAGTCGTAGCCGATCTGTCAGAATTCCCACGCCCAACCGTGGCAAATCGAAGAAATCAGAAAGCGAAGATGGCGATGAACGGCAATAAAATCGCGTTGGTGACCGGCGCCGGCAGTGGCATCGGCCGCGGGGCCAGCGTCGGGTTGCAAGCTACTGGATTCTCCGTGGTCAATATGCCTTTGTTGGGGCGCGGTTAGCGTAAGAGGGGAAGCGGCCCCCGAGCCAGGGCGGCCAGGAGGCAAACAATGACGATCGGGGTGGGTTCGGCTAACGAATACCTGGGAGCTGCCGCGCTGCGCAAGGTGATGGCGGAAGCGCTCGCGAGCGTAACGGTAGAGAACAAGCGTGTCTTGGTGCTTATTCCCGATGGCACTCGCACCATGCCCATGCCGCAGATGTTCCAGGCCTTCCAGGAACTCTTGCGCCCGCGCGTGAAGGCTCTGGACTACCTGGTCGCCTTAGGCACGCACCAGCCGATGAGTGACGCTCAGCTCAGCAAACTTGTTGGCCAGAGGGTGGTGGCCGGCAAGGTCGGCGAGACCCATATCTTTAACCATCACTGGGAAGAGTCTGGTAATTTCGTACAACTAGGCGTCATCCCGGCAAACGAAATTGCGGAGATCACCGGTGGCCTGATGGCGCAGGAAGTACCGGTCACGCTCAACAAGCTGATCCTTGATTACGACCATATCGTGATCTGCGGACCGGTGTTTCCTCATGAAGTCGTTGGCTTTTCCGGCGGTAACAAGTATTTCTTCCCCGGCATTGCCGGCCCCGAAATTATCAATTTCACTCATTGGCTGGGTGCGGTGATCACCAATTACAAAGTGATTGGCGCCGGCTACACGCCGGTCAGAAAGGTGATCGATCGCGCGGCCGCTTTCATCCCGCGGCCGGTTTGCTGTTTTGCGCTGGTGGTGACGCACGCCGGTCTGGCCGGGCTGTACTTCGGTTCGCCGCAGGAGGCGTGGACGGCGGCTTCGGCTCTATCCGGGCAGAAACACATTGTTTACGTCGAGAAACCGTTCCGGCGGGTGCTCTCGGTGATGCCCGAGCTGTACGACGATCTGTGGACCGGGGCCAAGGGAATGTACAAGATGGAGCCGGCCATCGCGGATGGCGGCGAAGTCGTCATTTACAGTCCACGGATCACCGAGGTCAGCTACACGCACGGCAAGATCCTCGACGAAATCGGCTATCACTGCCGCGATTACTTCATGAAGCAATGGGAGCGGTTCCGGCATTATCCCGGAGGCGTCCTGGCACATTCCACCCACGTCAAAGGACTGGGGCAATATGACGCTGCCTCGGGCGTGGAAACCCCGCGCATTCAGGTGACGCTGGCCACGGGCATTCCCGAAGAACGCTGCCGGCGGATCAACCTGGGATACATGAATCCGGCGAAAGTCGATCTTCGTGCCTGGCAGGGCCGCGAACAGGAAGGGATTGCGGTCATTCCGCGCGCCGGCGAAACCCTGTTCCGGTTGAAACCCGCCAGCGCGGCTGCGGCAACATAGAAGGTAAGAAACTTTCAAAAACTTATCTACCGCAGAGGGCGCGGAGGAGGAGAGGCACACCATGGCGCAGACAGGGTACGGAAATCCAGGCGCAACTGCAGTGGATGTCGCTTGGGATGAGCGTCCGGTAGGCCGCCGGCGTTACCTTATCGCCGTACTGATTCTGCTTATGATCACGGTGGCCTACGTCGACCGCATGATCATGTCGATGGCGGGGCCGGTGCTCGCGAAAGAGTTTGGCTTAAGCCCATTGAGCTTAGGTACCTTGTATTCCTCTTTTTTGTGGGGTTACGCGGGCACTATGCTCCTGGCTGGTTGGCTGGTGGATCGCTTAGGCGCGCGTATCATGATTCCGCTGGCGCTGGTGGCGGTGGTCGCACTTTCTCTGGCCATGGTGACCACAGCCATCACCCTTACCTTTGCCCTGACGAGCGACCTGATTATCGACGAAAGCTCGGCCGGTCGCAGCTTTTCGATACTGTCTTTTGCCGGGCAGATCATGGGCCTGCTGGCCCCCATTATCACGGGATGGATCGTGGGGAAGGCCGGCTTTACGCCGGTATTTATCGTAACGGCCGGCCTGGTGCGGTGCGGCACAATCGCGGTCTTGACGCTGCCCACGCGCCAACTCCAGCCGCGGCAGAGGGCATGAACCGAGGTCGTTGAAAAGGTATCAACCGATAGAAGGACAAATCCTCCATGACAATGGTTATGGGATCGTGATGGTTAAGCATGAGCGAACCGGTTTGGATTGGAGCGGATATTGGCACCACGGGGGTCAGGGCTGTCGCCTATGGGCCTGACGGCCATTCTTATGGCGCCGCCTCCCGGGACTATAGGTTATACACCCCTCAGCCCGGCTGGGCGGAGCAGGAGTCCGGTGAGGTTGTGGCGGCGGTCGAAGAAGTCTTGCGCCAGGTCGCCGGCCAACTGGAGCGTAGCGGCCAAAAGGCCGATGGCCTCGCCTTCAGTTCCGTATTTCATAGCTTCTTGGCTTATGACGACCAGATGTCTCCGGTCACGAGGCTTATGACTTGGGGCGACAGCCGGAGCCAGGGAGTGGTGGCGGAGATGAAGCGAAATGGGCTGGACTTTATGCCCATCTACCACCGGGTCGGCTGCCCGCTTCATCCCATGTACCCCATGACCAAGATAGCCTGGCTGCTGAAGCAGGGATCTGAGCTCCTGCACGGCCGGAAGCCGAAACGGTTCGGCTCGATCAAGGACTACATTTTTTGGCGGCTCACGGGACAGTGGGTCCTCGATCGTTCGATAGCCAGCGGCACTGGGCTTTACAACGAGTTCCAATTGGAATGGGACAAGGAACTGATCCGTTTTCTGGGTATTGGGGAGGAAAGCCTGCCGGAGGTGGTGTCCACCACCTATAGCCGCCCGTTGACCCCGGACGCCGCCGGGCGCACAGGTCTGCCCGGGGGCATTCCGGTGGTGATCGGGGCGGGCGATGGAGTACTGGTCAATGTCGGGATCGGCGCGATCCAACCCGGGCAGATGAGCGCAACCATAGGCACCAGCGGCGCTGTCCGCATGCTGTCCGATCGCCCGCGGACGCACGAAAAGGGACGTACCTGGTGCTACAACCTAACCGATAAGGTCTGGGTGCTCGGCGGCGCCATCAATAATGGCGGTATCGTGTTCCGCTGGCTCCGCGATAATTTTGGGGCAACGGAGCAGGCAGAGGCGGAACGGCGCGGCATAGATGCGTACGACTTGCTGACTGAATCGGCCGCCAAGATACCGCCCGGGTCCGACGGGCTGATTCTCTTGCCATTCTTCCTGGGCGAGCGGGCGCCAAACTGGAATGCTGATGCCCGCGGCGTGCTGTTCGGGATGAATTTGAACCATAGCAAAGCCCACCTCATTCGCGCCACCTTGGAGGGCGTGTGTTATCGCATGAACAGCATCCTGCTTGCCCTCCAGGAGGTCGCCGGGCCGGCCCGCGAGATCCGGATCAGCGGCAGCTTTACCCGCTCGGAACTGTGGATGCAGATGCTGGCGGACGTCTTGGGCCAGAACGTGAACAATCCGAGCATTCAGGAAGGGGTGGCTTTTGGGGCAGCGGTACTGGGATTTGTCTCCGCCGGAGTGTTAAACGACATTGCCGATACCGCCAGGCTGGTTACCGTGGCCAGGTCTTTCCAGCCCGCGCCGCAAGCGGCGGAACGATACCGGCGGCTTTACCGCATCTACGAGCAGGTGTATTGGAACCTGCAACAGGCGTTTACCGACATATCCGCCTATCAAGCCGAGCAGGTGAGATAGGCGCGGGAGAGCAAGATCGTGGGAAAAGTATTGATCACCGCCCGTTCGGTGGCGGGCAATCCACAGGGCGTTACCATTCTGAAGGCGGCGGGGCACCAGATCTTCGCGCGGGCGGGCGAGCGGCCATGGGGTGAAGAAGAAATGCTGCGCCTCATCGGCGGCATGGATGCCGCCATTGTCGGATTGGATCGCGTCTCCGCCCGGGTGCTCGCCGCTGGCGCCCCGGCCCTCAAGATTGTGGCGCGCAACGGGGCCGGTTACAGCAACGTAGACGTGAAGGCGGCCAGAGAACTGCGAATTGCGGTAACCCTCGCCCCGGGCGCCAATTCGATCTCCGTCGCCGAGTTAGTGCTGGGGCTGATGCTTTCTCTTGCCCGCCATATTCCCGCGTTGAATGCCGGCGTGCATCAGGGCGACTGGGGACGCGCGCTGGGTCATGAACTGCAGGGGAAGGTGCTGGGCGTAATTGGCACCGGCCACGTGGGAGGCGAAGTGATCAAACGGGGGCATGCGTTTGGCATGAGCATCGTGGCCTTCGATATTAAGCCGCAGCCCGAATTGTCCGGACAATATGGCGTCCGCTATGTCGAACTGGACGAAATGTTCCGGCTGGCCGATTTCTTGACCTTGCACGCGCCCGCTACGCGCGAGACCAACGGCTTGATCAATCCCCGTACTCTTTCCCTGATGAAAAAGACTGCCTGCCTCATCAACGCCGCGAGAGGCGAGCTGATCGATGAAACGGCCCTCTACCAAGCGTTGAAAGCAGGCGCCCTGGCGGGATTTGCCGCCGACACCCTGATAGAGGAACCGCCCCCGTCGGACCATCCGCTGCTGTCTTTGCCGAACGTAGTGCTGACCCCGCATTGCGGCGGATATACCCAGGAAGCCGTTAGTCGCGCCAGCATCATCGCCGCCCAGGAGGTGGTGCGGGTCTTAGCCGGCCAAGCGCCGCTTTATGCGCTTTCGTAAACCCTTTCACCGCAGAGGACGCAAAGGCCGCAAAGGAAATCTGGGATTTGAAGTGAATTTACGGTTCGTGTGTCCGGCAGCGCTGGCCAGAGCCCAGCGCTACGAAAATCCCAAATCCGAAAATCCCCAATCCTAAATTTTCTCTGCGTCCGCTGCGGTGAAAGGGCCCTGATGGTCACTTGGCCGCGGCCGCCACGCCTCCCCGCGCTTCGCGCACGATGGCAACGTACTTCCTCGCCGTCTCGGTGATGGCGAGTGTGTTGCCCGCCTTAAGCGCCGCAGCGGAAATCAATTCTCCCCCGATGCCTAAGGCCGCGGCGCCGGCGCGAATGAAGTCGGCTGCCGTGCTGAGATTTACTCCGCCGGTCGGAACCAGCGGTATGTCGGGCAATGGGGCGCGCAGCGCCTTGATGTAGTTGGGGCCCCCCACATTGCCACAAGGAAAGACCTTCACCAGGTCCGATCCCGCGTTCCAGGCGGTAATCACCTCGGTGGGGGTAAGAGCTCCAGCTATCATCAGCACACCCTGGCCGGCGGCGAAAGTTACCGTTTCCAGGTCGAAGCCCGGACTTATGAGAAACTGCGCCCCCGCATCGATACAGCGGCGCGCACTGGCCGCGTTGAGCACGGTTCCCGCCCCCAGCAGAACTTCCCGGCCCACGGTTTTGGCGAGCTTGGCGATCACTTCCAGCGCGCCGGGAACGGTCATCGCCACTTCGACAATAGGAACCCCGCCCGCACAGACGGCCTCAGCGGCCGCCAACGCCTGATCCGCCGATGAGGCCCGTACGACCGGCACTATGCCCGTTTGCACGATTCTGGCAGCAACTTCCTGTTTGGTCACGCATCCTCCGTAGAAAGCAACAAGCAACAAGCAACGAGCTTCAAGCTGAAAATGTCAGCAGAAATACTGTACCGTTCCCGTCACCAGAAACGGGCTCTGCCAGCCCGACGAAGCAGATGGGCGAAGCCCGCGAAAGCGGGCGGCAGATGGTGGCCCACGGCGTAAGCCGTGGGTGTAAAGGCACCCAAGACCACGAGCCCCCGAAGCCTGGATTATTCATCAACTTTGGCTGTCATCCCGAGGAAGGCTGCGATTTGTGCGGGCTTCCGAGGGATCCATGCATTTTCTTTTTGCATACAGACTGCAATAGCAAAATACATAGATCCTTCACTCCGCACCCGCCACGACCCGCAAAAGAGGCGGGTCGGAAGAAGGAGGCGGGTGCTCCGTTCAGGATGACAACCAGGGGTGGTGAATAATCCAGGCGAAGGGGGCGACAGATGATGTTCTGGGGGCCAAGCGAAGCGTTCTTACGCCCCCTACAGGGGCTGGATTCCACCCTCCGGCTTTTCCCACGGCTTGCGCCGTGGGCTACCATCTCACGCCCGCGTTGCGGGCTATCCGAGGTTGAGTGCGTGTAGAACATTTGTTATGCAACGATCAACTAACCCAAAGGCAACCGTAAGCTGAACTCTAGGCCGAGCTTGTGGCTTGCGGCTTGTGGCTGCTCTTAAAGCAACACAATCGAAATTCCCTTATTCCCCCGGCCCAGGTCGCGATCCCGCTTCAGTTCCGGCATCCGCTTTTGCGTCTCCCAGGTGGTCTCGTTGGAAATGCGCCAGTCTTCCCCCGCCACGAAGGCCCGGATTTTACCGTCGGCGACCATCTGCCCAAGCGCCACCTGTACGACGTCTCGCAGCACGCCGCCAACGCCGCTCGAGCCGTAACCATGGATCACTTTCAGCACCGCCGCGCCGGCGCGGCGCGCGCGAGCCAGTTCAAAATCCAGGCGCAACAAGGCCTCATTGGCCGAAGGCCGGCCGGATTCCAGGTTGGCCACCCAAATCTTGCGCATCAGGCAAACCAGCACAACACCTACCACAGAGCCACAGAGACACAGAGGAATCATTTGGGATTGTAAAACCGTCGCGCAAATATCTTACGCACGCATAGACGGCCCTCAAATCCCAAATCCGAATTTCCAAATCCCAAATTGTTTCTGTTCGGCAGCTTTCAATTGTCGCTGGGGCGGGAAGTAAGGTCAATTCCTATGCTGCGGCATGCAGCCGTTCTGCTACGCTTACCGCATGCGCAAAACAGGGACCTGGGTCGCGCTCCTGGTGTGTCTTTGCGGGATCGCGCTGGGCAGGGAAAGGTATCAACAGCCGGCCCCGGTGCATCTGGGCCGCGATGGCGAAAGGTGGGCGGAAAAGACGCTGCATCGCTTGTCGCTGGAGCAAAAAATAGGGCAGATGCTGATGATTGCGGCCCGCGCCGAGTTTATGAATGTGCAAAGTCCGGAGTATCAGCGGCTGCGGGACGCGATTCATAAGTATCATCTGGGCGGTTTCGGGCTCACGGCCGGAGGGCAAGCAGGGCTACCGGTAAAGAGCCAGCCCTATGAAGCCGCCGCGCTTATCAATCAACTGCAACGCGATTCGCCGCTGCCCCTGCTCTTCGCGGCCGATTTCGAACGCGGCCTGCCGATGCGGCTGGAGGGTGGGACCGGTTTCCCGCACGCGATGGCCTTTGGCGCCGCCGGCCGGCCTGAATTTGCCGAGCGCTTCGGCCGTATTACCGCCCAGGAAGCGCGCGCCATTGGCGTGGAGTGGAACTGGTTTCCCGTGGCCGACGTGAACTCCAATCCGGCCAATCCGATCATCAATACGCGGGCGTTCGGCAGCGATCCCCAGCAGGTGGGCGAGCTGGTGGCGGCCTATATCCGAGGAGCGCGCGCCGGGGGCCTGCTGACTACGGCGAAGCACTTTCCCGGCCATGGCGACACCGATAGCGACTCGCATCTTGGGGTGGCCCGCGTAACCGGCAGCCGCCAGCGGTTGGAGCAGGTGGAATTGGCGCCCTTCCAGGCCGCCATTGCCGCCGGCGTGGATACCGTGCTGGTAGCTCATGTCACGGTACCGGCGCTAGATCCCGACCCCAGCCACGTGGCTAGCAACTCGCCGCATATCATTCAAGACATCTTGCAAAGCCAGCTTGGGTTTCAGGGCCTGGTGGTGTCCGATGCCCTCGATATGCAGAGTATGACCGGGCTGTATAGCAAGCCCGGTACGAATCCCTCGGCGGAGGCGGCGGTAGCGGCAGTGAAGGCCGGCAATGACCTGGTGCTGTTGCCGGGCGATCTCGACGCCGCTTACAGCGCCTTGCTGAAGGCGGTGCGCAGCGGTGAGATCACCCGCCAACGGATCGACAGCTCGGTGCGGAAGATTCTGCAAGCTAAAGCTTCCGTCGGCTTGCATAAGTCCCGCCTGGTTGATTTAGGAGCCGTGGATAAGTTGGTAAGCGGGCCGGCCAACGGGGCAGAGGCGCAGCGCATTGCCGATGCGGCGGTCACCCTGGTGCGCGACAACGGCCATAGCCTGCCTTTGACTGCCAGCGCGAATGGAAGCAACGGCCACAACCGTCCGCAGACACGCGTCGTGGCGGCCCGCAACCGCCTGGTGGCGGTGATATTCAGCGACGATGTCCGCAGTGACGAGGGGCGTCTGTTCGAACTGCAATTGCGCTCCCGCGTGCCGGAGGTCAATGTCATCTATGTGGACGGGAACACGGCCGCCTTGTCGGCCGAACCGGTGTTGGCGATGGTTGAGCAGGCGGAACGAATCATCTTGGCCGCCTACGTGGCGCCCCAATGGGGCAAGAAGATCCTGATCGAAGGTGAATGGCGGAATACGGTTTCCCTGGCGGACAGTCAAGCCAAGCTGTTACGCGCCATACTCCAGCGCGCCGGCCACCGCACCGTGCTAGTGGCAATGGGGAATCCTTATCTGATTGCTGATTTTCCGGAAGTCGACACTTACCTGTGCACCTTCTCCAATGTACGCGTGTCCGAGGTGAGTGCGGTTAAGGCGTTATTTGGCGAAATTCCCCTCCGCGGACGCCTGCCAATCGATATCCCCGGCGTGGCGCAGCGGGGCGCTGGCATGGACACTAGTTCTCAGTTCTCGGTTCTCAGTTCTCAGTAGGAAGCAAATTTGTAATTTGCAAATTGTAATTTGCAAAGTGCAAACCTGAAGTACTTTGCAAATTACAAATTACAAATTGCAAATCAGTAGAACGGAGAACCCCTGTGGTAGCCTTGCTGTCGTGGAACATGCTTGCGAGAAGTGTGGCGCAGCGGTGGAAGATGGCAGGCCGTTCTGCCCCAACTGTAATGCTCCGCAGATCAAGGTGCGTGGGTTAGGCGGCCAAGCGGAGTTACCGCCTCTGCCGGAGAGGCCGGACGAGATTCTGCCGTCGGCGGAATCGGTTCTGCCTCGGTCCTGGCCCGCACAGCCGGTTCCGCCGCCGCTCGGCGTGCAGTGGCCGCAAGCCCTGCCGAGCGCCGCCATAGCGGGATTTTTGCTGGCGATGGCCATGGCGGTGCCGTTTGCCACTCCCTTCCTCCTGATGGTCGCCACTGGCGGATTCGCCGTGGCGCTTTACGTGAGGCGTTCGGCTTTGCCGGTTTCACCGCGCATGGGAGCGCGTGTAGGGCTGCTGGGCGGTCTGTTCAGTTGGATGATCATGGCCGCCGTTCTGGCCATGGAGATCGCTTTTGGCGGTGGCCACCTAATCGGCATGCTGCGCGATGCCCTGCAACAGCAATTTGCCGGCAATTCCGATCCGCGGGCCCAGGAGGTCCTGGAGAAACTAAATACCCCGGGCGGCATGACCGTGTTGGTCGCGGCGGGTATGCTGATCTTCCTGATTGTGGTGCTGATCGCCGGCGCGGCGGGCGGCGCCATCGGAGCCTCTTTGCTCGGCAAATCGAAGCGAAAAGAGTAGCAATTTGTAATTTGTAATTTGCAATTTGCAAAGTAAAAAGTAAAAAGAAAAAAGTAAAAAGAGGCGTACAGTCTGGGTTCTCACTTTGCAAATTACAAATTGCAAATTACCAATTTCCTACGGTTTGGCTGATTGCTGGGCCCTGACTGCTGAGTGCTGGGCCAGGCAGCCCTCGATTCGGCTCAAGACTCGTTGCTTGCCTAAGATGACGAGCGTATCGTGCAAGGGTGGGGTCACGGTCCCGCCGCTGATCGCCACCCGCAACGGCTGACCGATTTTTCCCAGGCCGACCCCCAGCGACTGCATCACCTTCTGCAGGGCTGGTTCGAGCGTCTCTACCGACCAGGGCTCCACATTGCGGAATTCCGGCAGAAGTTGCGCCAGAATGTGCAATCCCGCGCCATCATTGGCCAAAAGCACTTTCCGAACCGCGGCGGGATCGTAGTGGAGAGCGGTGTCATCGGCGACAAAGAATGCGCCCAGTTCCACCGGTTCGGCCAGGGTGTGCGCTCGTTCCTGGTACACGGCGGCGAAACGTTCGAATTGGGCAGGGGTAAGAGAGCGCAAGTAGTCCGGGTAGAAAGCGGCGAAACAATCGCGTAGCCGCGCCTGGAACTCCGGGGCCGGCAGACGTTTGATGGAGTCCGCGTTGAATGCCAGCAGTTTTGTCCGGTCAAAACGCGCTGATGCCCTGCCAATACCGCTGTAGTCAAATAGCTCCGCCAAAGTAGCTGCGTCGATATCTTCCCGGTCGTTTTTCGGCGACCAACCCAACAGCGCCAGATACTTGACCAGGGCCTCGGGAAGATAGCCGCTGGCGCGAAAATCATAGACATCGATTTCCGGCAGGTGTACCCCGATGGCGCAGGCGATGGCGGCGGCTGTGGGCACATCGTCTGACTTTTTGGCCAGAAAATCCTGGAGTTGCGGTTCTGGTAATCCGGCGCGTTGGGCCAATTCCCCTTCGCCGCCGCCCTTCTCGCGTATCCACTTCCGCGCTGCTTCCCGGGCAGTCTTGGCCTTGTCCCGTTTCGACATCTTGGAACCGTCGGGATTGAAGATGAGAGGCAGATGCGCAAACCGGGGCGGAGGCGCCTCTAGGGCCTCATAGAGGGCGAGTTGTTTGGGCGTGTTCATCAGATGCTCCTGCCCGCGCAAGATATCGGTGACGCCCATGAGAATGTCGTCCACTACCACGGCAAAGTTGTACGTGGGGAACCCATCGGCCTTGCAGATCACAAAATCTTCAATTTCCGAGCTGGCGATCGAGACCGGGCCCAAGATCTGGTCGTCCACCGTGAACGTCTTTTCGGGAACGCGAAACCGGACCACATAAGGTTTGCCCGCTTCCTTGAATTTGCGGATCTGTTCGGCCGTAAGGCTAAGGGCGGCCTCGCGGTCGTAGCGATAGCTCTGCCCGGTGCGAATGGCGGCTTCGCGGCGCGCCGCCAGTTCTTCCGGCGACTCGAACGCCTCATAGGCGGCCCCGGAAGCCAGCAGTCGCTCAACAAACTGCCGGTAGACGGAAAGCCGCTGACTTTGAAAGTAAGGGCCGTGTTCGCCGATTTGCCGGATACAGTCATCCGCCTTCGGGTCGGGACCCTCATCCCACTCAATTCCCAGCCAGGACAAATCCTGGATGATTTTCCGGGTGCTTTCGTCGGAAGACCGGGCCTGATCGGTGTCCTCGATGCGCAGAATAAAGCGGCCGCCGTGGCGCCGCGCATAGGCCCAGTTGAAAAGCGCGGTGCGAGCGCCCCCCACGTGTAAATAACCGGTGGGGCTCGGAGCGAAGCGTGTGACTATTTGTCTGGATGTTTCCATCATCATTTATCATATTCTCTTCCGGATAGCTGCGAGGAGTTGCCAGGAAAACTTCATGAGCCCGCTTGAACCCGAGTTACCGGCGGCCGCTGCCCCGAGCAAAGGCCCTTCGAATTTCATCCGCGAGATCATGCTCGAAGATCTCCGCACCAACAAGTGGGGCGGACGCGTGCATACGCGCTTTCCCCCGGAGCCCAACGGCTATCTTCACATCGGCCATGCCAAGTCCATCTGCCTGAACTTTGGCCTGGCGGCGGAGTTCGGGGGCAAAACCAACCTGCGTTTCGACGATACGAATCCTGAAAAAGAAGAAGTCGAGTACGTCAACTCCATTATGGAGGACGTCCGCTGGATGGGTTTTGACTGGGAAGACCGGTGCTTCTACGCTTCCGATTACTTCGACCAGCTTTACGAGTGGGCGGTGCAACTGATCAAGGCGGGCAAGGCCTACGTATGCGATTTAAGCGCCGATGAAGTCCGGGACTACCGCGGCACCCTGACCGTACCCGGAAAAGAAAGCCCGTATCGCAACCGTTCGGTGGAAGAGAACCTGGACCTGTTCCAGCGCATGCGCGCCGGGGAATTTCCCGACGGCGCGCGGACGTTGCGCGCCAAAATTGACATGGCGGCGGCGAACCTGAATCTGCGAGACCCGGTGATGTACCGCATTCTCCATGCCGAGCATCACCGCACGGGAAACAAGTGGTGCATCTACCCGATGTACGATTTTGCCCACGGGCAATGCGATTCCATCGAGCGTATTACCCACTCGATTTGTACCTTGGAGTTCGAAGATCATCGGCCGCTGTACGACTGGTATGTCGAGCAATTGGGCATTTTTCATCCCCAGCAGATTGAATTTGACCGGCTTAACCTCACCTATACCCTGCTGAGCAAACGAAAACTGCTGACGCTGGTGCAACAGCACCACGTGCGCGGCTGGGATGATCCCCGCATGCCCACGCTTTCCGGGATCCGGCGGCGGGGCTATACGCCGGAAGCGATCCGCAACTTTTGCGCCGCCATCGGGCTCTCCAAGACCAATGGGGTGATCGAATTGGCGTTGCTGGAGCACTACCTGCGCGAGGATTTGAACCTGCGTGCCCCGCGGGCTATGGCCGTGCTCCGTCCCTTGCGGCTGGTAATGGACAACTATCCGGAAGGCGTAGTGGAAGAAATGGAAGCGGTGAACAATCCCGAGGACGCTTCGGCGGGCACCCGGAAAGTGCCCTTTTCCCGAGTCCTGTATATCGAGCAGGACGATTTTCGCGAAGATCCGCCGAAGCAGTATTACCGGCTCTCGCCGGGCCGGGAGGTCCGGCTGCGCTACGGTTACCTGGTGACCTGTACCGGCGTGGTGAAAGACGAACGGACCGGCCAGGTGGTGGAAGTCCACTGCACCTACGATCCGGCGACGCGCGGCGGCAACACGCCCGATAAGCGCAAGGTGAAGTCGACCATTCACTGGGTTTCGGCGGCGCAGGCGGTCAATGCCGAGGTGCGCCTCTACGAGACCTTGTTCACCCGCGAAGATCCGAACCAAACCAACGAGGGCGAGGACTTTACCGCCAATCTCAACCCGAACTCGCTGGAGGTCCTGAACGACTGCAAACTGGAACCCTCCCTGGCGGAAGCCAGGCCCGGCAGCCGCTATCAGTTCGAACGGCTCGGCTACTTCTGCGTCGATAAGGATTCCTCTCCCGGTCATCCGGTCTTCAACCGCACGGTGGCGCTGCGCGACACCTGGGCCAAGATCGAGAAACGCGGAAAATAGTCCCACGTAGCGCTGGCGTCCTCGCCGGCGGGCTGCGGGATCCCACGCAAATGGGGGATTCGCAGCCCGCCACCGAGAGCTCGCCCTGAGTTCCGTCGAAGGGACGGTGGCGCTACGACCCCAGGATCAGGCCTTAAAGCCCCGAGTTCTACGGCTCTCCCGATTGGTCAAGATTGCCAAGGTCCATAGGGCAGATCGTCCGTTTGCGGAATCACCGGATCACCCGGTTCGTTCGATTGCCGATCCTCCGGAAACTTCGTATTCGGGGCTGTTACAATGGCCATAGTTCCGGAAAAACGATTTTGGGAAATCGTTTTTCCTGCGAGTTGCCTCTGAAGAGTAGTAGTTTCTTCGCGGCCGTCGTGTTGTGGCGATCAAACGGAAAATTTCGGCTGGCTGGAGCCAAGCGAATTCCCGCCTGAGCTCTCTCCCTTACCTTTCCGATCCGGTGGTTAAGACGGCGGTTGCCGTTTTCGTTGTCGTGTGCCTCGGGTTCTTCGGCTTTTTTGCGTACCACTACGTCAAGTACGAGCGCATCATCGACCGGCGGATGAACGGCCCGATCTTCAGCAATGCAGCCAAAATCTTTGCCCGGCCCAAGACCGTGCGGGTCGGCGATACGCTTTCCGTCAACGAGATCGCCACCGAGCTGCGGCGCGCCGGCTACACGGAGGCCGGTAAAGCAGGGGAGGCACGCCTCGGCACTTATCGCCTGCAGGCTGGCGGCATTGAGATCGAGCCCGGCCCGGAGTCCTATCACGCGCAGGACACCACCATCATTCAGATAGCGGGCGGCAAAGTGGCGCGGATCTCGGCCGCAGGGGATAAAAGCGATGGCGACAGCGCGGCGTACGAGCTGGAGCCGCAACTGGTTACCGCGCTGTTCAACAACGAGCTACGGGCGAAACGCCAAGTCGTGCATTTCAACGACATTCCCAAGGTCATGCTCGATGCCACGCTGGCCATCGAAGACCGGCGCTTTTTCGAGCATAGTGGCGTCAATTTTCTCCGTTTAGCCAAGGCCGCCTGGATCGATCTTCGCTCCGGGGGCCGCAGCCAGGGCGCCTCCACCATCACCATGCAGATGGCGCGGGCCTTCTTTCTGACCCCGCAGAAAACGCTCAAACGCAAAGTTCTGGAGATGCTGATAGCCTTCGAACTGGAGCAGAAGTTCAGCAAGCAGCAGATTTTCGAGCTCTACGCCAACCAAGTGGATCTGGGCCAGCGGGGATCGTTTACCATCGACGGTTTTGCCGAGGGCGCCCACGCCTACTTCAACAAAGACCTGCAGGGCCTCAGCTTGCCGGAAGCGGCGCTGCTGGCCGGATTGATCCAACGTCCCAGTTACCTCTCGCCGTACCGCCATCCGGACCGCGCCGCCGAGCGCCGGAACCTGGTGCTGGATAGCATGGTGGAGACGGGGGCGAT
>Ga0326728_10002216_pt1 | contig 65580 bp, 59 predicted proteins | sample MB3enrmetagenome_FD_207602 | JGI IMG/M metagenome (GOLD analysis project Ga0326728, IMG submission 207602) | Lab enriched peat soil microbial communities from McLean, Ithaca, NY, United States - MB31MN | ecosystem: Environmental > Terrestrial > Soil > Wetlands > Peat | place: USA: New York...
TAATTATTGCGCGTGCGTTAGCGCAGAAACCTAAAATTTTGCTGCTGGATGAACCGCTCACCTATCTGGACATTATCAATCAGCTGGAAATCATGGACTTGGTGAAGTCGCTTTGTGAAAAAGAAGGCATCATTGTTATGGCCGCTATCCACGACCTCAATTTGGCTGCTCGCTACTGCAATACAGCCATACTGCTGAACAAAGGGAAGATTTTTTCGGCTGGACGCTTAGATGAAGTTCTGACAAGTGAAAACATAAAAAGCGTTTTTAGAGTAGACGCTATAGTGAAAAAGAATCTTGTCACAAACTCTCTCTACATTATTCCGCTGTCACCTCCAAAGAACTCACCAATAAAAAACTGCGCGATTCATTTGATTTGCGGGGCTGGCACTGGAACCGCGCTCATGAAGATTCTCTTGGAAGAAGGTTACAGCGTCACGGCTGGAGTGCTCAACGTGTTGGACACCGATTTTGAGACTGCAGAATTCCTGAATATACCGGTGATGAGTGAAGCGCCTTTTTCTCCCATAACCGAGAAAACTCGTAAAGATAACTTAGCCATGATCAGTAAGGCGAGCACCGTTGTGGTGACTTCAGTTCCCTTTGGCCACGGTAACCTGCAGAATCTTGAGGCAGCGAAGGAAGCCCTGAAAAAAGGCATCCCGCTTTTCATCATTGATGAGGTGCCTATTGAAAGCAGAGATTTCACTCAGGGGCAAGCAACAGCGTTGTTTGAGGACTTGAAAAATATGGGCGCTGTTTTCGTTAAGAATCAAGAGGAGCTTTTGCACATGCTTAACGTGTCAGAGGAAAAGTTGAAAATGGCAAAGAATGTTCCGCCAAGTGTTGCTGATCACCTAAAAGCTAGGGGGGGTTTCTTAGGAAAGCTAGATAACCGTTAAAACCGAAATGGAGAAAAGAAAACGGACTTAATTATCGGCGGCGAAAAATACGGGTGCAACGCAATTGAATATCTTAGACAGAAGCGCAAAAATTTCGTGGGTCGTAGATAGGATTCGCGCTATCTCGTAGGATTTAGCTTCGCCGCTTCAACCGAAGGTGAAGCAAAAAGTTCAATGGAGGTATTGAGTTGAAAGAGTTTATTGTGACTGAAAAGTTTACTAAAAGTTATGGTAATTTAAGGCTGTTAACGATTTAGATCTGGAGGTGTACTCTGGGGAGATTTTTGGTTTTTTTGGGCCTAATGGAGCGGGTAAGACGACGACTATTCGTGTGATGACGACTTTGACTAAGCCGACGTCGGGTTACGTTCGGATAAACGGTTTTGACGTGGTGAAGGATGCGGATAAAGTGAAGGAAGTGAACATAATATCGGGACAAGGCAGTGAATGCAAGTGTTGAAATTGCGTTTCGGTACAGTAGAGACGTTAATGAAAGTGAAGAATGCACGTTATTTTTATCTGAAGTAACGTAGCGTGCTTGCTTGTGAGTTTTGTATGAACCTTTATTTGCAACTTAACGGGTTTATCAAGAAAAGATTGTGGCAGGCACGATTATTTCAATGGTTTCAGCTTGGGTTTTTTTCCTTTGTTTTTTTCTCGGCTGCAAAAGTTCTTCTAAATCTTGAGTTTGCATGTTTGGTAAAGTGCACATAATTGCCATTGTGAAGCTTCAATCTTAATAGGTTTTATGAATTATTAATCTACAACAAAAGAGGATTTTGCAGCAAAATCTCCAATTTCGAAGGCGTTAAAATCAATCCCCGGTTTTCCAATTTATTTTCATTGAATTCATGAAAAAAATTTAAACTAAAATCAAAACGAATTCTGTGATAAACTCTAAATCAAAAAAGCAACCATTATGGTTGCATTATACTGTTGGCTTCTTCGCCGCTGAGTAGTTGGACATGTTCCACGGAGTAGAAATTCTTTCCTCGCAATCCTTGTTTGACTTCAAATTTCTTGTTTTTTAAATCTACCACTGCAAGTTTGTCGGCTACTGCGTCGTCGGTTGACTCGTAGCTTACTATTAGTAACGTGTAATTTTTCTTCATGGATCCGAAATTTTTTAGTAAAGATTTGAAATTGTGTTTTGTCATGTTCACTTTTGGAACCCTCAATAAGTATTGTGTATTAATGTTTAATAATCCTATTTCCTCTTGCCGACACATTTTAAAACCGAAATAGTCCTAAAACAGAAATATTCCTCTAGGAGAAGCCGACAAGAAAACAGAAATATTAACACGCTCAAAATCAGAATACTTTTCAAACTGCTTGTATGTCTTCCTAAGCTCAACTGTCAGCTTGAGATATGTTTTATCAGTCGCTTAGATTGAGTGACCACAGAAGTACTCGACCAGAGCCTTATTAATCCCCGCCATCCGACGAGAGACCCAGACAAGACAATATGAACACAAATTCTTCCTTAAACTAACCACAACCTGGGTTATTATGTAGCTATCCTTCATAAATCTTAAATTGGATCTGTGCCAAAATGAGATTTGGAGCTTAACACAAATTGAATATTTGGAGAGTAGTAGGTTATCTTTTTCTTGGTTTTGGGTTCATTTTTTTGGCTCTTGATGCAATCGCAGGATATTCGGTGGCGTACGTAAACTCTTATTTCGCCGCAATCGGTCCTCAAACTGCTCTACATCTTTTGATAGCTGCATTGACGCCTTATGCCACAATAGCATCATTTATGTTCGTGGTAGCTGCTGTGGGATTGTACGCTGCTAGAACGTCCTATTTTGCCTTGTCACCTGCTCCGAGCCACAATAAGTCTTCATCTCGTCCACAATCTTCGCAAGCGCCTGTTTCTCCGATGTGTAAAGAATATCCGTCTCCTCAGGTGTCAACCTGCCCCTCATGTAAACAAACCATAATATTCATAGACCAGTATCAGAAATGGTACTGCATAGAGGAAAAAAGATACATATAGCATCTTAGATTTTCCACAAAAAGAAAGAAACTTTTAGAAAAGACAAAACAATAATTGCACGCCTTCCCGAAAGGTGAGGGAGGGAGGGAGGGAGGTACTATTTGCTATTGAAATAATAATGCTAAAAGCATAACAACTACTTGGAATAAAGCACCTGCTAAGGTAAACAGAAATTTAATTAAAAAAGAGTATAAGGAGTTTAATTACTCCGATTCGAAGTACTCTTCCGGTTTCGGCGGAACCGGCGGTAAACCTCTGCGTTCACGAATCTTCTTTATTGTGTCAGCTTGCATCTGCTCTGGAACTGGTGCCCAACGGCTAAACTGTGTCGCCCAGAAAGCTCTACCCGAAGTGGAACCGCGCAATTCATCAGCGATGCCGAAACTTTCGGAAACTGGCATTTCAGCTTTAACCGTGATCATGTCTTCTTCAGATGGCATGTCTAAGATTTTTCCGCGTCGCTTATTAAGTAAAGTGATGACGGCGCTGACGAATTCGCTTGGAACCTTGCATTCGAAACTTATAAGCGGCTCAAGCAGTTTTGGATCACTCAGCAGTATAGCGCAGTATATTGGTCTCCAAGTCATTGGAATAGCCTGCGCAGGGCCTCTGTGAACAGGGTCTTCATGGAGCACAATGTCTTCAAGGTTGATTTTTAAGCCGTAAGCTGGCTCTTTAGCTAAAGGCGAAGTGTGCACAGCCTCGCGGAACCCAGTTTTAATGTGGTCGAGAACTTCCTCCACGTACTGTCTTCCTCTGATACGATTGCAAAGAATGTTGTTTTCTTCAACGGCGACTGCGCCTTTAGCTTCGTCAGGTGCCCAACCTAATGAACGCAAAACTTTAGTTCGTTCATCTTTGTTCTGCATGTCATTAATTTTATCAGACTTTATTGCTTCAATCACATCATCTGACAGTTTCTCAATGGTTATCCACAGTTTGTTGTGTTTGTTGGGGCTCTTGCCCATGATTGCTGGACCACGGTAATCGTGACTTATGGTTTCTCTGTAGATGACGATTGGTTTGCTTAGTTTAACTTTTAGGCCTGCTTCCTGCATGCGGTAAGCGGTGATTTCAAGGTGAAGCTCACCCATACCTGATAGGAGGAATTCGCCGCTTTCCTTGTTCATGATGAAGTGCAGGTTAGGGTCTTCTGTTGTAAGTTTATGCATGACTTTATCAAACAATGGCAGGTCTTTGACGTCTTCTGGTTCAACAGCTACTGTTACAACTGGGTCTGAAACGTATCTTAAGCCTTCAAACGCGTGAACCTCTGCACCTTCTTCAGCAATGGTTTCGCCGACATGTATGGCTGGTAAACCTGAGATTGCGCCGATGTTGCCTGCTGGAACACGGTCAATGATGACTCGGTCTGTTGCCATACTCATGAAAACCTGCTGTATAGTGCCCTTCTGGCTACTGCTTACAAGCTGGACTACTTTTCCTCTGGTGACTGAACCACTGAAAATTCTGCCGATTGCAACTGTTCCGCTGTGTGGATCAACCTCAATTGTGGATATACACATGAGCAAAGGAGCATTAGGATCCACTTTCGCCATACCTTGACCCGTTGGACTGTTGACGTCTCCTGGCCAAATCTGAGGTTGCCTGTATGGTTGCGCTTGATAAGGATTAGGTAAGTGCTTGCAGAACATATCCAAAATCGGTTCTGGTAATGGTGCTCTCTTGCTTAATTCATCAACTTTTCTTCCAACATCTTCAGGAGCGCCACTGTAGGCGTCAATGATGTCTTGGAAGGTAACTTTCTTTAGTTTCATGTGGTCAATGTTCAAACCCCATTTATGAAGCGCTGAACCAAAAGCCACACGGCCATCTTCAACTGTGACCTGCCAATCTTTCTTGTGCTCTGCAGGGGCATACTTCTCGATTAAATTGTTTATTCTTAGGAGAATCTTGGCGAATCTTCTTTGAATCTCCTGAGGTGTAAGCTTAATTTCCTTTATGAGTCTATCAACCTTATTTATGAAAAGAATAGGTTTCACACGTTCACGCAAAGCCTGCATCAGTACGGTTTCTGTCTGAGTCATAGGGCCTTCAACGGCATCCACAACCACAAGTGCACCGTCAACTGCTCTGAGACTTCTTGTTACTGCACCGGAAAAGTCGATGTGGCCGGGTGTATCGATGAGGTTGATGAGGTAATCCTGATTGTTGTAAGTATGAACTAAGCTAACGTTTGAAGCAAAAACGGTCATTTGGCGTTTCTGCTCGAGATCCCATGAATCAAGAAACAATTTTTGCCCAGCCGTTTGCGTGCTAATGATGCCTGCGGCGGCTAGAAGACTGTCGGAGAGGGTGGTTTTTCCATGGTCTACGTGGGCGATGATGCTTGTGTTTCTGATGATGGTTGGGTTTTCCATCAGTTTAACTATTTCTTCTGTTTGTCTGTAACGTGCCATGATTATGCGGTCTCCTTTTTGATTATATTTGTAATTTTAAAGGTTGATTTTTTACTTATAGATAGCATTTTAGTATCTCTCGAAAGTGACAAGCTACATGGAAAGTGAATTTGTAGCCTATTAACCTTATGGCAAGCTTTCCTGAAAAAGTTGGGTGCTGTCTGTTTGGTTTCTGATTGGTCTTCGCTGTTTTTGGGTTTATGGTTTTTTTGTTTTTGTTTGCTGAATTTTTTTGTTGCGACTTTTGGCGTGGTGTAAGTTGCGATTTTTGAGGTTGGTTTTTTGTGTTTTGGGTTGCTTTTCTGGTTTGGGGCTTGAAAGTTTTTGCGGGTTGCGACTTTCGGTTCGGTCAGCTGCGACTTTCCATGTTGACTCCATGATGAAGTTACTGTCGGTTATGGGCGCGGCGGCTTTCTTGGTGGCAGGTTCGGTTTTGCCTGGGTTTTGGTTTTCCAATGAATAGAAATATTCCATGATGAATCGGCTGGCAAGCACCATCTTCAAGCTTTAATATTCCTCTTTAAGCGCATCTATGTGTTTCTTCATTTCTTCTGGCTTTGCTCGCGATGCCACAAAAAATTGACTATTAAGATACGGATGTGGACAAGATTCCCTGGCGCGGGCCTTTGCGGATTCAAGTTCCACCGCCGGCCGGCACCATAAAAATTTAAGTTTTCACGAAAACCACGTTGTCTAAGCGGCGGAAATGCTCGTCTCCAGTGACAACTTTCCCTTTCAAACTTTTGGCAGTGCACAGAACTATTGAATCTGCCAAACCCCAGCCCTTCGCTTCAGCCTTCAGGTCCTCGCTGATTCCCCCTGCCTCTATGGCAATTTCAAAATCTAAATCCACTATCCTGCTTGTTGCCCTTATAAATTCTAAACGCCGTAATCGCCCTTCTCGGGTTTCATTTCCAAGTTCAATATCTTTTTTCAATTTCCGACTAATTTCCGAAACTACAATTGTCGGAGTAACTGAATGCTCACTTTCTATGAATTCCTTCGCAGCCTTACCCATTTCGGAAGCTTTAAAATATTCGATCCAAGCGTATGTATCTATGATGTAGTTACAACTCATGAAACTCAGCTCGGTCCTCTTCAGTGAACGATGTGAGCTTAGGGTTTGACCCGAACATTGAGCAGGGAATCTTTTTCCGTTCGACAAGTAACTTCTTTATTACTTCGTCGTGGCTTTTCGCTTTCATCTCCTTTTTTGCTTTGTTGAGCATTTGAAGAGTTTTTTCGTTTACCTGAACTGTTGTGGGCATAATAGCCACCCTTTAATCTATAATTATAGTTATAGATTTAAAGTTTCGCGTGCACCCAATTCAATTGCGAAAATGCTGCTTAACTTAAATCGCTAAAACTCGATAAATAACATTTGATCGCTTAAGATGTGGAGGGGATTTAAAATCCTTTGTCGCAGCCTTCGCGGGTTCAAGTTCCACCGCTCAGCATCAACAAAGAATCGTCTCAGCTGCCACCTTTGATTGTTTTCTCGGCTGCTCTTAGGTGGATTGGGCTTGTTAGCTGGGGGTTGGCTATGGCTTATTTATGAGTGCGCTGGGCGGCATGATCCGAACTCATTTTTGGGTAATGGCGGTGACGCCGAAGTGCCTTCTTATCTTTTTGTTTTGGAGTTTGAAAGGTTTTGCGGGTTGCGACTTTCGGTTCGGTCAGCTGCGACTTTCCATGTTGACTCCATGTTGAAGTTATTGTCGGTTTTTGGGCGCGGCGGTTTTCTCAGCGGCAGGCTCGGTTTCGCTTGGGTTTTGGTTTTCAAGAGCTGCTCTGATTAATTGCCGAAAGCACGGCTGTGGCTGTCCAAAGCTGTCCCTCGCTTCCGTCTGGCGCTCCGGTTGTTGGATCGTAGAACTCGTTGAAGCCTTTGTGCTCAATCACCATGTTGGTTGCTGTTTTTGCTTCGCTGGCGGCTTGCAGTTTTCTAAGTGCATCAATTATTCTGATCTCGATGAACGGCCATATCGCAGAGTTCTGGTATTTGCCAGGCCTGTTTCTGAGAAATACACCAAACGGCACCCGGCACGTTCTATACCATGTTGCCAGCGCCTTTTCTCTACTGAATTGGTAGTATGGCGTTATATTTCTGTAACCGAAAGGTGTTTTTGCAACATTAAAACCCATGAGGATGTCCTTGGAAACCTTTTCCGAAGCAGTTCCGTTAAGGATGGCTAAAGCGTTTCCGAGGCTATCGAAGTGATGATCCTGCTTTAGTTCACTGCCATCCCAACGAATGGCGTCTGCATACCAGCCTAAATCCCTCAAATAGAAGAGTTTGTTCACATTTTCCTTGATCAAGTTCGACGCCGCAGAGTTGCTGAGCAACTCATACATGTCAGCTAGAAGCATCTGGTTTGCAAGAAGGCACTTGCCTATGTAGACTGGCATTGCGTCCCTCCAGTCCATGCCAGGGATAAGCCGATGCGCATCCAGTTTGCTCTCGAGGTATGCAACGCATGATTTCAAAGCTTCATTATTTTCTTCGAGGAACTTGTTGCCTGCAATGGCAGCGTACTTGTGCATCCCTATGACAAACAAAATTTCTGTATCGGATGGGCAGCACTGATACCTTTGACGAATGAATTTGCTGGAGCTGTAATCAATCACAGTTGGCATCTGTCCACTGCTGCGCTGCAATTTTATAAATTCTGATAAGTGATTTTCGACATCCTTATAATATCCAAGTCTTAGCAGGGCATCTTCCGAGTATACTAGGTCTCTTAGCCATAGCTGATGATAGTGTTGTGCACTGGCGTTGAAGCCGCGATCTGTTCTACACGCCTCTATTACTTCCCGAGCCTTTTTCTCCTTTTCGAAAACAGTTTTGGATGCGCAGGCGGCAGGATTCTGCATTGCTTCCCCCGTTACAAGTTAGTTTTTCAACTATAAAAATTGAAGCAGCACGGTGCACATGCAAGGTATTTAGGAATGATATCTACCGCTTGAAAATTAAAGATTTATCGTCCATTAAGAACCAAAAACCAACAAAGTAAATACCACGCCGAAGTAAATCAGAAACAGGTCAGGCACTGCTGCAAAGTTTTTATTCACTCCTTGCAATGTAGAATTGATGTCTGGCAAACAATTTTTCATAGACCGCTATGCAGAACTTGGCTGGAAATACACGGAAGTGGAGCTCAGGCAATCGATTCGGATAAACCAAACAAACGCTAAAAGCAAAAATCTTCCAGAAAGGCTCCATAGTTTAGGTGTTATGCTTGAGAAAATACCCTTTTTGATGGGCGGGTATTGGATTGCGAAATCAAAGGTTTCAGCTGGTGCAACAGCCGAATACCTGCTTGGCATGTACTCGATTCAGGAAGCAGCCGCGCAAATTCCAGCCACACTCTTCACGGCGTTAAACGGTAAAACAGTGCTGGATGCTTCGGCAGCGCCTGGCGGAAAAACTGTTCAACTTGCAGATTTGATGGGGAACAGCGGTGCCATAATTGCTTTAGATGCGAGTAAGCAGCGGTTAGTGGTGATGGCAAACCATTTAGAGCGTTGCCACATCAGCAATGCAATCGTCTACAATTTAGATGCACGGCAAGCCGCAACTCTGAACCGCACGTTTGACCGTATACTTCTAGATGTTCCTTGCTCAGGCAACTTCGCTTCTGACAGCCAATGGTTTTACCGCAGAACTCTCGCCGACATAGAGCGGAACTCGAAGGTGCAACGGGAAATTCTAACTGAGGCTGCAAAATGTTTAGCGGCAAACGGCGAAATGGTTTACTCTACCTGTTCGCTGGAACCCGAGGAAGACGAGCTAAACATGGATTGGGCGGTAAAAAACTTGGGGCTGCAGATTCAGCACATTGATTGTATTGGAGTAAATGGGTTAACTGAGGTTTTTGGCAGAAAACTTGACTCTGAAGTTGCCAATTGCAGAAGAATCTGGCCTGAAAAAACACAAGGCTTCTTTGTATGTAAACTAAGAAAGGTGCTAGTGCAATGAGACCGTATGAAGTTTTTGCTTCTCGTTTTGGAGCCAAAGTCGCCTTTAACTCCCAGTTTATACTCGAAAAGAGCCAACGTTATTATCTTCTGAATCCTCGCCTGAAAAAAATTGGGCAAGAAGACTTTTTCTACGCTGGCTTGTACCTGGGTAAAGTGGGCAAGAATGGGGGTTTCTTTCCAAGCTTCAACCTGTTGAATATGCTTGTTGATGTAGCAGCGAATAAGGTTGTGGTTGATCAGAAGGCGGCTTGGCTTTTCATCTGTGGAAGAGATGTTTTTCGAACGGGAATAGTGAAGCTGATGGGGTCTAAACGTAAGGGCGATGCTGCTTTGGTGCTTAATGAGTTTGGTGAGTGCCTTGGCTTTGGCATGATAATGGATAGTTTAGATGGGTCAGACAGTAAGGTTGCGGTTAAGAACGTGCTAGATATCGGGGATTTTCTGCGAAGAGAAGCAAGAGGAAAGCCCTAGCTTTTCCAGGTTCTGTTAACTCTTACGGTCTTAAGGGTTTTGTGGAAGGGTCTGTTAACCAGATCTGGTTTTCAGTTTTTGATGTTCCGTTAATTCTTAGGGGTTTAGTGCCAAAAAGGGTTGAGTTTTGGGTCACAACGCTTTAAGTGTGGTTCATAGCTTAGAGGTCCATATGCTTATCGAATCCGACCCGGGCACTACTATAGCCGCCCACTCTGGGTAGATTTTAGTCAAGTATTCCTTGTTAGCCATTAACCACTGCAAAGCCTTCATTAAGTCTTCCATGCTTTCCGCTTCCATCATAGAAACAATACCGCCCCAGTTGCCTCCAAACAATTGATAGAAACGTTTTAGCGATTTTAGCTCCTTAGGTGCGTCTGGTTGCTTTTTCATCAATTCTTCGCAATTCTTGCAGTATGATGTGTACTCACCCAGTTTATCTGGTTTCACAATCCATGTTTCCACATACATAATAGTCATTCTTTCGCCTCCTACCTCTTACTACGATATTTATTCATTCCAAACTGTATAAAGCTTTAATGCCTTCTTAAGACCCGAAGAGTTAACAGTATCCTTTTCTATAAACAATAAATCTTTCAGTTTGTGTAAACGCACCTAATTTTTAAATTAGCCATATCGCCCTTAAAAATTAGTTTTGCATAGTGAACGTTTATTCAAACATTTTAGGGATAAATTTATATATGTTTATGTTTTAAGTGGATTCTAAAACATATGATTTAGTATGGTGAAAGTCATGGATGAACAAGTAAAGAAAGCGATTGAAACTCTCAAAGCAAATAATATTCGATGGGTGCATTCAGCATTTGTCGATGTAAGAGGTATACTTCAAGACATGGTTTTGCCCGCAAGAGAATACTTGAGCGGTGCAGCCTTTACAGCAGGTGTAGGCTTCGACGGATCCTCAGTGCGCGGCTTTAAATCCATCGAAGAATCCGACATGATATTCAAGCCAGACCCCAAAACTCTTTCAGTAATGCCTTGGATCACCGACGAAGCCCAGAAAAGCGCCATAGTTCTCGGCGACGCCTTAGAAGCTTTTGGTGGGACAGAGCCGTCAGCGGTTTGCCCTAGGGGTTACGTTGCAAAACGCGCCATAAAAGCAGCCGGAGATATGGGTTACACCGGATTTTTCGCTCCTGAACTTGAACACTTCGTTTTCTCTTCAATAGACCCGACTAAGTTAACTTGGGATCTTTGGGTAAGCCCTAAAGGCGGCGAAGGAGACTCATGGGGTGCACCACGAGTCATGCCGAATTCTCCAGAAATAACCCCGGGTGGCTACGTCTTACGACCTAAAGAAGCCTATTACCGAACCCCGCCTGAAGACACAACCGTTGAATACAGAAACGAAGTCTCACAAGTGCTGGAAGACAACTTTGGCTTCACTATCGAGAAACACCACCACGAAGTAGCCACTGTAGGGCAAGTAGAAATTGACTACAAATACGGCGAACTCCTCGATACAGCTGACCGAGTATTATTCTACAAGTTTGTCTGCAAAAACATCGCAAAGAAACGCGGCTTAATAGCCACCTTTATGCCCAAACCAGTTTACCTTGACAACGCCAGCGGTATGCACGTTCACTGCTCCATTTGGAAAGACGGAAAGAACGCCATGTACGACGAAGACGACGAGTATGCTGAACTTAGCCAGGTCGGCAGGTACTTCGTAGGCGGTGTTCTTGAACACGCTAAAGGTCTAACAGCAGTTTGCTGCCCCACAGTCAGTAGTTACAAGCGGCTCGTTCCTGGATTCGAAGCGCCAATCTACGTGATGTGGAGCCGACGCAACCGATCTGCACTCGCAAGGATTCCACTGTACTACAAGGGCCCAGGCTTTGCAGCGCAAAAACGTGTTGAATTCCGTGCCGTAGACCCTTCATGCAACCCTTACTTAGCGTTCAGCTGCATTATGATGGCTGGATTAGACGGCATCAAGAAGAAGATTGACCCAGGAGACCCAGTTGACGAAGACGTCTACAAACTCAGCAAAGCAAAACGAAGTGAACTAGGCATAAAAGAACTGCCAACTACACTCAAAGATGCGCTGGATGAGATGGAAGGCGACGATGTTATCAAGCAAACCCTCGGCAACCATGTGTTCGATGCATTCATAGAGCTGAAGACGAACGATTGGAACCAGTACTGCCTGTACGTTTCGCCTTGGGAAATAATGAAGTACCTAGACTACTAAGTTGAAGCATTTCCACTTCTTCTCTTTCTTTTTGCATCCAAACTCGAACCAAAATAAAATAAAGTAAATTCAAGTTTTCTAAACTCCGAGAAAGTTTTGGATTATTCTCTAAACAAAGAGTCTCATCAAAATTGGCATATACAAATAATAATGCCGCTCTACTCGTTGGCTTTTTAAAGTTATATCTTTTCTAAAAGTCTCGTTTTCTGAAGGAGGCAAAAAAGGAAAAAAGTTTAGGGCGTCTCTTTAAAAACTTCCTTCTAAGTCGGGTTGCTTTTCTGCTTCTTGTGTTTCCTGTTCTTGTGTCTTCTTTTTTTGTGCTTCTGGTTCTTTTTCGGCTACTGATTTTGCTGCATGTAAGGTGAGGGCATAAACTACGAATGAAAAAACGGCGGCGAGCAAGAACGGCAACATCGCTGCTAAGATGCTATAAATAGTAATGCCCGCAGGAGCAGCTGACGTATAATACGACCGATCGAATTCGTAATTTATGAATGCGGCTAACGCCGTAAAAACTATGAGTACTAAGCCGAATACGAAGGCGATTTTGTTTATTATTCTCCAGTTATTCATTTTTCTTCACCAGTTATCCTCTGTTTATAATCTGCTTTCCTTTTAAAGCATTGCTTTTTCAAGTTGAAAACTTTTCTATCTTAAAGTGGGCCACAGTCCTTAAGTAGACTGAAGAGGGGTGGGTCTGGGGAATTTGAGATTGGAGCAAAATTGTGGTTAATTATGAAAATTTTATCAATTGCCTAAATTTAAACAATTAAACAATTTCCATATGAGTATTCATTAAACGTTAAATATATTTATGCTTAAACACCTATAAATAAACAGTTAATCAAACGCTAAATAACAGGTGAAAAGAATAAAATGAGAAACTTCAAAGATGCCGCTTGGAAAGAGAGCGTAACAAAAGTAATTCAAGAAATACGTGAACAAGAAATTAAATTCATCAGACTTCAATTCACAGATATAAACGGCATGTTAAAGAATTTGGCTGTAAGCTCAAAAAACATTGAGTCACTTTTTGAAAACGGCCAATCTTTCGACGGGTCCTCCATAACTGGTTACAGATCTATTGAAGAATCAGACATGGTGCTATTTCCTGATCCAACCACATTCGCGGTGCTACCATGGCGACCAAAAGAAAAATCATCATGCAGGCTAATCTGCGATATCTATACTCCGCAGAATAAACGCTTTGAAGGAGACCCACGATATGTGCTTGAACGAGCCATCGAAAAAGCTGCCAGAGCAGGCTACACGTACTTTTGCGCTCCTGAACTAGAATTTTTCATAGTTAAAGAAGGCGAAACTGGAGGCTTGCCAACACCAATAGACATGGCGGGCTACTTCGATTTTCATCCCAGCGACTTAACGGATGATTTGAGACGGGAAATAGCTGATACCGCTGAAGCCTTCGGAATAGACATAGAAATTTCCCACCATGAAGTTGCATTGGGGCAAAACGAAATCGATTTCAAATTTGATGAGGCATTAAAAACGGCTGATAGGACAATTACCATGAAGATGTGCGGAAAAGTTGTCGGTGCACGAAACGGCTACGTCACCACGTACATGCCTAAACCTTTCTCCGGCATAAATGGTTCAGGAATGCATACTCACCAAAGCCTATGGAACAAAACCGTAACACAAAACCTCTTTTACGCAGATGATGAAAAGAACGGTTACTTATCAGACTTAGGCAGAAACTTTATCGGTGGCCAATTAGCTCACGGACGTAAAATGTGTGCAATTCTTGATTCATGGCCAAACAGTTTCAAACGATTAGTTCCCGGCTACGAAGCACCAGTGTATCTTGCTTGGGCGCACAAAAACCGCTCGCCGCTTATTCGTGTGCCAAATTTTGGCGGAAGGAAAAATGCTGCCAGATGCGAAATCCGCTGCCCAGACGGCGCAGGAAATCCATATCTGCAGTTTGCAGTGCTTCTAGCGACTGGTTTGGACGGTATCAAGAACAGGATTGACCCAGGCGAACCAGTGGAATTAAACGTTTACCAGATGACTTATGAGGAACGCAAAGAACGAAACATCGTCTCACTGCCAGAATCATTACAGGAAGCACTTGATGAGCTTGAGACCAGCGATTTGATGCGTGAAACGCTAGGCGAAACCGCCTTCGAAAATTTTCTGCATGAAAAACGCAAAGAATGGGACCTCTACCGCACGCAAGTAACCGACTGGGAAGTCAACCGCTACCTCAAACGACTCTAAGCCTAAAAATAGGCTTATTTTCCTTTCTTTGTTTTTAACTCTTGTATGCATTTGTTCTTGGCTTAGCCTTAGGCTGTTTATGTGCGCTCAGACTGCCTCCTTAGTCTACTATACGTTTCTAATATGCTTCAAATATGATTCAACATGGTTCAACATAGACTCATTGCCCGCACTTTTCAATGTAGATTATACTTTTTTAACATACTGAGAAAAGCAGAATCATTATCCAGCATGAAACTAAATGTCTAACTTTTAATTTTTTCAACCAGCTCTTTAAGGGAAACGATGGTTTGTTCCCGTTTAGCTAAATTCCTAAGAACCACAGCATCCTCTTTTAGCTCGCGTTCGCCCACAATCACTGCAAAATCGGCTTGTCGCTTGTCAGCATCCTCCAAAGCCTTCCCCATTTTTCTGCCCATAACTTCAAACTCAACAATAACGCCTGAGCTTCTGAGCGTTTGAGCAATTTTTAACGCCTCAACTTTCAGGGCGTCATTTACTGCAAGAACAAGAACCCTTTTCCCAACCTTACCTGTAAGTGTTGCTTTCTGGGTTTGCAATGCAAGCGCAACCCTGTCAATCCCGTGTGCGCAGCCAACCGCTGGGGTGGATTCACCGCCGAACAATTCAATAAGCCTATCGTATCTGCCGCCGCCGCCCAAGGCGATGTCTAACTCTGGAATGTAGATTTCAAAAATCATTCCCGTGTAATATTCTAAGCCTCGGGCGAACGCGGGCTCAACGACCTGAACAGGGCACCCGCTCTTCACCACAAGCTTAAGGATTTCGCCGAGGTTTTCCGCGGCGGCTTTAGCTTTCTCGTAACCAGCCACGTAACTTTTTATTTTTTCAACCGTTTCAAAGCAGCCATCGCTTTTCAGCTTGAGTAATCCTTCCAGCATACAGCGGCATCGGGGTGTCGGCGCCAGCTTGAAAGCCTCCTCGTACTCTTTCTTATCCATGCGCTGCAGGATTGCGTTTTGAGTTTTTTCGTCCACGTCTTCCTGGCTGAGGATGCCCCGTATTACGCCTATATGCCCAATTTTGAAGGCGTAACCCTGCAAACCCAACGCTTTCATTAAACTGTTTGTTAGCAATATGATTTCTGCGTCCGATTCTGGCTTGCCCGAACCCATTAACTCAAAGTTTGACTGCCAAAACTCCCTGTACCGCCCCCGTTGCGGTTCGTCATAACGGTAAACGCTGCCCACAGAAAACAACCTCAGCGGTTTAGGCTCGTTCTTTAGGGCTGTAGTTGCTAAGCGTGCGATTGAGGCGGTGAATTCTGGACGCAGCGCCACTTGTCGGTCGCCGAGGTCTTTGAAGATGAACATGCGCTGGCGAATTTCCTCACCGGACTTGGCGCTTAAAAGCTCCAGCGGTTCAACCACTGGCGTTATGACTTCCTTGTAACAGTAAAGCGCCGCGGTTTCACGGGCTTTAGCGATGATGTACGTGAAGGTTTGTGCTTCTTCACCGATTAAATCTCTCATTCCACGAACAGTTTGGAAAGTTGGCATCCGTTTGAACACCTAAATTAACTTAAGATGGTGCAATTATTCTATTAAACTCTCGCTCACTGCTAAGCCAGTGTTAACGCTTAAATCCTGTGAGAACAGCTTCCCAGAGTTTTTAGGAAGTTTTAAATGCATGTTTGTCCCACTCAGTATTGGTGGGAAAGATGGAAGAGCAAGAACAAGTTACCCTCAAAATAGACTCAAAAGGCAGAATCTGCATCCCAGCAGAAATACGAGAAGAAATCGGAGACACCGCCACCTTGAAGAAAACTCCTGAAGGCTACCTTATAATCCCAGGCAAGCGCGAGGATTTTCTAGAAGAGTTCAAAAAGGTAATCACATCTAAACATCGAAGAACAGGCAAGCCCGAAAACTGGTCTCCTGAAAAAATGAAGTCCATCTGGAGCAAAACTGAATGATTGTGGGCTTAGACGGCAACATCATCTGCTATGCCCTTGACGAAGCATACCCTGAAAATGAAAAACTTGGAAACTTGTTTCTTAATTTATCTCCTGAAAACAAGGTTGCTCTAAACCCAACAACGATTCATGAAGCATATCACGTGCTAGTTTTTGGGCAGAAATGGCTTCCAGAAGACGCCGCCAAAGAACTAAGAATGCTGCTCAAACATCCGTATACGGAATTTTTTAATCAGACAAGAAAAAACAGCACCATCGCTCTCAGCTTATCTGTACAACACATGCTCGGCGGAAGAGACGCGCTCATCATAGCCAACTTCATTGCAAACAAAATACCCGTCATATACACTCATGACCGAGAACTCCTAAAATTGCAGAAAATAACATGGAAAAACGCTAACTTAACCTTCAAAGACCCTCTAACCGAAAAATAAACAAAACAACACAAAAGAGCAGCGCCTTACGGTTTGTATGCTTCTGCTTCTATGCGCATCGCGCCTACATGAACAGTGCCACCAGCATCTGCTGGGTGCTTCTCAAGGTAGCGGTTAATGATTTCCTGTTCGAATTTTGGTCTAAGTTCACCTGGAATCTTGTCTGTGAAGGGCAGCCATGTGGTCCGTACCCATCCAGCTAAGCCTCCTGCGCCGTTAAACTTCATGTCTTTGGGAAACAGCTCAACCCGTTCAGCCACTAAACCCGCCTGCTTCAGGAACGCTCGGTACTCTTTTGGGTCGTAAAAGCCGTATGGAAACGTCATCTTCCTGAAAAATCCCTTCCACGGCTCCACCGCCGCCAACTTTTTTATAATAATGAGCACGTCTTTGGCGTTGCCTTTGCCCGCCATCTGAAACAGCAGTCTGCCACCCGACTTCAGGCTTCTTTGCACGCCATCCAGCACAGCTTTCTGGTCTACAACCCAGTGCAGTGCGGCGTTAGAAAATGCTCTGTCGAATTCCGCCTGGAAGGTTAGTTTTCGGGCGTCCATCACTTGAAAAGAAAGGTTCGGGTAATCCTTTTGCGTAAAAGTGTTGTTTGCCAAGTTTATCATTTTTTCTGAGCTGTCAACCCCGACTGCCCTGCCGCTTGGCAAGCATTTTGCTATTTCCGCTGTGATTTTTCCGTCACCGCAGCCGATGTCGAGTAAGGTTTCGTTTCCTTGGAGTTTTAGTTTGGGAATTAGCTCTTTTGCCCATTGAAACTGGTTTGCGCTGTTTTTGGCGTAGTCTTCAGCGTTCCAATTATAACCTTGATTTGACATGTTTTGCGCCAGATTATTTGAACGTTAACTGTGAGACTGAATAGTAAACGATTTCGCCTCGGCGGTTCATAACTGCCAGAATCATCTCTTTCTTTTGGCTCTGGCACTGCTGCAAGGCGTCTGCTAACTCGTCTATGCTCAACGGTTTTCCTTCTTGCGTGCTTAACACCAAGTAAGGTGCCGTGTCCTTGCCGTATGCGCCTCGCTCATAGATGCGAAAGTCAATTCCTGCACCGAACCCTTCCCGTGCCACGTAACCGCGGCTTCTTAGGTCACGGTAAACAAGATAGCTAACCCACCCGTTCTCATTAACAGCCTCATAGCAGTGAAGGAGACTTTGGAAATCCGCCGCTTTGCCGTTTTCGTCTTTGACTTCAAGCATGCCCTTATCCACAAGATACAATGCTTCAAAAAATGTAAGCGTGAAAACCTTGTCCTCTAACGTGCCATACCCGCGTGAAGTAAGCGCGTCAATGCTACTTTGGTCACCTACCACAACCCCTTTCTGTGCAAGGGTGCCGTTGGTTCTGAATTCGGGAGGCTGCGCTTTTTTAGGTTCGCTCATTTTGCTCTTTTTCCTTCATCCTTGAACTTACTAAAATCTTTACTGTAGTAAACTTTGGTCTCGCATATGATTGCTGACACGTATTTTAACGGGGTAATGTCAAACGCTGGGTTCATAACGTTGACGCCTTCAGGAGCAATTTGAACTGAACCGATGTGCGTGACTTCTTCGGGTTTGCGCTCCTCAATAATCACGTCAGACGCCTTGTGCTGCAAGTCGAAGGTGGATTTTGGAGCCGCCACATAAAACGGAATGCCATGTTCATGCGCAAGAACCGCCACGGAAAACGTGCCGATCTTGTTAATCACGGCGTCTTGAACAATGCGGTCGGCGCCCACAATAACCTTGTCGACAAGCCCCTTGCTCATGACGTAACCCGCCATGTTATCCGTTATCAAAGTAACAGGTATCCCATCGCGCTTAAGCTCATAAACCGTGAGCCTAGCACCCTGAAGCAGCGGACGCGTTTCGTCAGCGATAACTTTAATTTTTTTGCCCTGCTCCCAAGCCGCGCGAACAACGCCTAAAGCAGTACCATACTCAACCGTTGCCAACTCGCCTGCGTTGCAATGCGTTAAAATGGTGTCGCCGTCTTCTATGAGTACTGAACCGTTTTTGCCGATTGCATGATTCTGCGCCGCGTCTTCATCCGCAATTTTCTGTGCCTCCGCGATTACTGCCTGTTTCAGTTCTTCCACGTTTCCTGAAAAATCTCTGGCTCTGTTTAGAACTCGGTCTACACCCCAAAACAGGTTCACGGCTGTTGGCCGCTGACGCTTAATAATTGCACCCGCATCCTCAAGTTCAACCGACAATTTTTCTTTACTCTGCGCTTTTGAATGGTAAGCTGCCAATGCAACGCCGAAGGCTGCAGCCGCACCCAGCAATGGGGCTCCTCTGACGCGGAGGGTTTTTATGGCTTCAGCCATTTGCTCAACAGTTTTAATTTCTAAAGTGACTTCTTGAAGAGGAAGTTTGGTTTGGTCAAGCGTAATTACCACCCCGTTGCGCCACTGTATCATCCGCATTTTCATGTGCCTCGAACTGGTTGTATACTGCTTAGTTGGGAGCGATTCTGTTTAAGATTTCGGAAAAAATCACCGCTTGTTTCGTTGAATCAAGTCGAATAGGTTGCCGTAAAGGTCTTCAAAAACAACTTCAACGCCATAAGACTGCTCTGTTGGTTCCCCATAGAATTTTACTCCTTTAGCCTTCATTGCATCGTAGTCTCTGCGGCAATTGTCAGTCTCTAATGTAAGAAACACGTGGTCTCCAGCCTGTTTTCCCAACGCTTTAAGCTTGTCTTCTGTGTCTGCTTTGACAAAGGTTAATTCAAGGTCTGGTTGGTCTATTGGTGAAACAGTAACCCACCGCATGTCTCCCCAAAAGACGGTGTCTTGTTGTTTCTTGAATCCAAGTTTTTCAACATAAAACTTTGTTGCCTTATCTTGGTCTTTTACGAGGATGGTGATATGGTCTATTTTCATTTGGGTTTCGCCTCATACTCATTAAGTTGGGAAACAGAAAAAGAAAATGTAAGCCTAAGCTGTGGCTTAAGCAGAGTGGTCAAAGGGCGATTTTAGGGCCGTGACAACTTCCACTGGGGAATCTTCGCCTGATTTTAGCCGTTTCTTCCATTCCTCTCCGACGGCGATAAGCGAGAAAATGCCTGAAACTTCGGCTTTTGCCTTCTTTACAAGGGTTACGAGCGCTTCTTGTGTTTCGCCGCTTTTAATCATGTCGTCTACGACAAGTACGCTGTCGCGTTTTTTGATTGCTTCTTTGGGAATGTAGAGTGTCACGGTTACGCCTGAATCTCTCCCTAAAATGTACGTTTCGTCTAAGAAGGCTTTAACGCCGACTTCCTTATTGCGCTTTGCAACGATAAGGTTCACTCCTAGCGCATTCGCAACCATGGTTGCTAAGGGTATGCCGTCAACGGCTGCTGTTAAAACTTTTGTAACTCGTTTTCCAGCAAAATTTGCAAGTGCATGATTTGCCGCCTGCTGAAGAATGTTGTAGTCCCCGACGATTTCAGTATTATCAAAGTAGCCTGCCTCGTCAAATTTTATTCTGCTACGCAATTCTGCTTCTAAACCAACAATCTTGTTTAAAACTCGCCACAGTTGCTTGGCTCTTACGGTGTTCGGCAGCACATGACCTTTTGCGTAGCGACTCAGCACGGTGACTGGTAAATCAGTTTTTGAGGCTAATTCGCGGTAAGTAATATTCCGCTTGTATTTCGCTGTTCTTAACAGCTCGATTGTCATTAAGCGGAGTTTCAAATCTTCTGCGTGAGTGCTCAATTTTGCAATATCTCCCTTTTTTCACATTTATAAGTCAAATATAATATAATTATTTAATATTGTATCTTGCCAATTTATCCTTTTCTGTTTAAAAAAAATCAGTATCCAAGCATCAAAGCCTTAACAATGGGACTCAATGATGCTGTTGTGCATTAAACTTTTTAGACAGTAACGCGAACTGCTATATCAAAGGGGGCTGTTTGACGCAGAAAACTGAGCGATTATTAATTACTGCACTTTTCGGCTCAATTATCTTTGTCGTCAACGTTTTTTTGCCGCCCCCAATAAACTACGTCTTAATCGTGGTTCAAGCGGTTCTTCTTGCTTTGAGCGGATTATTCATTAAAGCAGGCGCCACCTACGTGGGAGCAGTTGGAGGTCTATTAACCGCACTGGGGAGCCCCGCTTTGGGTCCATTTACCTTTTTATTTTCCTTTCTTTTCGGCGTTTTAGTCGATGGCTTCCTGTTTATTTTCAGAATCCCTGTTTCCCCCGAACACGTAAACCGCAATAGGCTAATGGCTGCGATGGCGTTTAGCACAATGCTGATTGGTCTAATCAGTTATTCAGCGTTTGCTCTTTTTCCACAATTTATTCCATTTGCCAAAGAGTTTGCCGCCGGATTATTTATCCAAAGAAGCACCATGCTAGATGCGCTTGTATTATTTATGGGTCCAGCTACCGGTATAGTGGCTGGTTATGCTGCAGCGTATTTGTGGAATAAGTACTTGCGAAACATCCGCATCTAAAGCTGGAGCTGTTTGATTTTTTCATCAACCAATTTAGCGATCATCAGGTTGGAAATATAAACGCATTTGACATTGGTTAATTCAGCGAGTTCAGCCGGTTTTTGGTCCTGTGTTACAAGGATTAAATTGTGTTTGCCCGCGTATTCCACGATGTCTCGGTCTTTGGCGCTCTTTAAACCCGCTTCCTGCGCGGTTAACACTTCGTAACCTAAAGTTTCAAAGTACTCTTTTAAACCAGCGTACATCTCATCTAACAGAATCTTCATACGAGTTCGCTTTCTCTTTTCTGCGGTTAAATTATTTAGGTTTTGCTTTGCGTCAACTGAGATTTTAAAGGAAGGTTTGTTGGGTTAGACTGGTGGTGAGGCGTTTATTGTTTATCCGGTTAGGGCAGGATTTAACGTTTGTTCATGTGCTTCATGGGAATTTATGGTCTACTTGTTCAGTAGATCCATTATCATGCTAGCAAGATAGCAGAAACAAATGGATAGTTAACTAATAAAAATGGTTTTATATTAACAGTTTTCTGTATTCGATTATAGATTTTTTTGATTTTGATGAGAATATGGAACTAAAAAGCAAGATCAGCATATCTGGTACTATATTTAAAGATCGACATCGGCGAAAGGTCACTTTAGCAAATGCGCCGCTTCACCCTCTTAGTTTTGGTATGCTGTTTAGCCGTGAAAATACGTTAGAAAACCGATTGCAAAGTCTTTAATAGTTCTTCAGCCCAAAGGGGCTAAATGAGGTTTATTCAGTATGCAAGCTAAAACTTTTATTTGCACCTACACTGCGAGCATGCCGCTGACATCAGCGAAGGGCTTGACTGGTGAGGTGAAAGAATGAAGCATGGGACAACAAAGACTTTGAGAGTTGGCTGCATCCTTCTCCTCATCTCCTTCTTGCTCTGTGCTTTCGCATCATTACCCCAGCCAGTCCAAGCGCAAACGGTGACGGTAACCGTTGGCAGCGATCCTTATGGTGTGGCTGTAACGCCCAACGGCGCATACGCCTACGTTGCAAATGAAGGCAGCAATACGGTCTCGGTGATTAGCACGGCTACGAATGCGGTGACGGCGACAGTAACCGTTGGAGGCGATCCTGCTGGTGTGGCTGTAACGCCCGACGGCGCATACGCCTACGTAACAAATGACGGCGGCGGTTCGGTCTCGGTGATAAGCACGTCTTCGAACACGGTGACGGCGACAGTAACCGTTGGAGGCGATCCTGCTGGTGTGGCTGTAACGCCCGACGGCGCATACGCCTACGTAACAAATTGGGGCAGCGGTACGGTCTCGGTGATAAGCACAGCTTCGAACACGGTAACGGCGACAGTAACCGTTGGCACCGATCCTCTTTATGTGGCTGTAACGCCCAACGGCGCATACGTCTATGTAACAAATTACGTCAGCCCAGGTACGGTCTGGGTGATTAGCACGGCTACGAATACGGTGACGGCGACAGTAACCGTTGGCAGCTATCCTCGGGGTGTGGCTGTAACGCCCAACGGCGAATACGCCTACGTTACAAATGCCGGCAGCAATACGGTCTCAGTGATTAGCACGGCTACGAATACGGTGACGGCGACAGTAACCGTTGGCAGCGAGCCTTTCGGTGTGGCTGTAACGCCCAACGGAGCATACGCCTACGTTACAAATGCCGGCAGCAATACGGTCTCAGTGATTAGCACGGCTACGAACACGGTGACGGCGACAGTAACCGTTGGCAGCGAGCCTTTCGGTGTGGCTGTAACGCCCAACGGAGCATACGCCTACGTAACAAATTACGACAGCAATACGGTCTCAGTGATAAACACAGCTACGAACACGGTGACGGCGACAGTAACCGTTGGCAGCAATCCTTTCGGTGTGGCTGTAACGCCCAACGGAGCATACGCCTACGTAACAAATGACGGCAGCGGTTCGGTCTCGGTGATTAGCACGGCTACGAACACGGTGACGGCGACAGTAACCGTTGGCAGCAATCCTTTCGGTGTGGCTGTTACGCCCAACGGCGCATACGCCTACGTAACAAATGACGGCAGCAATACGGTCTCAGTGATAAACACAGTCACGAACACGGTGACGGCGACAGTAACCGTTGGCAGCTATCCTTACGGTGTGGCTGTAACGCCCAACGGCGCATACGCCTACGTTACAAATCAATACAGCAATACGGTCTCGGTGATTAGCACGGCTACGAACACGGTGACGGCGAATGTAACCGTTGGCAGCTTTCCTCGGGGTGTGGCTGTGACGCCCAACGGCGCATACGCCTATATTACAAATTATCTAAGCGGTACAGTTTCGGTGATTAGCACGGCTACGAACACGGTGACGGCGACAGTAACCGTTGGCACCGATCCTAGCGGTGCGGCTGTAACGCCCAACGGCGCATACGCCTATATTACAAATTATCTAAGCGGTACAGTTTCGGTGATTAGCACGGCTACGAACACGGTGACGGCGACAGTAACCGTTGGCAGCAATCCTTATGGTGTGGCTGTAACGCCCAACGGCGCATACGCCTATGTAACAAATTACGTCAGCCCAGGTACGGTCTCGGTGATAAGCGCGGCTGCTCTGACTGTGAGTGTGTCGCCTTCTTCGTGGACTATGGATGTTGGTCAGTCTCAACTGTTTACTGCTACTGCTAGCGGCGGTTCAGGATCTTACTCGTCTTATCAGTGGTATGTAAATGGGACAGCTCAGGGTGGCGCGACTGCGTCAACGTTTAGTTTTGCGCCTGCTTCCGCGGGTTCTTACTTGATCACTGCGACGGTTACTGACAGTTCAAGCATGACTTCAGCTCCATCTAATGCTGCTTCGGTTGCGGTGGCTGCTTCGCCGACTGTGAGTGTTACTCCTGTTGGTCCGCTTACTTTGACTGTTGGTCAGGTTCAAGCGTTTACTGCTACGCCTAGTGGCGGTTCAGGGACTCTGTCCTATCAATGGTACCTGGACGGTGCAGCGGTTGGCTCTAACAGTGCAAGCTATTCTTACACTGCCGCTGGAACTTCACATACAGTTACTTGTACGGTGACCGATAGCGCTTCCACCCCAGTTACTTCTCCTGCTTCTAACGCTGTTTCACTTACAGTGAATCCAGCTCCAACGCCAACGCCCACTCCAGTGCCTACTGTGGCGCCCACTCCAGTGCCTACTGTGGCGCCCACTCCGGTGCCTACTGCAAAGCCAACGCCAGTTCCTACTGCTTCGCCAACGCCAGTTCCCACTGCTTCGCCAACGGTACCTGAGTTCGGAAGCACAGCGCTCATCATGGGTGTGGCGGTGATGGTTGTTGTAGCGTGTGCAGTCGCATTGAAAGTGAGGATAAGGAAACAACTGCAAAACTAGCAAGAAAAAATGAGTGAACAAGAAAATTTTCTCCCTTTTTTCCTTCTCTAGAGAATTAGCGGCAGAAAGATCAGTTCAGAGTTGAAAATGCGGAAAACAGAATGCCATGAGTTTTGAAGGTTTTAGATGCTCGTCTTGGGCAAGCTATGTTTTAGCAATCGATTTTAGGCTGCTTCTAGAGAGCATGATCGAGATTCAAAACTTTATTAATGAAAATAGGGACAAGCCAGCGCGCCAGCAACCTGCACCCTGATATTTAAAGATCGACATCGGCGAAAGATCACTTTAGCAAATGCGCCGCTTCACCCTCTAAGTTTTGGTCTACTGTTTAGCCGTGAAAATACGTTAGAAAACCGATTGCAAAGTTTTTAATATTTCTTCGGCATAAAGGGGGCTAAATGGGGATTTATTCAGTATGCAAGCTAAAACTTTTATTTGCACCTGCACTGCGAGCACGCCGCTGGCATCAGCGGAGGGTTTGACTGGTGAGGTGAAAGAATGAAGCATTTGGCAACAAAGACTTTGAGAGTTGGCTTCATCCTTCTCGCCATCTTCTTCTTGCTCTGTGCTTCCGCATTACTGCCTCAGCCAGTCCAAGCGCAAACGGTGACGACGACGATACCCGTTGGACCCGTTGGCAGCAATCCTGAGGGTGTGGCTGTAACGCCCGACAGCGCATACGCCTACGTTACAAATTACGGCAACGGTGTTACGGTTTCTAATGTTTCGGTGATTAGCACGGCTACGAATACGGTGACGGCGACGGTAACCGTTGGTAGCGGTCCTTGGGGTGTGGCTGTGACGCCCGACGGCGCATACGCCTACGTTACAAATGAAGGCAGCAATACGGTTTCGGTGATTAGCACGGCTACGAACACGGTGACGGCGACAGTAACCGTTGGAACCGTTGGAACCTATCCTTATGGTGTGGCTGTAACGCCCGACGGCGCATACGCCTACGTTGCAAATTACGGCAGCCATATCGCTAAAGTGAACTCGTCGGTGTCGGTGATTAGCACGTCTTCGAACACGGTGACGACGACGATACCTCTTGGAACCTATAGCGGTCCTATGGGTGTGGCTGTGACGCCCGACGGCGCATACGCCTACGTAACAAATTACCTCAGCGGTACGGTCTCGGTGATTAGTACGTCTTCGAACACGGTGACGGCAACAGTAACCGTTGGGAGCGATCCTATGGGTGTAGCTGTTTCGCCCAGCGGCGCATACGCCTACGTTACAAATTATGGCAGCGGTACGGTCTCGGTGATTAGCACGTCTTCGGACACGGTGACGGCGACGGTAACCGGTTTAGGCGGTCCTGAGGGTGTGGCTGTGACGCCCGACGGCGCATACGCCTACGTTACAAATTCCGCTTGGAGTACGGTGTGGATGATTAGCACGGCTACGAACACGGTGACGGCGACGGTAACCGTTGGCAGCTATCCTTATGGTGTAGCTGTTTCGCCCAACGGCGCATATGCCTACGTTGTAAATGAAGGCGACTATTCGGTGTCGGTTATTAGCACGTCTTCGGACACGGTGACGGCGACGGTAACCGGTTTAAGCGCTCCTATGGGTGTGGCTGTAACGCCCAACGGCGAATACGCCTACGTTACAAATTACGGCAGCAATACAGTCTCAGTGATTAGCACAGCCACGAACACGGTGACGGCGACAATAACCGTTGGCAGCGAGCCTTTCGGTGTGGCTGTTACGCCCAACGGCGCATACGCCTATGTTACAAATTACGGCAGCAATACGGTCTCGGTGATTAGCACAGCTACGAACACGGTGACGGCGAATGTAACCGTTGGCAGCTATCCTATGGGTGTAGCTGTTTCGCCCAACGGCGCATACGCCTACGTTACAAATTACGGCAGCAATACAGTCTTGGTGATTAGCACGTCTTCGAACACGGTGACGGCGACGGTAACTGGTTTAAGCGCTCCTGAGGGTGTGGCTGTGACGCCCAACGGCGCATACGCCTACGTTACAAATTATGGCAGCGGTACGGTCTACACTGGTACGGTCTCGGTGATAAGCACGGCTACGAACACGGTGACGGCGACGATAAACGTTGGAAGGGCCCCTTGGGGCGTGGCTGTTACGCCCAACGGCGAATACGCCTACGTTACAATGTACACCGGCGATTCTGTCGCGGTGATTAGCACGTCTTCGAACACGGTGACGGCGACAGTAGCCGGGTTTAGCGGGCCTGAGGGTGTGGCTTTTACGCCCAACGGTGCATACGTCTATGTTGCAGATGAACTTGGCGATTCGGTGTCGGTGATTGGCACGGCGACGGTAACCGTTGGCAACGAGCCTACTGGTGTGGCTGTAACGCCCAACGGTGCATACGTCTATGTTACAAATTACGGCAGCGATTCGGTGTCGGTGATAAGCACAGATCCTCCGGCTGTGATTGTGTCGCCTTATTCGTGGACTATGGATGTTGGTCAGTCTCAACTGTTTACTGCTACTGCTAGTGGCGGTTCAGGTGATTACACGGGTTATCAGTGGTATGTGAATGGCGTACTTGATGCAAGCCAAACTGGTGCAAGCTACACTTTTGCTCCTGCTTCCGCGGGTTCTTACTTGATTACTGCGACGGTTACTGACAGCTTAGGCGCTACTTCGGCTCAATCTACTGCTGCAGCGGTTACGGTGGCTGCTTCGCCCACTGTGAGTATCGCTCCTGCTGGCCCGCTTGCTTTGGATGTCGGTCAGTCTAAGACGTTTACGGCTACTCCTTTTGGTGGTTCAGGCACTCTGTCCTATCAGTGGTATCTGGACGGCTCTGCGGTTGGCACTAACAGTGCAAGCTATTCGTATACTGCTGCGGCGGGTTCGCATTCGGTTACTTGCACGGTGACTGACAGCGCTTCCACTCCAGTTACTTCTCCTGCTTCTAACGCTGTCTCAATCACGGTGGCTGCTTCGCCGACTGTAAGTATTACTCCTGTTGGCCCGCTTACTTTGACTGTTGGTCAGGTTCAAGCGTTCACCGCAACAGCCAGTGGTGGTTCAGGCACTCTGTCTTATCAATGGTACCTGGACGGTACAGCAGTTGGCTCTAACAGTGCAAGCTACTCTTATACTGCCGCTGGAACTTCACATACAGTTACTTGTACAGTGACCGATAGCGCTTCCACCCCAGTTACCTCTCCTGCATCTAACACTGTTTCAGTTACAGTGAATCCAGCTCCAACGCCAACGCCCACTCCAGTGCCTACTGCGGCGCCAACGGCAGTTCCCACTGCGGCGCCCACTGCCGTTCCCACTGCAACGCCAACGCCTGTTCCTACTGCAAAGCCCACGACAGTTCCCACTGCGTCGCCAACGCCAACAGTTCCAGAATTTCCTGCCCTATTAATAGGAATTACGTTAGTTGTCTCAATGATCATAGTCTTGTCTGCGGTTATCATTGCAAGAAAGAGGGCATCTTGGAAAATCCAACATGCCTAGAGTTCTATGAAAATGCCCAAGACGCTGATTGTTGCAAGGTGTTATGGCTGAGGACAGCTTGGCTAAGAAGTGCGGAAGTTTCTGTGTTCGCCGTCTCTGAGCGCGGCTAAAAATGCGTTCATCAAAGAAGCCCATTTCAGGCTCTAATAAGCAAAATCAGACGTACAACCATTTTTAACCATTTTCGGGACAAGCCAGCGTGCTGAATTCATATTAAAATCAAAGAAAACACCTATTCTTGGAGGCAGGGTCCGCTTTAGTTACCAAGCAGCCGACGCTAAAGCGACAACGCAGTCATCATGTAGCCTTCATGCGTCCCATACTGCACATTGCATTATCCGTCGAAGGCTTTGCCTTCCCTCAGACCCGCAGAGCCCCTTAGCCAAATAGCTGCAATACCTGCTACCAAGCTGAAAAGCCTGTGCAGACATGAGAAGGGCGGATTCTGCAAAGAAACCCGAACGCAATGCCAACCAACTAAATGTCCCTACAAAGCAACGGAATTAAGTATAATTTTGTGTAACAACTTTCCATATACTGACGTTGAGAAACCTTTGTTAAAAAGCGTCAGCAGTTAAGCAGTTAATTGAATAGTTAGTATTTTTACAGACTAACAAGCACAAGGATAATATAGACATTCATTAAATCATGTTTGAACTGAAGGTGCCGTTGCTATCAAAAGTAAAATTAGTAGCGTCGGGTACGTCAACAAAATTCAGGAAAACATTTTAAGCATCAAACGAAAAGAGCTCTCACCGTTATTTGATGAACTGAAAGCGGCTGACTGCGTAGTCTGCGGAGGATCAGGAAGATCTCTCTACTCGTTAAATGCTGCCCTGAGCCAAATTGCGCTAAGCCAAGCTGGCTGGAGAAACAAGGTTGTTTTAACTCCTGATGACCCAGGTTTCCCAGGCAAAAGCATGTATGATGCAGCGGCTGATCTTGCGAGGCGTTACAAGAAAACCTTGCTTTTGATAAATTCTGGTAGCGGTTATTCAGAGGACCCGCTAGTTATGGCTCAAGATTTAGCCAAGTACATCGAAGAAAAGAAATCAACCAGGTTCTCAATGGGGCTTTTTACTTCCGCTATTGAGTCACCCTTGGCTGAAGTAGTTGGCAAGTATGGTGCCATAGTTGAACTTAAAGGACGCGGCAAATCCAAGCCAGGAACTGAATACAGCCAAACAGGCATGATGGGCGACATATTCGAGTTAGGCACCCTTGAGCTCATTAACAGCATGGTTGAAGCTGTGTTCCGTAACCTTGAGGTAGATGATGTCTTTCGGCTTTGCATCGAAGAATTTGAAAAAATCGGCGAAATGATCGACTCAAACATCCATTCTGAAACGTACACGGCGCTCGTTGACATCCTTGAGAAACGAACCAACGTTTTCTTAGGCGGAAAAGGTACAGGTAACGAAATCGCTAAGATGACGGGCGTAAGACTATTCCACATCAAGAGTTTCCTAGGCGACAACGTCTACATAACAAGAGGCGTTAACACTCCGCGCCCAAGGGCAGGCGACCTCGAAATCCTCTTATCATATTCAGGTGAAACAAGACCCGTTATCATATGGGCTGACGTAATCAAAAAGTTCGCTGGAACCGTATTTGCAATAACAACTTCACCGGACTCAACGCTAGCGAAAAAAGCAGACCTAAAAATCATCCTCCCAGAAGAAGCCAAACCAATGACGCCAAGACGCTTCTACACCAGGGCAGCCTACGTTTTAAGCCCAATTCCAGTTAAGTTGGCTGAACGACTTGGTCAAAGAGGACTGAATCTTCCTGAATACATAATCAGCTGGTACCACTCCGTAACGCAATAAAATTCAAAATAAAAAATACACAGTAGCGTACAAATGCTTGTTTAAGAAGCTGAGCGGTCAAAGGTGTCCTCTGAGAAGTTACAGTAGCCAAATAATTTTTAGGTAATCTAATTATAATAATACATTGTGGCTTTTCATGAGTGTAAAGGAAGCCTTGTCTAAGCTGCAAAGTTACTCGCAGGAACTTGGTCTCGATTTATCCAAAGAGGATGATAGGTTCAAATGGTTCTTGGCTTCGGTGCTTTTTGCAAAAAGAATCTCAGCCGAAATCGCCAAAGAGACTTACCTTTATTTTGAACAGGAGGAACTGACAAGCCCAGACGCCATATTGGAAGCCGGATGGGACCGCCTAGTGGAAGTCCTCGATTCGGGCGGTTACACGAGATACGATTTCTCTACAGCCACCAACCTTCTCGGAATCGCAAAAATGCTTAAAGAAAAGTATGGCGACCTCGAACGGCTTCATGCAGAATCCAGCAGCCCCGCAGACTTGGAGAGACGCCTGCAAGAATTCAAAGGTGTTGGACCTGTTGGAGTAAACATATTCCTCCGGGAATTGCGTGGGAAATGGGAAAAAGCAAAACCCAATCCTTCACCCATAGCAGTTGCAACCGCACAAAAAATCGGGTTAAACCGAGAAGATGTGGAACGTTATGAATCCCAACTTGTTCGGTTAACCCTTGAGTACTGCAAGAAACACCGTAGCTCAGAGTGCCCTCTCAAAGACAAATGCCCAGATAAGATGGCTGCCGATACAGTTTAGCTCTAATTTGAGTTTAACACCAGATGGACCGCGAACGGTTGAATCTGTCGGATATCAAAATGTCATCAGCTGGAATGATTCAGAACTCTTGTCAAAAATCCTGAATAAACCGTCCGCAAGCCCTACCCTAAGTCCACAAACAGAGCAGCCAACATCTTCTCCTGGCTCACAACAAAATGTTTCCTTGCTTGGAGTTTACCTTATTGCGATTTCTGGAAGCATCGTGGTTGCTGTCTCGGTTGGTACTATTCTTTTAAAGTTTAAAAAGAGAAGCAATTCCAACCTTGGCTAAAAACTGTTTTACGCTAAAGTTCAGTCAACATTCGTTTTCATTCATTTTCTTGTAAGCCTTCGCATGGGCTTAAGATTCCGGGTCAATCAGAGTATCTTATGATTATACCGATTTCCTATGACGTAATTTTGAGAAGTCATCTTGATGCATTCTCTACAGAACTATATATCCCAAAGAGATAGGCCAGTTACAGCATCATTCTTCCGCACAATTTTTGCTCCCACTAGCTCAGTCAGGTGGACTTCGGCAGCGAAAACTTTTCCCTCAAGCAGGTGTCCAGCTTTCGTATTGCCTTTACGATCGGCTAAAACAGCATGAGCGTGAACAAAGGGTTTGCCTTCTTTAAGGGAAATGTTGCCCACGCAGCTTGCAATTTCCTGCGGAGCCGAAAGCAGGGTCTCCAAATACTCATGTTTTTCTTGATCGTAAAATCCAAGCTTGGCACATTTCAAAGCACCTATTGCTGTAAAGGTCGCAGTCATAATCGCATTCTTTTCTGCAAATTCAGTTACGAAATTAATCATTTCTGAATCATGTTTAACGCGCACAAGAAAAATTCTCCCAACATCAAATTTTCTAAAGCTCGTTTTTACGCCTCCTCCGTTTAATTATTTGTTTACCGAGTTAATAATTTTGAATTGATCCATTTATATGGGCTTTACTCTCGATTGCTTTTTTGCATTTCCTATTATCCTATGTCAGGAAAGAACGGTGGTGTTTAGAAAATAGAAGGGATTCAATAGAGCATTGATCAGGATTTTGAATTCCTAAAGGTTAAATAAAGCACGCATGGTTAAGAAGCAAAAATAACGAGTTAATTGTAGCTCATAGTGGGTAAGTGGGTACACATGCAGACAGGAAAAGTTACTGAGTTATTCTTTAGGTTCACCAGCAAAGCCGCTACTCCCCTCAAAGTTATCATTCCAGTTCTATGCGTTCTATTACTGTTTGCCGCACTGATAACGCCGCTGTCTGCTCAGATTATCACTGAAACTTCAAACGGCACGACGGTGAGCGCCCAGGTTTGGAATCTGACGAACGACGATGGCCAGGTCGCAACCGTAATAGTGCAGCCGTTCACCTACAGCGGCACATTCAGCGAAACCGCTGACAGCGCCGGGTGGTGGCTTCTGGACTCTAGCGGTGCTAATGCTTTTCGCTTCAACGTTGGGGGAAATATAGCTCATAGCAGTTCGGGCGACAGTTGGACTTTTGTCAATTTTGGTGGTTCAGGCGGAGGATATCAGAGCATGGGAACGGCTGAAGGCACAGCTAATGGCAATTTTCCCTACGCCACCTACGTCAGCGGAACATACTCCTTAACCACTACTTCTCCCCTTGGAACCGTCTCAGGAACGGGCACGTGGTATGGGGAACTAGTAAGCGGCGCACCAACTTCATCGCAAACTCCAACACCTACTTCACCAATTGGTTCCACGTCAACTCCGTCAACGCAGCCGACTTTCGACCGCTTTTTGGGCAGCGTTTCACTAGTCAAAGGATCGGCTGTGTTCACAAACACAGGCGTGGATGTGCCGCTTTCGTCAGGCCAAATGGGCTCTGGAAACACAGTTTTAACCGGTAACAATTCGATTGTAGGCTTCACCTACCCTGAGCAGGACGGGACTGTATACTTGGACGGAAATACTGCTGCTGGCTGGGTAGCTCTTACATCGGAACCTGCGCCGGATAACCAAATCGCATATTCAATGTACCCATCGAACACGGCTCTGCCTCCAATTTGGGGACAAGACGCTACAGATATGCTAATATCAATACCGTTAGAAGCAACACTTGCGGTAGCGTTATTTGGAGAAGCAGTTGGAACTGCTGCGGCAGTCGCGTTAGTCGTCGAGGGCGGGGTATTTTTGATACATTATGGAACCGCATGCATCAACGAGCGTGACTCACATCTAGTCCAAGTACCTCAAGGAGTGATCGCGGGCGAAAATACGGAGTACGTCGTAAACGTCTCCGACGAGGTGACGACGGTTCAGGTCATTGACGGACCAGTCTATTTCATTGATCCAATCACAAACAACACAATAACTGTAGACTCGAGTCAGATGCTGACACTTTCTGCGGCGGGGCAGAGCGGGTTCAGCGAACTGGACCTGCAGTCTGATGTGTCTGCCTTCAACTCTGCTTCAATAAGCCAGTGGTGGACACAAACAACGCCCAATGCTTTAAACGGTCTTACAAACTTTCTATCTGTTATTGAACCCATAATTATAGCGGTTGTTGCTGTGGCAGTAATCATCGCGATAGCCGCATTTGTCGCTGCAAAGCGCAGAGGAACTAAGCTACAGCAGCCAGGCTTGCCGTCAACAAGAATTCTGCCCGTTCTGCGGCTTTGAACTTCGCCACAAGGGCGCTGACGCCAAAAAAATAGCCGTGCAGTGACTTGTTTGTTGTTTGCTGTGATTCACCTGTGTGCTTGGGCGTGACATGTGAAATAGTTGACCCTTCTTCTCAAAATTGGTTTTCCAATGGCATTCCATTGCTTAAAATAAGCGCGCAATTTAGAGACAGGGACTCGTAAGTTTTATAATAATGTTCTCGTATCTTAACGGGACATGAAGTTGACTTTCAGAACAAAAATCGTCATTAAAGTTGTAGGTGAACTGTTGTTCTTGTACGGTTTGTTGGCATGGCTTGACGGTGTATTTATACAATTCTTTGATCCAATGTGGCTGGCAATGCCTGTGTCGCATCTTTTGCCCGGGATTAGAACGGACACTTTTACCATTTTATCCTTCATTGTAAGCGCATTCGGATTCTTCATATGGAGATTAACCGTTGAGCTGTTGAAGCTTGAACAAAACAAAGCAGCTCATTGATGTTCTTGGTAAAACAGCCGTAATTATCCAAGACATTTCTGGAGTTTAGCAGATCCAAGGCATCTTTTTTGCCTCAGCATCTTCTTTTTGCAGGTAGCTTAGTTCTGTTGATCATAATTCTCTCTGAGGGTAGAAGTAGAAGGGAGAGAAACCTATATAGTATTTCCGAGGGATATCTAATTTGAGAATGTGCTATGGAGTAGTTTGCTATGGGGTTTCTTTATGTTCCGCCTTTCTCATCCCCAGTAGTCCCCATGCTACAAAAATCACACCGATGACTACACATATCGATACTAAGCCAACGCTATTTGAACCCATTACTACAGCAATTATCAAACCTACGACAATATACGCCACACCAGCAATTAACGCTATCATACTATTGTTCAAGCTCTTGAACCTCTTAGTTCTTTACGAAGGCGCAAGACTCTTAAGCATTTGTAATAAGTGTCTCTTCTGACTAGTCGTAAAAAGATAAATAAAACGCAGATCATAAAATGGGACGTAGAAAACGCACAGTGGAAAGGGCGGCTATGGCTGAGGATGAACGCGTCCAAATACTGATGGATTTGGGGCTTACTCTTTTACAGGCAAAGATTTACCTCGCTCTTTCCAAAACAGGAAAGGCAACAATAAAAACAATCTCTAAAGCCTCAAACATTGCTCGACAAGACATCTATCGGATAATGCCTACACTCCAAAAATTGGGTCTGGCAGAAAAAATATTAGCCGCACCAACCATGTACAAAGCCACTCCAATAAAAGAGGGCTACTATCTTTTGCTTAAAAACAAAACGATGGAACACACGGACCTGCAAGAAAAAACAATATCTTTGATCAAGAATTTACACGAAGGAAACGACAAAACACCGCCTCAGGAAGAAGAATCAAAGTGGGTCATTACTTCTTCAAAAGAAAATGTTTGGAAAAAGATCGATGAGGCAGTGATCAAGGCTCAGATGAGCATAGATGCTGGTGCTGAATGGAAAATTATGAGATTTGGGTTATTTCATCTTCTCTTAGGCTTCAAGAAGGCAATGAAGAGAGGGGTAAAAATTCGAATACTCACAGAAAAACATGAATACGACAAATCAGAACAGAGAATTATACAAACCTTAAAGAATCCTTTGTTTGAGATCAAATACCTCCCCCCTACTGAAATCCCATTTTCGGCAGCGATCTATGATGGGCAGAAAGCGCTTTTGTGGTTATCGACCGATAACACTGGCGTACCTAGTCTATGGTCAAATGATCCCCAGTTTGTAAAAATAATATCAGCCTACTATGTAGAGCTATGGAATAAAGCGCTGGATGTATCGGAACCCCCTTACGAGCAAAACGTAAAACAGAAATAACCGCAGACCAGAAGTGCTTAATCCGCGTCACACAGATTAACTTCGCCAATGGCTTAGATGCAAACGACTTAACAACAATAGTGACATCGCAAATCTTCTAACTTGAATATACAGGGTCAGCGGCCAATCACATCCCACAAAATAGGCAGACCAGAACTAGCCAACAGCATAGCAGCCTTCACGTATTAAACGCTGAAAACGGCTCCATTTGCGAAATTAAGCCAAAAAAAATTAAAAGATGGAAAAAGGGAGTTTACTCTTGCTTCTTCTGTTTTCCAGGTCGCAGCGAGCGCACGGTTGTGCCTGTACGCCACATCTCGCTGTTACCCATAGCTTTTAGTTCATCAGCGAGTTTCTGTCTGTAATCTGGAGCTTTGCTTTTTTCAAGAACTATGCGTGTTTCTTCGCCTGCAGCGACCAAATCATACAGTGAATCGAACAGTGGTTTGGTTCCGTCGCGGAAGCGTTCTTTCCATCTTAATGCGCCGATGCGTGCGGTTTCACTGCAGTTGCAGTACATCCAGTCCATTCCGTTCTCATCAACTAAGCGAATCAGACTTTGCGTAAGTTCCTCGACGGTTTCGTTGAAGGCTTCGCTTGGGCTGTGCCCCCGCTCGCGCAACGTATTATATTGTGCTTCCATTATGCCTGCTAAGGCCCCCATCAGAACGCCTCGTTCGCCAGTCAGGTCGCTGTAGACTTCTTTTTCGAAGGTTGTTGGGAACAGGTAGCCTGAGCCGATGGCGATGCCTATGGCTTTGACTCGGTCTTGTGCTTTGCCTGTTGCGTCTTGGAAGACGGCGAAGCTGCAGTTTATGCCGCTGCCGTCGACAAAGTTTCTGCGGACGCTGGTGCCTGAGCCTTTTGGTGCAACTAGAATTACGTCTATGTCTTTTGGCGGGATGACGCCTGTTTGTTCCTTGTAAACGATGCTAAAGCCATGGCTGAAGTAGAGTGCGTCTCCTGGCTTGAGAGTTTCCTTGATTTTTGGCCACACCATTTTTTGTCCAGAATCGGTTAGAAGGAACATCTTGATGGTGCCTTTTTTGGCGGCTTCTTCCATAGGGAAGAGATTTTCGCCTGGTTTCCAGCCGTCTGCTACTGCTTTGTCCCATTCTTTTTTGAAGACGCCTTCTTTTTCTTGTCCTATGATTACTTTTACACCGTTGTCTCGCATGTTTAGTGACTGTGCTTGACCTTGGATGCCGTAGCCAAGTGAGACGACGACTTCGTCTTTTAGGATTTTTTGTGCTTGCGCCACTGTGAACTCTTTACGAGTGATGACATCTTCTACGACGCCACCGAAGTCCATTTTCACCATTTTTTGATTCCTCAAGCCAGACACTTTAGCGGACGCGGTAATTAAGAATTATCCCTCAAAATCACAAGTAGCCTCTGATCTCCACTAATGCGTAAGACAATTAAACTGTTAACTGCTAATAGCAATTAATGGTCACCAGCAAATTTACCGCTGAACTTATCGCGCCATGCGGGATGAACTGTGCCTTATGCAAAGGATACATAGCTTACACGCATGGGATACCGCGGCAAAGGGGCAAAGTAACCTACTGCGCAGGTTGCTTGCCAAGAGCCAAAAACTGCTACGTTAAACGGAACTGCCAAAAACTCTCCAAACACAAAATTCAATCTTGCTGTGAATGCGACGTTATGCCCTGCGCGAATCTAGAGCATTTAGATAGGCGTTACCGCGAACGTTATGGCATGAGCATGGTTGAAAACCTCAAAATGATAAAAGCTAAAGGCATGGCTGAGTTCCTGAAAAGCCAAGAAGCAACCCATCGATGTCCAATCTGTGGGAACACCGTTTGCGTACACGACAAAAAATGCTACACGTGTGGCAACAAATAAATTAATAAATTTTCCTTCTTATAACTTGTATGCAAGTATATTTATTTACTTGTTTCAGTTATTAATAATTGGTGCCGTGAAATGACTGAAACAACCACCATAAGAGTCTCAAAAAAAACAGCAGAAACATTAGAACACCTGCGGGAAAAACTTGGCGCTCAAAGCATCGATGAAGCAATCCAAACGCTTGTAAAACAGCGGCGAAAAGCAATACTGGAAAAATCATTTGGTGCAGCTCGCGGTCGAATCACACCCTTTACAGAGGCGGATCGCGGTGAAGATCGTGATTGATTCCTATGCTTGGATTGAGCATTTCCTCGGAACAGAAAAGGGCCAAAAAATAGATGATATTCTGAAAAGTGCCACCGAGGTTTACACACCTGACACGGTTTTAGCAGAGGTCGCAAGGAAGTTTGTTCGAGAAGGCATTGATGTTAAGACTGTCAATGGATGGTTAGCTGAAATAGTTGAAGCTTCTGACGTTATTTGCTTAGATGCTAAACTTGCGATTGACGCAGCACAATGTTATTTAGAAATTGAAGCCAAAGCCAGAAAATCAAAGCTTACCCTTCCAAGTTTACTCGACGCAGTAGTGTTAGCAATAAGCAGATCTCTGGATTCAAAGGTTTTAACAGGCGACCAACATTTCAAGGAACTCCCCGATACAATTTGGATTGGATAAACCAGCCGAAGACCAGCGGTCAAATAAACTTTCAATTCAGCGGCGTAAGCCTATCGGCTTGCCCCACGCGCGACATCGTCGTTAAAGTGCTTATTAATTTGAATAAAAAATCCATAGTTCTGCATGCGAAAGGCACCGTTTTATGTTGAAAGTGTGTGGTGGTCTATCTTCTATGTTGAAGTATGTTGAATCATGTTTGACGTCTATTGGGATCATCTAGCAGACCGAGGGGGTAGACTGTGAGAGAGCAAACCGCCGCCTGACCTACAGGGATATCCTACTATTTGTGCAAAAAATCAAACACAAAAAGCAAAAAGAAGGCTTAAGCGACCATCAACTTTAGCAAAATTGCCTTAGCCGCGTATAAGCGGTTTTCTGCTTGCTCATAAATCACTGCCTTCGGGTTCTCAATCGCTTCTGCGCTTATTTCGTATCCCCTGTGAATCGGCATGTCATGCATGATGTACGCGTTGCTGCCTTTGAGCAGTTCAGCGTTGATTTGGTATGGCATCATAAGCTTAATCCGCTTCTCCTTTTCCGCCGCAAACTTTGGGTCCGTGAAGAATTCCATGTCAATCCACGTGTCTGTGTAAACAAAATCGGCGTCTTTAACTGCGCTCTTTGCATCTAAGGTTGACTGCCACAGTCCAGTCTTCTTTGCCTCAGCCAGCAACTCATCGTCGCGTGCTGCCTCGTTGGAAATCGGTGTAACTGTTGTTAGTTTTACTCCTGTTTTGGTGCAGCCTTCTATCAGCGAGTTGCAAACGTTATTATAAACGCCGATGTAAACCAGTTTAGCGCCGTTCAGCGTGCCCTTTTTCTCTTTTATGGTGATTAAATCTGCTAAAGCTTGGCTTGGATGATACTTTTCGTCGCAACCGTTGATTACTGGAACACGTGAAGCATCAGCCATCTTCATCAAATCAGCGTTATACAGCAACCTAGCCATGATGCAGTCAACATTACGCGACAAATAACGAACCTCATCGGTTATGTCAGCTAACATGAAGTTCGTGGTTCGCCAATCAATAAACAAGCCGTGACCACCAAGCTGCGTAGCCGCAACCTCAAAAGCAACCCTTGTCCGCGTGGAGGTTTTCTGGAAAATTAACGCAGCCGACTTGCCCTCAAAGGCTTTACGGTATTTCTTAGGGTTATGCTTAACTTCAATGCCTAAATCAACAAGACCAGTAAGCTCTTGACCGGATAACTCTTTGAAATTAATCAAATGCATCTTACTTTACCTTCAAGTAGGCTGAACCAAGCCAGCAATTATAAGCTTTATGGAAAACCTTTTTCATCCAAACAACACACAATAACGAAATGAGTCGACATGATTCTCATCGTAGCCTCAAACAAAGACACTGCAAGCCTAAACATCAAACAGCAAATCCTCAACCACTATTCATTCAACAAAACCGCAGTAACCTTCCAACAAAACCCCATGTACACCGCTGACATAAACGGGAAAAACGTAACCCTTGTAACTCTAAGCCTAGAATCTGTGAATGCACAAAACCTGCCAGAAATCTTTCCTGACGCGCAAATAATTGTCTTTATATCAAGGCATAGTAGTGCAAGCGGCAAACCCACATTATCTGTTCATACCCCGGGAAACTTTGCTGAAGCAGGACTAGGCGGATTGCCTAGAACAGTCTCAGTTTCACCTGCAACGGCCATGCGTGACGCATTAAAAGCGTTTTTGCACTATAAAGACGAGTTAAGCCTTGATTATGAAGTATCATATGAGTGTACTCATCACGGTCCCAGCTTGAATGTGCCAGCGATGTTTGTTGAGTTAGGCAGTTCCCCAGCACAATGGGGTGATTTGAGGGCAGCAGAAGCCGTTGCCCACTCCGCGATGTCTGCAATCGCCAACTTCTCAACGTCTGCCAATTCAGCGGTTCTCGGGATAGGCGGACCTCACTACAACCAGAAGTTCACGCGTATGGCTTTGGCTGGCGAAGCCGTTTTCGGTCATATGATACCAAAATATGCAGTCTCCATAATTGACTCTGAAATATTAGCGCAGTGCATCGAGAAAACTTTAGAGAAAGTCTCGTTGGCAATTCTTGATTGGAAAGGAATCAGAAGCCAAGACAAACCAAAACTATTATCGTCTCTGCAAGATGCCGGGTTGACTTTCAAGAAAGTTTAACCAAAAAAATAGTCAGCCTCGTAGGGAAGCTTTAAAAGTGTTGATAAAACAAGTTTTAAACTGTAGGTTACAGTAACGTTTATTATTCATAAATGAAATCTTGAGTGTGCGATGAATATGGGAATAAAATCTTGGATAATGCAAGCAGGAAGAACCTTAAAGCTAGCTGTAAAACCAGGAAGAGAAGAGCTGTGGCTATCAATAAAAATTAGCGTCTTAGGCATAGGCATAATTGGTATAATCGGTTTCGTAATTAAACTATTAGCGTATGCAGTAGGCGGCGCATCAGCAGCAGGAACGTCATCTTAGAAGGAAACCTGAATTTATGGACAAGAAAGAAGAGCAAACACAAGCAAAAATTTTCGTTGTCAAAACCACCACTGGACAAGAACGAAACGTTGCCAGATTGATTGCTTCAAAAGTGGAAATGAATCATATTCCAATAAAAGCTCTTCTTGTACCAGACACGCTGAAAGGATACGTGTTTGTAGAAGCTGACGGGCCACATTTTGTGGAAGAAGCCATCACAGGCTTAAGGCACGTACGCTCAAGAATCCCTGGGCTGGTAAAATTTGATGAGATAGAACGGTACATTGTCCGAAAACCAGTCATGGAAGACCTCAACGAAGATGATGTCGTCGAAATTACTGGTGGACCTTTCAAAGGTATGCGAGCCAAAATCACAAGACTTGACAAGGCAAAAGGCGAAGTTACCCTTGAACTGCTTGAGGCAACATTCACCTTGCCAATCACCGTGCACTCAGACTATGTAAAACTAGTGGAAAAAGCAAAAACATAAAACAGGGAAAAAAACATGGGAGAAAAAAAAGTTGTAGAATTGCTCATAAATGGAGGACAAGCCAATGCCGGTCCACCGTTGGGTCCTGCTCTTGGTCCATTGGGCGTCAATATCATGGCTATAGTCAACAAAATTAACGAGGTTACAAAGGACTATGCTGGAATGAAGGTTCCAGTGAAAATCAGCGTTGATACTGAGGACAAAACCTTCGATGTCACCGTTGGAACGCCAACCGCTTCAGCATTAATCGTTGCTGAATTAAAAATAGAGAAGGGTTCGGGAACGCCCAACACTGTAAAGGTAGGCAATTTGTCTATGGAGCAGATGGTTCGGATAGCGAAAATTAAGCGACTTGAGCTTTTAGCCCCAACGCTGAAGAAGGCAACTAAAGAGATGCTTGGAACCTGCGTTAGCTTAGGCGTCACGGTTGAAGGCAAAGACCCCCGTGAAGTGCAAAAAGATATTGATGCTGGCAGCTACGAACAGCTATTCGGTAACGAATAATGGTAAGCGAATATTTTTATAATGGGTTTCCAATCCCTCATTGGCATGAGGCTTAAAAATGCCCCTAGACAACAAGACAATATCAGAAGCAGTTAAAAAGGCAAAGGCGAAGTCTGGTGAAAAAAAATTCAACCAGACAGTAGATATGATCTTGGATATTGTAGAGATCGATATGAAGGCGCCAGAAGGCAAAATCCAAGAGGTTGTTGAGCTTCCTTATGCAACTGGAAAGCCGAACAAGATCTGTGTTATTGCTTCTGGAGAATTTGCACTTAAAGCAAAAAACGCGCAAGCTGATCACGTTATAGAACGTTCTGAATTAGACGCTTTATCTGGCAAAAAGAAGGAACTTCGCAAGCTTGCCAGCGAATATGACGTTTTCATCTCCGAAGCTCCATTAATGCCGCTGGTAGGTAGAATTCTTGGTCCAGTTTTGGGTCCGAGAGGGAAAATGCCTATTCCTGTTCCACCGAACGCTGACATTGCAGCCATAATAAATAAGCATCGCAAAACCGTGGTTGTGAGAATGCGCAATCAACCGATTATTCAAGTTTCAGTTGGCTCTCAGCAGATGAAGGATGAAGAACTTGTCGATAACATAATGACGGTTCTTCGTGTTTTAGATGGAAAACTTAAGCGTGGCTTGAAAAACGTAAAGTACGCTTTTATTAAGACATCTATGGGTGAGCCGGTAAAAATTAAACCTTAACAAGAGAAGAGAAATCATGCCGTCCCAACAAGTATTAGACGAAAAATCAAGCCAAGTAGACTCAATAAAAGATATACTGAAAGAGTACAAATCCATAGGTATCGCTAGCCTGCAGAAGGTTCGTGCTTCGCAGCTTCAAGAAATCAAGAAGACTATGGCTGGTAAAGTTTACCTTAGAGTTTTAAAGAACACGTTAATGAGGCTAGCCATTGAAGAGATGAATCAAGAAGATCTAAAGAAGCTTGAGGAGTACCTGGACGGATCAAACGTTTACTTGTTCACAGATCTAAACCCGTTCAAACTGGCGATGTTGCTGGAACACGGCAAAGTAAGAACAACCGCCAAGTCAGGTGATATCGCCGCCAACGACGTGGTTGTTCCAGCTGGTAACACGGGTCAACCTCCAGGTCCATTTATCAGCCAATTAAACGCTGTTGGCTTGCCGACGAGGATTGAGTCTGGCAGCGTGTGGGTCAGTAAAGACACTCTGGTAGTTCGCAAAGGTGAAGAAATCAACGAGCGTCTTGCCGGTGTCCTATCAAAACTAGGCATTAAAGCCGTTGAACTCGGCATATCGATGCGGGCAGTTTTTGACGATGGCTTAATGATTACTGGTGACCAGCTGAAAGTTGACGTTGACGCAACACGAAAAAGCCTGGAGCAAAGCAACCAAGAAGCCTTCGCACTAGCAATGGGCATCTCTTACCCAACCAAAGAAACAATCAAGCCACTGCTGCAAAGTGCACATCAAAAAGCTGTTGCATTAGCCGTCGGCGCTGCGATACCCACCAAAGAAACCATCGGGGACCTGATTCGGAAAGCAAACGCGGAAATGACAAGTTTAAGCGGTGCTGTGGAGAAAGCTAAGCCTAAAGCAGCTTAAACCCATCACTTTTTGAGTTGATTTTTCTAGTGCTAATAGTATCCCCCTATTAGCTTTTTACTGGCTGCGTTGGATAGAACAAGTCTTGCTTAGATTTTTCGGTCTGTTTTGATAAGGATTAATGTTTTCTTAAATCGTGTACATTTCAATAAGCGTGCACCTGAGGAAGCGACCATAAATATGCTAAACAAAAACGACCTCTCCCCTTTTTTAGTTTTAAAAATCAATGGTGAAAAGAGATGGAGTTGAGAAGGCTCTGGTTAAATTGACGATTGACCATAGTCATTGTGATAGCTTTTGCATCCTTTTCTTCTAAAGGTTGTTTCGAGAGTCTCAGCACCCCTCTGTACAAGGAAGAAAGTAGGCCATCCAATTTAGATCAGAATGTGGATATGTATTGTTGTGGTGTTGGCCATCTGTCGGGGATTTTCCTTGAGGTAGCTTCGATTTTTGTTATTCCACAAATTCTGGCGATTTGATCTTGCATATCGAATGCCTGTGCAATGTCTCTTATCATAGCTGTCAATTGTAGATCATAATCGCCACTAGTTTGTGTAATTATAATTACATCGGGTATTTCCGCAAGCGACTCAATTATTGGATTTGATAAGCCGCCGGGAGAGGTAAACGCTATGTTTAAATCTAATATCGCCGTGTACCCAATTTTATTTGGATTTATTTGGATTGAAACTTTTATTGCGCCCTTTTCCTTGAGCCTACGATACCTTTTTACGACTCTGTCGGTCGATAGTCCTAGTTCCTTTGCGATTTTAGTAAATGATGCGCGCCCATCAAAAGTAAGTTTTGCGACTATTTGCTTATCCAAATCATCAATTATGATTTTGTCAGCGGGCGCAAGGCTTGTATGGTCTGAACCCGATTGATTACTTTCGATGGTTTCTTTCTGAGCGAGGTTTAAGTTTTCAGGAATGTTTCTGACGCCAGTCCAGATGTAAGTTTTTAAACCCATAGTAGGTAGTTTTCGCTTAATCACCTGCTTAACATGGTCCAATTCATTGAGATCCTTCAAAGTTGCGACCGCCCTAACATTGTAAACACTGTTATACTGCCGATTAGCATGGACCTCAGTTATTTTACCTATAAATTCCATAACCTGTTCAATCTGCTGAGCCTCAACACTGATCAGCAGGGTAGCAAGTGCATCATAACCGAAATGAGCAAAATTCATCTGAATTGTTGCGCCACTGATTATCCCTTTTTTCTCCATTGACTTGCAGCGTTTCCAAACTTTGTTTTTCGACACTCCGCATTGTTTTGCTATTTCATAATAGCCTGTTCGACCGTCTTTTAGCAGATTTTTAAGTATTTTTGAATCGAGCTCATTTATTTTGGGCATGCCGTTCTTTCCTTTCGTTTTTATTCTTGTTGGCTTTCAACATTTAAATTTTGGCTAATTTATTAAAAAAATAGGTTTAAAAGGTAGATATGTATTGGCGAGGACTCGGCCATTTTTCCCATTTCTCCAATGGCAATATTTCTGCGTCAATTTTCGTTATGCCTTGAATTTTTCCAAGCGCTTCTTGAACAGAAAGCAATTGGCCTAAATCTTTCACCATTGCCCATATTTGCAAGTCGTAGTCGCCTGTTGTTTTCATGATGCTTATTATGTCGGGTATTCTGCCGATTTTTTCAACGATTAAGAATAAGTTTTCATGTGAGGTCACGGTGAAAAAAACGCATAGGGCTTGGTATCCCATTTTATTAGGGTTAACTTGAATTGTGACTTTTAATATCCCGTTTTTCTTCAGTTTTTCATATCTTCTTTTAGCAGCAGCAGATGAGAGCCCTATTTCTCTACCGAGTGCTTCCATGGACACACGTCCGTTCTCAGAGAGTTTATCAGCTATTTTTTTGTCAATTTCATCCATAACCATTGTTTGAGGATTATTTGTTCTCTGAGCATTTACTTGATAATTGATTGTCGCCTCTTCCTTTTTCTTGTTAGCACTTGTTATTGCCAAGTTATAGTTCATTTCTTTTACATCTGTCCAGATTGCAGTTCTCATTTCAAAGATCGAAAAATGTCTTTTGATTGCATCCTTGATGTCATTCAACTGTTTAAGCGTTTTAAGGATTATAATAACATCTAAGTTCCCTTTGACTTCCCTGCTATAGAAGGCATAAACCTCTGGCATTTTCTGCAAATACTCAATAAGTTCAGCTTCCTGTTTAGAATCAACATTGAGTAATACATGCGCTACTGCCTTGTAACCAAAACTCTTATAATTAATGTGAATTGTCGCGCCTGCAATTATTCCCGTTTCTTCCATTTTGCCAATATTTTTCTTTACATTTTTTTTTGTCTCACCTATTTTTTTAGCAATTTCGTTATCAGTTTTGCGACCATCCTCTAATAGCTCTTCGAGAATTTTTGATTGGACTAAACTAACTTGCTCGTTTAAGACTGCTATCCCCCGCTGACGTTCATGGTGCTTTCAATATATTTAAATTCATCGCACATGTTACTTTTTCAGTTCTATTCGTTTTTTATTTTTATAGTTTTTGTTCTTCCGATTTAAAGCTTATATTGGTCCTTTTATTGTCAAAAATGGCGATTTTATTCGATATTTTTGTTAATTTTCCAAATTTTAAATATAAAACAAACGGGAAGCTTGATTACCGAAAAAGGAGAAAAAAACAAAAATGACAAATAAACTAATGAGAATGGGAATTTCTAAAATCAAATCTGGTTTCTAAGATTAAAGCCCCAAGAGAACTTACCGCGGATTAGTTCTTATATTTTTTCTGTTTGTTTTGATAAGGCTTAATAGTTTCCTGCACCGTGTCATTTTAATTAATGTGACTTGGCATGGTTGATGTTTGGCTTCCCTACGGAAAAACCGATGTGTGCATCCGAGTTCCAGCCCGAAACCTCCTTGGAACAATCGAGCCAACGGAGCGCCAGGGCGCATTGGATGCTAAGGCTGAGGTGGAGCGAGCCCTAAAAGAACCCATCCCTATCGGTTCAAAACGTTTAAGCGAAATTGCTAAGCCCGAGAGCAAAGTTGCCATAGTTGTGGACGATGGCACCCGTAAAGCGCCTAGTGAAGCGATGCTTTTGCCAGTACTCGCCGAACTAAATCTAGCAGGGGTAAAAGATGAGAATGTCACGGTTATTTTCGGCTGTGGAACCCACCGAGCGGTTAAGCCCGACGAAGCCACTGCATTGCTCGGTGCTGAAGCGCTTAAACGGGTAAAAACTATTAGTCATGATTGCCGAGCCACAGATTTGGTGCATTTGGGCACGACTAAGACGCATGGAAACAAGGTTTTTGTTAACCGCGTGTTTGCTGAGGCAGGTGTGAGAGTGCTTTTGGGTGATGTTGGCTTTCACTATTATGCTGGTTACGGCGGTGGAAGAAAAAGCGTTTTGCCAGCAGTCTGCGGCGAAGAAACCATCAAGCACAATCATTCAATGCTCTTGCATGCTAACGCTAGAACAGGAAACTTGGATGATAATCCAGTGCATCAGGACATGACTGAGGCAGCAAAATTAGCCAAAGTAGACTTCATTGTAAACGTCGTCACGAACACGAAGGGCGAAATCGTAAAAGCCTTCGCTGGCGATTTAGAGCAGGCATTTCTGGAAGCCGTAAAACTGGTCAACGAAATGTACCGAATAACGGTGGATCGTCGGGCAGACATCATGGTTGTAAGTGCAGGCGGTTATCCAGCGGATATGAATCTGTATCAAGCTTACAAGGCGCTTGACAACGCGTTAGACGCTGTTAAACGCGGAGGAGTAATAATCCTTGTCGCTGAGTGTCCTGAAGGGCACGGGAACCAAGTGTTTTACGATTGGATGACCCGTTTGGGCGACTTGAAAAATGTTGAGCGCGAAATTAAACGCAACTTCGTTTTGGGCGGTCACAAGGCTTACTACCTCTTAAAAGCCTTGCAAAACCACCAAATCATACTGGTCTCTTCCATGCCTGACTATTATGCCACGAGCATATTCAAGTTGAAAACTGCTCGAGCTGTAAACGACGCTTTTGCTGAAGCGTTGAAAATTGTGGGTTCAGCTTCAAGAGTTTGGGCGATGCCTCAGGGCAGCTGTACATTGCCAGTGTTCAAGGCGCAGGAAGAAACAGAGACTTAAACAATCTGCTTCCGTAATGCAAAAAGCAAGAGTTTGAGGCTTAAAGCGTAACCTTTAAGTTATAATTGTGAAATTTGGTTTAAGAAGGCAAAACAATGCAACAAACCTTCAAGCTCCGCAAATTCGTGCCCGATGATTTACAAAGTGTAATGCAAATCAACCGCGTCTGCTTACCAGAAAACTATAGTGACTTCTTCTTTATGGATTTACATCAACGGTTTCCTGAGACCTTCATTGTGGCAGAAGAGAACGGACAAATTGCAGGTTACACCATGTGCCGTATTGAAGTCGGCTTATCAAATTATGGTTTCGGCGGCTTAATAAGAAAAGGACACGTGGTATCCATAGCGGTTCTGCCACAGTACAGGCGCAAGGGCATTGCCCAAGCAGTAATCATCAAAGCGTTGGAGGGCATGCAGTATTACAAAGCTAAACAATGCTTCCTCGAAGTCAGAGTGACAAATGAGGCTGCAATTTCGCTCTACAAGAAGTTAGGATTTGAAATCACCAGAACCATTAACGGGTACTATTCAGACGGCGAAGACGCATACGTCATGACAAAACGAATTTAGGCTGAGAAACCATTCTTTTTAGAGCCAATGGAACAGCCAAGTTTACCATTATAATCAACGCTAATAGTCCATATTGTACTCCCGTTGCTAGGGCGGCGGTGTCAACGAACACTTGGAAGTTTTGGGTTCCAGCCATCAAGTTCATCGCTCCCATGCCGAGCGTAATCAGCGTTAATGGTATGGATGCGTAGAGGGCGATGCTTTCTTTAATTTTAAAGAGCAAAATATAGGCGAAGATCAATGTTGGAGCGTAATATGCGAATGCGCCTAAAATGCCAAGTGGCCACCCGAGCGGATTCAACTCTACCGCTAAACCTGTAACGTTAATGGCGTAGAATGTTGTTGCAATATCAAACATCCAGAAGGCTAACGCAACGCCTTGAAAAGAAAACAGCAAATTACGCCATTTCTCAGATGTGTCTGGCGCTGCTTTCGGGTTAGTTTTTTTCAGCTTAAGATATGTTATGCTGGAGACTGGGATAAGCAAGATGAGCGCGTACGTTAAGCCTAGCCAAGCGTCGCCAGCTCTGATGAGCGCGGCGATGTTGAATATCCAGATTAGTCCTGTGGCAACTAGAAAACCTTGAGCTAAACTTTTCAGTGACCCCATAAAGGACCCCATAACCGTTTTTCTCCCCCATATTGCCCTTTAAGGTGGTTACCTACATAACCTTTATTCCCAAAACGCAACTTCAACCGTCCTGTTGCACAACAGAACAAATATAAGTCAACATTGCAAGGCGCTGAACTCAAGGGGGACAAAAGATATGCCGAAAATGCCTATGCATTAGGTACATTTTCGCAGGCATGAACATGAGCACAATTAACTTGCTGTGTCAAGCGATAAATAATCTTCTTAAGCAATAAAGAGCAGAGAGTTAGTAACCAACTTCTTTAAAACACTGGGCACATAATTATCCTTGAGGAATCAAGTTTGTCAATTCAGAAAATACCAGAAAAAAACACTATACTATTCGTTTGGTTCAATCAGTATGCTGGAATAGTCCTAAAAACCCCCAGTAAAACTCTGGCCATAGACCCAGTCGACATCAAACCTCAAAGCCTCAAAAATGTAGATGCAATCCTAATTACACACGAGCATTATGACCACCTGGATCCAAGACTAATCACAGAAATCCAGAAAGCGACAAACTGTACAGTAATCGCTGATTCAGCCTCAACTAAAAAACTGCACCACGTGATACCCGCAGAAAAACTCCAAGAAATCAAACCGGGCGCTGAAATAAAAATCGGCGAAGTCTCCGTTAAAGCGGAAAAATGCAACCACAAAGCTGAAGCGCCAGTAACTTACATAATAACCAGCGAAGACGAAGTCAAAATCTACCATACAGCAGACAGTTTACCCTTCCCAGAACTAGCAGCTATAGGCCAAAGAGAAAAATTCGATGTAGTCTTCTGCACAGTTGGCATAGCGCCGGGCTCAACACCGCAAACAGGATTTGAAATAGCGCGTTTAACTAAGCCTCAAATCGTAGTGCCCTATCATACAGCGTCAGCAGCAAGCCAAACAGAATTCGCGCAAATAATAAAGAACGAATTGCCTAGAACCGTATGCTTGATTCCTGAACAAAATAAAATCTATCAGGTTACAAAAAGGAAGTGAAAAAATTGAAAATAGACAAAGTGATCCAAAATAAGAAAGACGAAATGGCAAACATACTCTTCAAAATTGACGCAATAAAATTTGGAGTGTTCAAACTATCTAGCGGAAAAGCAAGCCCCTACTACATTGATCTAAGAGTTATCCCCAGCTTCCCAGATGCCTTCAGAGAAATCTGCGACCTCTACGCCGACTACATAACCAGCCAAATTGGAGTAAAAAACTTTGATAGAATAGCGGGAGTACCATTTACCGGAATTATATTTGCATCCCAAGTTGCGTATAACCTCAAAAAACCCTTCATTTATGTGCGCAAAGGCGTCCGACTGCATGGTAGAGAACGAAGGGTGGAAGGACTTCTGTCATCAGGAGACAGAGTTTTATTAATTGATGATTTAGTAACCACTGGGTTAACTCTCAAAAAAGCCGCAGAAGCTGTCAGAGCCGAAGGCGGCGTGGTAACAGACGCCGTCGTTTTTCTAGATAGAGAAGAAGGCGAAAAACAACGGCTTGAAAAAAACGGAATAAGGCTTCATACATTGCTGAAAATAAGCGAAGTAGCTAAGACGCTTAATGAATTAGGCGCAATTGACGAAGAAGACCTAAAGACAATCCTAAAACAAGTAAAAAAACAGTAAAGCCCAAATTTTATTCATAAAATATCAGACTGGTTTCTTCAAGCAGCGTATGCAATCTTTCCACCGCGGCATAAACGTCTTGTTCTTGTTTGGCTCCGGTGCAAACGAGCTTTCCACTTGCAAAAAGCAAAATCACAACTTTTGGCTCTTGCATCCTATAGATTAAGCCTGGGAACTGTTCAGGTTCGTACATGGCATGCCCCAACGTATAAGCAGCTTTTTCTAAATCAATCATTCCTCCTAAACCGCCTGAAGCAACAATGTTTTGTATTTTAAGTTCCGGTTTGCCGATGATTATTATGCCGCCTCTCTTAAGTTCTTTAACAACTTTCATTACGGCTCTACGAGCTTCCTTCTCCGATTTAGCCCCTGTGCAAACCATTTTTCCGGAACTAAAAATTAAAGTCGCGGTTTTGGGACGTTTTAACCTAAAAACTAGACCTGGAAACTGTTCAGGGCGATATTCAACACCTGGGTAACCCTTTACCACGGCGTTCAAATCAACTTTCTGGTTCAGCGTTGCAGAAGCGACCACGTTCTCGATGCTTATTATAGCTTTAACTTTTGGCACTTGTTTTCCCTCTTGCTTTAACGCCTTTAAAATATCTGTTATCAACTGACTTTATAAGGACATCTGTAACTGCGGCTGCATTGTGTTCTGTTGTTCAGGTTTTTTCTCTCTGAATATGGGTACGATAAATTCGATAACTATAAGCAACATTATGAGAGCAATAACCACTGGTAAACCCCAAGAATTATCCCTCATGAAAAGTGTTACCCAACCAAACAACGGAATGCGCATAACAACTCTGCCTACTATATAGCTTGAGGGAACTCCTGGTGGATTGTTGCTGTCCCATTTGTCTAAGCCTGATGTTGGGGTTTGTGGCCATGGGTTTCCGTTTCCGTCGCCCTTAGTTAGGAAATATGTGGTGCCGTTGACTACTACTGTACCTATTATGCGGTGCACAATTAACGTGCCATAAAGACCGGGGATGGGGTCATGGAAGACGATTATGTCACTGTTTGGGTAGTGAGTGTTTAGGTCCTTAGGGTTAACTCCTTGGATAATTATTATATCGCCTACGCTCAAGGTTCGGTCAAACGGGGTCTGTAAAGTTAACCAGAAGTTATAATCACTGGCATCGTAAGGAATACTCATGCTGCCGCTTTCCACAGTTAACGCAGGATAAGATGTGTGAAGCACGAACTGCAAGCCAAATAAGAAACCAAGAACAATTGCAACAATCAATAATATGGCGACTACCGTTTTGAAATAATCGTTTTTCCAGAGCCTTTTTAGATCGCTCAAATTTTTGCCTCAGCTATTTTAAGCATTCCTGTTCATAAAGAGTTCCTATGTTTTAAAACTTCCCTTTCAATAATAAAGAAAAATAGGAGAGAGACAGATAGCGCAATCAAAAGTTTCTGGTTGCACTGTTTAGATTTTCTTTTTACTTAATACTTCGCGGAATACTTTGCCGCATTTTGGGCATTCGTAGAGTCCGATTTCTAGTTGCATGCGTTTTCCAGCCTTATCTGGACGACCAGCCATTTTCCATGTCTTTTTTGTCTTTGAAACTTCTGTTCCGCATTTTGGACATTTAGCCATTCAATTTCCTCCGTATTACCAATTCCATGGTTTATCATTATAGAATAAAAAACTTTCCATATCTTTCCATTACATATTCTGCTTTTCCACGGTACGTTTAAACAAGTTTTTGTATACGCCATTAAAACTCATCAAACAAAATAGCTGAAAGCTTTTAATAATAAATTATGTACTAGCCAAAAAACAGCAATAATTAATCAGCCACTGGCATTAAAAGTTAAAAATTGCCAAGAAAAGCTTGCAGTTCTTGTAATCTTTCCCTAACCTTTTTTATAGCAGAATCTCAGTTTATCATACCATTCGAGGACTCAACTTATATTGCAGGCAACTTCTGAAAATGCTTTTGAAATGCTTGTGAAGCCAGTTCGAAGGCTCGTTGAACAGAAAGGATTCTCTAGACCAACAGAGCCGCAGGAAAAAACAATTCCAAAAATTCTTGACGGCAAAAATGTCCTGTTAATTTCACCTACAGCCACAGGCAAAACAGAAGCCGCTTTCCTGCCTGTGCTAAGCATGCTTCTTAAGGAACCCAAAACTCCAGGCATAAAAGTGCTGTATATTACGCCGTTGCGGTCTTTAAACAGAGACTTGCTTGAACGTCTTCAGTGGTGGTGCAACAGTCTTGATGTAAAACTTGCCGTTAGGCATGGTGACACCGAAACAAAAGAGAGAACCCGTCAATCCCGAAGCCCGCCTGACATTCTTATAACGACTCCTGAAACACTTCAAGCTATTCTTTCCGGCTGGATTTTACGTCAACACCTGCAAAGCTTAAGATGGGTAATAATCGATGAAGTACACGAGCTAGCAGACAGCAAACGGGGAAGCCAACTGTCATTGGCACTGGAACGGATCAGAAGCCTAATAGGAAAGGACTTCCAAATGATCGGTTTATCCGCCACCATCGGCAGCCCAGAAAAAGTCGCTCAATTCCTCGTTGGAAACAAGCGACCAGTCGAAATCATCCGTGTTCCCGTTGCCAAAATGGTGAAGCTGCAAGTAATATACCCCAAACCAAGCGAGGAAGATGCTAGGTTCGCAGCTAAAATTTATACGCATCCAGAGGTAGCGGCTAGACTGCGCATTATTCGCGATTACATGAGCAAACGCAACTCTGTTCTTCTATTTACGAATACACGTTCAATCTCGGAGGTTTTAGCTTCTAGATTTAAGGTTTGGGACATTGATTTCCCAATCTCGATCCATCATGGCTCCTTAGCTAAGGTCTCAAGGATAGCTGCTGAAACTGGGTTAAAACGGGGTGAACTTAAGGGTTTAATCGCTACCAGCAGCCTCGAATTAGGCATAGACGTCGGACGCATAGACCTAGTTATCCAGTACATGAGCCCAAGGCAAGTAACCAGGCTTATCCAGCGCGTAGGACGGGCAGGTCACACTTATGGTCAAGTTGCTGAGGGCGTAATAATCGGCATGGATTCAGATGATACGCTTGAAGCCTTAGCTATCGCCCGCAGAGCCCTCAAGGAAGACTTGGAACCTGTTGAAATTCCAGACAAACCTTATGATGTTTTGGTTCATCAGATTGCTGGGTTGATGCTGAAGAATAGGCGATTAGAATTTAAGGATGTTTTAGAAATAGCGCGTAACGCTGCTCCGTTTGAGAACTTAACATTGGAAGATGTCGGAAAAGCCTTCAAGTACATGCATGAGCGTTTTCCACGTTTAGCATGGGTCTCCTTTGAGGATCAGGTGGCTTTGAAGCCTCAGCGGTCTAAGGCTTTGTTTGAGTACTATTTTGATAATTTATCAATGATTCCTGAGGAGAAACAGTTCCTTGTAATCGACGAGTCATCTGACACTTCGATTGGTGTTTTAGACGAAGCATTCATGGCGGAATACGGCAAGCCTGGAACAAAATTCATCATACGTGGCAGCCCATGGCAAATAATTCATGCCACAGAAGACAAAGTTTACGTGCGCCCTGTTGATGACCCGACCGGTTCAATTCCCAGCTGGATAGGCGAAGAAATTCCGGTTCCGTATGAGATAGCGCAGGAAGTGGCGGAAATACGTGGTTTTGTGGAAGAAAAAATGCATAATGGACTTACGGCTGAGCAGGTTAGTGCTTTGCTTTCTGAGCGTTACGCAGCTGATAAGGAGACTATTTTGCATGCGTTGGCGGAGACGATGGAGCAGGTGAACTGTGGCTTTGCAGTTCCTACTTCAACTCGGATTGTAGTTGAGGATTGGGATGAATTTGTTATTATTCACTCTAATTTCGGTTCGCTAATTAACCGTGCCTTAGCGCAGTTCCTTGGGGAAGTATTGTCTGATAAGCTTGGTCGTGGTATCGTGGTTCAGCATGACCCTTACCGCATTTTTGTGCAGACCATGGGCAGCATGAGTGCTGAGAGGCTGGTTGAAGTTTTCAATGAACTCAAAGGCATGAGTACCCAAGCAATTAAGGACACGTTAACCAGGTCCACTGTAAAGACTGGTTTATTCAAGAGACGCGTAATACAGGTAGCAAGGCGTTTTGGTGCACTAAAGAAGTGGGCTGACTTTAGCAACGTTAGCATCCAGAAGCTGATCTCAAGTTTTGAGGGTACCCTGATTTATGAGGAGGGTCTGAAGGAGGTTTTCTCTAAAGACCTGGATGCAGATGGGCTTGTCATGGTGCTTAAGCGGATTCGTGACGGTGACGTAGGCTTGCAGGTGGTTGCCACTGGCGGAGATGCGACTCCTGTTGCTCGCGTGGGTATCGAGCGGGTAAGCATGAAAACTGACCTTATTCCGCCTGAAAAAATGCGTGCAGTGCTTATTGCAGCAGCCAAAGCACGATTACTTAATGAAACAGGCAATTTCATTTGCACTAGCTGTTGGGACTACATGGAGCCCATTCGCATAAAAGACTTGCCTGATAAACCAAAGTGTCCCAGATGCGGGTCTTTTGCTGTTGGATTGTTGAAGGTGGATGAGGAGAAGGCTTTGCCGTTAATCGAGAAGAAAGGACGTTTAGCTAAGGATGAGGAAAAGATGCAGATGCAAGCTAAGCGAACCGCTGAATTAATCGAAAAGTACGGTAAAGTGGCGGCGGTGGCATTGAGCGCTCGACGTGTTCCAACAGTGGACATTGCGGCTGTTTTGGAGAAGGAACCGAAGCTTTCAGACCGATTTTACGAGTTAGTTATGGAAGCTGAACGTAAATCATTGAGTAAACGTTTTTGATAAAAATGTTTCAGTGTCCTTTTTATTAAAATTGTCTGTTTATGCGGAATAACAGCAACTATTTAAACCTAGAACTGCTTATCTGCTTATTTGCTTATAGTGCCAGTAGGTGATTTAAGAAGCGTGGAAATAAGTCGAAAGAATTTACGCAGTGAAGTTCTTGAACGCATTAAATACGTTAAAACTTGTGTCATGGCGCGGGAGCTGTGTTTGCTTGTTCGCACCAATAGGGCTATCTTGGAACCTAAAGATGTGCAAGAAGTTTGCCAATACATTTCGAAACTATGCAAAGAAGAAGGCTGCTCTGAGCCAAGCGAGCTCTGCACGAAAGCAGCTAACGCCATTGGTTCAGCAGATGAAGAAAAATACCTTGATTTATGCGCTCAAAGCTGTCTAAAATGCGGAGAAGCTAGAAGACCAATTCCTAAAAAAGACGCTTACGTGGCATAAAAGCATGAATAACATTTGTGAGGTCTGAAAATGTTTATTGCTCCTTTTGTTCCAAGTCCAAACAGCGTTGTAGAATATATGCTAAAGTTGGCTGATTTGAAGGCTGGCGAAGTACTGTTTGATATGGGTTCTGGAGATGGCAGAACCGTAATCATGGCGGCAAAAATTTTTGGTGCCCGAGGCGTCGGCATCGAGTTGCGTGAGGATTTGGCGAAAAAAGCGTTGGCTACTATTCATGAGAATGGTCTTGAGGACAGAGTAACCATTATGAATGGCAGCATGTTTGATGTTAACTTAAGTTCGGCTGATGTAGTTTACTTGTATTTGACGACGAGCGCAAATGAGAAAATCAGGCCTAAACTTGAAAGCGACCTTAAAAAAGGCGCACGCGTCGTCTCGCATGACTACGAGATTATCGGTTGGCACCCGGAGAAAGTTGAGAATTTCTGTGAAAACCCCCAGTTAGGTTATCCTTCACACACAATCTATCTGTATAGAAAGCCATAGTCTTTCCCTTTAATGTCGCAAAAACATTTTTAACCGTTATCTTTACTGCTCAAAAAGAGTGACCTCCTAAAAATGCAGTATATTCCGTGGCAAAACATAGCTGACTGGCACTGCAAAGCGTGTGGTTACTGCTGCAAACTCTACAGCGTGGTCTTAGGCTTCACAGAATGGATGCAAGTAGCTAAAACTTTCGGCATGGAAACCACCGTGGCAGGCTTAGATCGCTTCTACATTAAACGCGCCAGCGACGGCTCATGCGCTTTTTTATGCAACCACACAAACAACTACTACTGCGGACTGCAAAACATGAAGCCTGAAGCATGCAAACTCTGGCCCTTCAAGGTGCTTTCAGAACCCAAATATGGAGAGCCAAAGCAAGCAGCCTACGACTATGGAGGAATCCGACTGTACATTTACGGGGACACCATGTGCAGTGGCTTACGTTGCGGAACGCCAACATGGGACTTCCGCTACACAACCATAAAAGAGTTCACTGAACTAGCGCTTGGAGTCAGGCAGGTCCAGTATAAAACAACAAGGTCGGATGCGTTTAGGCCACAGCAACAGTGGGGAAGACGACTGTTCCCATAAAAAAGGGTCTTTTTTAAGAGTTAGTTACGTTTATTTAAAATGGAGCCGTTGTAAGTATTGGATTTCCCGCTTGTTTCAATTAGGTTATTAAGCGGGTTTTTAAACTCTTAACCAGCAAAACTAATCCGTTGACAAGTGAGGTAACTGTTGTATGCCCAAAGCTAAGGTTGGCGTTTCAATGCTCTACTGCTTAGGTGAACCATTCAATCGAATGGTTAAGCGTTTAGGTAAAATGGATACGCGTTACATTGAGATTTTGGATGATGGCACGCATGAGCTTGATAAAAAACGCGTCGCCACCCTAAAAGAAGCAGCAAAATCCTACGAGTTAGAGTACTCCCTGCATGCGCCCTTCGCGGACATCAATATTGCCTCCCCCTCTAAAACTATGCTGAATGCTTCAATGAAACGGCTTAAACAATCCCTGTTTTATTGTAGCGCGTTGGATGCGAAGCTTTGGGTTTTTCATCCTGGAGCTAAAACAGGCATCGGACAATTTTATCCTGGTGCTGACTGGAAACAAAACAAAAAAAGTATCCAAGAACTCTACAAGGCAGCGGAAGAATACGGCGTTAACATCGCTTTGGAAAACTTGCCGGCAAAATATTATTTTTTCATGAGTAAACCGGAAGAATTTGTCCGATTCTACCGCGAAACTAATTTGCCAGTCGGCATCGCAATGGACGTTGGTCACGCGCACTTGGAAGGGCAGATAGAGCCATTCTTTAACATGCTAGCCGACAAAATCGTGCATATTCACGCCAGCGACAACAACGGCTTAGACGACCAGCACCTCGGCATCGGTGAAGGCAAAATCGATTATAAATGGTTCCAGCAAAGCCTAAAGAAAATGGGCTACGACAAGTCAGTAATCGTTGAATCCATGACTAACGTGCCAGAAAGCATCCAGAAACTAAAGCAGCTTCTAGCTTAGCTCTCGTTAAGCGGCAGCTCAAGCTCCATAAAATCCTCAGCTAATAAGGTGTTCGGAAAAACCTTTTTCGCTTGCTCCAAAAGCAAACCCGCGTCAGGGTACCGTGCACTAATATGCGTTAAAACCAGCTGTTTAGCGTTAGCTGCCTTCGCTTCCTGTGCCGCTTGGCTTGGCGTTGAATGTCCATCCAGTGCTGCTTTCTCGGCTAGTGAATCGTCAAAGGTGCTCTCGTGAATAACTAAGTCTGCATCTGCCGCAAACTTTGCAAACGCTTCGAACGGTCGGGTGTCGCCCGTGTAAACTATTTTGCGTCCGGCTCGAGGCGGCCCCATAACGTCGCTTGGCTTAACCGCTCTGCCGTCTGGAAGCGTGATTTCTTCTCCGCTCTGAAGCTTGGACCATAATTCACCTTCGATAACTCCGAGTGCTTGAGCTTTTTTGGGGTAAAACTTTCCAGGACGCGGCTTTTCCACAAACGCGTAAGCGTAACTGTCCACGGCATGGTTGGACCTGGCGGCTGTTAGAGTGTAGTCTTCTTCATCTAGAATTGTGCCTTCGCTTAGAATCTCGTTGATTTCAACTGGGAACGTTAAACCAAAGTTGAGGGTTTCTTTGGTGCAAACCAGAAAATCCTTAATCCCTGGTGGCCCATAAACAGCAACTGGTTCTTTGCGGTCCATTAACGCCATTGTCTGCAAAACGCCTGGCAAACCCAGCACGTGGTCCCCATGCAGATGGGTGAGGAAGACTTTTAGTTTTTTGTGGAAGCTTATTTTTGCCTGCATCATTTGCCGCTGCGTGTTTTCGCCGCAGTCAAACATCCACAGTTGCTTTGGGCATTGGACAACGACAGATGGCAAGCTCCGCTTTAGGGTTGGTACGCTGCCGCTTGTCCCCAAAAACACCACGCGAATACTCACTTAGTTTTGCACCTTCTCGAACACTGCGATTTCCCCTGTTAACGTTCTATGCACGTAGGCGAAATGGGACTCCACATGCCTATAGCCCCATGCTGTGCCTAACGCTTTAATGTTTAATGTTTTAGGCGAAGCAATACAAATCCCTTCCCTTCTCTATTATAGGTGAAACAATATAGCATGCGCGAATTAAATAAATGGTTAAAAATGGTTATACGTCTGTTTGCTTATTTAACATATAATGGGCTTCTTTGACGAACGAATTTTGACTGTGCTCAGAAACGGCGAACCAGAAATTTGGTCAAACTGGCTTCAGCCTTAATACCTTGTGCAAACCAGCGTTTCGGGCGTGCGCTTAGTTTACAGTTTGGTTAGTGCCTTTAAAAATAATTAAAAAAAGGAATGGAGCAAGAGCACAGGCTTTACTTTGTCTTAGTTTCTTTAGTCTTCGTCGCAGTTGAGGTCAGCTTGACAACGCAGTCACTGTTATTCTTCACTGAAACGGACAGCGGAATTGAAGAGTCATATCCTGAGGCAGTGGCTTTAACTAAGTAATCACCTTTCTTCACGTTGCTGAAAACGACTTTCCCGTTATTTCCAGTGGTACCTGACAAATCCTCTGGACCCTTAGCTGAAACAGTTGCTCCAGAAATCGGCGATAGCGTTTGTGCGTTTTGCACCGTCACGGTAAGCTTGCGGCGGCTGTACCATGCAAAGAGTGCAAGGATTATGAGGTATAACACCATGGTGATTACGATGATAACTATGAACCAGTCAAATGCACCGAAAACGAACGCTGCCGCCGTTGCTGTCGGCGTAAGCGTTGGAGTGGGTGTTGGCGAAGCAGTAGGAACTGGAGTGGGCTTTGCAGTAGGAACTGGCGTTGGCGAAGCAGTAGGAACTGGCGTCGGCTTTGCAGTAGGCACCGGAGTGGGCGCCGCAGTAGGAACTGGAGTAGGCGTTGGAGTTGGAGCTGGATTCACTGTAACTGAGACGGCGTTTGAAGCAGGAGACGTAACTGGAGTAGTAGCGCTATCTGTCACCGTGCAAGTAACCGAATGCGAAGTTCCCGCAGCAGTGTAAGAATAGCTTGCACTGTTGGTGCCAACTGCTGTGCCGTCGAGGTACCATTGATAAGACAGGGGTACTGTACCGCCGCTGGGCGTTGCGGTGAAAACTTGAACCTGACCAACAGTTAAAGTAAGTGGGCCAACAGGAGTGATACTTACGGTTGGCGAAGCAGCCACCGTGATTGAAACGGCGTTAGAAGCAGGAGAAGTAACTGGAGTAGACGCGCTGTCAGTCACCTTGCAAGTAACCGAATGCGTACCCGCCGCAGCAGTATAAGAATAACTTGCACTGTTAGAGCCGACCGCAGCACCGTCTAGGTACCACTGATAATTAATCGTGCCTGAACCACCAGAAGAAGTAGCCGTAAACGTCTTAGACTGACCAACATCCATCGTAAACGGACCAGCAGGAGCGATACTAACAGTCGGCGAAGCGCTTACTGTAACCGATGCAGTATTGGATGGAGCTGAAGTCGTTTCTGAACTGTCAGTAACAGTTGCAGTAATTGAGTAAGAACCCGTGGAAGCAGGAGCAAAACTAAATTCTGACTCAGTCTGGTCAATCGGTGCTCCATTCACATACCATTGATAAGACGTGTAGATGCCTGAACCGCCGCTGGGAGTAGCTGTGAACGGTTGAGACTGCCCAACATCCAAAGCAAGCGGTCCAACAGGAGAAATAGACACCGTGGGAGTTGGAGCACCACTCGGACCAAAAGCGTAAACATTGCCGTCATCGCAGCCTGTGTAGACTACTCCGTTGACAACCGCAGGAGAAGAGAAAAACCAGTGGCCACTCTTGTAACTCCATACGAGGGTGCCTGTTGCAGCATTCAAAGCGTAAAACTTACCATCATTTGAGCCTACATAGACCACGCCGTTTGCAACCGCAGGAGAAGACCACACATAATTGCCGGTCGGGTAGCTCCAGATGAATTTGCCTGTTGTAGCGTTCAAAGCATAAACATAGTCGTCCTCTGAGCCTACATAGACCACACCGTTTACGACCGCAGGAGAAGAATACCATCCAGGACCGTTGGTCAGGTAGCTCCAGATAAATGCGCCTGTTGTAGCGTTCAAAGCATAAATATTGCCGTCCTCTGCGCTCAGGTAGACAAACCCGTTCACAACGGCAGGAGAAGAATGAATCATGAAGTTGATCAAGTAGCTCCACACTAGGGTGCCTGTTGTAGCGTTCAAAGCGTATACCATGCCTTCCGCTGAGCCTACATATACCAACCCGTTCACAACGGCAGGAGAAGAGTACACACCATCGTCGGTCAGGTAGCTCCAGATAAATGCGCCTGTTGTAGCGTTCAAAGCATAAACATTGCTATCCTCTGAGCCTACGTAGACTATGCCGCCAGCAACCATGGGAGAAGAAAATACCGAAGCGCCAGTCTTGTAGCTCCAGATGAATGCGCCGTTTGTAGCGTTCAAAGCATAAAGATAGTCGTCATCTGAGCCTACATAGACTATGCCGCCAGCAACCGCAGGAGAAGAGTACACATAATTGCCGGTCGGGTAGCTCCAGATGAATTTGCCTGTTGTAGCGTTCAAAGCATAGACATTGTCGTCCTCTGAACCCACGTAGAGTACGCCGTTCAGAACGGCAGGCGAAGAGTCAACAGAATCCTCGGTCGGGTAGCTCCATAGAACATTGTTTGTTGTTGGACCTGAAGCAGATGTGTAGCCTGTATGATCTAAGTCGTGGTGAAACATGGGCCAGTCCGAGGGCACGCTTATAACCGAGACCGTACCGCCTTCATTTACAACATAGGCATAGTTACCGTCGGGCGTCACAGCTACATTCTCAGGATTGCTTCCAACGGTTACCGTCGCCGTCACCGTGTTCGTAGCCGTGCTAATCACCGAGACCGAACCGCTGTTGTAATTTGTGACATAGGCGTATGCGCCGTCGGGCGTCACAGCCACACCGGCAGGAGAGCTGCCAACGGTTATTGTCGCCGTCACCGTGTTCGTAGCCGTACTAATCACCGAGACCGTACCGCTGCTGACGTGATTTGTGACATAGGCGTATGCGCCGTCGGGCGTTACAGCCACACCGTAAGGATAGTTTCCAACGGTTATCGTCGCCGTCACCGTATTCGTAGCCGTGCTTATCACCGAGACCGTACCGATGTATTCACTTATTACATAGACGTATGCGCCGTTGGGCGTTACAGCCACACAGCTAGGAGTGGTTCCAACGTTTATCGTCGCCGTCACCGTGTTCGTAGCCGTGCTAATCACCGAGACCGTGCCGTCAAAATAATTTGCAACATAGACATATTCGCCGTTGGGCGTTACAGCCACACCAAAAGGACCATTGCCAACGGTTATCGTCGCCGTCACCGTGTTCGTAGCCGTACTAATCACCGAGACCGAACCGCTGACATCGCTACCATAAGTAACATAGGCATATGCGCCGTTGGGCGTTACAGCTACACCGACAGGATTGCTGCCAACGGTTATTGTCGCCGTCACGGTGTTCGTAGCCGTGCTAATCACCGAGACCGTATCGCCGCCGTTATTTGTAACGTAGGCGTATTCGCCGTTGGGCGTTACAGCCACACCCCAAGGCTCGATGCCAACGGGTATCGTCGCCGTCACCGTGTACTGAGCTCGAACTGGCTGAGGCAATAATGCGAAAGCACTAAACAAGAAAATGCCAAGAAGAAGCATGCAGCCAACTTTCAAAGCCTTTGCTGTACCATGCTTCATTCTTTCACCTCACCAGTCAAACCCTTCGCTGATGTCAACGAAATGCTCGCAACGTGAGCGAAAATTATGTAAACTAATGCCCCTTCTACCCGTAACCTGCCCATGTGTATAAACCCTAGTTTTATTTTTGGGGGTAGATGTATTTAGCACTTGCTATCAAATCTCTAACGCATCCATCAATTAAGAGCCAAAATAAAACAAAGCAAGCCATTTCATCTCTATTCTGCTTCAAAATCCAACTCAAAACATGGCATCATAAACGTCGGCTTAGTACTCGAAGTCGACTTCTTCGCGGGGTGCAACGTTTTATGGCGCTGGAAAGCCCCCAAGCCAACCAAACACTAATTCATAGTGATCTACATCGTGTTGTTGAGTCGTAGTCATGTATATGTTAAATGATAAAGTTTCGCCGCTGCTCAAGCCCTGTTGATTATAATTAGGGGCTGAATCAGGCGGGATGAACTCTTGAGCATTTATCTGCGTGCCGTTCTTATCATATTCTTTAGCGATCAGAATAAACCACGCATATCCATTGTTTTCTTGAGTCAAGTTGTTTGGAGGGGGCTGTTGTGCTGTGTAGTCATTTCTGACTGTTACGTTTATTATAAAGCAGGGAGTCCCGTCGTATTTGCCATAACTTGCATTTGCTGACAACAGATAGATGCTGCTGTTACCTATGTAACTAGGCGCTGGGGGTTCAACGATTGCTGCGGAAGGGCCAACACTATCTGTTGACTTCGCAGTTAATTGTAAGAAAACAACCACTCCTATTGCAATGACCATAACCATAACAAGTATAATTCCAAGAGTTCTCCTGCGAAATTTCACGTTAATGATTCAACCGTCTTTTCTATACTATTAAGTCGATTCTTATTTAAGCGCTTTAGAACGGAGCTTACAAAAACAATTAAAAAAGGGAATAGTGAATGCGCTTTTACTTTGTTTTAGTTTCTTGCGTCTTAGGCGCAGTTGAGTTCAGCTTAATAACGTAGTTCGTGTTATTCTTCACTGGAACGGATGCTGGTGTTGACGTGTTGTAGCCTGTGGCGCTGGCTTTGATTGTGTAGTTGCCTTTTTGCACGTTGCTGAAAACGATTTGTCCATTGCTTCCAGTAGTGCCTGACAAAGTTTTCGGGCCGCTGGCTGAAACAGTTGCTCCAGAAATCGGCGAGTTCGTTTGTGAGTTTTGCACCGTTACCGTAAGCTTGCGGCGTCTATACCATGCGAGGATTATGAGGATCAACGCTATGACGATGACGATGACAACTATGACCCAGTACAAGTCAGATGCACCGAAAACAAATGCAGCTGCAGTTGCTGCTGGCGTCACCGTTGGAGTAGGCGTTGGCGACATGGTGGGAACTGGCGTTGGCGAAGCAGTAGGCACCGCCGTTGGAGCAGCAGTGGGAACAGTCGTTGGCACCGCAGTAGGAACCGGAGTAGGCGCCGCGGTTGGCGTTGGAGTGGGCGTAGCTGCAAGCGTCACCGTGAACGAGTTACTCATTCCAGTGTGAGTGCCATCTGTAGCTGTAATCGTAACGCCTGAACCTGCAGTAGTCACTGTAACCGAAGTTGAGCCTACACCGCTGACGAAGGCGGTCATAGCAGTTGGACTAATCGTCCCAGCGGAATACGTTAAAGTCGGCGTACCAGTATAGCTTGTTACTGTGTTGCCATATACGTCTTTAGCTGTAACCGTTATGCTGAAAGCAGAACCAGTAGTCTGAGACGCAACAGTGCTGAAGACAAAGTGATCCAGGCCAGCGGCATTCACCGTTATGCCACTCTGGGAACCACTAATCGAGCTTGTCACCGTGTCAGTGGCGGTAATCGACTGAGAACCAGCCGTCTTCAAAGTAACAGTGAAGGAACCTACACCGCTTGTGAGCCCTGCATTAGCAGGCAAAACCGCTTGACTATCGCTTGAAGTAATCTTAACCGTACCCGCATAACCCGTAGCCACATTACCATATGCGTCTTTAGCAGTTACCGTAACGGTGCCAGCAGAACCAGCAGTCGCCGAATTGGGAAAACCAGAAACCGCAAAACTTGCAGCGCCAGCGGCATTCACCGTAAACGTGTTGCTCGTTCCAGTATGGCCGCTGCCATCATTCACGCCAAGAGTAACGCTTGAACCCGCAGTAGTCACTGTGACTGACCCAGTCCAAACGCCATTTGAGAAGCCTTCAGTTGCAGAAGAAGGAGTGATAGACCCAGCAGAATACGTCAAAGTCGGCGTACCACTGTAACTTGTAACTGTACTTCCAGAAGCATCCGTAGCCGTAATCGTCACGCTAAACGATGTGCCTGCAGTCTGAGAACCCACAGAGCTAAACACGAAATGATCTAGAGTTGAAGTGCTCGGACCAAAAGCATAAACGTTATCGTCGTATGAGCCTATGTAGACTACGCCGTTGGCAACAGCAGGAGACGAAACAACAGGGCCGCCGGGAGTGTAACTCCAGAGTTGGATGCCGCTTGTAGCGTTCAAAGCATAAACATTACCGCTGTATGAGCTTTCGTTGTATGAGCCGACGTAGACGACGCCGCCGACAACAGCAGGAGACGACTCAACCGTGCCACCTGTGGGGTAACTCCAGAGTACGGCGCCGTTGTTGGTAGCGTTCAAAGCATAAACATTACCGTCATCGGAGCCTACGTAGACTACACCGCTGACAACAGCAGGAGACGAAAAAACCTCGCCACCAGTAGTGTAACTCCAGAGTACGGCGCCGTTGTTGGTAGCGTTCAAAGCATAAACATTACCGTCATTGGAGCCTATGTAGACTACGCCGTTGGCAACAGCAGGAGACGACGAAACAATAGGGCCACCGGTGGTGTAACTCCAGAGTTCGGCGCCGTTGGTAGCGTTCAAAGCATAAACATTACCGTCGTATGAGCCGACGTAGACGACGCCGCCGACAACAGCAGGAGACGACCAAACAATGTTGCCGGTGGGGTAACTCCAGAGTTCGGCGCCGTTGTTGGTAGCGTTCAAAGCATAAACATTACCGCTATTGGAGCCTATGTAGACTACGCCGTTGACAACAGCAGGAGACGACAAAACCTCGCCATCTGTGGGGTAACTCCAGAGTACGGCGCCGTTGTTGGTAGCGTTCAAAGCATAAACATTACCTGAAAATGAGCCTACGTAGACGACGCCATCTACAACAGCAGGAGACGACCAAACGTCGCCGCCTGTGGGGTAACTCCAGATATCTGCGCCAGTTGCAGCGTTCAAAGCATAAACGCTATCACCACCGCCTACGTAGACTACGCCGTTGAGAACAGCAGGAGACGAAACAACCCCGGCGCCGGTGTTGTATTTCCACAGCAGCTTGGAAGTAAGCGGTGGATTGCCTGTTCCTATGCCGAGGTGAGAGGGAATTGAGCGGAACATTGGCCAGTCCTCAAGCACGTTTATCACCCATACCGCAGCGTTGTTTCTATCCGTGATATAGGCGTATGCGCCGTTGGGCGTTATAGCAATATCAGAAGGAGCTGAAAGGGTTGCAAGGGTTACTGTCGTCGTCACCGTGTTCGTGGCGGTACTTATAGCCGTCACTGGACCGTTAGTTGTAAAATAGACATATGCACCGTTGGGCGTTACAGCCACACCAGTAGGATCGTTCATACCTGTTGCAGTTTCGGATATACTCGTCGCTGCGTTCGTAGCCGTGTCTATAACCAACACTGAACCGTAGTAATTATCAACGTAGGCAATGCCGCTGGGCGTTATAGCCACGCCATAAGGTGTGCCATAATCGCCCGGATAACCAGGGCGAGGATCAGGTATTGTCGTCGATACCGTCATCGTCGAAGTGCTTATTACAGCCACCCCTATATCAGCCTCGCTAGTTGTAACATAGACGTACTCACCGTTGGGCGTTACAGCTAGACCGTTAATGTCATTGTTCGAATTGGTTAAGTCCGCAGTGGTCCCCACGATGTGGTTGGTAGATGTGCTTATCTTTGTAACCACATCACCACCTGACACATAGACATATTCACCGTTGGGCGATATAGCTATATCAGCAGCGCCCGCGAGTGGTATTGTGGTCGTCACCTCGTCGAAAGAT
>Ga0326728_10002218_pt1 | contig 65534 bp, 52 predicted proteins | sample MB3enrmetagenome_FD_207602 | JGI IMG/M metagenome (GOLD analysis project Ga0326728, IMG submission 207602) | Lab enriched peat soil microbial communities from McLean, Ithaca, NY, United States - MB31MN | ecosystem: Environmental > Terrestrial > Soil > Wetlands > Peat | place: USA: New York...
TTATCGTCCCGAAGGCCAGCACCTTAGAGGAGGGGCTGTCTGAGCCACTGTCGGGATGGATGGACAGGATCACATTGTCGCCTCCAGAATTGGCGTCCGCCCAGACTCCTATCAGTTGGATGGCGGTGGTTGGTGACTTGAACGATTGAGCAAAGTAGGTTAGCTGCGTCTTCACATACCCTATCACGAGATTGCTTATCGTCTGTACGCTGGTTATCAGTCTGAAAGAGAGGTCTGTGGGGCCGTCACCGCACGGACTCCAGGTCTTGTCATAGTCGTTCGCGGAGTAGTAGACAAGGTGTTCAGGCTCGACGAGCCGTTCGAGGGTGGCATAGCTGTTCTTGGTCACGTTCAGTACGAGCCAGTAGTATGTCCCTGCAGTCAGAGATGTGGAACCCGTGAAGGAAGTGAAGTTAGCAAGGACATAGTAGCCCGTGGTCGTCGGTCCTGCGTGCATCGCCGACGAGAGAGAAGAGAGGATGATGGAAGAGGTGGCTAAAGCGGCACTGCCCTTGAGGGATTCTGGATGGCTGCTCTGGGTCTCGTTATCGCTCCTCAACGAGAGTTGTAAGGATGCGGAGCTCGAGCCCAGCCCTATCAGTTCAACTTGGAACTCGCTTAATGTTTCTGTCGAGGACGCCTTGAAACGGAGCGCGATTTCGGAACCCGCTACATATCCTGGCGAGACCATCAGGTCCACTCCGCCGAGGTAGTTGTAGTTGGACACGCCGTTCGGCTGAAGGATCATGTAGTCGAGTTGGAAGATAGGCCATGTGGATTGCCCCAAATATCCTGCACTGGAAGGATTCGCAGTCTCGGTCAGATAGTCTTGGGTGACCCCTCCGCCGGAGCTTCCGACGTAGTTGTCTCCGGTAAGGGGACTTGCGACCAAGCTGTATTCTACGCCCGGGACTAGGGTCACAGTCGTGCTTAGTTGCAACGGAAGATACGAGAGCGTACCTACCCCATATTCGGATTGTACGCTGAATATCGCCGTCGCCAAAACAGTCCCGCTAGGATTCTCTAATGAAAGGGTAATGTTGTTCGGATCGTATGCCCTGTCGCTGACGAAGAATGTAATTACATTGGCCTTCGTTGTCGAGGAGACTTCGAAGTACGCCGTGCCACCCATCTGGTTGGGACCTTGGTTCAAATATGGGTAGATCGAGATCGTGCTGCCGCTCGAAGACTTGAGCCAGAGGACGCTGCCGCCGATACTCCTAGTGGCATGAGACAGCCCGTCAGATGCTATGAAGGTGTAGATGTCCGGGAAGACGTCTTGCTGGTCGGAGCATATGTCGTAGACGTTGGTGACGGTGCTGGCAGCATAGATGTTGCAGGCTTCCGTATAGCTGCTCGTGGCCGACCCGGTGGTCGCCGATGTGTATGCCGCCCAGTAATAGTCGCCTCCAAGCAATGGAACCCGAGTGAACGAATTGGAGACCCAAGCCGCCGAACTCGTCAGCCCAGCGACCGTCTGATTGGCGAGAACTTCACTGAGGACAGGATGCCCGTTCGGATTGCTGGAGTTGTCAGCGAGTATAGCGAGATAGAGGCTATCTGTGGGCGAGCCGAACTCTGCCGCATAGGTCTTTATTGTGAAGCTTGACATACTTTCGCCGAACGGGACATAGAATCTTTGGAGGAGGACATATCCTGACTTACCGCTGCCCGAGATTTGGTTGTCCTGTGGATACACCAGGGGAACCCCGCTGCTCGCCACGACGTCCTGCTCGTCGTTGACAAACGTGGCCCAGATCTTGCTGACTTGGCCGTTGGAGAGGTATTCTCCGTTGGCGGGGTTGATTAGCCGCTGGAAGAATACGCTGTTGGCGTACACGCTCATTGTGAAGTTGTCGAAGGGGCGATATGGCGACACGCTGCCAGAAGCCGGGGCGTAGTTGTTGATGTCGCCGGTCGAGCCTTCACCGAACCCAATCCAGTTCGTGTAGTTCCCATACCACGAGTAGAGCTGCTTGAGGTCGGCCTCGAACGCCCTGTAGATCAGAGGAGAGGCGTCAGTCCAGCCGCTGTCGTGCTGGCATCCGGCGCAGGAGATGAGTGGGACGTTCACGCCGCTGCCGTTGACCGTGGCGACGGATGGGTAGGTGTTGAGGACATCCTGATCCCAACTCGGGGATGAGAAGAACTCGCCCCACTGCTTTGTAAAGAAGATGTTTTCGATTCCGAACTGGTTGGAGGCGTAGAGCCAGTTGTTGACCCACGAGGCGTAACCCCCGGCAACCTCAGTCGTTGAAGTATTGGCGTCATTGCCCCAGCCGATGTCAATGAACACGAACTTGATGGCGGAAGGCACCAGGTATTCCGTTATGACCGTCTCGAAGGCGCTCACGGTGGTGGGCCCTCCGGTCATGGAAGTCAGAGTCGGCTCGTCCAAGACGACGGGTGCCCCGGTGAGCCCCACGCCGTAGGTGGCAGAGGACGGATCGGAAGAAGAACTAGAGCTTTGGCTTCCTGAAGCCATAGCCTGGTGAATGCCGGGAATGAAGGCAGAAACGAGGAATGATAAGGAGATCAAGACGGCGAAGGACACCCAGAACCTGGTGTCGTGACGAGTCAGCATCCAATCACCGAGCGCGCGTGTTGCGAAGCATTCTCTTCAGGTCTGAATTTACGATGGAACCCCCGACTTGAGGCCGACAGGAATTTAGCTCCCTCATCGGGCACTACGCTTGTAGCCGAAACAACAGCTGCAAACAGCAGGGGCAGGAAGAGGAATATCTCAGCATAGTGAGACCTCATCTTGGCCATATGGGAGCAAGGAAATTGCCCCGCTAGAGTTCTTAAGAAATGTGGAGTCCAAACTCAGATTGAAGGCCAACTCTTCGAGAGACAGCGCGGAGCATATCAGGGCGTCGGACCTGAAACGTATCGGGTAACTGATTTCCAGACACTCAAGGATGATAGCACCTGTAGAACGAAGAGAAACAGGGAGTTCGAGCTATTGGGGAAGCCTAAAGCTCTTGCAGATGCTATCTCAAGATTGTTGATCTAGAATCACAGCAATTGACAAGTTCCCCCGAACGGCACGCCTGAATTTGCACGTGATAGGAGGATCAGGCTGTTCATCCCACCTCCTTCGTCCTCAAGCGCAGATTCCTCGGCGTGACACCGGTCATTTCCAGCGCAAGGCTTCCTACCATGGGCCGAGGGAGGCTGAGCGGCCGCAGATGCAAGCGCCTCCCCAAAAAACTGCATTCTGATGTCATCAGCTTCCGTGAGCCTACGCAAGAAGTATCTATGCTATCGAGTGCAATATTCAGCCCGGCCCCTGCAGCTTTGAGAACAGCTTCTTTGAGGGTCCAAATTTGATAGAATCTCCTCAACCTCGCCCTCGATTCTAATGACTTCAGAATTGCGTATTCGCCTGGCGCGAAGAATCGGCGCGAAATTCCGCGCACGTCAACGCCAGGCGAAGTACACTCAATGTCAACCCCAACTTCGCGGCAAAGCGCGAAGGCGAAAACTGCGCTCCCACCGCTGTGCGCCAGGCTGAAGTTCAAGGGCGGGTAACCCATACCGTCAGCCAAGTTGAGTTTGCCATTCTGCCCACGGACGTACACAATGCTCTCCGGATCAAGTCCGAGATAGCTCCCTAGCAAGGCCCTCAAGATTCCCCTGCAAACGGTGAACGTTGTTCCCTCCCTCGCAGTCAGCACCTTAGCGCGGGCGCGCTCCGATGGGTCGAGTAACCGTTCAAAATGGACCTTTAGTGGGTAGAAGCGATCCAACGAAGCTAACCAAACGTCTGCTTCGTCTGTCCTTAGATCCGACCTATTCGGAGTCTTCAAACTCGTCTCCCCTCTTTGTCACGGTCGCACTTTCCTCACTGATTAGGAACCCAGATCGCCAGCCCACGGTCCCAGTGTCTCCAGAGAGCTGGTCGTTCGCGAACAGCAGATTCTATAGCAGTCACACATCGCCGGAGACAAACATCTGTCTCTCCTTCCAGTGAGATGGGTCTGGAAATGTCCAGAATCTGATGCCGCCAATCGCTTGCGCGACGGATCAGCGTAATCAATATTGGAGCTCCACTGGACTTGGCCAGCGTGATTGCTCCCGGAAGAAACATCCGTTCGCTGTTTAAGAATTCAACTGAGATAGCCCGGCTCGACTCGTTGCGCTTGACTATCTTATCGAGCTGGGTGAAAACCAGCTCTCCACTCTGAAGAACTCCGGCCGCCTTTACGGCCGAGAATTTATCGCTGGTGATGATGCTCTTCCTCCGAAGATGATGTGACACCATCGGAGTATACAATAGAAAGACCCTTCCAATTCTCCTTAACGGAGAAGTGGCGTGATCTGGTGCTGTCTTCCAATCCTCACCTGTAATGAAAGTGATAGGCAACCCTCGCCGTGAGAGCAAAGAAATGCTGCTTTCGTAGGATCCAAAGTGGGCACTGCATAGGATGACCCCTTTTCCGGCTTTGAGCGACCGCTGGATATTTTCAAGCCCATTGATCGAAACCAGCCCTTCGATCCTTTTCGCGTCGCCTATCAATCGCATAACGTCGACTCTTTCACAGGAACGGAGTCGAAAAGTGTCCCTCAGAATTCTATTGATCGTCGATGGCGTCAATTCGTCGCCGAACGCTCGCTTGAGACTCTCCAATCTTGCTTTCCGGGTGGGCGCGTCTAGTGAAAACAGATAGTCGCCCCGTAGGACTGCCAAGCCGTAGGCAATAGGAGCCGGCATGAGAGCCATCGGCAAGGCTATGATTCGGAACAGGATCTGTTCGTACTTCAACAGTACCCGCCGTTGCCACGAGATCGAGAGGTCGGACTGGGACATAGCTCGATAAACGGTGACCCTAATTCACGCCTTCGGAGTCTTCATTCAGAAGTTCGCGCAAGCTTCGTGCGCAGGTACTTGCAGATTGCTGCTATCGTCTCGAAATTCTGTGGAACCATCTCATCAGGTTTGACAACAATCCTAAAGCGCTTCTCGATGTGAAGAACGAGTTGTAGGAGTGACAGCGAGTCAAGAACGTAGGATTCGAACAGCCGAGTATCTCGCCGGATTGGGAGCATTTCCGGACTCGTCGCAAGCTCCTTTGTTATGTATTCAATAAGCAATGATTCGATTAAAAGGTCGTCTGTGGGTTCTGTCACGACCATTCCCTTCTAGTGGCACTCTGGGCTTGACTGACCACGAGATAGCAAGCTTGGATCGCTCATCGGTTACCCCCCGCTGGATTACCTCTCGGGGCAGGTCTGGCAAACTTTGCAAAGACGAAGAGCGAGACCTCAGCGACTATGAGCACGAGTAGAACATCGACAAGTGCGCCCACGGGCACTGTAGGCGCCCGCGTCTTAGCTTGCGAAGTCAGAACCCGCAGCGTGTCAAACGCCGTGGCGGTGTACTTCACAAAGAGTGTGTTCGTCCCAGCGTCGAAGTACCAACCCTCCGGCACGCCGACCAGGGCAGTCATATTCGAGAACGCTGTCAGTTGAACTCTGTCGTTGAGGAATACCTCGCTCACGTTCGAATCGGCGGAGAGCACAACAACAGTCGTCTGCCCGACCGCCCCAAGAAATTCGTGCACAGATTGGTTGGGATAGACGAATTCTCGATCCAGCAATGCGTTGCTGTAGTCAGTAAGCCAAGTAGCGTGGGAATTGACAACGTAGATGGGGTCCCAGCTTAGCGGTGGAACCACCACACGTATCTGCACTTTTGATCCCGATAAGGAACTAACGCTCTCGTTGCCGACATTGACCAATGTGACGGAGGATGAAAGCCCGAAGTAAGAGCTGTTGAGGTCGAGAGAGATGTTTGCAGGGGAATCGCCCTGGTTTGCGAACCACACGAGCACGGGCTGCCCCTTGCTCCCGAGGACAGCAAGAAGTGACGACGAGTTTGTCCCAGACGACGGACCGTACCAGAACGGACTGATACTCCCACTGGATTCGGAGATGAGATTTGAAAGTATAATCGAAAGGTCTGAGATCTGGAAGAAGGTAGAGTAGCTCAAATCCACAACTGCGAACCTTCCCAGCCCGTAGTTGTGGACCCCAAGCACGAGACCAGCAGATGTCGCGAGAAAGCTCGTGTCAGAAGTATTGGAGATCGAGAGGTGATTCGCATAACCTGTGTGGATGGTTGAAGCATTGAGAAATTCAGCGCTTCCGCTCGACTGTACAGTTGAGTTTCGAGTCGGCAGCGAACTTAGCAGACCAACCACCGTGGATGAATTCCCGCCACTAAGGAGGACAATCAGCTCGCCCCCATTCGCCACGTAATCCGAGAGTCTCAGCGTTAGGTTGTCCGACCCAAGCGGGTTGACTTCCGACGTCCACAAAATGACCTTGTACTGGGCGAGACTTGCCTCGTTGCTGAGGTTGGGGTCGATCGAGAGCTGGGCGTAGGTACAGTCGTAAGCTACAGAGAGCGTCTTGCTCAGGTTGCTGGCTAATGAGTCCCCAACCACGAGCACTCGGTCCCCGGAAGATGTACCGTAACTTTTTCCCATGTAGGTCATCTGGCTGAGCAAAGCCGCGAGCGGGCGAAGGGTTGATGCACAACGGTAAGAGCTCAGGTCACCCTCGCTGAAGAACTGCTGGCCAGAAAAGGGCATCTGTGATATGAGACTGCCTGCGGCGTTGGCGCAAGTGGCGCTCTGTTCGTTCTCGCTTTGCGCCGTAATGTCAGCGGGCTTCAGCTGGGTGATCACGTTCTCATCTGCTGAGGTGAAGAACTGGAACTGCTTCCCTGTCGCATTATTCAACCAAGAAGTTACCTCATCGTACAGATTCAATCTAGACGCCTCCAAGAAGGCGTTCCAGCCGCGAAGAGTGCCGTTCTGCTCTGAATAGGAGTGATGCAAAGCGATGTCGCTGACGATTGCGCTCGTGCTCAGAGTTGGGAGGGGAGTCACAGGCGACGCCAGTGAGTAGAGGACGAGGCTCGTGTCGTTCGAGACCTTCGCCCAAGTCAGATTATTGTTCGAGAAGAGCAGTGCGGGGTCATTCTTGGGCACTTCAGGTGCCGAGGGGAGATACTCGATGAGTGAAAGGTGGTAGTTGCCGCTTATTGGAGTGACTACAAGCCAGTACTCTTGCCCCTGCTGCAGTTTCGCTACGGAGGAGAACTGGACGAATTGAAGTCCGTAGTCGAGGGTGACATTGCTCGTGTCGAAGACGCCGGAGGCGAGGGGAACCAGAGAGGGCTTGCCCTGCCCGGTGTCCGGGTTTATCGAGACCCGGATCTCCGGCCCAGGCTTCAGCGGACCAAGAAATACTCCGTCGATCTCCGTGTCATTCGAGGCAACAAAGGGCTGCGCGAGATCGGAATTGGGGGTAAGCGTGACGGACAGGAATCCCTCTATGTAATTCCCAAGGCTCTGCTTAGAGAAAGAGGCCACGAAAGCAAAGTCTGTGGGACCCTCGCCGGGATTGATCCAATTCGCTCCATCATCGGGCGACTCCTGGACAAGGTACGCGTAACTGCCAGTGAGCCTCCCGAGAGTGAAATGCTCTGTGGAGTTCGCCGAGAAGACTATCCAGTAGCTGCGCCCAGCCACGACACTTTCGTTGAACCCCGAAACGTTGAGGAAGCCGTTGGCGGGCACCTTGGTGGCAGGGGTATCTACCTGCTGCAGAGGTGGACCCATTGGCCGAGATCCGTTCGGACTTCCTGTCCAGAGACCCACGTTGAAGGTACCGCTAGTGTAATTGCCTGATTGGGTGTCGCTCGCCATTAGAATCCGCACCGAGGTAAACGACTCGTTGGCGGATGGGACGATCCTTACCGCATCCATGACGTCACTGGTGACGGCTGCCACGCCATTGTTCCCCAGCTCAGTGAAGTCATATCTGCCCTCAGTCCACACAATGTTTCCCAGCTCGAATAGCCAATAGCGAGACTGATTCTGGAAGCCCGCTATGGATGGATTCGTCAAGAGTCCTCTCATCGCCACTCTCCATGAGTAGCCGCCGTTGGGTTCATTCATCGTGAGCCTGTAGGTGTGGCCGGGAATCGTGGTGACCGACGTGTTGAGGCCGATGGGCGTCCAGTTCTGCAGTCCGTGAATGAGGCTCTGCGAGAGCACGCCCGTCGCAAGTGTCGCGTTGCCGTCCGTCGCGTCGCTCACTACCAGTGTCCCGTTCGTCGGATTGAAGAAGCGGTCAGAGAAGAAGAGGAAGACGGTATTGAAGGTGTAGCGGCTCGAGGCGACAAAGGTCTGTGTCGTCAGAGGTCCCGTGTCAGCCTGGACGTAGGGATAGACTACCACGTCGGTTCCGAGCGAGTCCTTGACCCAGAGAACCGAGGAGCCAATCATGTGCCCGGGCCCCACGTAGGACTCTTGCACGAGTGCCGTATCGTTACCGAACAGATAATCGTTGAAGTAAATCTCATAGTAGCTTGCGCTGTTGCTGGTGGGACTCGAGAAAACTGCCCAATAGTACCCCACGGAGAAGTTGCCGGAGACAAAGCCAGACATCTGCCATCCGGCCGTGAGGCCAACGCCCGTTCCGCTCATCGTTGCGTTTCCAAAGACCACTCTGTTCGGGCGGTCACTTCCGTCACCTAGTACCTGAATCTGAAGCGGCCCGGGATTGCCGACCTTATCGCCGTACCACCCGAGCTGAAGACTGCTCTCATTTTGAGGAATGTAGAGACGCATTTCGACGAAGCTAGCATTCCCTCCAGTACCGTAAACATTGGTGGGGCTGGAGGTCAACCAAAGCCCGGACGACAGCACGATCGAAGGCGGGACGGCCTTGTAAGAGAGCCAGAGAGAGTCGAGCGTTCCGTTAGGGAGGTAACCGCTCGCGTTGACATCCCGCGCGTAGAACACGGTGCTGACGAAGTCCGAGATCGTGGCGTTGGAGTATCCCAACAGCGGCATGAACTGGGTCGAACTTTGGTATGGGTCGTTGTTGGGTACGCCGGTCCCTATGCCCACCCAACTGGTATGGTTACCATAATACGAGTAAATGACCGAGAGGTCGCGTTCTAGAAATGCCGCAATGTCGGGGTTGTCGTACGAGATGAACGAAGCAGCGGTGCCGCTCGCGTAGTAAGTCTGCGACGAGGGGTCGACCTGAAGCAGGCTCTCAATCCATTGGGACCCTTTGCCGCCACTCGTGAGCTGCCCAGTGTAAATCACGTTCTGAACACCCATAACGTCCGACGCCGTGAGCCAAACATTGACCCATGGCTCGTATTGGATCCTGCCCACTGAGTAGTTCTGCCATCCGATGTCAAGGAGTACTTGTCTTGTTCCGTAGGGCAAATACTGGCTCTGTATGACATTCTCAAGACTCGGCAGGGTCATAGTTCCGCCAGCAAGAGCCAAGAGCACGCTCTGCGTGAGTGGGGCGCTGGAATTCAGAGAAGCCAGGGCGTAGTCGGGGTACGCCTGGGGCATCTGTGGCCCCGCGCTTCCAGGAGTGGCACCTGTTACAAGAGCAGATGCTGGGAATACCAAAAGGATCAGCGCCACTGCGGATAGAATAATCCCAGACGCACTCTTACTTCCGGAATGGGCCAGTCTATGCATTTGAGTCTACTCTTGAGAGCCTCGCGAATAGCAGGACAGAAGTCTATCGGTGGCAGCTTCCCACGTGAATTTCCTCTTGGCCGACTCCAAGGCGTTCTGACGAAGTTTGCAAGCAAGATCCCGGTCAGTTAGAATCCTGACTAGCGCGTCTGCGAGCTCCCTTGGTTGCCCTTCAGAAACGAGCAATCCATTCACCCCATTCTCTACTATCTCTGGTATTCCCCCCAAGAAAGTCCCGACAACGGGCTTCCCATGCATCAATGCCTCCACCAGTGTTAAACCAAACGTTTCAATCGCAGGATCGTCAGGGACCCGCTTTGAGGCCATCGCGAAGACGGTGCAGTTGGCGTACTCTTCATCGAGCTTTTCCCCTCTCAACGTCCCCTTGAATACGACACTTGTACTCAGGTCAAGTTCGTGGACTAAGCTTTCTAGGCGTCCTCGCTCGGGGCCATCGCCGACAATGACCAACGTTGATTGGGGTATCCTCTCACTAACGATCTTGTAGGATTCGATGAGGTCGTCGATACCCTTTGACCTCACCAGCCTTCCAACGTAGAGGATTCTCGCTGCTTCTGAATCTTCCATGTGTTCTGTCGGATCTCTCGGACCCACCGCACCACCTAGAATTACACGTGTCTTCGCTTGGACACTAGGCGGAAAGTGACTACGCGTGAACGCCGAATTCACTGCTATGCATGTCGCAAGCCGTATCGACAGATTGAATAACAGTCTCTGGCGAAACGAAACGAATTCGAATTCTTCTAGCCCAAATACGCTAACGACAGCCGGCATCTGCTTTAGCCTCCCAATTGCGAGGGCGAATGTGCTCAGAAAAGTCGACATCCCCGTGAAGACGTGGACGGCCTCTACGCGTTGACTCGCCATGAGCCGTACCAATGTCGCTGCATTCTGAGGAAGCCGACTCGTCCTCCCAAGACTTACGACAACACGGGTGCCGTTTAGATCGTAGGACTTCTGGACTCCCCGATGAGACACCGCATAGAACACCGTCGTGCGGATTTTCCTGTCGCGAAGTACCTTGAGATAGTGAGCAATCCTCGTCTGAATGCCGCCAACTTCGGGCGGGAAGTGGTAGGTGAGGAACAAGATCGATTTTGGACGAGTCAAACTGTTCTCTCGACCCGCGCGTCTTCGTTGTGGGAAACTTTGTATCCCTCCGCTGTCACCTCTGCCATCATCAATCTGCCAACTGATTCAGTGGGCACGTTGTCGTCTTCCATGCGAACTTCAGGCCCACTAACGGACCTAAATGTCCACCAGGCAGCGCAATCACGAGCTGTTGTTACCCAGTAGTCGTTTCTGACTGTTTCATCCAAGAGCCACTCGTACGCGTCGACCACGTCGGGGAAGGTTTCCCTGTTCAAGTATGTGTTGTGGAAGTTGACCACAAGTACCCCGTGATACTTGTCTACTATCCGCTTCACTTCTTCGAGAGCCCCTCTGAACTTCATGCCCCTTTGCCCTCTGTGAAGGGCGGTCCAGTCCATGAAACTCAAAGGAAGTTCCAATATGGGTAATCTGGTCTGGTCGAATGGGCGATACGGAAAACAGAGTTCGCCCCGAAACCCGAAGAACTCGTTGAACGCGAAAGTTGAATCGTACTGCATTCTGGCCTCGGTCTCAAGGAGCCATGTAGTTGGAGCTTCGAATTTCAGAATGTGGTGCCTAACTCCAGCTGTGTCCGCTCCGAATTTCCGCCGGAATTCGTCAAGCTCTCCCTTCAAGGATGCCCCCTCCGCATGGGCAGACCTTGACGCATGCAAAGCGATCTCGAAGCCCTCCCTCCGAAGAAAGCTAACGCTCTTTTGCGCTGAATCCGTGCCATCGGGATAATCCGTCTTAAAGAGGAACGTCGACTTCAAGTTCCGCCTCTTTTCGAGTTGAACCGCGAAGGGAACGTTGCAGCCGTAGTTCCTGCCTCTGATTCCTCCTATCAGTAGTCTCATGAGTGATGCTGGCCCAAGACTCCCGCCTAGGATTGCCCTGTGGAACGGTGAGTATGCCAGCCAGTCGACGTCATGGGTTAAGACACAACATGCGTTTGCGCCCCCAGGCCAGAACCACTTCACAGTCAGTGGAAGGCCAAGCCTCGACATCGCACTTTGGAGACTTCGTACGATTTTGGCCTCCTCTGCATTCAGAAAGGGTTCGAACCTGTCCGCTGAAGCCTCGTCGTGGCCCGAGAGCGACATTAAGATTCTCGGTAGGTCCACTAGATGTTCTAGTACGATGACGTTTTCCCTTAGAAGACATCTACTCTGAGCTAGTGTTACCGAAGACTCGAAGTCGGTTGGGACTACTACAGCGGGGAATTTCTTGTCCGATCCACCACTTGCGCCCATTGATTCATAGCATATTCCCTGATGGTCAAGCATCTCCATGGCAACCTCGTCGTAGATTGTATTTTGAGCGATCAAGCCTATCACTGTAGGCTGTAACCGAGTCACTTTGACACTCTCTCTGCTTGCGCCTTTGCGTACGCGTCTTCAATCCTAGTCGCGACCGCGCGCCAGGTGAAACTCTGCAGTACCCGTTGTCTCCCGTTGGCGCCCATCCTCTTTGCGAGCTGACGGTCCTGAAGCACTGTGATTACCGCCCTGGCAATCCCACGAGAGTCGCCGAACTCAACCAAGAGCCCGGCATCAGAACCGACCGCGTCCAGGTTCCCACCCATCCGCGTGGCCACAATCGGGATCTCACACGCCATTGCCTCGATAACGACCTTCGCGAACGCTTCATAGTAGGATGGAAGCACGAACACCTCTGCTCCAGAATAATATACCGGCAAAGCTTCGTTCGGGATCTTGTCAAGCAGAAACACCTTGCCATCTATCCCGCACCGCTGGGCGAACCCCTTCAGGAACGCCCAGTAGTCTCCTTTTCCAAGCCAGGCCGGGACACCTCCAATGCAAACGAGCACGCTGTCAGGCACTTCTGCATTCACGTCCTTCATCGCCCTGATCAGATTCAGAATTCCTTTTCGAAGCCCGAAGTGCCCTACATATAGAACGACCCGCTTGCCTTCCAAACCCGGGAGGCCGGGGATCTTCGCGTCTGGGACGTGCCTGAAGAGGTCGGGGTCTGCGCCGTTCAGGACCACGTCAATCCTAGATTTGGGGATCTTGTATCTGGTGGCGAGGTCGTTCTTGACAGCCGAGCTCACTGAAACCAGCCTGTCGGCCCTTCTCCATGCCATCATCTCTCTGATGTACGCCAGCGTGACCTTCACAGGAGAGTAGTTGAGTTTCATGCCTTCGAACTCCAGATCCGCAGGCATGTAGGCCGAGCGCGACGTCCCGTGCACATGAGACACGACCGGGGCACCAAGCCTGGCAATCGATCTGATGGCATACGACCCGGCCGTCGCATGAGAGTGAACCACAGAGTCCCTTCCATTATCGACTAGCTGTTTCAGCATGCGCCGCGTGCCATACGTGAAAGGCTTCGCGACTCTGTGTATCTCGACGCCATCCGTGATCTCGTGAATCGGTTGGTTGCCCACCCTGTGAGCGATGACCTGGACATCGTGGCCCATCCTGGCCTGCTCCCGAGAGAGATAGTAGTAGACCGGCTGCAACCCGTAGGTGGGTTTTCCCCCGACGGGGTAGTCCGAGACGAGTCTGCAGACCCTCAAACTGGAGTTCACTTTGGCAGCCTCATTGGCCACCGGACCGATCGCCCCAAGTCTCATACGTTGCTCCAGTTGACTTCATTCCCTTCAAGCCGTCTAACCGGGATGGCGACCAGAGCCCAAGAGTATCCCAGAGCCGTCGCGAAATTCCTGACAAGCACGAAGAGTGGATACCCAATATACACCCGCTTTCGAGCTACCAGAGGCCAGGAGATGTTGACGTTCCGAAGAGAATAGAAGAGCACCGCCGCCAAAACGACAACTATGATTCCTAGCCCCAGCAGAGGCGCCAGAATCGCGACCAGTATTCCCGCTATCGTGAGCCACAGCGGAGCGATAGTGCGTGTCATCTCTCCGTAGAGTCTGTGCTTGAGTGAATAGAGAAGTCGCATCCTTCCTCTCGAGAACCACTTTCCAGCTAGCTCCCGCAGCGTTTGATCACGCTTATGCCACCAGTGGACGCCGGGTATCCATCCCACCACGTACCCAGCAGCTTCGAATCTTCGGAAGAGATCCTTGTCCTCCCCCTGGAAGAGCTTCTCGTCGAACCCGCCGACGCTCATGATGGCTTGCCTTCTGTAGACCCAGGCGTAGAACGGCCTGATCTTGCCCTCGCTGAGAAGCCTGTGCTGGACCTTGTTCTCGACGTCTATGCATTCCACCGCCAGCGTGTGCCTCAATTTCAGAGGGGCACCCGTCAGACACACTGCGGACGTCTCAGGCTGCGAATCCAACAGCTCAACGGCCTTCTGTATGTAGTCTTCGGAATAGGTGCAGTCCGCTTCCATGAAGAAGACTGTGCCGCCACGGGAGGCCTGGAGTCCGACATTCCGTGCGTGAGATGCTCCTCCGTGATTGGTCTCGACCGCCCTGGCGTTGGGCATCTGGCCGCACTCTTTGACTGCGATGGAGAGTGTACTGTCTGTTGAACCGTCATCGACTATCATGACCTCGACATTCTGGTAGGTCTGCTTCCTGATCTCCTCGAGAACCGAAGGGACGTCGTTTTCAGCGTTGTAGAGCGGAACGATGACAGAAACAAGCTGATCTGAGGGGATGATCTCAAGCCGCCGCAATCTGGGATGAGAGGACGCGGGCGAAGGATGCCCAGGAGTATTTTTCGACCACTAGCTTGCTCCCGTTCTTTGCCATTCGTGCAGCATTCCCAGGATCGCGAGTCAACCTTTCAAGAGCGTCTGCAAGCGAGGCAGGGTTGCCAGGTTCCACCAGCATAATCGCTTCCGAGCCTGCCAGCATCGAATCTATGGGGGGCACAGACGTCGACACCACAGGTTTCTCACAGGCCATGTACTCCAGCAATTTAATCGGGAAGCCGATACCGAACTTCTTGCGCATCGGGTCCTTCGAAGGATCATAGGGCGCGACTAGTATGTCGCAGGCGTTGATGTACCCGGGGACTTCCTTGTAGACAACCGGACCTACGAAGATGCATTGTTCGGATACTCCTAGTGACTTGGTGATTGGAACGTAGGGCTCGAAGGACGGACCGACCAGCAAGAGTGCGACCCTGGCACCTCTCTCTTTCAGCAGTGCAGTTGCGTGTAAGAAGGTGTCTACGCCGTGCCATCCCTGGAAGGAGCCGACATAGCCTATCACAGAATCATCCCCGAGTCGGAGCTTCGATCGCACGAGCCTCCGAGCATCAGAATCGGGCCTGAAGAGCTCCAGATTAACGCCAGCGGTGACTTTCACACACCTCCCTCTGTCCACCCAGTCGTGAAGCATTGACTCAGTGTAGTACAGGATGCTCGAACTCAAGAGCGTGCTGAGTCGGCTATAACGCGGGCCAACGATCTCCAGGACCAACGGCCTGCCTGTCAAAAGCGAAGCGAGACCGCCGGCTCCGAAGGAAGTTTCTCTTTCAACGATCACGTCCAGATTGTAGCGCCCTATCACACGAATCGCCGCCAGCGACGCATAGACCATGAACAGGGTCCGCAGGTAAAGGTAGTACAAAGAACCAACCAAGCTCCCTGAAACAGCGTCTGCTGAGCCTGTGGACACCCTTCGTCTCCCCGGTCTCAGGATGAATCGGTTGACCCTATGAATCGTCACGCCGTCAATGATCTCGACCTTGGGCTCATCGTAGCTGCTCCTCCTCGCTATGACATGGATCTCGTGGCCCATCTCGCGAAGGGATGATGCGACTTCGATTACATGGACTGCTGCACCGCTGGGGTAGGGGAGCGGGACGTCGGGCGCCAAGTAACAGACCTTCCTGGGACTAGCGCTTCGTGTATTCGATATACGACTTCAGACCTTCGTCTATGGTGACAGTTGGTGTGTACCCGATAAGATCCCTTGCTCTCGAGCTGTCCGCGGCGAGTCGCCTGATGTCTCCGGGCTTTGGAGGTGCATGAACGACCTCGCCCTTGGAACCGCACGCGTCTGAAACCCTCCTGGCAAGCTCAAGGATGCTGATCTCTGATCCTCCTCCCCCTATGTTCATAATCGAGCCCGAGGCCTTTGCCTTGAATGCCAAGAGATTCGCCCTCACCACATCCGTTACATTCAGAAAATCTCTCGTTTGCTTACCGTCTCCAAAGATCCGCAACGGTTGTCCCGCAAGTGCGCGCTTCACGAAGATGGGGATGACTCCCATCTCCTCGCTGACCGTCTGCCTGGGACCGTAGACGTTGAAGTACCTGAGGACGGTCACGTCCACGCCGAACTCGCCCTTGTACATCAGACAGTAGTATTCTGAGGCGAGCTTGCTGACGCCATAGGGTGAAATCGGCCTTACGGGGTGGTCCTCGGAAATCGGGATATGAACGGGGTTGCCGTAGACGCTTCCTGAGGAAGCGTGGACCACCTTCGCGCCGTACCTCCGTGCATATTCGAGCACCCTGGTGGTCCCACCGGCATTTACGGCCATGTCAGTAAGCGGATCCTCGAAGGAAGGAAGCAGCGCCCTGGCTGCTTCGTTGAATATTCCGTCTACCTCCCCGAGCGAGTCAAAGCCGAAGGTCCTCACATCTCCCGAGAACACCTCAAGCCTGGGATTCCCCTTTGGCAGATTCGACTCCCTGCCGTTTGTGAGGTCGTCGAGGACCACAACCTTGGCACCATTGCCAAGCAGCGCGTCAACGATATGCGAGCCAATGAATCCCGCCCCGCCTGTAACGAGGAAGCGAAGACCTTCGACGGTTTTCCGGAATTGCACATCCATCTATCGGCTTACCTCTGCGTAGATCTCGGTCAGCTGCGATATCATCGAATCGAGTGTATATCTCTCTTCCACTGCGGTCCGAGCACGCGATTCTGTTGTTGAAAGGAATTCCTGATCAGTGAGCAGCCTCCTAAGGTCGTCAGTCAGTGCATTCCAGTCCCCCCTTTCGAAGAGAAGTCCGACGCCTCCCCCGAGTACGTCCGGAATCCCCCCCGTCACATTCGTGGAAATGACCGCACGCCCACAGCTCAGCCCCTCCATTATTGTACAAGAAATCGGCCCGCCGACGTTGGACGGTAGGACCACGATGTCCGATTCGGAGTAGAGGCGCTCTAACTTGACATCATCTCTGACGGCCCCCTCGAACCTTACTGAATCCCTTAGTCCCAGCTTGTCCACGTATTGCCTGTAGTGGTCGCCTCTGGGCCCTGTGCCAACGAGCACCAGTTTCGACTCCGGTATCTCCCTGTGGACCTGAGCGAAGGAGTCGATGAGCCCACTCACCCCCTTTATCTCGGACAGAGCCCCAACGAACAGAATCACCCGAGAAGGAGTCGTGCGCGGAGGAGGCCGGAACTTCCTGTGGTCCACGCCAGTATGCACTATCCTGATCTTCCCTTTCAAACCAGGCGAGTAGATCTGTAGCATGTATTGCATCACTCCAGTCGACTGGGCGATGATGACGTCGCAGTGACCCAAAACGAATCGCTCGAATAGGAGCTCCAGTTTGACCTCGGCTGCGCTCTTCCACCAGAGCTGCTTTGGCCACAACAGCTCAGTCCCATGGGTCGTGATGATGAGTGGGACACGATACAAGTAACGGCATGGCAGAGCGGCGAAACAAGAGGAGAATCCATGGGCGTGAATTACATCGAAGCGCTCGCGCCGATTGAGCACAATGATGGAAATGACTTGTTCGAGCATCATCCAGAACTTGTTCAGGGGAGTCCCTGACCTGAAAGAAACTGAGGTCCGGCGTATCCTTATGCCATCGAGATCCTCGTCCCTCCTTGCACCCTTGATTCCTCTGGTAATCAGATAGACGACATGCCCATCCGCAGCCAATCCCCTTGCATGGTCATAGACACATCTTGTAGAGCCGTCGATCTTCGGGAAGAACGAGGAGGAGACGAGAAGAACTTTCAAGGATCTAGGTCTTGTGACAGTCGTCAAAGGACCCCACTGCACGGGTCAGAGGTATAACCGAGACACCTTCATCTTCCATGGAGATGATCATAAACGAATACGACCATTGTGAGGACGGGGATTATGACGCTCAGCGAGATGATAGCGGACCCTGGCACTACAGTCTCAATAGAGTAAATAGAAGCAAAGATGACCAAGCTCCATACGACCGCGTAGAAGATCCTATCAAGAACTGTTCCTTTCGGAAGAAGGAGCAGCGTCACAGAGTAGCCTGGGACCAAGAGGTAATACGGAATCACGACCGCGTCGGATATGTGTACTGTCTCGGGAAGAACCGTTGCAATGACCACAAGAGAGTAGCACACTATCCCGGCCAAACGTAGCTGCCTGACTATAGACTCTAGGCTCTGGATTTCCAAACCCCTCTCAGGTACTTCTCGACTGAAGCCAGACCTAGGATTAGAAGAGCGATAGCGAAACCTATGACGAGACCCGGAATGATCGCAATAATGGTCTTGTCCGGCGTCATCTCGCCGATGCGGACCCCGCCGTTTCCTACGAAGAACGCCACCAAGAGGAGGGCAATGACCATCGTTGTCCTTCCCATCTTCCTCAAGTATGCGAGAGGCACAAGGCCTGCGAAGAAGAGCATCTTACCTGCGGACATCAGATAGATAGGCGTAACGCCAGCTCCCAACGCCGATCCAACTCCGTAGATGAAACCCTTGAACGACAGAGAGCTTGCATAGGCAGACCCGAAGGCCAAGTTCCCCAGCGGGAGAAAGAGAACGAGTCCCTGGAACACGAACTGTCCAATCGAGAGGGGATTGGCAAGAAGAATCAGGCCGATCCCCAGGACCAAGGCAAGGTCGCTCTTCTGTATCGGGGGGCTCCCTGGTGCGCCTACAACACCTACCAGAACCCCTAGAACCCCTGCAGCCAGCCTAGGCGTACTACCCCCACCAAAGCCGATCAGACCCACGGCAGTGAGGTCATGGGCTCCGGATATCACTGCGTGCAGCGATAGAGGGAAGGCCAGCAGTGAACTCACAGCCACATAGAGCGCCTCGCTGAAAACGAACACGAAAATCCCCGCGCCCAGAACGGAAACGAGGTGAGTTAGATCCGCCAAAGAAGAGGACTCTGACGCCAGTGAACCAAGGTAGCAGAAGCCAATGAAGATCAACAGAATCGAGAAAACTCCCTCAAGCGCCACCAGATCCTCGAAGCCCCCTACGCTCAGACTCAGACCGAAGAGGTTTGACCTAGAGGATGCGGCAAGCAGACTGGCCAACTCCCTCTGCTCTCCGAAACTCAGGGCGCTGGCGTTCTGGACTTCTAGCACTTTGTCAGGATACGTCGCCTCGATTAGTCTGGCAAACACAGGATTCGTACCATTGTCCACCACTATGACGGGGACGTTCCCGAGGCCCGCGAGAATGGATCCTTCGACCTGTCCAGTGCCAGCTGGGGGATAACTCGAAAACACAGCGAGTTCGAACTGCCCGACGCTAGACATCACCGCAAAGTCAGTGTAGTCCTGAGCCGGTGTGATGACGAGGGTGTTCCCCGCAACCCGCTGGAGGTTCTCTTGTATGCTTGGCACATCTGATGGGGCCGCGACCACGTAGGCCTTCAACCTCGGGTCTGGTCCCCCGATGGCGGCGGCCGAGGCCATGAGAAGGGCGCAAAGCAAAAAGAGGGTGAGCAGCTTCCTGGGCTGGAGAAGGCTTCTGATTCTGAGACCAGACCGGATTCTGTGCAGTGAGGGAAGATGGAGTGTCGAGCCAAGACTGAAGAAACTGAGCTTCAGCCTCTGGAGGATCTGACGCCCCTGGCTGAACATACCCAGAGCCGCCAATGCGATTATCAGGAGCGCGGCGGTTGTGATAGAGATACTCACTGGCAGGAACAGACTCGATTGAAGAATGATGAGGCTTACGCCTGGCGTGATGTCATACGAAGAGTAGCCGCTCTCTCCGCTGGGAGAAACCGTATACGCAAGGGGAAGAGAAGCTCCTTGAGGTCCGTATTCTTGGGACAGAATCGTCCCAGACGGGATCAGAATTTGCTCGAAGTAACCCGTCGGTACGTTCAAGCCTGCGACTCCAATACTGGGCATGCTTCCGAGGTATCTCCAGAGTAGCTCGACCCCAGGTGACGACCCCAGAATCGAAAACCGGAAGGAAGTAGCGTCGGCCGGAAGCACCAGATCGTAGGTGTAGGCTTGAGCCGCCACGTAGGCTGGGGCCTCAGGCTCGCTGGTCGTAGACCCGTTCACAACATAGGTGAGGGTTGCGGAGTAAGGCTGTATGTTGCTTGTGACCTGTATAGCCCTGCTTGAGTTGACCGGAGACACAGTGCCGTTTACGAGTCCGAAGACTCGCGATGTACTGCTGCCGTACAAATCGTAGGCCACTGATGGAGTCACCTGTACCAGAACCTCTGCCGAGGGATATGCTGAGGTCTGGGCGTGTCCTTGGGGGATCGACGGAAGCACCAAGAGCACAGCTGCAACCAGAACTACACAACCAAGGGCCGCTCGGATTCTGCTCATGTCACACAACCGTCCTCCAGACCAGGGCAAGGTCGGAACCAGCCTCGGTGAAGGTGCTCTTCACCAGATGCTGCTGTTCGAGGCTCTCCAGGGACGCATTGATCTCCTGTGCACCATGAGTTCCGCCCTGCTTTTCATCGCTCGCGAGACCCAGTGCAGTCCCTGCGTGGTTCTTTCTCCCCAGAAGGAGAGAAAGGGTCGACCAAGAGCTCTGAGACTGGAGAGAAGAGAGTGTCAGGAATCGGTCAAGACGGTCGTCCCGTTTAGACGCCTGAACAAAGAGCCAGGACATCACACCGATTGATGAGACGACGAGCAGATATGGCGTGGCGAAGACCGCGCCATCGTAGGTTCTTCCGAGAAAACCCGTCCAAGTCGAGTAGGAGACGGCGGTGCTGACCCCCGGGAGCCAGAGCGCAGTGATGTCTCCGAGGAACTGGGAAGCGTCAGCGGTTACGTTCGAGTTCTTGAAGATCCTCACGAATCCGAGGCCGACGTAGTATTCCTGGAAGGTGCCATCGTTCACAAAAGACATCTGCGTCCTCCCATGATAGGAGACCATCACGCGACCGGCGGTCGTGTAGGTGGTGACATCTCCTTGATAGGGTCCGAATTGCATAAAGTTGTTCGAGGTCCTGTTCCAGCCAGCTACTTCTCCTCCATTCGGAATGCTCGACACGGGCAGGCTCGTTGCGACTTCGTAGTACACTGTGTAGTTCTCTGTTTCAGGGTGGACAAGCGGCACGTATACATTCACCACAGCGTAGAGATCGGAGACAGGGAATTCCTGCAACGTGGTAGAATTGACCTGCCAGCCGCTCGGAGTCGGGGGGATCACCGAGCTGGCATACCCCTGCGACGTGTATGTCGTGTAGGTGGGAACGCCCCCGATGAAGACCAATGCGGGGACGCTGGCAAAGAGAAGCAGGGCCGTCACGCCCCCAGTGGCCAGAAGCCCCCAGGACCCAACGTTCTCCGGGGTCTTCGGTGCGGACACCCTCGCTCCGCAGGTCGAGCAGAAGCCGTCACCTCGTGTCGTGTGGCCCGGGCACTCGCCAGCGGATCCCGCGGTGGGCACTCTGAGGATCGCCAGCACCTTCGGGACGAGCAGGGCCAGCACAGGGACGGGCAGCAGGGCGTACAGATAGAACCCCTGGCTGAACCGCAGGTAGTTTGCGGCCAGCCAGGTGACCAGGGCAGCCTGCCACGCGGCAAGCCCGGTCATCGCGATCAGGACGGGCAGCCTCGCTGACTCAGCCCTCAGTCCGGTGTAGACAAGGAACGACACCAGATAGACCCAGGAGACCGTGACACCCACCAAGCGCTCGAGAGAGGCCGGGAAGAGGCCCAGCGGCAGGAAGGAGAGCGCAAGAATCAGGAGCAGGGGGGACAGGACCCTGAGAATCCTGGTCCCGATTCTGAAGGCGAAGTAGCTGATGACGAGGAAATAGAGCGATTCGAAGCGGCACCAGGCGAGATTCGCAGAATAGGGCCCGTAGAGGTAGAGTGCCACGGAGAATGCGAGGAAGAAGGCACCCCAGGCGAAGCTCACCGAGGAGAGCTGCAGCGCGGCCCTGAGGATCCTGGGCTTCAGCATGATGCCAACGGCGAAGAGGGCCACCGCGGCTACGAAGAACACCCGGAGGCTCGGCGAGAAGACGACCCCGAACCTGGCGAAGTCGAAGAAGTATAGCAGAACCACGAATGGGACCAGCGTGAGAACCTTGGTGACGACCCCGAGGGTCGAGTTGCTCATCTAGGCTGTCCCCCCGACCGCCTGTCCCAGGTTCAGCGCAATGGTCCAGGTACCTGCCGCTTCATCGTGAACGCAGTCCTCGAGGACCACCCGCCTCCTGGACGCGCTGCTGTAGAGCACCGCGAAGAAGCTCGACACCGCGCACCCGACTACCCCAGAAGACGAACGGCCCGCTCCGTCCGACTTCGGCACGCAGACGGGCGAGGCGCCCCTGAGGGTGAACTCCACCCTGTCTTCCTTCTCGGTGATGCTCATGGAATCGGCCAGGCCCAGACCCTCGTGAATCATTCTCGGCAGGGAGGCGGCCAGCCCTTCCATGGTGGCGTTGGTCAGCCCAGACTCCCTGAGGAACACTACCGCCAGCGCTCTCCCGGGAGGAGTTACCTCCACGTCGGACGACCCAGGATTCCTCCCCAACCGGCTGGGAGACGGTGAGACCACGGGGACGACAACCACGTCCTCCACCCTCCCTCCCAGAGGGAGGTAGGCGTAACCGTCAGCCGTAGCGGCCAGGTCGGCGATGGTCTGACCGGAGGAGAGCTGCATCGCGTCCGAGACCACGGCCTGAACCTTGGACCTGGGGTCTCTGAAGAGCAGGACGACCGCGATCAGGAAGGCCACCACGGAATCCACCTCGTAGACTATGAACTGGCTCGAGATCGAAAGGAACAGGAAGACGATGCTGAGGACCACAAAGCCCACGCCGGCGTACTTCGAGTTCCGGCCGACCCGGGACTGGAGCTTGGCGAATTCGGCCATCGATTGTGCCTACTCGCGAGGCGTCGTCCTAGACGCTTCGTCCACCCTGAAGGTCAGTTCGGTGGCTGCGAAGACCTCCTCGGTAGATATTATCGACGAGGGGAGGCCCCTGGCCAGCCTGGCCAGCTGCTCCAGCTCGCTCCTGTGCCCCTTATCGCTCCTGGGGAGGGTGATCACCTTCTTCTCCCCATCGTAGACCGCCAGCTCCCTGAAGTCGTCGAGGATCATGGAGCTCTTCTGCCCGTAGACCTCCATCCTCTCCCTTTCCATGGCCTTGCTGCCAAGTGCCACGTACAGGAGCTGGGCCATCGAGCCATCAGGATACCTCAACGAGACCGAGACATTGTCCCTGGCCACCGTCTCCGAGCCTGTGACGCCAGCTGTCTCCACGGAGACCTTCGGCTCGCTTCCCCCCAGCAGGAAGTTGAAGAGGTCGAAGAAGTGGCAGCACTCGTGGATTATCCTCCCGCCTCCGATCTTGGGGTCCTGGGACCACCTGTTGGCGGGGACGAAGCCCGCGTTCACCCTGTAGTTGATGACGAAGGGACCGTCCATCTTCTTCATCCACTTCTGGATCTCAAGCACCAGCGGCGCGTACCTCCTGTTGAACCCGACAACCACGGGCATCCTCGTTTCAGCTTGGAGCGCCTTCGCCTGCTCGAACTCAGCTCGGGTTATGCAGAGCGGCTTCTCCAGCAGGGCGAGCTTCCCGGCCCGCATCGCAGAAGAGAGCATGGAGAAGTGCAGGTTGTTGGGCGCGGTGATGACTACGAGTCCGACCTCCCTGTCGGCCAGCGCTTCGTCGTAGCCGCAGGTGCTCTTCTCGAACCTGTACCTGCGCTCGAGCTGCTTCGCGTGGACCGGGTTGGATGAGACGAGCCACCTGAGGCTGAAGTCCTTGTTCCCCCTGAGCAGGGGAATCATGGTCTCCTTCGCGAAGGCTCCGGGGCCGACCAGGGCCACGCTGATCCTCCCGCTTCCCTGGGTCTGCATCGTTCCGACCACGGGCTTCCTTTCCGGAACTGCCTCCGAGCTGCCCTCGTATCTGAGCAGCACTGCGGTCTTGGACTGGGTCTCCAGCGACCCGTAGGCCTCGGCGGCAGAAGAGAGCGGATACTCCCCGCCGACCAGGCTCTCAACGTCGATCTGGCCCGAACTCACCAGCGCCATGAACGCCTCCATGTTGCGGTTCAGGGTCCACCTCACGTACTCCAGCGGGTAGTCGACCCCCTGCTCCTCGTACACGGGGTCGTACCTGCCCGGACCCAGGGACCGGGTCATCAGCAGCTTGAGCTCCTTCAGGTAGAACGCCTTCCTCTCGACCTCCATCCCGACCCGACCGACGACGATGACCTGCCCACGGCTCCTCGCGAGCTCGGCTGCGGTGTTGATGGGCTCGCTGCTCGATGAGGCGGCACAGACGAACACGTGGTCCAGGCCGATGCCTCCCGTGAAGTTGGAAACATGAGAAGCCAATGACCTGTCGTCGACCCTGAGAGCCAGGCCCGCGCCCTGCTTCCTGGCCAACTCCAGCCTGTCGTCCCTCAAATCAAAGCAGGCCACCCTGCATCCAGACGCCCTCGCGATCTGGGCCACGAGGTTTCCCACCAGCCCAACGCCGATCACCCCGACGCTCTCTCCGATCTGGAGGCCGGCCGTTCGGACCGCGTGGATGGCTATGGCCCCCACCGTCGAGAAGGCCGCGGCCTTCATCGAGAGCCCTTCGGGAACCCTGGCCGATAGCTTCCGGGGTACCGACACCAGCTCTGAATGGCACGCCTTGCCTTCCCCGGCGCAGGCGACCCTCTGGCCAACCACGATGTCGGTGACCTCTCTGCCAACCTGGACCACCACCCCGGAGGAACTGTACCCAAGGGGGAGCTCCGGGTGCCTCACGGCGTCGGCGTAGTCGCGCAGACCTGAGAGCCCCTCCTGCCGGAGCACCTCTCTCGAGAGCCTCACGGCTTTCCCGGCCAGGGAGGAGTCTTTGGCGAGCTTCGTGGTGCCGATGGGCTCGGTCGAATCGATGGCCCAGGACTCGGTGCCCGTGCTTATGAGCGAGAACTCGGTGCGCACCAGAAGCCCGTTGTCGCCGCAGACCGGCGGGGAGACCTCGACGACCTCGACCTTCCCGGCCCTGGCCACTACTTGCTTCATCTCGCCCCAGCAGCCCTCCTCGACGAGTTATACCATTCGACGTAGCTCTTCAGGCCTTGGTCCAGGCTCACTTCGGGCTTCCAGCCGAGCAGCTTCCGTGCCTTGGTGTTGTCGGCCTGGGTGTCGGGGAACTCGCCCTTCTGCTCCTCGGTGTAGGTGGGCTTGAGCTTCCCCTTGCGCCCGGTCAGGAGAATCAGCCTCTCGGCCAGCTCTGAAATGGAGGTCCTCTGGCCGAACCCGATGTTGAAGACCTCGCCGCCGATGCCCTCGGTCTCCGCCGCGCTCAAGGTGGCGGCCACCACGTCGCTGACGTGGGTGAAGTCCCTCGTGTGCGAACCGTCACCGTTGATCACGGGCGGCCTGTCCTGGGCCAGGCTCTCGGTGAACCTGTGGATCACCTGATCGGGCCTCCCCCGTGGGCCGTACACCGAGAAGTAGCGCAGTGAGACAGCGTCCATGCCGTAGACCTTGTGAAAGACCCTGACGTAGTGCTCGGCTGCCAGCTTGGAGACTCCATAGGGGGAGGTCGGCCGCTCGGGGTGCAGCTCGTCTATGGGCAGATAGTCCGGCTTGCCGAAGATCGAGGACGAAGACGCGTTCACCAGCTTCTTCACCCCGTTCTCCCGGGCCGTCCAGAGGACGTTCAGGGTCCCTTCGACGTTCACGTCGTTGGTGACGCCGGGGTTCTCGATGCTGAAGCCGACCCCGGCCTGGCCGGCTTCGTGGAAGACGACCTCGACCTCCTTCATGGCCGAGTCAAGATTGTCTCTGTCCAAGATATCTCCGTCTACCAGCCTGAACCGGGGGAAATTCGAGGCGGCGAGGAGATTCGACTCCTTGCCCTTGTAGAAGGTGTCGAACCTGTCGTAGACCGTAACGTAGGCACCCAGCTCCAGCAGCTCCTCCGTGAGGTGGGAGCCTATGAACCCCGCCCCGCCGGTCACCAGCGCCCGGGAGCCGGTCAGATTCATTTGCCCGCCCTCAGCTGGCCGTAGATGTCTGCGATTCCCGCCGCCAGAACGGAGTAGCGGTTGGCACGCACCCTCTCCCTCCCCCTGCGCCCCATCTCGGAGGCCAGGGATGGATCGTCCAGGAGCGCCTTGATCCTCGCCGCCAGTGCGTTAACATCACCATGGTCGACCAGGTACCCCTCCACGCCATCGGAGAGCTGGTAGGGGACCCCGCCCACCCTTGTGGCGACTATGGGCTTCGCCTGGGACATGGCCTCGAAGATCGCCTGGCTGGTCCCCTCGTAGGCAGTGGGGAGGACGAAGACCTGGCAGGCCGCGTAGGCCTGCATCTTCTCGTTGAAGTCGAAGATGGGGCCCGCCAGGTGGACGTGGGAACGGATTCCGAGGCCATCAGCCTGGGCTTCCAGGGTCTTCCCGTACCCCGACTGGTCAGGCCCGACAAAGACGAAGGAGGCGTCCGGATGCCCTATCAGGATGGCCGGCGCCGCGGCCAGCAGATCCTGGGGCCCCTTGAGCGGGTTGAGCCGGCCGAGATACAGTAACATCGGAGAACCAGCGACCCTGTACTTTTCCTTGAACTGTCCGCCGTCGAAGTCTCCGAGCGAGGCGTCCCTGATTCCCGAGGGCGTCACCAGGATCCGCTCCTTGTCGCCCCCCAGCTTTACGATCGGGTCGATGAGGCTTGGCGCCCGGACCAGGATGCGGTCGGCCTCGGTGAGCGTGCGCTTCCCCATGTAGCCGTCGAAGAACTTCATCGGCAGCTGCTTGTACCACACGCGTGGTATCATGGAATGGACGTCGAAGACCGTGAGCACGGTCCCCGCCCCCGACTTCTTGCCCGCCCTGATGGCGTCCGCGCTGTGGGGCTGGGCGTAGTCGTAGGTGTGGATGACGTCGAAGGAGCCGTCGGAAAGCGCCCGGTAGAGGCCGTCCCAGACCTTGGTGCGGTAGGTCCAGTCGATCTTCAGCGGAAGGCGGTGGACGTTGATCCCGTTGATCACCTCTGAGGAGGGAGCCTTCGAGCCGTTGCAGCGGTCGGCGGTGAACACGTGGACTTCGTGCCCCATCTTCACCAGCTCCGTGGAGATGTTGTAGACGTACCACTCCGCACCCCCGACCATGAACGGCTGGAAGTAGACGTTGACCTGGGCTATCTTCAGGCGTTTCCTGCCTCCTGTGTGCGGGACGCGTGGTCTGTCAGGAAGCTCGAGAGCCCTCCCATGGTGGTAAGAGAAAGAGACCCCGTCCTTGCCTGCTGCTCCAGGTACGAGAAGACAGGTTCCAGGGCCTCGGAGGTCATGGCCTCGGTCTTCCCGTCGATGGCGAGGCACCAGGGGTGGGTCCAGAGGTGGAAAACGGCCGAGCGTGCTATGCAGGCGTCGATGAACCTGCGGATGAGATCCGAAGCGTGAAGCGACTTCTGGTCCACGTAGTAGACCGGGCGTATGTTCCAGAGCCCTTCGTGGCCCACGGGGCTTCCGATGGCCCTGAGGGCTCCCCGGTAGGAGGTGAAGCCCAGGCGCTTCAACAGCCCGAAGTGCCCCTCCCGGTTCTTCGGGAAGACGAAGGTCCTGGGCCGGGACGGGAGCCCCAGGACCGAGATGCAGCGCTCTATGTCCTCCTGGTAGACCGCCTCGGTGCACTCGTCGGCGTAGATGTGGGAGTAGGTGTGCACCCCAATCTCCTGCTTCACCGGCGAATCCAGGATGGACTGGTAGGACCTCGGCTCCTCCTCGGCCGTCCTCCCGCAGACCGCCCAGGTGAGGGGGATCCCGTGCGTCTCCGAGAGCCTAAGGAGGGACTCTGTCCCGGCCCGGTTCCAGGGGTCCCTCTCAGGCGATGTAACATCGAAGTCCGCGCTTATGCAGCACGCTCCCGGGGCCCCGCCTTCGTAGCCCCCGCCGAGGCCAGGGTCCAGGCCGATCCTCATCATCCTAAGCGCGGCTGAGCTGAGGGCGTCGGGCCGGGGGGAGGCCCTGGAGGCCACCCACCCCAGCGCGGCAGACTTTGCACCCCTTCTGATGGTTGAGGACAATGCTGCGGGAGCCGCTCTCGGCTCTATAGCTGCCGGTTGGCAGGTGACCGGGCCGCCTCGGTCCCTGGCCCACTTGAGACGCCTCCGCGTCCGTGGGATGATATGAATCTGGCAATCATATTCATGATTCTGAGCTTCATAACGCCTTTATAGAATTCAGGGGCTATCAAATACACAAGGGTGTGTGGGGGGTGCCCTAGGACCAGGCCCTCACGCCTTCACAGGCAGGGGGGTCTAACTGCACACCCTTTTCCTTTCCACACTCAATCAATAATCGATCACTCAATCAGGCTTCTTCGAAGAGCCTTGCGTGAACGTACCGGTAGTCCTGGAGGAGCCTGAGGCCTTCGGGAGTGGCCTGGTAGTACTTGCCGCCCAGGGTCGTCTCCTCCTTCAGGAGCCCTCTCCGCTCCAGGGTCTCAATGATGCCCCGGAGCTCGTTGTACGAGATGTTCGCTGCCTTCATGATGTGGGTGGGCCTGAGCGGCTGGAGGGCCGCGGCCTGGATTATGTCGACGAAGGTCTCCATCCGTGACCTCCTCTTCAGGACCGCCTCCACCTTCCGTCCGCGGTTGAGCAACCTGATCTCCTGGGCCATGAGCAGCACCGGGTTGTCCATGCTCTGGACGAGAAGGGCCGCCTTCTGGCTGAAGGCCTTGCTCTGGTCCACGTCAAGGAAGTTCTCCACGTAGCCGGCCAGCTCCAGGGCGTCGGTGGAGTGGGGAACGTACTTGTGAAGCTCGATCACCGGTCTCGAGGGCTCCCAGTAGATCGCGCTGACCACCGGCTTGCCCAGGGTGAAGGCCTCCATCAGCATTGTCTCGGCCGCGCCCAGGGCCACGTCGGCGTGGACCACGGGCGACTCCACCATGGACTTGTCCAGCACCTGGACTCCCATCTTCGTGTACCTCTGGGTCTGGTTCTCGGTCCTGGGCAGCACCACCACCGAGGCGTTCCCCCTCTTCTGGACCTGCTCGACCGCCCTCTCCAGGACTGGCCTGTGGTTGGGGAAGAAGCTCGCGAACTCGGGCTCGGGCCTGACGAAGACCACCGGCGGCTTGACCTTCAGTTTCGTGTAGGGGTTCTCTTGGTCCATCTCGGCCCCCTTGAGGTAGCCAGTGTGGAAGCCGTTGAACCAGACCACCTTCTCAGGGTCGATGACGCCGTTCTGGTAGAGTTCCTGGAAGGTGTAGAATCTGGGGACGAAGACCTTGGTCGCCAGCGGGAAGACCATCTGGTTGACGTGCTTCTCCCTCTCGTCGTAGAAGATCGTCCAGGAAGGTATGTTCAGGCCGAAGGCTGTCCTGACAGCCTCGGGCCACCTCTCCGTGAGCAGCAGGTCCGGCTTCTCGCGCTGGATGATGGGGGCCAGCAGGCGTATGGTGTCGGCGTAGGCCTCGAGCTTGAGATTGAGCTCGCGCCCCCCATGCTTCCCCACCGGGATGTAGTCAATGCCCTTGGCGCGCAGGATCTGCTGGATGTTGTCGTGGTCCCTGGCCGTCACCACGAACTCGAACTCCTTCTTCAGCTCCTTGATCAGCGGCGCGAAGAAGTTCGCCTGGAACGGCGTGCTCATGGCCACCCAGATCTTCCTTACCTTCGTGGGTTCTATGGGCGCCGCACCCGGACCACCGCTGTTCATTGGAAGATCACCGTAATCCCTATGGCAAGTGCCGCGAACATGGCCTGCATGGCCAGGAGCGCCACAACCAGGTCCTTCTCAGAGATGTGCCCGACCTTCATGAAGGCGTGGACCACCGCCGGGTAAGGCGCCGGCTCCAGGGTGCCATCGGCCCTGATCTTGGTGTTGCCGAAGATGTGCCTCTGCTTGAACGGGCGCCTGTGCATGGACTTCAGGGCGAAGTCCATGGCGGCCGGGATGCTCAGGACTATGGCCTCGAACTCGAGACCGGCCGCCAGGCCCATGGCAGCCAGGCCGGCTCCGGCCATCAGCGTCCCGGTGTCACCGGGAAAGATCTTGGCGGGATACCAGTTCAGGATGAGGAATCCGATGTAGGCGAGGGTGAGTATGCCTCCCAGCGCGGCAACGGCCGGGTGTCCGGTGATCTCAGAAAGCAGGGCCATGGTGCCCAGGGAGATCGCCGCGCAGCCTCCCTCGAGACCGTTGAATCCAGCCAGCAGGTTGGAGAAGTTGGCCGATGTCGTGATGGCCAGCGGAACTGCCACAAGTGGATAGAGCAGCCCGAAGTTGATGCTCCCAATTTCAGGAATGAAAATGGAACCGCGGCTCCAGAGGGCGAGCATCAGGGGGATCGAAGCGCCCACGATGAGAAATGGCTTGAACTTCTGGCTGAGCTCGATCATGTCGTCGGCGACGCCCACCAGGCCAGTGAGCGTGATGGTCGAGGCAGCCCCGGCGAAGAGTACCCACTGGCCGTCCAGGGCCAGGTTGAAGGCGAGGTAGATAGTGGAGCCTAAGGCCACGGCGATGAGGACCGCGAGCCCGCCCATCTCGGCTCTCACCGGCGCGTCGGGCTTGTGGATGTCAGCGCCGCTGATGCCCATCGCAGGGAACCTCACGCTCTCGAACCTGGAGACCGAGTAGGAGGTGACCAGGGCGACCGCCGCGGCAGCCGATGCTGCCAGGCCTAGAGTTGCGGTTTGGGGGCTAATAGCCCGACCACCCTCCAGAAGAGCTGTGCCCCGCCGGCGAAGGCGGGTATCCAGATTAGAACGACGAAGATCATTCGCCAGACGGTCTCCAGCGCAGCGGCGACCTCCCAGGCAAGGTAGGCAGCCACCGACGACACTACGAACGGGAGCAGCGTCAGCACGATAACAGCAGCGACCTTGTTCATGGAGGCCCCCCTCCCGGCAGTACGAGCGGGGACGAGTCAGACAGCGCCTCGTTGTTGATCCGTTCGAAGTCGGCCATGGAGCCGACGTCTGCCCAGTAGGCCGATTCGTAGTAGGAGTTGATCAGCTCTCCCCTGGCGATCAGCGCGGGGAAAGTCTCAGTCTCCAGGCTGCAGACCTTCCCGGCCGGAATGCTCTGGAGGAGCCTGGGCTCGAGGACGTACACTCCGGCGTTGGCCATGTAGGTCAGCGTTGGCTTCTCCTCGAAGGCCGTGACCTTCCCGCCGTCACCAACGACCACGTGGCCGTAGGGTATCTTGACCCCGAATTCCTTCAGGGCTATGGTGGCGACGCCGCCCTTCTTCCTGTGGGTCTCGATGAGGTTTGCCAGGTTCAAATTCGTTATGATGTCCCCGTTCATTGCGAGGAAGGGCCCGTCCAGGAACTCGCTGGCGGTCCTCAGCTGCCCCGCTGTTCCCAGGGGCTGCTCGCTCTCCGCGTACTGAATCTTCACGCCCAGGGCCGAGCCGTCCTTGAAGGTGTCCATGATCTGCTTCTTGAGGTAGGCCACGCAGAGCACGCACTCCCTGATGCCGTAGCCCTCCAGGTATCTCAGCGTCCTCTCGAGGAGCGGCTTTCCGCCCACCGGCAGCAGGCACTTGGGGACCACGTAAGTAAGAGGCCTGAGCCTGGTGCCAGCCCCGCCCACGAGGAGAACCGCCTTCAACTATCGCGCCGATCTGCAGGTTCGGTTTCGTATGTCAGCGCCGGAAGCGCCCTCCGCCACCGCTCGAGAAGATCTGTCCCAGGTACACGACGTAGGACCTGTCGTTCCTCCACGAACGCGCTGATTTGTTCCCTGACGCAACGGCGAATTCGGAGAAGGCCCATGCGAGCCTGACTCCGTTCTGGAGCCACGCGTACAGCGTCTCTCCGTGCTGCTCCAGCTTCTTCAGAATAGAAGCCAACGCCCGGAGAAGATCGAGGCTCGAGAACTTCAGCTCAAGCCGCGCCGCCAGATTCAGGATGGATCTCTCCGTCCTGTCCAGCGAAAACCAAGCGCCCCTTCGCTTCGATGTGGTGATGGCCTTTCGCAAGTGATTCTTTACACTTTGGGAGAATGCTCTAGCCTCTTCATTGTCGTAGTAATGCATGAGGGGTGCCAAGCCGACTTTGGCTTCATTTCGTATTTAAGTAATTTGTCAGAATCTGGAATCATGATATGGAATAAGCCCCGTGATGATACACCGTCCTTTCAGGGGACCCGCACAAATGCCATCGCAGTTGTCGCGCAGGTGCTTCAGAAACGGCCGCTGATACCCCGGACTTGGCCTTGGTTCGAGCGCTTCTTCGGCTTCTTGGCTCTAATTGCGTGTGCATCGAGTGCCAAGTGAAGGCGTATTAGAAGGAGGTCCGGCGTTTCTTGACGCCGGTCTGGTAGTTGCACAAGGAAGGCAGAACTCGCGTCGAAAAAGCCTTGGGAATGGTTTCCTTGATAGCCTTCCTGCTTGCCCCAGGAGCAGTTCCCTCATCCGTCTCGAATGCGGTCTCAGCTTCGTCCATCCCCCACTCCAATCCGGACGTCACCCTCACCATCCCGAACGCACAGACGGACGGATTCTTTGGCCCCGCCGTGGCCATATACGGCAGCACCGTTGTTGTGGGCGCTTACAACGAGACCGCCGGCGGATACTCGGAAGCCGGATACGCCTACGCGTTCAATGCCGTCACTGGCGCACTGATAGCGAGGTTCACTAGCCCCAAACCGCAAGCTGATGGATGGTTTGGCTACTCAGTAGCAGTGTACGGCAGCACCGTGGCAGTGGGAGCTCCCTCCGAGACTGGTGGCAAGGATTACTCACATGCCGGCCATGTGTATGTTTTCGACGCTCATACAGGCGTCCTGATGGCGACTCTCACGAGTCCGAGTGTGCAAGCCGGTGGAGCCTTCGGCAAGTCCGTGGCCATCAGTGGAAGCACCCTGGTCATCGGTGCCTCGGACGAGACTTCCGGCGGAAAGATCATGGCTGGCAACGCCTACGTGTTCAACGCCCATACGGACGCGGTCATGGCTACGCTCAAGAGTCCCGAGCCGGAACTTCTTGGATGGTTTGGTTGGTCCGTGGCCGTGAACGACAACACGGTAATCGTAGGTGCGCTGGAAGACGACAGTGGCGGCGCCTACGTCTTCAACGCCTCGACTGGCGCGCTGATAGCGGCACTCGCTAACCCCGAACCACAGAACTCTGCAGATTTTGGCCGTTCCGTGGCCATAGAGGGCAGCACGGCGGTTGTGGGTGCCCAGGGTGAGGTTCTTTACCCCGGTAACTCTGCCGGTTCGGCATACGTCTTCAACGCCCTGACGGGCACCCTCAAGGCGACGCTCAGGAGTCCCATTCCGAAGTCGCAAGGGGAGTTCGGCGAATCCGTAGCCATAAACGGAAGCGTCGTGGCCGTGGGCGCGCCCCTTGAGTTTAGTGGCAGAGTCCCTTGCACCGGGAGTGCCTACGTCTTCAACGCCTCGACTGGCGCGCTGATGGCTACGCTCACGAGCCCCAAACCGCAAGCGAATGGACTCTTCGGCTACTCCGTGGCCATCGAGGGCACCACCGTGGTCGCAGGCGCGCCCTGGGAGACTGCGGCTGGACACGCCCTCGCAGGCAATGTGCACGTCTTCCCTGCGTTCAAAGTTATACAGCCGGTCAGCGCCAAATTCGTCAATTCCTACGGCGGCTCCAGGCAGACCGTTACGGTACAGGGGTGCGACCCATTCCCGTCGTCTTTCCCGGGAGACGGCTCCACGAACGACATTGCCATGGATGTGTCCTGTGCCTTCTCCATCTCCGCCCCGTCTGGCTATCAATTCATTGGTGGGACCGGGACGACGACCTGCGCCTCCGGAACCTGTCCATCCTACACCGCCTCCTACCTGCCGGCCCACAGGGTCGCCGCCACAATCAAGGTCGGCACCGGCCCCGTCGCTCTGGCCTACGACCCGGCCAACCTGGATATGTGTGTGGCCAATATGATTTCAGGCACCGTCTCGGAGATAGGCACAGGGAACAGGGTCGTAGTCACGAACAAGGTTGGCAGCAGTCCGAAGGCGCTGGGCTACGACCCGGCCAACTACGAGATGTTCGTCAGCGGCGGGACCAAGACCTGGGCGCTGGGCTACGACCCGGTGACCAAGGAGATGTACGAAGCCAATTGGAGCGGGGGCAAGGGCGATACAGTCTCGGCGATAAACTACGCGAACGAGGTCATGATCATCATAGCGGTCGGCACGGGTCCGAGAGTCTTGGCCTATGACCCGGCCACCAACGAGATGTATGTGGGCAACTGGGCGGCGCCAGGCACCCTTTCAGCAATAAGCTCAGGGAATAAGGTCGCCGCCACGATCAAGGTGGGCGCCGAGCCCATTGCCTTGGCCTACAATCCGACCAACAGGGAGATGTACGTGGCAGACTGCGGTTCGAACACCCTCTCTGTGATTGCTTAGGTCAAGTTCCCCTACAGCCGGGCGCGCTAAATCGATAGCCCAGACTTGTCAGCCTAGGTAGCCCCCCAACAAGCGAAGAAAATGGGTTCAACTCCTGGCGACCGCATCCTTCTCACGTGAAACGAGTCGAGATTCGCGAATCCCGTTGGGATTTGAACCTAAGATGAGATGCTCAGATGCCGCATGGGGTGGCTAGCGGGTCAGTCGAGGAGGGGGGGGTAGTCAAGCAGGTGGCTCGAACGGCAACCCGGCCCTCCTGAAGACCTCCCCGATGCGGGGGTCCTTCCTCGCCTCCTCGAAGAGAGGACTACAACGCAGGGTTGACGCGATCAGCGTACCGTCCTCTGCCGCCCTGAACATACGCTCGAAGAACTTGTCCATGTCCCCCAGCGGAAGGTAGATGAATCCTGCCAGGGCAGTACCCGCCCACCCCGTCCCCTTCCTTTCGAGCCTGGCTATCATGTCTCTGGCCGTCTTCTCGTCCCCGGTCAGTGCCGCGAGGTATCCCCTATTGAGGAGGGCATACCGGTTGTCCGGACTGATCCTCTCTATCTCTTTCACGGTCTTCTCCGCCTCGTCGTACTCCCCTCTGCTGGCATGGTAGTCGAACATGTGCCGGTAGGTGCGGAACGGGTCGAGGTGCAGCGTCTTCTTCCAGTGCTCCATCGCCTCTTCCCCCCGTCCGGTCCAGAAGTACGCGTCTCCCAGCCCGGAAACCACGCTGGGCGACAGCGGGTCCAGCTGGTAAGCCTTCTCCGCGGCCCTTAGCATCTCCTGGGTGTCGCCGATGGCAGCCGACACGTCGAAAAGCTGCTGGTAAGCTTCGGCCAGGTTGGGGTTGAGCTCCAGAGCTATCTTCACCTCGTGAAGGCTCTCCATGCACTCGTTGGCCGCCCACATCACCACGGCCAGGCTATAGTGCGCTTCGGCCAGGTCGGGGTCCATCTCCAGCGCCTTCCGCGCGGCTTCGCGGCCCTTGTCGATGCCCTCCTGATTCGAAATGTAACCCCCGCCGCTGAGCCAGGTGTAGCAGTCGGCGATTCCCGCCAGCGCCTTCGCGAACTTCGCATCCCTGGCCAGCGCCTGCTCGAAGAGCCTCAGCGCGTCCCTGAGCGGTGCCTCCTCCATCCTACTGAGGAGCTGCTTGCCCTGCAGGTAGTAGATGTAGGCGACGGTGTCCTCCGTAGGCTTCTTGGAAATCGTCCGTTTCTCAGAGTCGAGCAGCTGGACCTTCAGCTCCCCTGCCACCTTTGCCGCTATGTCGCTCTGGACCGCGAAGATGTCGTCAAGGTTCCTGTCATAGTTCTGGGCCCAGAGGTGCTCGTCATCGACCACATTGATGAGTTGGGTAGTCACCCTAATCCTGTTCCCAGCTTTTCTGAAGCTCCCTTCGAGGACGGAGCCCACTTCAAGCTCCTTCCCAATCTCCTTCACTGCTTTCTCCGTCTTCTTGTAGCGCATGACGGACGTCCTCGAAATGACCTTCAGACCGCTGATTCCTGATACGGCCGATATGACTTCCTCAGTCATGCCGTCGGCGAAGTACTCGTCGTTGGGGTCGGGGCTCATGTTGGCGAAGGGGAGGATGGCTATTCTCCTGATGTCGAGTTTTTCTGACTGGGCAGTCATCCGCCCTTCGTCCCACGGTATCACGACCTTGTAAACTCCGACGGGCATGGTCACGTTCTTCAGGGACTTCTCTCCGAGAGAGACGAAAGGAAGGTAGGACTTGTTCCTGACCTGTTTGTACGCCTCATCAGAGATGCAGATTCCTCCTGGTTCTGCCAACGGCTCAATCCTTGAAGCTATGTTAACAGCGTCACCAAGGATGTCATTTTCGCCTTCTATCACATCCCCGATGTGAATCCCGATGCGAAGGGAGAGCGCGTCGCCCCGAGCAACCCTCCTGTCGTGCATCATGTGCTGGATGGCTACCGCACAGAGCACAGCGTCAAGGGCGCTCTGGAACTCCACGAGGAAGGCGTCGCCGATGGTCTTGACTTCACGTCCTCCGTGGCTGACGAACGACGGTCGAATGAGCTTCCTGTGTTCCTCCAAGAGTCGCATTGTTTCCGACTCGTTTCGTTGTGTGAGTCCAGTGTATCCTACGATGTCGGTGAACATTATCGCCGCGAGTCTGCGTTCGCCTTCTGGCACTACGGTCCCTTGCGCATCGGGGCCAGCCTGATGATTTATCGGTTTATGATGACTGACTTCGTCGAGTCTCCTGAGTAGGAAGACACTGTGCGGGAATCAGAAAAAGTAGCGGGTGGCGATTTGCACCTAAGGCGCAATGCCCGGCGACCACACGCCTTATCTCGAAACTCAGGGCGTCGACGTCGATGAAACGGAAGGGCGTGTGCTACGACATGGGCGCGGTGATGTCGTTCAACTCGCGTCCCTCGTTCGACCCAGAAATCGTACGCCGTGCGCGCTGCTGGAGTCGGAGTGGAAGGCGCGTTCATTTCTCAGTTCGTTTCCCAGATAACTCCATACAACAGCGATCCAAAGCGCGACCTCGACATGACAGCAGCAGTCTGGTGAAGTAGCACGCACGATTCCCAATTTTGGAAATCGCGTCTCCTTTTTAGTAGAGCCTCCCCGTTCAACTAGACGGCGAGGGAAGATGTCACACCCGCTGGTCCTTGTCGTTGCAATGGTCGTCGCAATCACGGTAGCGTTCCCGCTCCTCGGCCTCTCTGTTCTGTTCACAGCGGCAGGGGTCGTCGTGCTTCTCGGTGCAGTCCTGATCGGGTACTCGCCCCACGCCCAGCGCTGGCTCGTGACCACCTGCGGAATAGGTGTCATGGTTGTTGGCGTCCTCCTCGGTTCAGAGAATGGGATGCTATCCTCGGGCTGGGCGATCATAGCTACGGCCGCAGCAATAGGGGGGTTGTACACCTACTTGATGGCGCAGTTGTTGAGGGCTCACATCTCCCCCGCCAACGACATCTCAAGGCTCCTCGGGAAGGAGGGATACATGCTGCAGGACCTCCTGCCCCCTAGAGATTCGGTCGCTCAGATTGCCTCGGAGATCTGGACAGTCACGTCCAAGGAGGCACTGGACAAGAACGAAAAGGTGGATGTAAAAGGAATCGACGGTCAGAAGCTGGTTGTCGAACGTTCAAAGCCCAGCCCAACCGCTTCGTCGTAGAACAATCGTAGTGCGTGCCTCGATCTTTCACTTCAGCACGTGCTTCCTGCCCGGTGCGCGCGCGTCACCGGCAAGATAGCTAGAAAGCTACTACACGCTTGAAGCATGGGTAAGGTTAGTGATCTCCAACAGGGCGCTACGGCGGATTTGATAGGTGCGGAGCCAGCGCACCCCCGCCGATGGATATCGCCAGCATTGCGGAGATTGCGGAGAACAGCAGAAAGACCACGAAGCAGGCCAGGGCAAGTTTCCAAATTGGCGTCAACGGTTTCTGAGTGTAATTTCCCGTGCTCTCCCCATGCAACGGCTCCATTATTATGCGGTCTATGAACAGTGTGAACGGGAAGGAGAATATCCCAGTGATTCCAAAAGCCACGTAAAGCAGAAGCATGATTGTCGGTTCCTTGGTCAATCCCAGTTGGTATGCGTTGACTCCGTAGTAGATGCTCAGCGCTCCTACCATCAGGGCAAACAGACCTGAATACTTGGTATCGAGGCCCATTATGACGCAGGCCGAGAAGCCTAGCAAGGCCATTCCCATCATGAGATAAGGATCATAGAACAATATGTCATAGGCCCCGAGGACATTAGCGCCATTAACTACCGCCGATAGGGGCCATGTGAACTCGCCCCAAAAGCCAATGATGAGAATTACGATGCCAATTGTACTAAGCATCACCGCCTGCGCCCTCATGAGCTTGTATGCTTCCTTGAAACCGCGCTTCAGGTATTCCCAGTAGGCGGTTATTCCCGCATAGAAGAGAAGGACAGCAACGAAGGATATGGTGAAGAGCTGCAGGGCGACCGTGTCAACAAAGGTCATTCTGTCGGCAGTCCATTCTGGGATTCGATAGTTAAAGCTTCTCCTAAGGGGTTAGGGATGTCGTCATTGGGAGGAGCGTGTGCACAAAGGACCTGCAACCGAGAGCGCGCGTGGTGCGACCTTCCAGGGAGACATGCGCTGATTTGCCGGATTTGGATATTTGTCGATTTGGTGATCTCAAGCACGTCTTGCTCCAGCGCGTTGGACCCATCACTGAAGTCGAGGTTTCCTTAGGTCGAGTTTCGTTACATGTTGCGCGCGCAAAGTGAAGACATAATTAATCGGCTTCCGAGGTTGAAGTGGGCATGAAACTCAAGAGCAGAGGAGTCAGCAGAGTCATACCAGTAGTCATCTTGATTGTGATAGTGGTGGTTGCGGTCATTGCGTACTACTCCGTTTCGTCTGCCCCAAAGACCAGCAGCACGAGTACGGCGGGTTCCACTTCGCAATCGTCGACTACCTCCAGCACGCCGGCTACTACATCGAGCACTGTCAGTTCCACCTCCACCTCTAGCTCTGTATTCAGCTCTCAGAGCACTACGCTGAGCTCCACGACCAGCAGTATGGCGAACACAACGACATCGCCGGCCGCGTGCATCACGACTTCTCCCTCCAACAGTTCGGAGGGGCAGGCCATGGTCGGCTGGTTCGGCAATTACTCATCGTTGTCGATCAGTTTCACAGGCACGAAGAACGGGAAGACACGCGACCTTAACTTCGCCTACAGTGTAGTCTACAAGAGTCCAACGACGTACAAGGTGAGCCTCAACTTCCTCATCAACAGCAAGGCCCGAACAGCTACAATTTGGGTTCTCAACAACGGAACCATACTGGCCTACTATGCCTCGACTGGGGTGAACTACACCGGTTCGACCGCCAGCAACACCGTCCTTGGCTACTTTGCTGACCTTGAGAGCCTGGACATAATGGCGCTGCAGAGCACCAACACAGCCTACTTCCACTCAAACGGAACTTCCACCGCGACAATCGGACCGAATTCGTTCCCGGTGACAAACTACGTCTTGAACACGACTCCCGAGACGATCCAGGGTTGCAACAACTCGGGGTACGCCACCTTGAGCAGCTCCAGCGTGAACCTGGGGACCCCGAGCGGTTCGAGCTTTGAACTAGTGGAGTCCGCGAACTTCGTGGGCTCGTTTACGACCGCATCGGGCACCGAGGCAGTCGACTACACCTATCAGGTTACGGCGCTCACGGTCGCATGAGAAGTCGGTGCGCCAACCTGAAACAGGGTTTCGTCCTTTCGGCAGCAACGGCCCCACGCGCGAGTCAATAAGCGAACTGAGCAACTGACGATGCTGAATTATAACAACGGCTAAATCATCTCAGGCGGCATCGGGGTGAGTTTGACAGGAAGGATCAGGCCAACAACCTCTCTTGCTTTGCTGATGCTGTTGCTCATTTCGGGCTTTCTGTTGACGGCAGAAGCAGGTCAGGTGGTCGCCGCGACACCCGTTGTCCCCCACGGCATCCTGCACTATATCCCAATCACACTGACCAACTCCCAGGGAATCCCCACTCCTTCCCCGTTCCAACAGATGGTCGGGATTGGTGATTGGCAATACTCTGCCTACATGGCCTCAAACCTTCAGAACATAGAGTTCTTTGACTCGAACGGGAACATAATCCCAAGTTACTTGGAGTCGGGAAATACCACAACCCTAACCGTAATCTATTGGCTAAAGCTCGCCGACGGAATTCCCGCAAACACCAGCGTCACTGTGTACGTGGGTTTCGCCAGCACCTCGACTAATCTTCTGAACAATGAAACGACAGGCGAGGCCCCAACCCTCAGCCCTTCGTATGGGCGATATGACGACGGGGCCGACGTATTTGCTTACTATCAATCCTTTGGAGGATTGTCAGGGTTGCCTCCAGGATGGCATTCCATTAGCAGCATCGGTGGCTCGAATACCTGCCTGGTGAACTTCCATCCTGCATACACTACGGTTGGGATAACCTCATCTGGTGGAATTGGCAAGGGGTACTGCAACCTGTACTCCACGCAGTCGCTGACAACGGTTCCTCAGGTCGTCGACTTCTTCGGTTCGACTTACAATCTCGGTGGCGGGAATGTGAGTTGGGGGCTGTACAGGAATCCAACTGACACCTCAGCCCCGGAGATGTCGTATGCGATGATAGACCCCGGCGTAGCACCCGCGCCTAAAGGGTGGCTTGAGACTCTCGTCATGGCAAACGGGAACTCTCAAGTGGACACACACTTTTACGACAGGCCTCCAAACAATGTATACTCGATATCCGTTGGGTCTTCATCAATAGGTCTCTTTCTAAACTATGGCGCATTCTACACCGGCGGTTCGACGTTGCAAGTCATTGGGGGGCTAGGATTCTACAACAGCTGGGGGTACAGCGCAGGTTCACCGATTGCAATCTATTGGGTTCACGCTCGATCATATCCGCCAAATGGCGTCATGCCTGAGCAAACACTCGGTACGCCGATCAGTGTGGGCGGTGGCACACCCGAGTTCCTCTACCCCTCATTGGCGACAGTGGTGCTTGTGGTTGCTGTGGTCTTTGCTTACGCCCATGTACGAGGCGCCAGGGGCGCGCGCTCACGGAGTGCCTCTACCACGCGCTTACGCGGTTATCTTGCTCTCGTGCGGACTTCAGTCTCGAATCCAACTCCTTTAGATGAGTGGCACTTGTCGATATTATCGGCTCGAAACCGAGCTGCGTCCAGAATCCCTCGGCTTCCTCATTGCCGACGATGTATCTCACAGTCAAGTGCTCAGCCTTCTTCGAACTGTAGAATTCACAGAGCTCTCTCACCAGACGTCTTCCGACGCCTCTCCTCCTGAATCTACTTATGACGTAGAGAAGCGAGATGTGACCGATCGTCCTTGGTGCGTAGTCGCTTCTGCTTGCAACTTCACCCTGGGCAAACCCTATTGTCTCGCCACCTGCCTCAGCCAGCAAGACGCGAATCTCTCTGTTCGATAGCTCCTTTCTCGTCTCCTGTTTGAGAAGTCTTTTTCCTCTATCGGTAGTTCGCCATACCAAGAGATTCGAATCCTCAACGTGCTCTTGCAACAACAGTTTCAGCCGAACAATTGTATCCACATCCGACGAAGTTGCTCTTCTAACTACGAGGTTCTTCAATACGTTCACGCACGCTTAGTGGGATTAAGCTCTATCTACTCAACGGGCGCCTTCGCGTGCGGAAGTTGGCGAGGTCTACTTCAGCTCTGAAGACTCTTCTTGAGGGAATGAAAGAAGTCCCGAGCGAATCTCTCCTCCTCGACGTAGGCTTCGCGAGTCTCTGGGAGATAGCACTTGTATTTCCCGTCAATGCTTTCTTCGAAATAGTCGGCTATCTGACGAAGCGAACTCCCCCGCGAAACACCTGTCACCAGAGACTTGGCGACCATGAACGCCCTGCCCCCTTCCACCAGGTGGGCGTCGTGCAGAACCTTCCCCTCGATGGTCCTCGGGTGTGACTCCTTGTGCGACTCAAGCGCAACCCTGAGTACCCTCTTTGCCTTTCTCCCGTGCAGACCTTGCGACTCCAAGAACCTGACCAGGTCGCCCTTGTGCTTTTCTTGGTCGATGCCGTGAAAGTACGCGGCATAGGTCAGGATTTGGCCATCGGCGTGATGTCTCTTGGAAAGCGACTGGGCGACCCTCAAGAACCGCCTGATATGTGACAGGTCGTGCATCGCATCCTTTTGAGCGTAGTACGGCCTGACGAATTCTTCTAGCCCGGGTAGTTTCACGCCAGGGATGTGGTGGCCCTCACTCTTGATTCTTTGGATACTCTATGGCGAGCGAGAAATGGATGGAACATCATGAGGCCATTACCTGACTGACCGTGAACTTAGCGGACGAAGGTTCGACCCCACAGTTAAGCGAAAACTCCTCTCAGATACGAAGCTCCGTCCTCTATGTCTGCCCAAGTTTCCTTGCTGTTCCAGTCAGCTCGGGGGAGTTCGAGGTTGAGCACACCGTCGTAGGAGACGTCTCGCAGCGCCTTGGCGACGTTCTTCCAGTCGATGTTCCCTCTGCCAGGGACCAGATGGAAGTCGCCGTCCCCGTTGTTGTCGTGAAGATGCAAGGTCCAGAGCAGATGGCCGATCTCCCTGATGGCGTCCGCGGGCTTAATGGTCCCGCCGACGTTGACGTGGCCGGTGTCCAGACAGACACCCAGGTTCCTTCTGTCCGCCATTCGCGCGACGCTCAGCGTCTCTTCTGGCGTCATGATGTTGGGAGGCCCAGTCTCAAGAGCAATCTTCACACCCACGCCGGCTGCGAAGTCGGCCAGCTCAGCCAAGGAGGAAGCGTTGGTCTCCCACATCTTCCCGATTGTGCTCTCCTCTCTCGGGAAGATGGCGACCTTCTTGGCGTCGTCCCACTTCCCGCTTCTGCTGAGCAGATAGTTATCAAACCCTGGATGGATCACATAACACCCGGAACCCAGCGAAGCACAGTACTCGAGGTGCTTCTTGTGCTGTCCGAGTGCTGACCTTCTCTGTTCTTGGTCAAGACTCCCGATGTCATAGGAGACGCCGTATGGCGCGTGAAACGACGCGGCCTTGACTCCGGACGAATGGAGTGCTTCTGAGAGGGAACCAATCCTTCCCTCCAGGGGAGGGAAGTATGCTAATTCAACGCATGGTATCCCTAGGGCGGAGACTCTTCGGACCAGGCTCTCGTCTGATTGGATGCTTGCACCGATAGGGAGCATCTTCTCCTTTGGTCGTGGCTTCAATGCTCAATAAACATTGGCGTGCGCTGTATCTTCACTTCTACGTTCCTCATCTCACCCTATTGCGCGCGCTGTATGAGCGACTGAGTGTGGGAGAGCGCCTGCCTGTGTATGTGGAAAGAAGCACGTGCCCCAGCGTGAGACTCATAAGACGAGTCAACGATGCCTGGGCCAATGAAGACCGCCTACTCCGAAACCTACAGGGTCTCCAAGACCTTCGACGCCCCTCTGGGGTTCGTCTACGCCTGGTGCACCGACTACAGAGAGGACGACCCGAAGATGCTCAGTTCCGAGCTCAGGCGCGTCTTCCACGAGAAGACGAAGAAAAGGGTGATCTGGACCATCGCGGGAGAGGGCCTTCCTTCTGGCATCGACCCGCTCAGGGTGGTCTGGCTCCGACCTCCCGACGCCTGGCATCTTGAGACCTGCGGCGACGAGACCTTGGTGGGGGACTACAAACTCACGGCGTCGAGCAGCAGAAGGACGAGGCTGGACATGATATTCACCCAGACATACGGCACGAGGAAGGAGCTCCGAAGAAGGGAAGACTTCCAGAAAAGCACCCTCGACCACTGGAACCACTACGCGAAGTTCTTGGAACGAGACTACCAGCTCTCTCTGCGCTGAGCTCCTTCTGTCGCTACTTTAGCGCGCGCTAAAGTCGAGGCCTCTTTAGGTCGAGCCTCATTACATGTTCCGTTCCCCCCTCCTGTTCCGTTCCCTCGGTTTTTCCAGTAAATTCGAAGCCGAAGCTTCTGTAGAGGGGTTCAGCACTGCCCTTGGCTCTCATGACAGACAGGTAGAGCGCTCTTGCCTTCGGGTCTCTTCTCAAGAGTTTGATCACTAGTTCCAGAGCTCTTCTTCCGTAGCCATTGCCTTGATACTTGGCGTCTATCATGAACCGCCACAAGTAGTGCCTCCCACGTCTCGGAACTTCAGCTAGCATGACAAAACCGACCGGGGTTTCGCCGGCATATATCGCACGAAACCAGGCCGATTTCGCGAAGTAGGCCTGAGCGATTGACAGCGCGTTGGGGGCGACAAACTTCTTCTGTTCTTCGGAGACGCTCAGGCCGCAGATTGTCCTGACAGTCTTCCCCGTGATTTTGCGAAAAGTGATCTTTGCCTCATCGCTCGGTGTAACCTTGTTCGCTGGCACCTGCTTCTTCAATGCTACATCTTCCAAGAAGGATGTTAGACGCCCTGATTATGGCTCTTTCGATTGGCACTGCCAATGGTGTCGGTAGACTCTGACTCCGCGAACGAGACAAAAGGAGCCGCGCACTAGACCGGTGCTGGGGAGTGATGCACGCCGAGTTGAATTCTGGATATGGCTACTTTGAAAGGTCCGCTGCCATGGCCTTGGCCAGGTTTCGCCAGGTGGCAGAGTCCTCAGCGGTGAGCCTCTTCGCGATCGCGGCCAGTTTCTTCGGCCCCGGCCTCCTACCGGGAAAGATCTGCGAACCGGTGTACTCCAGTCGCGAGCCACCTTCCTCGGGTACGATCTGATAGAGGAACTGAGTGTACATTCCGTCAGTACTCACCCGTGTGTTGGTCCAGCTGAGGCGCTCGGGATAGACTCGGACCACCTTCTTCGAATAACGAGTTCGAAGCACGCCCTCGCCTTTTGCTCTGTATTCGTCTGTGAGGATGAACGTGTCCTCGTTGACGCGCTGTACCGTCCTCCGGCCACCACTTCCCATCAGCTCGAGATCGTCAGGCGCGTAGTCTGTGCACCAGTCGAAGACTCTCGCCGCGGGAAAGTCAAAGTGCTGACAGAACCCAAAGTGGACCGAGTATGTCTCCATGGGTAGGAGGATTCGGGTTGCCGATTTGAAGGTTGCTAACTTCGCGCAGCGCGCGCCGCAAGAAGGTTGGAGCAAGGGGATCCCTCCAAACAGGTCCGGAAAGTGTGACCCAGAGGAACGACGAATCGAGGACTGCGTGCTGACAGACTGGTCAAACGATCAGTTCGAACGACCCCAAGTGTGTCTCACGATCACTGAGGGCTTCGCAACGCTCGTCAAGTGCCTTGCATTCGCTCGAGGACCGAGACGAAAACCATCGTAGTATGCCCTCGAATCCCAAAAGTCGATGGTCAGATGGCGACCTTTCTTCGTTGAGTCCCGGTAGAGAGTTGTTCGAATGAATCCCACGCCCTGTCTAAACAAGCGAGCCCAATCCCCTCTTTGACAGTAGATCCGCTCGAACCCGGCCCTGCGCCTGGGTTTAACGTAGAACTCCCACATCGTTACGAACAAGTGAGCAGAGTCCGCGTCACGGTGTCTCCCCACTCTCCTCACTGCCATGTCGAGGCCAGCGTTAGAGATAGTCTTATCGGTCAACCGAATGTCCGCATCGTCTGGGATGATTCTAACTGGGGGCGGCAGAAACGGATGGTCATTTACTGGCGCGTAGCTTTCTTGCGAACGCGTACCATAATGAAGACTCCAGCTACGAATAGCGGCAACACTATGATTTCTATGATCAAGATCGCGTGTATGCCTGTACCCGTGCTGGCTGATGTGGCGGTGTTCGGGGTTGTGCTCAAGGTTGCCGTGGAGTTGGCTTGGACAAAGCTGAGAAGGACGTTGTGTGTACTGAATGCGGTCGCATAGGTGATGTAGTAGTTGGTCGAGTCTTGCGTGACGGTGATAGCCACCTGTGCCCCATCGATGGAGAGGATGGGGTCAAGGCCTGGAGCAACGAGAGCCTTTGGGATCGTCAGCGTTCCCACTCCCATGGTGCCCGCAGGGCCTGTCACGGTGAAGGCCAGGTCAGTGAGCTTGCCGCTGGAGTCAACTGTGGGAGCGAAGTTGGAGTACTGGGAAGCCGTGATGCCACCACTGACCATAAAGGGGCTGGAGAGTCCCTTAAGCCAGATTGCCTCGGCCTGTTGGTTCTGTTGTACCACGAAGATCGTGCCCGCGCTTACAGTCACAAGGACGTTGATGCCTGCGTTGATTGTGTTGCCTGACTGTGGGTCGGTCAGTTGCGCTGCCACGTTGATGGTATACGTCCCGTCGGCGGTGTGAAGTGTGTCGATGTTCATCAGCACCCTGGTGTCGGCGCTGTAGATCGTTATCGGGTTAGAGGCAAAACCAACCGTTATGCTCGGATTGGCGGAGAAAGCTCCTATGTCGACTGAGACTGGAGTCTGCCCATCCCAGTGTATCCCGATGTAGACGTTGTCGTCTCCTGTCGTCGAAGCCGCAGGTGCAAGCCCCTCGTACAGGTACAGGGTTGGGCTTGACGGTGAGCTCGTAGAGGTGGTAGAGGTTGAGTTTGCTGGACCGGTCGTCGTGGTGGCGGTCGTCATGTTTGTTGATGCCGTGGTGGCGGTCGTCATGTTTGTTGATGCCGTGGTGGAAGTTGTTGTCGTGCTTGTTGTCGTCTCAGTCGTGGACGAGATCAGGTCGACTTCCTCGCTCCCTTCACAGGTGCTGGAGAAGCCTCCCTGAGGGCAGACGTTGTTCGTCCCGCCACTCGGCGGGTACTGCTGGCACGGGCCGCCGGTGCCGAAGCATTCACCAAAGAAGCCCATGATTTGGTACTCTGTGTAAGTCAGGGGGATTCCGCCCATGTCAACGCCCGGCCAGCAACCAGAGCCAGGCTGAGGGTTGTCGACTTCGTTCCAATTATTGGGCCCATCGGCGTAGAAGGTCACCTGAGTGCTATTCGCGTCTGCCGTCACCTGGAACGTGTAGGACCCGCTGATGCTCACCTGGGTCGGGCAACCCGATGGGTACTCTGGATCGTCGACCGACCAGGTTCCCGTGAGCGTCCCTGTGCCATTGGCGGTTCCCTGAAGGCCACCGTCCCAGCTGGGCTGGTCGAGAGTGACGGTGAACTTCAGGTTCGTGGACAGGTCAAGAGGCCCGTCATAGTCAGCAACGATCCCGGTCCAGGCCACATTTATCGTGCCGCTGTAGGTCAAGGACGTTAGGGTTTGAGCACGGACAGAGGGACTGAACACCAGAAACGCTCCCATCACCAATGAGATTATGACAAGGACAGTTGCCAGACGACGTGCGCACACGGACAGTGAAAATACATGACGGTGACAACTGTGCTGGGGCGTTGAGTTGTTTGCGTGAGAGGGGCGCCTAAGTAAAGCGCTAAGTTGGTCGGTCACGGTTTCCTTCCCCCTGATCCAGCGTGTGCCTGGCGTTGTTCTTCACCACTCTAGACTGTGAATCGTATTGCTTCAGTTCTTGCCGCGGGCGGATTAACGTCAAAGGGTCAAATGCCCTAGACCCTTTGCCACAAGGCACAACAGTTATCAGCGCCCGCGCGCACGAAACCCCCTTCAAATCCGGATTGGGACGACTCAAAGGTTTAAGACTACGAGGTGATGACTTCAGGGAGGAAAGAATTGAGCGACGCCTTCGACGTCTCCATTTCAAAGGTTGACCTGTCGAAGTACCTGGACGAGTTGCAGGACGAGCTATCGAGGATTGTAAAGGACGTAGGGCCCGGCAAGACCGAGGGAGAGGTGGAAGCGGGCAAGAAGCGGATCGAGGACCTTCTGAGGAGGCAGACGGTGCGCCTCGCCAAGGAGACCGGTGTCTCCGGTAACTACACCTTCGTTTTCTCCCTGATGACCAGCATCTTGACGACGGCCATGACCGCGTTCACGATCAAGAGGGGGCTGAACGACCCGACAAGGCCCTTCGAGGAACGGTTGAGGCTCGAGGAGCTGCTCTCCAGCCTGCCCCTTGCCCTGGCCAGCGTGGCCGCCAGGTCGGCAGAATACGGGGACATCTACAAGAAGAAGTAAGCGCCCCCAGAGAAACGACCAAGAATCTATATTGCGAAGACTGCCAAATTTATACTGCTGACCTGTCTAGATAACACCGGGTCATGTCGGGTCTCTACGGCCAGATAATCCGGATGGTCGTCAACTTTCTCCAGACCCAGTTCTTCACCTACCTGGCCATCCTTGCAATAGCCTTCTTGACCAGCGGGTTCACGCTATATCTTCTCGGGAGGAACAGGAGACAGGCCGTCAGGATGGCGCTGAGGGCGGAGCTCCTCACCAACGCCAAGGTGACCCGGGCGATACTGGCCTACGCCGACGGCCAGCTCTCAGGTGAAGTGAGCGCCGCACCCATGCCGATGTACAGGACGACCGCATTCAGGGAGTACGCCGAATCGGGCCTGCTCTGGCAGCTCCCCCGGAGGATCGCAGACGAGCTGGAGCAGATCTACCTTCGCATGATCAGCGTCAACAGGGCGGGACGAAGGCAGGAGGACCTGGCTTTTGGGCCCGCGGCGGCCTTCCCCAACGCCCATACTCTTCGGCTGGAGAATCTGACCTACCTCAGAGACCTGGCCCACAACATCATCGAGCCGTATCAGGATAGGCTAAAGGACACCAAGATCTAGGTCTGAGCGCCGATTAGTCCAGACCTCCCTTCGGTCAAAACAAGATTTGGGATTCATGGCATTGCCCTTTGGAGGGGTAAATGCAGTGCAAAATCCACGGAATATCGCCTATGGCTTAACTATTTCCAGATACCTCATAGCGCTAATGTACTTTGAGAAGCTGGCCCTACAGGTCAACGCGACCTCTGCAGGGTGGGAAGTGATGGAGCCACCGAGGTGCGTGGGGACGTCCGGGGTCGGGCACAAGTTCACTCTTCTGGCGTCTGACTCAGGGCAGAAGTACGGCTTCGACTTGTATCCGGATGTCGGAGAGGTGGAGGTTCTCCGGACCTTCATCAAGGAGATGGACGCCGGCGTCTCTGGCGTTCTTGTGTGCATGCGCGGAAGACCGAGCGAGAAGGCGGGGAAACTCGCGGTCGAGCTTGGCGTCACAATCCTCAACCCCGGTGAAATAGGCGAATTCTTCAGGTCGGCGAAGAAGAAGACTCTGATGATAGAGCGCCGAGAGGAAGACCCGTTCCACCTTCGCTAGATTCCGAAGGACTCGAAGCCTGGCAAAGACACTGGTGGTCCATCCCACGAGAGACATTCGTTTCTCCAGGAGCCTTGCACGAAGTGAAAAGCGGCCTAACCGACGATCTCGTCCAAGACTCTCTGATAGGAGCGGACCATGTCTGCCCCTCTCTCAGTTATCTGATACCTGCGCCTGCTGCCATACTCCTCGACCTTCAGCAGGTCGGCCTCCAGGAAGCCCCTTAGCTGGCTCTGCAGCACGTTCCAGGACAGGTTTGCTTTGTACATGATCTGGGTCGGCTTCACGTAGCCCTGCATGACTGCGTTGAGTATGTCCACCCTGATCTGGAGGAGGGACCTGCGCCCCTCGGTTAGGTCCGACCGGCGGAAAGGCTTCTCGGCCGTCGGATTCAGAAGGTTCTCGGACATCTGGAAAGGAAACGTGCCCTGCGCACAAATAGCCTTTGCCTAGAGTCAACCTGGAGCCTGAGTCCGTACCCGAAGTAGGCCTTGCAGTGAGTGTGATGCGGCGCGCGCCTCGACTCACTCTGTCGATCCTCACGATGAAAAAGATCTAGAAGCTAACACTACATTGCACAAGATGGCTGCGACGTATGCCCCAGGCCAGATTACTCAGAGAGCATAAGTTGGTTTTCCAGAGCACGCACCCGGCAGAACCTCAAAAACGGATTGGAGCTTCATAACAGCTTTAATGCTGAACGGGGCACTCCGAGGCAATGTCAGAAGACCAGAAAGGGCGGGAGGAAACGGTGAGCTTCACGGACAGTCTGAGAGATATTCAGGGCGAATACATCATGCTGACCGAGCTCTACGAGAAGGAAAAGAGCTACGGGCAGAGGCTGGCGGAAATGATGAAGGCCCTACAAAACGAGGTCGACTCCACCATCACGATCAGACCCGACGCCATTGGCGGGCAGTGCAAGGAAGCGTATCTGGTCTCCGAAGCGGTCATCGTCCTGGTGGACAACAACGGCAACAGGGTCTCCAGGCCTCTCTCAAAGCTCCCGGCCGCCACGATAGTCTCCGTGATCGAGGAGTGCACGCCCGAGCTGAGGCGTCTCCTGTTCGAAAAGCGCAGGCTGGAGAGCAACAAGGTCAAGTCTCTCGAGAGAGTCCTTCGGGAGCTCAAGAAGGCCCAGGCGACATTCAAGCAGAGCAAGAGAGAAGAGGTCGATGAGCAGGAAGAGCCCAAGGAGGACCTGAAGGAGAGAGCTGAAGAGGAGAAACCCGCATCGAAGGAACCTGTCGAAGTGGCTCCGCAGCCCAGGCCTTCGAGAGAGGGGTTCGCCTTCAAGGGTAGCTTCGGGGAGAAGCGCGAAGTCCCCGACATCTCACCTTGAACTTCTGGGTCGAAAACCTAGAGAAATCCGAGCCTTCAAGACGTTGCTGCGGCCGTCCTGAAGAGGACCAGACCTAAAATGAAGGAAGGAATCAGGTCCAGGATGAAGGAGAGATATCGGCTGAGGCGGCAGCGAGAGACAAGGTTCCTGATGTCCTTCGACATCTCGAAGTTGAACAGGAGGCTGCTGGTGCTGCTCACCGTTTTCATCGTGCTGAACTTCCTGGATGCGCTGACGACGCTGATAGCGATCAGAGCGGGGCCGAACTTCGTAGAGCTGAACCCCATAGCGGCGGACCTCTTCCACCTCAGCTTCCTGGGGTTCCTGGCAGCGCTGCTGCTGAAGTACATTCCGGTCATCCCCCTGGCCTACGGGTCCTTCGTGGGAGAGAGCTCCTCCAGGCCTCTCGCCATAAGGATCGTCAAGGTCAGCGTCTTCGTGGCCCTGGTTGCCGCAGATATCTTCTACCTCGCAGTGGTCATATCCAACCTCAAGACTCTGGTGGCATACTTCATTCCCGCAATCTGAACCGGAATCCCTGGAAACCTTCATAACCGCGCAGAGGCGAGCGACTAAACGTGATTCCCGAGACAGGCGTGACAGCCACCACAGGCATCCTGAGGTTCTACTACATGGCGGATGTTAGGCGATACCTGAAGGGGCTCATTGACGAATACGAGAGGGAGTTCGACAAGTCCTCCAACATCATGGGCTCCCTGCTCAGGACTGACGGGGGCAGGGGGATGGAAGTGATACGGTCGAAGGGGTGGACCAAGGTCGGCGGTCTCTACGTGAACATGGCCGACTCGGAGAAGGGCGCCATGGAGGTCGTTTTCCAGATCGTAAACGAGATGAAACCCCGGATCACGCAGACCGAGGAGGTCCTGAGATCCTTCGACAGCGTAGAAGGGCTCCCGATCCCGGACGACGCCACCTTCCTGCTCTACCTCCGAGGAGGAGTCCCCGAGAGGCTGATAGTCGACACGGTCAACACAAAGCCCATGAAGTTCGCCTACAGCGGCCGGTTCAGCACAGAGTAGCCTCAGCGACTCCAAAGTCACAGAGCCCTCGGACTGGATTGGTGGCCGAGATTGGGATTGAGTATACCTTTTAATCGATATCTTTGCAGCCCCAGGCCATAACATGTTGGGCGTCACAGTCCTCGTGGAGAGGGTCGATGCGGCACGCCTTTCAGACAAGGTGACCGAGGACTCGCCAGCGAACTATGGTCTAAACGTGTCCATCTCAGAGAAGGACAGGACCTCCGAGGCTCTGATCCTGAGCTTCACCCTAGAGCTTACCAACCAGCCTTCGTCGGCGAGGCTGGCAGTCTCCGGAACCGCGACCCTGAAGGGCACGAAGGAGGAGATCCAGAGTGCTCTGGACGCTCCCGATGACAAGACTCCGCCTTTCGTGCTCACGACCATCTATGAAAGGACCTACAGCCTGTTCTATCTCGTTGCAGGGTCCCTGAAGGTTCCCCACCCTCTACCGACGCTCTTGAAGGTCCCCAGCCCGGAGAAGAAGTAACCCTCTTCCGATGTATTTAAGCGCCGGATGTCAGCGTTTAGGCGTTTTCCGAAACCGATTTTGGAATATACACATCAAACCTTATATGAGAATTGTGCTTAATCCTAGACATGGACACGAGCGCGACCGACGGAACCGCCTCACCCGGCGACCCGTTGGAACAGGTGAGGAGGTCGCCCATGGAGATGGTCTGCGATATTCTCGGCGTCGTGTCGGAAGGTCCGACAAAGCCGACGCACATTCTCTATAAGGCCAACATGAGTTGGAGGGTGCTCTCTTCTTACCTGGACTTCCTGTTGAAGCGCGGGCTGATCGAAAAAGAGGACCAGGGAGAAAAGCGTGTCGTCTACACCCTCACCGCAAGGGGACGGTCGATTCTACAGCTCTACGACGGGCTGCGCCTGAGCCTGAAGGGGAGCGTCGACATCGGCAAGGACGGCGGCGTGAGTCAGATCCTCGAAGACGCTTCTATACTGGAACCGCGAAGGACTTCTTCGCTCTGGACGTAAGGAACCGACCCAGGGCCTTCTCCTGCTCGCTGAGAAGGTCCCTCGTCTCCTTGTAGTTCTCAAACATCCTTGCGTAAGCCCTTCCTCTCTCGGTGGTCTGGTAGTACCTGCCCGCAGGCTGGTAACCAAGTAGCTCGTTCAGGACAAGCTCCTCGATATACTGGTTCAGCTGCTTCAGGTTGAGGGAAGACTGGTACATGATCCTCGTCTTCTTCTGTCCGCCCAGCGCGGCCTTCAGTATCGCATAGGTGATCTCTCCGGAATCTCTACGCCTTCGTGTCTCCAAGCCAGCAGGATGATACCTGGATTTCGAATTAAGATTTTTCGTCGTTTCGCAGACATCGAAAGCCGGAGATTGGCCGACTCGTCCAATTCAGCCTTCGGCGGCTCTGGCGTGACTTGACTTTGAATCCTAGGCAGTCGGGTCTATCCGACGCGCTCGACGACGACCTCGCAGTAGGTGTCCCCCTTGGCTGTGCACTTCTCTTCGAGGATCCTGTGGGTCGCTCCGAACATCTCGTCGGCGACACCGCCGATCAGGCCTCCGAGAACAAAGCAGACTGGGTCGCTGGCCTCCTTGATGTGAAGGCAGAAGATGCAGTTCCGCATCACGAGCCTGGCCTGTCCCATGGCCAGGTCGCCCCCGTTGAGCACGAGTTCCCCCCAGCCCGACTCGCTCGCAAACGTCTTGAGAACATCCATGGTCTGCTCCTTGGTCCTCTGCTTGGCCTTGGCGACTCTGCCGAGATACCTCCCGTAGCTGTAGCCCATTCGCTGCAGTATCACTGCGGCTCCTGAGGCGAACGTGGACGTCAGCTCCTTCTCCAGGGTCGCCCAGCCAACCGAGCCCAAAGCAATGACCCGCATACCGTCGGACTTCCTCTTTATCGTGCCGTGTACTGGGTCGATGTCGAAGAGGTCGTCCTTCAGGAGGTCCTTCTTCTGAGAGCCCCTAAACAATAATCGATCCTCTCATGCCTGCACTCAGGACGCACTTATACCTCTTGCTCCAAGAGACCCGTGCGTTTTCCAAGCCCTCTACCCTACCCCCCGAAGGGCTTCCTGGCTTGCACGACGTGGAAGGGAGGGAAGCTGGAGAACCTGATGTGGCGGACGGAGACGTCGCTCATGCCCACTTCGCGGAGGACCTTCGCGTACTCCCCTCCGTTGCCCGCGTCGATGATCCCGATCCGTCCCCCCTGCTTGAGGACCCTTGCGATCTCCGAGAAGGCCTTGATCCTGTCCTTCTTCCTGATGAGCCTATGAAGCGAAAGGGCCGAGAGTATCACGTCAACGGATGAGTCCGCCAAGGGAAGAGTCACCGTGTCGGCCTTCACGGGGGCGACCCTGCCCTTCACTCCCTCCTGGGCGGCGTTTGCCCATATCGATGAAGGATCGTTTCCGGTGAGGTGGCTCTTCTGCCAGAGGTCCACGCCGACCGAGTATCCGTTTCCGAGCTGCTTACTCGACATGACCATGCCCAGACCCCTCCCGCAGCCGAGGTCGAGGACGACCTCGTCGCCGCCCCAGGGAATCTCTGCGACAAGCTTCGACATCTCCGTTACCTTCCCCTTCCGGCTGCTCCAGAAGAGGGCGGCGGCGACCGCGAGGACCAGAAGTCCGACTCCTGGGCCAATGACAAGACCAAACCGAGCCAGGGGGGCATCGGTTCGAGAGGCGTAGAAAGCAACGACAAAACCAGCGGTGATGGCCAGAGCTCCGGCAAGCGTCAGTTCGATGATCGACCTTGGCTCATCCACCCCATACCCGAGCTTGCCCACGACCGGGACCGGCGAGGCGACCTTCCCTCCTGCCTCTGACCCGGGGCCCGAACGGTCTACCTTGAGCTTCCTCCTCAGATGAACTTCCATTACAGCGATTCGCCCACCCCCCAGCATCCTAGACGGCGAAGTGGAATACTTTCACCGCCAGTGCGACTGCGATTAGACTCACGATTACCAGCATGATACCGTGCTTGAAGCCGTCAGCGAGCCCGCTCTCGCCCATCTTCCCAGCGACCAGGCCGATGACGAATGTGTCGAAGACCGCCGTTGTGAGCAGCAGATCGATGGTAGCCGGCGCCACCTTCGTGGTCGAGGAAGTGGCGAGCCCGGTGGCCGACGGCGCCGAAAGCAGGTAGACCATTATGAACGTAGTGATGACGACCATGACTCCAGCAATGTACGTGATGTACACGAAGGGCTTGAGTGCCGCCCTCCTGTCGGACTCCATGTCGTTGATGCTACGTGTGAACTCGGCCATCTCAGAGAAGCTCCTAATGGTCCCTCCGCCCACGTCCACGACCTCGATCAGCAGGGTGCCGATCGCCCGGGTGACCCAGCTGCCTATCGCGTTGGTGAACGTCGAAACGACCTTTGATAGGGAGACACCCCAGGAGAGCTGCGCCCCCATCTTCTTCACGTGTCTGGTGAGAGCGCCGTAGTGTCTGTCGCCTAGCCTCTCTATGGCCACCTCAGGAGAGAGACCCGTCTTCCTCCCCTCGGCCACGTCGCGGATGAACTCAGGAAGGGCTCTTTCGAGATTCCGGCGCTCCCCTGAGTACCTGATCGCGGCCAAGGCGGGCAGCGAAGCTCCGATTATCAGGCAACCCGCCGTCTTCTCGAACAGGTAGAGCGGCAGTGGCAGAAAGAAGAAGATCAACGCCGGTGCAATGGTGAACATGAAGAACTTGTAGGGGCGGTAGTCGACATAGGGCCACTTCGGCTGCACCGCGTCGATCAGCCAGATGAATGTGGCCGAGATCACGGGGACCAGGACGAATGCGAACATGTACAGGTTGGTGAGGCCTGACAGGTTGTTGCTCAGGAGGGTCTGAATCATGTACAGGGTGTATAGCACCATTCCGAGTATGACGGTCACGGTTAGGTAGGCTTCAGCCAGAGTGCCAGTGGTGTCTGCAGACCTCTTCACAGCAGAGGTCTTGGCCTCCATGGTGTCGCGCAGCTTCATCCCGACATACGCGATGAAGTCACCACCGCTCTTGAGGATAGCCGTGTAGCCGAAGAGGAACTCGGAGAACTTCCTGCTCGGAGTCCACCGGGCGACCCTCTCGATGGCGGAGATGGGGTCCTGGCCGAAGACGTCCACCTCGACGAGTATCCGCTTGGCCTCCTTGGCAGACGCTGGGAAGAGCTTCATCTCGCTGATCCTCCTGAGCGTGGCAAGAGGGGAGACTCCTCCGCCCGAGAGCACGGACATGTATCCGATGACGAAGGGCAGTTCGGTGTCGATGGAGGAGGCCCGGTTTGAAGCGCTGATCTTCGGCGCGTTGATTACGATTGTGAATATCATGACGATGAGGGGGATGGCTACGAGGACTCCCAGGGGCCAGAAGACGCCGAACCTGGCGGCTGCGACGTAGGTACCCACAGCCGACCCCAGGGCCGTGATGAGGGCAGAGAAGAAGGCGACAGAAACCAGACCCTCTGGAGTTATCCTGAGGTTCGACTTCAGTATGTTATCTCTGAGCAGGGGGATGGAGCGGGTGAACCTCGTCGCAGGGCGGGAGAAGATCCTGAAGGCGACCAGGGTGAATCTGTCGAAGAAGGTCCAGGGAACCTTCTTCGCTTCCCGGCTCGGAAGGACTACTTTGAAGCTCACGGGCGCTGACCGCCAGGGTTGTAGTCTTTTGTCAGCTCCGCTACCGAGATCCCCTTGGCTTCGAGTTCACTCGCCGCAGTGTTGAAGACCTCCTGCGGCCTCGAGATGTAGAGTTCCAGTATCGGCGAGAGCTCCTTGAAGTTCCTGATGCCCTTCTGCTGGACCCACCTCAGGATGAGCGCGCGTCGGTCGATCTCCTTGAGGATGTCGTCCATGGGCCTGCCGGTGTCCCTCGAGATCTTCTCGAGTTTGGGGCTCTTGTCATAGCTCGCCTTGAATGTGTCCGTCCTTGGATCCCATCTGAAGACCTTGTTCAGCTCCTGGTCGCTGACGATCTCGTCGAGCGAGACGACCCTTCTTACTGCCTTGAAGCCGCCTCCTGGAGCAGGGACAGTAATCCTCCTCACTACGAATGTCAGGTCGAGGAACGGGATGAAGGCCCTGGGAACGTTCATGGGCTCTGAGACCAGTCTCTGGAGGGCCGACGCTGCGTCGTCCGCGTGCAGGGTGCAGAGACCGCCGTGTCCTGTGCTGATGGCCTGGAAGAGCACGTATGCCTCTTCACCACGGACCTCACCGACGACGAGGACGTCTGGCCTCATTCTCATGGCTGCCTTCACAAGGTCGAAGAGTCCCACCTCGCCTGCCTTCTCCTCCGTGGCCGCGTAGCTCTCCCTGGAGACCAGCGAAGTCCAGTTGAGGTGCGGTATGTTGATCTCCTGGACCTCTTCAATCGTCACCAGCTTCGTGGTCAGTCGGGTCAGCGTCAGGAGCGCGTTGAGGAGGGTGGTCTTGCCTGCGCCAGTTGCCCCCACAACGATGGCCGTGGCCCTGTTCTGCATCATGTACCAGGCATAGGCGGCCATGTGGTGGTCGAGCAGGTTCACGTTGAGCATGTCGACGATGGTCATCGGGTCTTCCCTGAATTTCCTGATGGTGGCCGAACTGCCCTGGGGCGAGACCTCGCGTCTGAAGGTTGCCACCAGCCTGTGCCTGCCTGGGAGGGTTCCCTGGACGATCGGGAAAGCGGTAGAGACGTGCTTCCCCGCCATGTGGGAGAGCCTCGTGACCGTGTTGTCCAAATCCTCCTCGTCGCTTATGGTCACGTTGGTCTCCAGGCTGTCGTGATTCTTGTGGTAGACGAAGATGGGCTTGTTCAGAGAGTCGATGGACAGGTCCTCAATGTTCGGGTCCCTCATCATGCCGTCCAAGACACCGAAGCCCACCAGGTCTCTCTCGGCGAAGTAGATGATCTTTGACCAGGAAGCGGCCGGGACTCTGATGGAGTACTTCAGCAGGATCTTCCTCGCCTGGTCGGCGAAGTACTGTCTCGGATTGACCTGGTCCCTGGGCACCGTGAGTTCGGCCTCCAGGGCGTCGAGGAGGTACGAGTAGATCGCCGCCTCGGTCCTCGTGAGCGGGACCTCGTCCAGGAAGTACCGCTTCGCCAGGAGCGGGCTCTGGGCGATGACCGCGTAGGCGAACGGGCTGTTGACCGGGTATCTCTCCACCACCTTCCAGGATGGAGGGATCGGCGTCCCGCAGAAGGGGAGTCTAATTGTGACGTTCTTCAGGAACCTGAAGCGCTCTGCCATTTCGGCATCCTGCTCCGCGTCGCTCAGTTCCACCGGGGCGGGCTTGGCCACAGGCGTCAGCTGCTGGAGGGTCGACTGGCGTGGAGTAGAGAAGCTGTTGGGACTCGATTTCGGCTCGGATGACGAACTTCCAACAGGACGCTGGGAGCCAAAAGGCGCCTGTCTAGGCGTTGGTTGTGCAGCTGGCGGCGATTCCAGATTGGACACGTTGTATGCCACCTTCGGAGGAGATGCCTGACCGGATGCTGGAGAAGCGGCTGGCGTCGAGAATGGATTCGACGAAGGAGACGCCGCCTTCGGAGTGAAGACAGGGCTTGGAGTGAAGACAGGGCTTGGAGTGAAGACAGGGCTTGGAGTGACAGGGGATCCGGGAGATGGCTGGGGCTCGGGTTTTGGCGTCACGGCGGAAGAACCCAGGGAGTGAATCCAGTCTTCGCCCTCGTCCTTCTTCTTCCAGTGGAATAGGCGACTTAATCGTCCCTTGTGCTCGTCTTCGTCGGACGCAGGAGCGCTCTCTGACATCTCGTTAATCGTTCCGTCTTTTTCCGCTCTTCGAATATAATCCTTCGCGATTTTCACGCTGAATCTTGTATCAGGATTTCAAATCCACTTCAGTACAGAATTGCCGAGTGTCATCCCAAGACACACCCCGCCTCTTGAAATGGGCCGAACCTGCTCAGTCGACTCGACGGCCAGGGCTATCGTTACTGGAACTATTGAGGCTGCTGGGTTTGCACCGACGGTGAGCGTGGTGGCCTCGCAGGCCTGTCCTGAGAGAGCGCCACCGACCCGGCCAATCACAGGATTGGTCTGGATACTGAGGCTGCCCGCATTCTCGGTGTCACGCCCGCAGCTCGCGCGTAGGTTGACATTGCGCGCTCCACATCGAAAGAGTGGAGCCTTCGTCAGGCGATCAGATCCCATGGCGCCTTCTAATGATAATGACCACGACCGAGGCCGATATCAGTAGAACGACTACGAGTATGATCACAATGACCAGGTAGCTGATTGTGACATCCACGACCGCCTGCGCCTTGGCTGAGGGGTTCAGGAAGACGCTCGTCGAACCTCCAAGGTTGTTGACGGTCGCCCGGTAGGTGCCTGCAGGCAGGAGGCCAAGCAGGGCTATCCCGTTGCCCGCTGTGGAGACCGTAGTCGAAGTCTTGTTCAAGAAGGTCAGCGAGACCTTGGCTCCCGATACAGGAAACCCGAAGAGATCGGTCACCTTCAAGGAGGCTTGGTAGACCTCCGTTCGGACGTTCACCGTCGCCGGTCCAGTCAATCGAAGTCCCGACGTTCCGACGGGCTGCACCTCAACGCCCTCCCAGGTTATGCTCGTCACGTTGAGATTGGTCTCGGAATCGAACCAGTACTTCGGAGCTGACAAGGTCTGCTGGACGCCGTTCAGTGTGATTGTAAATGACTCCGGGCTTATCGGCACGGTTCCGGATGAGTCTGTGAACAGGAACGCCACAAGGTACTGGGTCCCTGAGACAAATGTCACCTGCTTTGCCGAGTCGATCGTGATGGTCGGAGTGCTGAAAGAGCCCGGGGTAACCTGAGTTGTGTTACCCGTTTGGCCGTTGATTGTGAAGGAGACCAGTCTCTGCCTGGTAGTCCCGTTTACCAAACCCCACGTGCCCGCAGTGCTCACCTTGAGCCCGGTGCCTGCATCAAAATACTCGTCCCCGGTCGGAGACTGGACCGAGGTCGCTATTCCAGAGCCTCCCGAGACCCCAAGGCGGTACTGGGTGACGAAATTCACGCCGATCTTCATGGGCCCTGATACCCCCACCTGGAAGGAGAATGTCCCGGACCCTGCCCGGTTCAAGGGGATTTCTGGGCTCCCGGTCACGTTGTAGCCGATAGCGTTCAGCCTTGACTGGTTGGCAACAGTGTTCCAGGAGTAGTTGAAAGTTACGCCGACAATAGTCCCCGAATCGTACCATCCTGCGTCTCCCGCGATGGGGGGCTGGGTGATGCTCACCAGAGACCCCGATTGGACACTGAAGCGGTACTGAGTAACGGTGACTACCTTCAGCGACAACGGGGAGGAGATGGAACCAATAGAAAGCGCTGTCACCAGACCAGTTGTATTGACCAGGGTCGCTGGTCCTCCGTCCACGGTGTAGGAGACAAGCCGGAAGCCGGTCCCGTTGCTGCGGCCCCACGCGCCGTTCAATACTATTGTGACATTCGTCCCGCCGTCATACCACCAGCCGTCTCTGTTTATCGTTGGCGGGGTAATCGAAGCGGTGGCTGCTAACGACGCGTTGTCTATCTGAAGCTGAAACTGACTCACCGAGGATACTGAAAGCCGGTGCGGCCCATTCATTAGAACTGGTACCGATATGTTGCCTGAAGTGGGTGTTACAGCAGTAGGGGCTTGGTCATCGAGTGAGTATGAAACTACTCGCTGCCCCTCGCCCGCAGACCTCCCGAAAGCCCCTGGGATGACGACGTTCACAGTCGAGTTGGCATCAACCCATTCGGAGCTAAGTGCCCCGCCGTTGATGCTGAGATAGAACTGGTGGTGATAGATGAGGACGAGGTCGACCGAACGGTTGGCGATGCCTGACGAGTCAGGCGCGTACCATCGCGCGGTCGAGCTGGTCCCTGCAAGTTCAGACGGAACCGTGTAGTTTGAGCCGCCATCCACCCAGAACGTCTGAGGGACCCCAGTCAGCGCGGTTGACCTTGTACTCCCGAAATTCACATAGGAGAAGAAGGGCGCCGGAGGTGTCCCTCCTCCTTGGACCGTGTAAGATGCTGTCATGAGGAACTGCTGATAGAAAGTCATCGTTGCAGACACCGCTTTGTCAAGGACACCGCTGGTCTCGGATTCAGTCAACCATCGCTCTGTCGAGTTCGACAGCGGAGTTGGGTTGGATAACGAGTAGGGCGACCCAGCGTCTATCCAGACAACCGTCATGTTCGCAGGGAGAGAAAAAGTGGAGGTCATGCCGAAGAAAGTTGAGGTCACGGTCGGCGGTGAGAATGGGGTTCCCCCAACGACGCTGTAGAGGACCGTGAGTGGATACTGAAACTGGTAGTTCTGGGTGATGCTCCCTGGACCAGTTACCTGGATGGATTCCGACTGCGTCGCCCACTGCTGAATCGCGGAGGACCCTGGCAGAATCGGCGAGTACGAACACGACGAGAGGGCATCGCCCCGGCCTGCGTCCACCCAAGCCGATGTGCCCGCCTCGATGGGCGTCGATTGTCCAAATACAGGACAGGAAGCGGTGGGTGCCGAATAGCCCCTCCCCCCGCCCGACACCGTGTATCCAATTGAGAGGTGATACTGGTGGTAGTATTCGATGGGCTCGGGGATCTGAAATGTGGCCGTCAGCATCCAGGAAGATGTCTGTGTCGCCCATCTCACGGTGGAGTTGGCCGAGACCTGGTTGGTCACCGAGGCCTCAGTTCCTACCACGAGCCACCCCGCCTGGGGACTTTCCGAGAGAGTGACGGTGTTGAAGGATGGCAGGCCCGTTGAAGATGGCTGGCTTGGTGCGGTGTAATAGGTCATGGCCGGGGCCGGAGGGTTCCCACCATCAACTATCGAATAGTATGTAGGCTCATCCAGAACCTCATAGTAGTAAAGGGTCACCGACTTCCCTGAAGCTACATTTGCCGAGATGCCTGTCGAATCCAAGACCCACTCCGTATCAGTTGGCGTGTCGTCCGGAAGCAATCTCGAAGTCCCCGAGATCGTGACATTGGTCCCCGGGTCTGTGGTCAGTGTTAGGGAAGAATTGCCCGCATAGGCGACCCGGGTCGCGCCGTTGGCCAAATATGTCACTGTGAAAACGTTCGCTCCGCTTGAGACAGACGAGAGCGGGGTCGTTTCGCCAGCAGGGAGGAGAGTGATGGTTGTCGTCAGCCCCCCGGGTGTCGCAGATTCTGGGTCCGCGAGCCCAACGTATCTCTGCGACGGAGATCTGGACGAGTCCTGCCCGATAGCGACTGCAGAGCCCTCCTTCTGTGCGTGGACGACGACGAGCAGTCCTCCGGCCAGTAGCACTAAAGCTACTATGAACGTCCCAAGCAGGACTCTGGCATTCAAACTGCGGGGTTCATCCCCCGGCAAACGTTGGAGAAGCGCACGCTGTGCTTCTTCGGGATTGGAATCAGCAGTTCGTGTTGCATACCAAGTCTCCGGCGAACGGGATCTGCTGTGCGTAGACCTGCCCGTTATAGACGAAGAAGATGATTATTCCCAGCCAGGTGGCCTCAGGCGGAGTGTAGGACGGAGAGTTTGTGGGTGCTCCATTTACTGAGCAGCCGACGGACCCTCCTCCGCTATTGTCCCCGTTCGGCTGGTTGTACCAGTCCCAGCTGTTCGAACCGAATTCGCAAGCTGCCAGGGTCAACGTCACCGTGTGCCCGGGATTGACGTTTATGCAGTTGGATGCCGAGCCGCCTAGACTCGAGTCGCAAGAGTAGACACTCCCTGTGTAAGCCTGTAGTGAAGGGCTGGAGACCGTGTAGGTCGGGTAGTAGGTGGGGCTAGGGGAGTTGGCGTTGGTGGGGAGGGAGTAGAAGGAGGAATTAGAAGACGGACCAACTATGAAGAAATCAGCATCGTTGCCAAGGGTGGAGTCCGTCTGGAAGAACGTGTATTGCAGGATAGGAAGTGAGACATTGAAGTTGTTCGTTATCTGAATGTAGTAAGCCACATAGTAGTTGTTCCCGCTTATGAGATAGCCATTTGGCAGGGACCCCGTCGGAAGGTTGGGGCTCCCGCTGAAGCCGGGGTTCTCGGAGGAGCTTGAACACGAGGTGGCCGAACATGAGGTGTAGTGGAAGTAGAAGAAGTTGGCCGAGAAGGGCCCCTGGTTCAGCACGTTGGCGCTCCCGCCTATCTTGATGGCGTTGGACGTGGCCAGGGCTGAGGCGATGGGGGTTGAGCCAAGGTCACTCGTGGCCTCCCCCGAGAAGCTTGCGAAGCCGCCGACGACTCCTGTGTTGGCGTTGTAGTAGCACTGGTAGTAGACGTCTGGTGCCACGCCCGAGCCAGGATAGGCTGGTATGCTGTCGGTCGTGTCAGGCGAGCCGTCGCTGTTGTAGGGTCCTGCGCAGGTTGAAGACGGACTGGGGGGGACCGTCGGAGTGCAGGTAGATCCTGAAAGGGTGCAGGGGGTTAGAGTGGCCGTGCATCCGGGGACGTTCCCGGTGCAAAGTGTGACGGTCGGGGGGTTCGGGTCCAGCGCCACATTGGTCATGGCACCTGAGCTCTGATAATTGTACAGGGTTACCGTCACCACTACGCAGCCGGTGGTGCAGGTGAAGGCCACGGGCGGGGAAGCCACCATGTCGATGACCAAGGCGTTGCTCCCGATGCCGATGTAGGGGAGCGTCGTGGAGGAGACCGTCCCAACTGTAGAGGTTGACGTGGTGGTTATGATGTTCGACGGGGTGGGATATTGGACGGTGAAGGTGTTCCCTCTGGAGGTTATCAAGCTCAGGTATACAGTGGTGCCCGACGAGTAGGTGTAGCCCGAGAGAGAGCAGGACCCCGACGAGCCAACATTCAGGGTGGATTGCGCGCATGGGTTGGAGACGATGCCGGGTGGGGACTGCAACACTCCATTGGCGTTGGTCACAAAGGCATCCACGATGGTCGTGGGAACACCTCCTCTGTTGGTCATACCTACTGTAACGGTGCTCCCGGAGACAGAGGCCGAAAGTGATAGCTTCTCAAGCGAGGCCTGTTGGATCGCGCTCTCCCTGTTGTTGTTAGCTTGAATGCTGGAGAGGGTGGTCTGATTCTGGAAGACGAGGAACCCGACTCCAATTGCGAAGACGGATGCGAAGATGATGATGGTGGCGAGTACACTAGCGATGGCCTTGCGCTTCAATCCAATCTCACATGGATGGGAGATGGTTCTCATAGCACCAAGCCTCCGCGGATCATCGTAGGAGCATAGGTGGCGGCCGCCGAGTCTGACACTGCGCATTGAGGCGTCTCGTTCGAGCTTCTTGCAATTTGGACGAATGGAGCAACGAGAGACGCAACACCGAGAGGACCTGCGCCGAGCGGGACGGTTGGTCCAGCCTTTGCCGAATTCAGACTTGCAGGGCTCGCTGCCGGAGAAGCGGAAGCGGGCGGATCGAACTCAACGGCGATTTCTCCCCAACCCGAGGTCTTGCCAGATGCGGCACCACTGCCCATGGCAATGGAGAATGTCGAGGTCGTTGAGCCGCTGCCCCAGTCGAGCGCGTATTCATCCGCTTCGTTCAGCATGAAGTGGGTGGTTGTCCCGGTGCAAACAACACCCGTGCTGGCGTCGGTTCCTTTCGCCGTACCAGATGTGTACGTGGGTGTGTTGTAGGTCACCGTACCGGTGCTTGAGCACGATGTGAAACCGACGTAGGCGTAGACAAGGTCACCAGCATTCGGGGTGAACGAAGTAACCGAGGCGCCCAGTGGCGAGGAGGTGCCCGTGTTCTTGCCTGTCGAATATGTAACCGGTGTTACACTAAACACGCCGCTCCACTCGGCGCAGGTCACGAAGGCTACTGTTGGGGACGCGCTCAAGGTGACCGTGATCGTATCCGACCCCGAGGCTGCGGCAAGGGCGTAGTACATGTAGCTGACAGAAGATGCAGTCGAGCCAGTTGTGACGCCGCCGCTCACCACGGAGCTGAACGAGCTGACTACCGTGTCTTTGACAGAGGACACAGTAGGCAGCGAAGAAGCATAGTACGTGAATGCAACAGTAAGAAGGTCGCCAGAGGTGACTGACGACGGGAACGCGCACGTGAACGTGTGACCGGTACCAAACGTGGTGAACGACGCGCCAGCCGCCTGTTCTTGGTATCCTACAGCGGTCACGGTGAGGCTTGTCCCTGACGTTGAAGATGCTGCCGTTGCGCCTGTGCTGTCAGTGACTGTGGCGCAGTAGTAGTATGTGCCAGCCGTAATGGGGGCAGTGAACGTCATACTCTGTGGAGAGGAAGCGACGCCCGTGGACTGGGCCACTTGGGTGTTGGAAGAGGAGCACGACGTGGACGAAGCGCTCTGATACAGAGTGACCGTGAAGGTGGAAGTCCCGCCAGTCCAGGAGACGGTGACGCTGTCCGAGTGGCTGACTTTGACGGGGTTCGTAATGAAGGATCCAAGGGTGACGCCGGAGACTGCAGCGTGGACAGTGAGGGTGTAGGTGCCGGACGAGGACGCTGACGAGCTCAAGCTATCAGTCACCGTGGCGCAGTAGAGGTAGGTGCCTGCCGATGCAGGGGCAGTGAACGTGAAGGCCTTGGAGGTGGTGGTGACCCCGCTCGCCGTGGCGACCTGGGTGCCGCTGGAGGAGCAGGCTGTGGGGGATGTGGTGTAGTACAGAGTGACAGCGTAGTTGGCCGTCCCTCCCGACCACGAAACGGTGACACCGTCGGACTGGCTGACGTCGACGGGGTTGGTGGTGAAGGATCCAAGGGTGACGCCGGAGACTGCAGCGTGGACAGTGAGGGTGTACGCCGTCCCGGACGAAGAGGCAGACCCCTCGCCTGTGTCAGTGACCACGGCACAGTAGTAGTAGGTGCCTGCCGATGCAGGGGCAGTGAACGTGAAGGCCTTGGAGGTGGTGGTGACCCCGCTCGCCGTGGCGACCTGGGTGCCGCTGGAGGAGCAGGGCGACGAGCCGGTCTCGTAGAGCGTGACGGAGTAGCTGCCGTCGCCGCCTGTCCAGGATACGGTGACACCGTCGGACTGGCTGACGTCGACGGGGTTGGTGGTGAAGGATCCAAGGGTGACGCTCGTGAGGGCGGAGTTGACAGTGAGGCTGTAGGTGCCGGACGAGGACGCTGACGAGCTCAAGCTATCAGTCACCGTGGCGCAGTAGAGGTAGGTGCCTGCCGATGCAGGGGCAGTGAACGTGAAGGCCTTGGAGGTGGTGGTGACCCCGCTCGCCGTGGCGACCTGGGTGCCGCTGGAGGAGCAGGCTGTGGGGGATGTGGTGTAGTACAGAGTGACAGCGTAGTTGGCCGTCCCTCCCGACCACGAAACGGTGACACCGTCGGACTGGCTGACGTCGACGGGGTTGGTGGTGAAGGATCCAAGGGTGACGCCGGAGACTGCAGCGTGGACAGTGAGGGTGTAGGTGCCGGACGAGGACGCTGACGAGCTCAAGCTATCAGTCACCGTGGCGCAGTAGAGGTAGGTGCCTGCCGATGCAGGGGCAGTGAACGTGAAGGCCTTGGAGGTGGTGGTGACCCCGCTCGC
>Ga0326728_10002220_pt1 | contig 65478 bp, 62 predicted proteins | sample MB3enrmetagenome_FD_207602 | JGI IMG/M metagenome (GOLD analysis project Ga0326728, IMG submission 207602) | Lab enriched peat soil microbial communities from McLean, Ithaca, NY, United States - MB31MN | ecosystem: Environmental > Terrestrial > Soil > Wetlands > Peat | place: USA: New York...
CTTGCTTTGGCAAAACAAGATGATCGGACAGATGACCGATGGAATCAATTTCAACTCTCGACTGTCGACTGTTAACTGTGGACTGTCGACTTAATAAATTTCAAATGTTTTTGGCTAGGCAGTAGGCGGGAAGAACGAATTCAAATGGCAAACGGCAAATGGCAAAATTCAAATGGCCTGCAATTTGCCATTTTTGAAATCACAAACCATTTGCCATTTGACCTTTGCCTTTTGCCATTTGCATTGCTTTTCTTCAAGCGAGTGATGCTCTTATGTCCGCAAGGCATTTAAGGCGCGAATTGTCGGCAAAAGACGGCCGGGCATCTGCTGCGGTCGTCGAGCAATTCGAGCCGCAAATCGAGACCGAAATCGCCGGAATACGTTTCCAGAACCCGGTTTGGACGGCGAGTGGCACCTTTGGGTACGGCAAGGAATTCTCCACTCTCATCGACTTGAACGAATTAGGGGCCATTGTCGTAAAGGGTATTTCTCCCGAGCCTATGGAGGGAAATCCGTCGCCGCGCATCTACGAAAGCGAATCAGGGATGCTGAATGCCATCGGCCTCCAGAATGTCGGGGCAAAGCGGTTCCTTGCCGAAAAACTCCCTTTCCTGCGCACCCTGAAGGCACGCTGCATCGTAAACGTCTTTGCCTATTCCACCGAGGATTATGTCCGGTGTGTCGAAACCCTTAATCAAGGCGAAGGTATTTCGGCTTACGAGCTTAACATCTCCTGCCCGAATACGCGTTGTGGCGGCATAGTGTACGGGAGCGACCCGAAGCTGACGGAAGAAGTGGTGGCGGCGTGCAAGAAGGCGGCGCGCTACCCACTTTTGGTGAAGCTCTCACCCAACGTTACGGACATCACGGTTTTCGCGCGGGCCGCGGAGTCAGCCGGGGCTGATGCCCTCTCGCTGGTGAACACCCTCGTGGGTATGGCCATTGATATCGAAACGCGTACGCCCCGGCTTTGGAATGTAACCGGCGGATTGTCAGGGCCGTCTATCAAACCGGTAGCCTTGCGCATGGTCTACCAGGCAGCGCGGGCCGTGAAAATCCCGGTGGTGGGTCTAGGGGGCATATCCACCACGGAGGATGCCCTGGAATTTCTTATCGCCGGCGCCAGGGCCGTGCAGGTGGGCACGGCAAATTTCTACGATCCAGGAGCTTCAGTACGAACAGTGCAGGGCTTGCGTGATTATTGCCGGAGTAAGCGGATTCACCTTGCTGAGATTATCGGCTCCTTGAAGATGCCCGAACATTGACAGCATTCAAGCTGTTTGTTAGATTGACCAGGGTTCGGCTTTGCGGAGAATCAATCTGATTGAAACCAGAAAGCTCATGCTCGTGTTCGCGGCCGTCGCTGCGTTGGCAACCCCGGCTTGCTTACTGCGGCGTGAGACACACATTCAGCCGTCACAGTTACCCGCTCCAGCCCGCGAAGCGTCTCTCGCCGAACTGATCACTAGGCTCAATGCCATAAGCCAAAGCGTGCACTCCCTGACTGTGACGGTGGACCTCGAGCCGACGGCCGGCTCCATCTACTCTGGCGTCATTAAGGAGTATCACGATGTCAGGGGTTTCATCCTGGCCGAGACGCCCGCCATGATTCGAATCTTAGGGCAGGCTCCGCTCGTGCGGACGGATATTTTCGACATGGTTTCTAACGGCGAGGAGTTCCGGCTGTACATCCCGCCTGTGTCGAAGTTTATCGTGGGGAAGACGGCTTTCCGCCGTCCCACGAAAAACTCACTCGAGAACCTGCGCCCTCAACACATCCTGGAAGCCTTGCTGGTCCCTCCAGCGGATCCTTCGCGTGAAAAGTGGCTTTTGGAGGAAGCTCAGGAGGCCGGACATCGATTCTATGTTGTGGTTATCGTCGAGGGTACCGACGGCGAATTACAACTGAAACGCAAGGCTTGGTTTGACCGAGCCGATTTACAATTGGCACGCATGCAATACTATGAATCGGACGGCCTCTATGTTGAGGACGTCCGTTACTCTGCTTATCAAGACTTCCAGGGTGTTACGTACCCCTCCCACATCGAGGTGGTAAGGCCGATCGAAGACTATCGCTTGGCGATCACGATTCAGAAAGCCACTTTCAACCAGCCTATTGATGCTGACAAATTCGTTCTTACCCAACCCCCAGGCACCCAACTGGTTGATCTCAGCGCCAAGGCCCAAAAGGAGAGCCGGAGTGGTCAATAAGCTGATCCTCTCCAACATCTTGCACCGTCCCATCCGCACCGCGGTGAGCGCCTTGGCGGTGGCCATTGAAGTGGCCATGGTGATGCTCTTCGTGGGGCTTGCGCACGGACTGGTAAACGAATCGGCCCAACGACAGGAGGGTGTGGGCGCAGACATTCTGGTGCAACCTTCCGGATCATCGTTCCTGCTTGCATTTTCTCAAGCCCCAATGCCCCTCAAGATTGGTGAGGTGATCAAAGATATCCCCCATGTGCAGGCCGTGGCTCCGACGCTAATCCTCTTTAACGTCGGAGGGTTGAACATGATCTACGGCATTGACATGGACAGCTTCACGAGCGTTTCCGGAGGGTTTGCCTATCACTCCGGCGGACGCTTCGTAAAGCCCTATGACCTGCTCGTGGACGATCTGTATGCGCGGGCAAACCACATCAAGGTTGGGCAAACGGTCTTGCTACTGAATCACGAGTTTCACGTGTGTGGAATCGTCGAGCATGGCAAGGGAGCGCGGCTGTTTATTCCACTGCAAACGGCAGAGGACCTTCTGCAAGTCCAGGACAAGGGCTCCATTTTTTGGGTTAGGTGTACAGATCCTCGGTACACCGGTGAGGTGATCGATGCCATCCACAAGTCGGTTCCCGGTCGCCAGGTCCTTGCTGTGAAAGAGTATATGGCGCTCATGACATCTAACAATCTGCCGGGCTTGAATGTCTTCACTACTGTCGTCATTATCATCGCGATGGGGATCGGGTTCCTGGTCATCTTCTTGTCGATGTATACAACGATCACGGAGCGCACCCGCGAGATTGGGATTTTGAAATCGCTCGGAGCCTCGAAAGGGTATATCATTGCAGTGATTCTGCGAGAGGCAGGCATTCTTACCGCGGTTGGAATCTTCGCTGGGTATGGATTGGCGGCGGTAGCCGCGAAGCTCGTCTTGGCAAGATTCCCGACCCTTGCCATCGAACTGACCGTGGAATGGGCCGTTTATGCCGCCATTCTCGCGCTGGCCGGAAGCTTGGTGGGGGCGTTCTACCCCGCGTTTCGGGCAGCGGGACTGGACCCTGTGGACGCCCTGGCGTACGAATAGATGGACCCCATAATCGTCACTCACGACCTAAAGAAAGTCTACCGCGTCGGCAAAGTAGCGGTGCCGGCGTTGCGAGGCGTAGACTGCATTATCCACGAGGGTGAGTTCGTGGCGGTGGTTGGGCCATCCGGCTGCGGGAAATCCACCCTGCTTCACATCCTGGGCGGGCTGACCGGCCCCACCAGCGGGCAGGTGCTGGTGGCCGGCAATGACTTCAGCAAGATGACGGACGCTGACCGCACGCGCTTTCGGCGGCACACGATTGGGTTCGTTTTCCAACGTTTCAATCTGCTTCCCACGCTGAGCGCGCGAAACAACATTGCTATCGCCCAGCACATCCAGGGCAACGGGTTCGATCCGCACCGCTTTCAAGCTGTGGTCGAAATGCTCGGCATCCAGGAAAAGCTCGGTCATCGGCCCTATGCACTGTCGGGCGGCGAGCAACAGCGCGTGGCCATCGCTCGCGCCGTCATCTGTGATCCCAAGCTGCTCCTGGCGGATGAGCCGACGGGTAACCTGGACACCGAGAATTCACAGACCGTTCTCAACATGCTGCGCGGCCTGAACAAATCCTTCGGGCAGACGATTCTGATGATTACCCACAACCCGGAAGCTGCTGCGGTGGCGGACCGAATCATCCACATGCGAGACGGGCGAATTATTTCGGATTGATCTCGGTCAGGTCTGATGTGGAGGCGGCTTTGCGCCGCCATTGGAATTCGATGTAGCGGCGGCTTTATGCCGCCATGGGGCGAGGTAAACTCGCCGCCACCTTTTTTGACTGCGTTCATCTATGGCTGAGAGCACGGAAATCCGCAATCGATCCTTGCCGCAATCCCAGCCGCTGAGTGGCGGCCTCGAACGGGTTCCGGAAAAGATCAAGCTCGGCATCGTGCGCACCGTCTTCTGGGCGTTCGAGCGGGGAACCTGGCAGTACGACCTGATGGTTCTTGCCATCCTGGCTTTCATTTTCCTGTCACCGCGCAACTGGTTTAACGACCGTCCTACTCTGGAATTGACGGAGCTTCGCCACCAGCAGGGCTTCGTCGAAATGGGACACGGCAAGCTAGGCTGGCACTACCTCGTTGACGCCAGACTTGTGGAATCCTTTGCGGCTACTAAGCCTGAGGATGCTATCAACATTATCTTAAGCCGGCAATTGCACCAGCCTTTCACCGTCCTGTCGATTGTACCTGTCACCGACAAGAACAACGTCGTGCTCGGTTACACTGTGCTAGTGAAGCGTTGACGTGTGACGAGTGAAAAGCAGGAGTCAGGAGCCAGAAGTCAGAAGTCAGAAGAGATGGGACACGGGGCTAGGGGCTAGGGACTGGGGGCTAGGGAAAAACAGGAAGTAGCAGGCGGCAAACGGCAAGCCGACGACGGAAGGCCAGGAAACCTAGCTTGTGCCCAAAGTCTTGTTTTTCCCCAGCCCCTAGTCCCTAGCCCCCAGCCCCCGCTCTTCTAACTCCTGCTCGTCACTGGTATTATAGAAGCATGATTTCGCGTTCTAGACTCGTTTTGACGTGTCTTCTCCTGGCCGCCATCCTTTCAGCGCCTATGCGTAGCGGCGCCGTTCCCCCCTTCCCCCGCAAAAGAAAGCTTTCCCCCGATCTCTCCGAGATCCTTTCGCGTATGAACGATGCCGGCAAACGTTTAAGGAGCCTTTCCGCGAATATCGAGTACACCAAGGTGACGGTGCTTGTGAACGACAAGTCAACCGAGGAGGGTCGCTTGTTTTTCCGTAAGGGCAAAACTCCGGAGGTTCGAATAGAAATGGAGCGACCCGAATCCAAGGTCGTCTTGTTTAAGAAAAACCGGGCGGAGATTTATCTGCCGAAGATTAACCAGGTTCAGGAATACGATCTCGTGCAAAAGTCGGGCCTGGTAGAGGAGTTCCTGCTCCTCGGCTTCGGGGCGGAAACAGGAGATTTGAGGAAGTCCTACACGATCAAATACGTGAAGGAAGAAGAAATCGGCGGCGAGGACACCGCTCTTCTCGAACTGACGCCGATTAAACCCAGCCTGGCCTCCCAGCTCGCGAAAATCGATATGTGGGTCAGCGAGGATTCATGGATGCCGGCCCAGGAGCAATTCTTCGAGCCAAGCGGCGATTACATGCTTGCCCGGTACACGGCAGTCAAAGTGAATCTCAAATTCCCCTCTTCAGCCTTCGACCTCCCGCCTGCCGCCGCCGGAGCCAAGCACGTCAAGATGAATTAGGCAGTCAGCAGGTAGGCAGTAGGCAGTAAGCAGTAGGCAGAACTCCTTGGGCTCCCTCGATGACTCCGGCATCGTCCTTCCTCATATTGCCCCGCACTAATCAGCCGCACTGATTCCGGCCGCGCTGAACATTGTGGCGTGATGCCAAAGCGACACCGCTTATGGGTAGCGGCCTTCTCAATAGCTATCGTCTCTTAGCGGCAATGCGGTAGAGGAATACCTGACACCGTCCCAGCGATAAGCCTCCCTTCTTTTGCCGTCGGCCCAAGTCTTTTCGAGGTTGCGGGAACAAGACAGTACAAGTCCGAGTAGCACAGATGCGAGAGAGGCCATATCGGCAAAACGCATCGAACCGCACTGATTTCAACTGCTCCCCCCAACTGGGAGTGTCACGTAGCCGCCCTTAGTTCGGCTGCAGAACGGAATGGCACGGCGCGCGAACTGTTGGCCCGGGCCTTCTGCATTCTGCTTACTGCTTACTGCTTACCGCCTGCCGAACCTGCGCCAGCACGTATGGTCCCTCCGGAATCAGCGCAATGCGCGCGCCTCGGGGCAGTGAGGAAGTAAGCGCACTAACGGCAGCCTCCGGCGTGTCGTATGCTTTCCCCCACAGTGACGCATAGTACTTTCGCGGCAGGCCCGGAACGTAGTACAGCACTTCTGCCCTGGCGGTGACGAGCGCCAGCTTTTCAAGTTGCCACTGGTCCACAACCACAGGCGCCCCGGCGATCTCATCCATGAAGGCGCGGTCGGAGGGATACGTAGCCAGCATCTGAGCGAATTCTGCTCCGCCAACGCCTTCCACACATTCGGCCAGCAACAGAATCTTCCCGCCCCGCTTGACAACGTGCGAGGCGGCGGTGATTCCCTTCACGGCTTGATAAAAGGTGAGGTCCAGGGGGTAGCCGGCAGCGGTGGTGATCACCGCGTCTGCGGGCTCATCCAAGGTTTCAAGCATCACCTGCGAGACAAACTCCACGCCCGCGCGATGAGCCGCCACCGGCTCTCCCGCAAACAGTGCGGCTATCGGACGATAAAAGCCGCGGACCCCGGAACCGGGGGTCCGCGCTACCGCCCCTCGGGCCAGGGCTGCGTCCACCAGGAAGTCGTGCCGCGCCATGCGCGCAATTTCCAGAAGCTCGCGGTGCAAGGGGTTTTCCTCGATCGAACCTTCGGCGGCGCGGGAATCTCTCATAAACTTCGAACTGTGCAGAACCTTGATCGTCGGTTCCGCCGCCAGGCCCGGCGCAATGAGCTTCCTTCCACCGGAGAAACCAAGCATCAGGTGTGGCTCGATGAACCCCAGCGTGATGTGGAGATCGGCGGAAATGAATCGCTCGTCAATGAAGACTGGTGTTCCCGACGCCGTGCGACCCAGGAAACGGTGCTCCGCGAGCCGCCGCGCGTGGTGGTTGACGACGCGGTAGCTCCCAGACACCCGCTCTCCGCAAATCTCCCGGATTTCCGCCTCCGTCGCGGGACGGTGCAAGCCAGTGGCTATCAGGATGGTGGTCCGCTCGCGCGCAATCCCCGCTTTCTCCAGCCGGGCCAGCAGAGGCGGTAAGACCTCCCGGTTGGGTGCGGGACGAGTGATGTCGCAGACCGAGATCGCCGCCGAACTCTTGCCGCTTGCGAGTTGCTCGAGAGGCGGGCCCGCTAGTGGGTGCTCGAGCGCGCCTTCGATCGCTGCCCCCGGCTCGGCCAGCGCTACCGCCGAGCGCGCCTCCAGCCCCTGATAGCGGAAGCCATCCGGCAGTTCCAAGTTCAGCCCATCCTTCCCAAAAGCAAACCAAGTTGTCATAGTATGATTGTACCTTTCCTTGGCTGGCCTCGCGCCCTTGGCGGGGGCCTCGTGTCGATGCTATAACTCGTTTATTTTCAACAATATTCCGGCTGGTATTGGATAAGTACCTTTATTATCATATACATACAAGCTTTGCTGGCAGGCTTTCCAGCGCGACCGTTTGTTTTCATCGACATTCCCGGTTTGTTCCGTAAGAAGCTGTCAGCTCTCAGTTGTCAGCCGTCAGCCTTTAGAGAGTCGAGGAGTCGAGAGTCGAGGAGTCGAGAAGTTAAGACCCCAGGCTGCGGTTCGACGCTGCTTTAGCATTCGACTCTCGACTTCTTGACTTCTCAACTCCTGGACTTCTTGACTCGTCCTTTGTTTTCATCGACATTCCCGGTTTGTTCCGTCAATTTTGAGAGTCGAGCACAGCACCTTGATAGGGGTAGGGAGAACCGACTTGGTTCCCCCTCCCTCCGAACCGGACGGGCGGATCTCCCGCATCCGGCTCTCCAGTCAGTGGTCTTACCTCGAAGAGGAGTGATGAACGATCGTCCTGTCGCAGCAGAGAATTCAGCAGGAGACCGGCGGCAAAGCCGCCTCGATATCCGAGTCATCACCATGAGCACGCGTCCAGATCAGCGCTTTCGATTCCGTCGACGACGAACCGAACCCTCCGCCGGGACAGCCCGAAGGCACTGGGCGCAGGGAATGTACGCTGCTGTCCATCCTTACTCATCCACCTTCCTGCGTCCCTTCGCTCCAGACCCATTACAGGCCCTTCGCAGCTCTTATGGACGCTCTGACTCCTGCCCGCCCGGCTCTTCGGCCCTCTTCAGGCATGAACACCGTCCCTACAGCGAACAGGTCTCCCTGATTCACGCACCTGGCCTGCCGACCATTCCGCCTCCAACCACCTGTGGACGCTCCGCCTCGTCAGGGCACGCTACCCATCGACGGGTCGAACCGAGATCGCATCCCACTCCGGGTTCTTCTCCCAACGGGAACTCGGGGCTTCGCCTTTCACTCGCAGGCTCGCCACCTCACACCGGCCGAATCGAGTTCGTCATCCTACGGACTGGCCGTTCACCTCCTGCTGCTCCCCACCCCGTCTTGCGACGACGCAGTTGCATTCGGTTACAAGTTACGTTGTCTTGGAGAGGACTTGCACCTCTCCGACCAAGTGCGCTTTCAGGCACACGAGTGCGGTAGCAGCAGCTACCGCCTTGCATATCGGTCGCATGAACCGAAGGCGGTAGCTGCTGCTACCGCACTCCAAGGTGTCTTCCGCTCAGTCCGCATTTCGTCTCACCCGGCCGTTGTCGGAAGCTGGCAGGGGCAGGCGGTAGCCTCTGCGGATCGTGTTCCCGGCGACCCTGCTAACCCAACGTCAACGCACTATTCTAGCCTATGCTAGGGCGTTTGTCAAGCACAAACTTGGGCGCGCCGGGGAGTGCGGCAGCGGCGCTGCCGCCCAGGTGATATGTCGCCTACAGCAATCCAAGCCGACCTTCGAGCGTAGGTTGTTCAAGGCGGCAGCTCCGCAAGCTCCGCTGCCGCACTCCAAGACACAAGCAGAGCGCGCTCAAGGGAACGCGGGGTTGCTACGAAGCCGCTTCGTGGGTTATTATGTATATTCACTCCGACCTGAAGGGGCTCGGGGTCAGGGCACAACACAACAAAGGAGAAGAGACATGGCCATTCGGCGTCTGAGTGCGCGTCCGCTGCTCGCCCTTCTGGTGGCGATCCTCGCGTTCGCGGCAGCTTTATTTGCGAGTGAAAGCGTCTACAATTTCACCCTTCCCTCGATTGATGGCGAGCCCACTTCGCTTTCGAATTACAAGGGCAAGGTCATTCTGCTGGTGAACGTTGCCAGCCGGTGCGGTTTTACACCGCAATATTCGGCTTTGGAATCGCTCTACGAAAAATACAAGGATCAGGGCTTTGTAATACTGGGGTTTCCTGCTAATAACTTCGGCGGCCAAGAGCCGGGTACGAATGCGGAAATCAAGAATTTCTGCACACTCAAGTACAACGTCTCTTTCCCCATGTTTGCCAAGGTCTCGGTGAAAGGCGCAGACTGCACTCCCCTCTATCAGTATCTCACCCAGCAGGCGAATCCCAGCTTTACCGGCGATATCAAGTGGAATTTCACCAAGTTTCTGGTCGATCGCAACGGAAACGTGGTGGCGCGCTTCGAATCGCCAGTCAAGCCGGACTCTCCCGAGGTGGTGGCGGCAATCGAAAAGCTCTTAACTACACGCTGACCGGCCCGCCTGAAGTTTCGCAAAACACATCTTTGTTCCTATTGTGGGGCAGCGCGGACCTCCCCGAGGTCCGCAGCTCTCGCTGTTAGTGCATGGCATGCGGTGCGGGCGTCTCGCCCGCGCTGGCGCCGGAATGACATCGTACACTACTTAAATTCGATCCTGGAGGAGACAATATGAGCGAAATCTTGAAGCAAGTACTCGCTGCTAATGAACTTTACGTGAAGACTTTTGGCGACAAGAGCAAGCTGGCAATGCCGCCTGCGCGGCGGTTTAGCATCCTTACCTGCATGGACGCGCGTCTGGATCCGGCGCGTTTTGCCGGTCTGAGCGAAGGCGACGCTCACGTCATCCGCAATGCCGGTGGACGAGCCAGCGACGATGCCATCCGGTCCCTGGTGATCTCCCACAAACTGCTTGGGACACGCGAGTGGTTTGTGATTCATCACACGGACTGCGGGATGTTAGCCTTCACCAACGAGGTCATGCGCGACTTGTTGGAGCACAGCCTCGAGACCGCACAGCTCGAGGGAGGCAAATGGAAGGACGTGGGAAAAGGGCCTGGTTCCCACGAAGGTCATTTCATCGAGTGGCTTACGATTCGAGACCAGGCTCGAAGCGTGGTCGCCGATGTGGCGCGGATCAAGGCCCACCCTCTGGTTCCGAAACACATTGCGGTGTACGGCTACATTTACGATGTGGCTACAGGCCGCCTTGTAGAGGTCAACGAGGCGACGAAAGTGGGGCGGGCTAGCTGAGCCACGCTGTCAACGTGGAGGCGGAGGACCCCCTCACCCGCCCGCGGGCCGAAGCGGGCTGTGCGCCCTGAGCGTCCATAACCCTTCGCCCTGCGGCCCAAAGCCGCCTTCTGGCGACGGGTCGGCGGGCGAAGGCCCGTCCGGCCTGCCCCTTGCGGTACAGCCAAACCGCAGCTCAAAACGCGACATCGTCCTCGTTGAGCGGGCGGAGGCTGAAGGCAGAGGTCCGCAAAGCGGAAGAACAAGTCAAATGGCAAATCGCAAATGTCAAAAGTCAAAGGTACGCGCGACCGCCACTCTTGCAATTTGCCTTTTGCGTTTTGACTTTTGAGTTGCTCTGTTGATTCGTGCAAGACCCTAAAACCGGGGGTCCGCGCTATCCAGTCAGGGGCGAAAGAAAGGGTGGACCGCGATGGCGCGTCGGGTCAGCACTGCTCCGAGTGACCATTGCGCGTAAAGACGCGGGTGCTGACGTTGTCTTTGAGGAGCGTCCAAAACGAGGCGTCGAGGTAGGACCGGATGGATACGTAACAACCCCCGCACTCATTGGTGGGAACAAACTCCTTCATCATCTTCCTCTGCGACGGATATTCGTAATCAAACATCGAGCAGGGGCGCAAGCCGCCCTGCGGCGTTACTACCATAAACCTTCGCCCCGCGTTGCAGCCCGGCACTGTCCCGTCGCGGAAGAAACCGTGGATGCCCGTGAGCGTCCAGGGGGAGTTCGCGATCCGGCCGTTCTTGCTTTTCAACTCCACCAATTGATCGAGAGTCTTGCGAAGCAGAGCCAGATCCTCCGGAGATTGAATGTAATGTTCCATGCTGCCGGTGCGCAGAGGCGTATAAGCGCTGTAGGAGATGGAAACCCCCCACTCTTTGGCGCGCTCATAAATCGCAACCAGTGAGGGAAGGTTTTCGCGTGTAATGGCGGTGTTGAGCGCCACATCGTCGTGGCCGTGGCGGGCAAGCGCGGGAACCAACTTCTCGAGGTGAGCGTAAAGGCCGGGTGAGCGGCGGAAATCGTCGTGCCTGGAATCGGGGAAGTCCAGCGAGATGGACACCTGGTTGATTCCCAGAGGCCGCAAAGCCAGATACTTCTCCTCCGTCAAGAGCCGCCCGTTAGTTACCAGAATGGTATAAGGCAGACCGCTGGGCTCCTTCACGGCTTTGATGATCTCCGGGAGGTCCCTCCGCAGCAGGGGTTCGCCGCCCGAGAGTTGTACCGCCATGGGCTTGAGAAGGCTGCGCAATTCCGCGTAATCCTCGGCCTGGAGCAATCCCGCCGGGTCGGGCTTCATCCCTCCCTTGTCGCAATGCTGGCAATTGGCCGTGCAAGAGTGGGTCAGCTCAAAAGACACCACTAAGGGCCGATTCGTGCAGAAGCTCCAGGTGCCTCGGGCTATCATTCGAGCCGCGCGTGCAACAGGTATCGCCTTCAATCTCAACTCCGGAAAGTAAGATCGTGCCTCAGACATAGAGGCAACGTGCGAGGACTTTAGCGGACTCCGGCTTGATTCTCTCCCCTGCCGGCCGGCGTGGGTCCGAGAACACGGTAGCATACTCCTGTCAGCCCCTGGGAGCAAGCTGATTTGAAACGCCTTCTCTGTGGTTCAAACAGTGGCAGTGGATTCCCGCCTTCGCGGGAATGACGAGGTTTGGGATGTGCGCCCTGAATATCGTCATTCCCGCGAAGGCGGGAATCCACTGCTTGCGTGTCGTTTGGTGTCTGAGTCGCGGGAAACGCCTTCTAATTCTATGCTCTTGGTGACGCCTGCCGTGCCCTGGGACGCTCTTCGATAGAAACACCGAGCCCCGGAGCGCTTAAGATGGAATCGCTTAACCGCAGGAATCCGCAATTCACGCATGAATTTCGCCTATTCGCATTATTGCGGTTGGTATCTCTGGAATGGTGAACTAGCATTGGAATTTACATCGTTGCCTGTGGGGTTTGCAGGGCGTCTTACTTAACGGGCCGGTGAAAGACCGCGCAGCGGCAGCACCATGCGCCGCCCGGCATCGAGTACGGGCAGGCCTTGGCGATGTAAGATCGCCGCACCAACAACCCGAATGGACCAACTCACCCTTCGCCGGAAACTGCGATTTTGGAACACTCGCCTGCGGGAATGGCGGATGATTGCCACGGGACTGCTCTCAACCCATCATCCGGTTCTCGCCCACTTGATTCCCATTCGGCGATGCAATCTTTCTTGCGCTTATTGCAACGAGTTCGACCGAGTCTCAAAACCCCTTCCCCTCGAGGTCATGTTCCGCCGCGTCGATCGCCTGGCAGCGCTGGGAACTACCATTATCACGCTCAGCGGTGGGGAACCGCTGTTGCACCCGGAGCTGGAAAAAATCGTTCAACACGTGCGCCGGCGCGGAATCCTGGCCGGCTTGATCACGAACGGTTACCTCGTGACCCCTCAGCGGATCGAGCAACTGAACCGCGCCGGCCTGGACCATCTGCAAATCAGCATTGACAACGTGATACCCGACGAGGTGTCGAAGAAGAGCTTGCGCGTTTTGGACCGTAAGTTGCGCCTGCTCGCTCGCTACGCGATCTTCCAGGTGAACATCAACTCCGTCTTGGGAACTTGCGTGCGCAATCCGGACGATGCCCTCGAGGTCGCGCGCCGGGCGCTCGAACTCGGCTTCACGAGTACGGTGGGCATTCTCCACGACCATGGCGGGCAGCTTAGGCCGCTCAGCGAGCGCCAGCAGCAACTCTTTGCCCTGATTATGGAGATGGGCAAGCGTTCCTACGCGCGCTTTAACCAGTTCCAAAAGAACATCTCACGCGGCCTGGGGAACGAATGGCGCTGCCGCGCCGGTAGCCGCTACCTCTATATCTGCGAGGATGGGCTGGTTCACTATTGTTCGCAACAGCGGGGATATCCCGCCCTGCCGCTCGAGCAATATACTCGGGCACACCTCGAGCACGAGTATCACACCCAAAAGTCGTGCGCACCGCGCTGCACCATCTCCTGCGTGCAGCAGGTCGCCATGCTCGACAACTGGCGCGACCCGCAAACTCGTCCCGCCTTCCGCCCCGCCGATGGGCTGGTGGAACTGCCTACCGCTGGGGACTAGGGGCTGGGGGCTAGGGGCTGGGGACTAAGCGACAGGTTTCTGAGGATCTGTTTTTCTTCCCGCCAACGGCCTCGGGAAATTATGAATAGCAAATTATAAATAGTAAATTGTGAGTAGTGAATTATGAATAGTAAATTATAAATAGTAAATTGAGAATAGTTAATTGTGGATATATGGTGATGAGTTAAGCTTCGCGCGCCTCTTGCCGCGAGGCGAAGGGTGAACATGCCGCGCCCTGGAGGTGCGGTGGTAGAGGCGCGAACGGGGTATCAATTACAAGGCAACGCGACAAGAATTTAGCATTTATAATTTATAATTCACTATTTACCATTCACTATTCAGAATTCTTTTGCAGCTTCCACTCGATCTGCGCGAGGATTCCCCCCACGACTCTGGCATCGTAGTTGGTGAGTTCAAGGTTCAGGATGAGACGGCGCAGATTGCGAAGGGTGGGGTGGCGGCTTTTGGGCTTCAAATACCCAACCTGGTCCAAGACGCGCGCGGCCCGATCGAACAAGTGCTCGAGCGATTGGGCACCCGCCGGGTCCGAAGAACGGACCGTAATCCGCGGCGTACGGTTTGGCACGAGGCCGGCGCGCGACAATTCGTAAGCGCAAACCGCCACCGCCTGTCCGAGATTCATGGAGGGACAATCCAGCGCAGTGGGAATGCGAACCAGAGCGTGGCAATAACTCATGTGCTCATTCGAAAGCCCCGTCTTCTCGGAGCCGAAAAGGAGCGCTATGTGGCCCCTGGCGCGACGACGCCGGAGCCAAGCTGGGAAATCCGGAAGCGGGATGAGGTCACGATCCAGGTTGCGCCGGGACCCTGCTGTGGTGCCCACCACGGTGGAGGTTTCTCCAAGGCCTTCCACCAAACTCTCCACGGCGCGCGCCGAGGTGACAATCTCCTCCGCTCCCACTGCGGAGCGGGTTTCCTGCCACACCGGGCCGTAGGGAGCCACAACCACCATCCGGCGAAAGCCGAAATTCGCCATGGCACGCGCCGCTGCCCCGATGTTCAGAGGGTTCCGAGGCCGGACGAGCACGAACCGCCAATTCAGGTCGAGTGATTTCATAATCGGGATTGTAACAGAACAGTGGCTAGTGGTTAGTGGCTAGTGGCTAGTCATAAAGCAGTGTGCTGGTGGCTAGTGGTTAGTAGCTAGTGGTTGGTGGCTGGTGGCGGTGGTTTAGCGCCCAGGCACCAACCACTGACCACTAGCCACTAGCCACTAACGACTGCTTTCTGCTTTCTGCCTTCTGCCTTCTGCTTTCTGCCTTCTGCCGTGCTATGATCTGATTCGCATGGCCGAACCTACCTATCCTCGCGTGGCGAGTTTTCGTACGGCGGCGGAATTGGCGGATCATCTCAAGCGGCTGGGATGGGAACTTCCTTTTGACAACGCCATCCTCTCCGCTCCGCACTCGCCGCTCGCCGCGCCTTTCGAGCTCCCCTGGCTTAAGGGAGAACGCCGGGTTGGAAACCGCTTTGCCGTGCAGCCCATGGAGGGCTGGGACGCCCAGCCGGACGGTACGCCTTCGGACTTGACCTGCCGGCGTTGGATGCGGTTCGCACAAAGCGGCGCTAAGCTTATCTGGGGATGCGAAGCGGTGGCGGTGCTTCCCGAGGCGCGCGCCAACCCGCATCAGTTGCTTCTTAACGAGCGGACTGCCGACGCGCTGGCGCGGCTAAGGCAACAGGTTGTCGCGACGCACTACGATCGTTTCGGCGAGAGCAAGGATCTCGTTATCGGACTTCAACTGACTCACTCCGGACGCTTCTGCCGCCCGCGCCAGGAAGCGCGGCTGGAGCCGATCATTGCCTATCATCATCCAATTCTGGATGCACGATTTCCAGCCTCCGCCGGCGTGCCGCCGATTTCGGATTCCGAGGTAGGCCGCATCGTAGAGGCATTTGGCCGGGCCGCCCGCCTGGCTCAAGCGAGCGGCTTTGATTTTGTGGACTTGAAGCATTGCCACGGCTACCTTGGACACGAGTTCTTGAGCGCCTATCATCGCCCCGGTCTTTATGGGGGCTCATTTGAAAACCGCACCCGCTTCTTGCGGGAACTGGTGGGCATCGTCCGGGTCTCCGCGCCCGCGCTCGAGATCGGCGTCCGGCTGAGCGCCTACGATTCCATTCCGTTCGTAGCGGACGCTCAAACTGGCCGGGGAGTACCCGCCAGCTCAGCCGGTCAACTTCCGTATACCTGGGGCTTCGGAGTGGACGGCGAAAACCCGCTCCGCTCCGATCTCACGGAGGCGAAGCGCCTGCTGGCTCTTCTTCGATCCCTGAACGTCCGCCTGGTTAATATCAGCGCCGGCAGCCCTTACTACTCCGCGCATTTGCAACGCCCGGCCTTGTTTCCACCCTTTGACGCTTATCCGCCACCCGAAGACCCACTCGCGGGCGCGGCCCGCTTGTGGGCGGCCGCCGCAGAATTAAAGAAGTCCACACCTGACTTGGTTTTCGTTTCTTCCGGCGGGACCTATTTTCAGGACTATCTCCCCCACTTCGCGCAGGCCGTGGTGCGTGCAGGCTGGACGGATTTCGTGGGTCTTGGCCGAATGATGCTGTCCTACCCCGAGTTTCCGGCGGACGTGCTGGAAAAAGGTGGGCTGGACCGGAAGAGGATTTGCCGAACTTTCAGCGACTGCACCAATGCCCCGCGGCAGGGCTTTGTCTCGGGATGCTATCCGCTCGACTCCTTCTATAAGGGACGACCGGAGGCGGCGCAATTGCAAGCTAAAAGAACTGAGCTGAGAGAAAACAGGGAACAGGGGCTAGGGAACAGGGAATAGGGAATAGGGAACAGGAAAGAGGGAGCAGAGGGAACGAGGCAGGAAATAGGAAATGGCAAGAAAGGAAGAGGGGGCGGGAAACCCCGAACGAGGAACCGGTCCGGGTCACGTTGCCAGGTCCCTGTTCTCTATTCCCTACTCCCTGTTCCCTATTCCCTGTTCCGTACTCGTTAGTATGACTATGATTCGACAAGTTGCTCTCATCACCGGCGCTTCGCGCGGAATTGGGCGCGGCATCGCGATTGAACTAGCGCGCCTTGGATTCAGCATCGCTATCAACTACGCCCAACGGCGCGAGGCGGCCCTCGAGTGTAAAGGGATGTGCAAGCAGGCAGCGCTGGCGGGCCCACGTGCCGCCCCAAAAGGCAGCGCTACCCCTTTCCGTGGTGCCCCGTTGAAGGGCGGAGTGGCGCCTTCCTTCGAGATATTCCGAGCGGATATCTCGAAGGCGCGCGATCGTGCCGCTTTGCTGAAGGCTGTCCAGGAACGCTTTGGCTGGATCGATCTACTCGTGAACAATGCCGGCGTGGCGCCCACGGTGCGCGTTGACCTGCTTGAAGCGGGCGAAGAGAGTTTCGATCGCCTGATGAACACTAATGTGCGCGGCCCTTACTTCCTCACTCAGGCGGTGGCAAATTTCTGGATTAGCGGGCTGAACAAGCGCCCAGGGAGAAGTGGCAGGCCCAAGATCGTTAATATCTCCTCCGTCTCAGCCTATGCTCCGAGCGTCAATCGAGGCGACTACTGCCTGAGCAAAGCCGCGCTTTCCATGATGACGCAGCTCTTTGCCGCGCGTCTGGCCGAGTACGGGATCAACGTCTACGAGATCCGGCCTGGGATTGTCCTGACGGACATGACGGGGCCGGTAAGAGAGAAGTACGACCGCATGATTTCGGAAGGTCTGTCGCCCCTGGCACGCTGGGGAACGCCTGAGGACGTGGGCCGCGCCGTAGCAGCCATCGCCGAGGATCGCTTCCCCTTTTCCACTGGCGAGGTCATCAATGTGGACGGAGGGTTCCACATCCGCCGGCTTTAACTTGGTGTAGGGGCAACCCTTGTGGTTGCCCGCGGGCGGCCACAAGGGCCGCCCCTACAACCGCACGCTCAAAGGTGTGAAAGAATCGGCAAAAGGCAAAAGCATCGCTCCCAGTGTCATTCCGAGCGCAGAGGGTAAGGACCCAGTTCCATCATGATACGCATCGACACAGAACTCACACCGGAAAAACTGAGACCCGGAGTCGAACGGCTTTTCGAGATCTCCGCCGGAAAGATTCGGGCCATTGCAGAAGCCTTTGATACCTCGCGCGGCTCGCCGGTCTCGACGGTCGAAGGCATCTACGCGGCGCGCGCATGGACAGACTGGACAGAGGGCTTCATGTACGGCTCGGCGCTTCTTCAGTACGAGGCCACGGGCGAGGAGTGGTTTCTGGAGCACGGCCGGCGCAACACCCTGGAGCGCATGGCGTCCCATCTCACGCACACGGGAGTGCACGACCACGGGTTCAACAGCGTCAGCACTTATGGCAACCTGCTGCGCCTGGCCAACGCGGGCAGGATTGCGGCGAGCGAGGCTGAACAACGCTGCTATGAGTTGGCCCTGAAGGTGAGCGGAGCGGTACAGGCGGCGCGCTGGTCCCCGACCCGTGACGGCCGCGGGTACATCTATTCCTTTAACGGCCCCCACTCACTCTTCGCGGACACCATCCGGTCGCTGCGCTCGCTGGCCCTTGCGCACCGGCTGGGTCATGTACTGATGGGGGAGAACGACCGGCGCATTTCGCTGCTCGAGAGACTTGTGCACCACGCCGGGGTGACGGCCAAGTTCGCCGTCTATTACGGGGAAGGGCGTGACGTGTACGATGTGCGGGGGCGGGTGGCGCACGAGTCGATTTTCAACACCAACGAAGGCAGTTACCGCTGCCCTTCAACGCAGCAGGGATATTCACCCTTCACCACCTGGACGCGCGCCCTGGCTTGGATCATGTGCGGCTACGCCGAACAACTGGAATTCCTCGAGACGCTTCCCGAGCAGGAGTTGGACCTTTTGGGCGGGCGTAAGCAGGTGGAAGGCATGATGCGCCGCGCCGCTCAAGCAACCTGCGACTACTACCTCGAGCAGGCCGCGCAGGACGGTATTCCCTATTGGGATACGGGCGCGCCCCAACTGCTGAAGCTCGGAGACTGGGGGAGCAGGCCGAGCGATCCGTTCAACGAATTCGAGCCGGTGGATAGTTCAGCGGCGGCCATTGCCGCGCAGGGACTCTGGCGCTTGGGAACCTACCTTCAAGGACAGGCCGGGAATTCGGAGCCTGGGACACGTTATCGACAGGCCGCCCTCACCATCGCCAATGCGCTCTTTGCCGAGCCGTATCTTTCCACTCATGCGCAGCACCAGGGATTGATCCTTCACTCCGTGTACCATCGCCCGCGCGGCTGGGACCACGTTCCATCCGGCCGGCAAATACCCTGCGGAGAAGCTTCCATGTGGGGAGATTATCACGCGCGGGAATTGGCGCTAATTCTTCTGGAAGAAGCGAGGGGGGAGCCCTATCTTACGTTCTTCAACATTGGCCACGGTACATAGGCTATATTACTGCTCGTCACTTGTCACTCGTCACTGTTTTGTGGGTGTTACCTTGCCGCCCAGAGGCAAGCTAGGAGCGTGACCAGCGTGAGTGTTACAAAGATGGGGATGATGACCTTGCCCAGCGCACGGCCGCCCACAACCACGGCGATCCCACCCTTGACGAGGGTGTTGCTGGCGCAGGCCACGAGAATAGAGGCATTGGCCGTGCTGGGCTCGAGAGTCCTTTCCGTGACCAGTTGCGCGGCAGAGATCGTGAAGGCGTCCGGGTTGACCAACCCTGCCAGCCCGCCGGCCAGATATATTCCCGACGTACCGAGGTATTGGTAACCCGCCTTGGAAACAAACATTACCACGGCAAAAATCAGACCGAATTTAATGGCGCTCCACAAGTTCATGGGGTTCTTCACGTGCAGCGTTGCCTCACGTTCGCTGGTCTTTCGCTCCCAGAGGAAGATTGAGATTCCCGCGCCCACGAGAAACGGCAGCGCCATCGGGAGGATCAGCGGCCTCGCCAAGGGAGCGGCAGCCACCGCAGCAATCATGTACATGCGGACGAACATAATCGTGGAAGCAATGGTTATTCCGAGAGCAAAATACTTGGCCAGAGATTCCCCTTCACTCTGAGCCTGGCTGGAAAGGCCGAAGGTGGCTGCGGTACTCGAGGCAATGCCTCCCAGCAGGCCCGTCACAGCAATTCCCTGCTTCGCCCCAAGGAATCGCATCAGCACATAGCCCACCATGCTCAGAGCCGATATCAGCACCACGACCCACCAGATGAGCCGCGGATTCAGGACATTGAGCGGTCCAAACACCCGGTTAGGGAGGAGGGGCAAGACAATGACGCTGACCACGCCAAACTTCAAGATGGCATAGATTTCATCTTCCTGGATCGCTGCCGCCAAGCGATGGAGCGGGGCCCTGATCGATAGCAACAAAGTCGCCACAACCGCGAATGTCGCTGCCGGAATTACGTAGCCCAATGCTGATAGAGTCCCGAAGAGGAACGCCAGCAACGCCATCAATTCCGTTGTCGCGCCCCTGTCAGGCCCCTGACACTTGAGTACGTAGGCCGATACGGCCACCGCACTCACAGCCGCCAAGCCCACAGGCAGCATCCATCCATATCCAGCGAGAGCTGCTAAACCGCAGAGGAAACCGAAGAGCGTGATGAGCGGGAAGGTGCGAATCCCCGCAAAAAAGGGGAGGGCCGTTTGGGAGCGCTCGTGCTCGCGCTCAATGCCCACCAGCAATCCCATGAGCAATGCCATGGCGCCATTAAAGGCGATATGCGTGTAAGCAAGCATCAGGTTGAAACTACCTGGGGAAGAAGTACATCAACCAACCCAGCACCACGGCGGTGCCCACAAACGCGCCAAAAACCTTCGCGCCGTAAACAAGCCGCGCACGGGGCGTTTCCTTGGCCAACACTCCGAACACCACCGAGACCAGGAAGGAGAATATAACGAGAGCGGGTAAGTGTGTCAAAGCCATAATAAGATCAGTGACAAGTGACGAGTGACGAGCCAGAACACAGGCGCCAGGTTTCAGGGGAGAGCAGGTCTAGTTTCTGGCAAAACCAGCCCCTGAGCCCTAGTTTCTGCTTTCTGCCTTCTGCCTTCTGCCTTCTTGCTCGTCACTCGTCACTTGTCACTCGTCACTGCCCTCAGGCCTTTCGTCCCATCGCGATATCAAAGCAGTCCAGCACCGCTAGCATGTTGAGCATGCCCGCAGCCACCAGGTAGGCGGTTCCGAAATCGGAGCTGACGAAAAACGGGTCCCCGCCTGAGTAGCCGAAAAACTTGGCCCCGGGCATCGCCAAGCCTACGCACAATTCGCCGTAGTGACCCAGGACTTCAAGGTAGGACGCGGAACTGGTCGGGAAAAATTGCCCCTGCATCGCCAGACCCAGGGCGAACATGGTGATAATCGAGGCGAAGAGGATTAGAGCTCGCCACCGCCGTCTCAGCAACAGGTGACCCAACCCGGGGATCAGCCAAGCCGCCACGCACAGGCGCACTAAAGTGAGCGTCGATGGACAGGCGGCAGCAGCCTGCGGCCTGGCATTAGCGCCTGCTTCCTCCTTAACTTTTCCAGCCATAGCTCTACGTCACACGGGGCATCAGAATATAGACAGAATACTGAAAAGACAAGTTAACATACCTCAGTACGCTGCGGCAAGGATGGCTAGCAGAGAATCAGGGTCGCGTCAAAGTCCCCGAAGGGCAAGATCCCAAAGCCCACCTCACGACTAATCAAGTATCGGCACAATGGCGGTTTGAATTTCACCTGTCACTCGCGCATTCGAATCCTCGACAAACACATTCACTTCGCTGCGCACGCCGAACTCCTCGAGGTAAATGCCCGGCTCGATCGAGAAGCAGATTCCGGGAATTATCCGGCGAGTGTCGCGCGTCTCGAAGTTGTCAATGTTGGCCCCGTTGCCGTGCACGTCTTCGCCGATGGAGTGTCCGGTCCGATGAACAAAGTAGGGTCCGTATCCCCGGCGGGTGATAATCTCGCGCGCCACGTCATCCACCTCATATCCGTGAATCGCCCGCCCGCTCTTCATGGCAGCCTGGACAAAGTCCACCGCGCCATCCCGCGCTTCCCGCACGATTTCGAAAACATCCGCATAGCGGCGCGGAACCTCCGCACCCACGAATCCCGTCCAGGTGATGTCGAAGTAAACTGCGCCCGGCTGGTTCATTTTTCCCCAAACATCCAGCAGGACGAAGTCATTCACGCCTATGGGCCCTGAATCCTCCCGCTGCGGCATGTAATGCGGGTTGGCGGAGTTTTTGTTGACCGCCGCCACAGGCCCCTCATCCATGACCACGCCTCCCGCATCAAAGACTCGCCGCATCTCTTGCTGGACATCGTACTCGCTAATACGTATTCCAGAACGTACGGCATCCCGGATGGCAGCGAATCCCGCCCGCACGGCAGCGTGCACCACCTTACCGGCCTCCAGGTGCGACGCCCACGCCTCCTGCGACCATCGCGCCTCAAACAATTGCACCAAGTCCGCCGAGGAAACCACTTCCACCCCGAGACTCTTCACCAACTCAATCGTCCCGGCGTCCACCAGGCCCACGTAAGGAATGTTGTTGAGGGGCGAGTATTGCATGGCGATACGGCGCTTGCCATCCAGAATCCCCTTCAGACCTTCGTGTTGTTCCTTCCAAGACGAGTAGTGAAGCTCTGCGCCGGGCAAACCTGCCAGGTTATGTCGCTCCACCCGATGTATGAGCTTGCGTGGCTCTCCCTCGGCCGGAACCAGGTAATACCACCGCCGCGTACACATGGGCGGATTGATCTTCAGCACCCGGTAGGCAATGGGGTCGCGACGATGGTGATCATAAAACAACCACCCATCAAGCCCATTTTCACGAAGCGTTGATTGAATCCTGTCCAATTCCATGTTTACCTCACGTCAGTTGTCCGTAGTCCGTCGTCCGTTGTCAGTAGTCCGTTGTCCGTAACCCGGAGATGGACCTCACTTCAGCCCACTGTCATTCCGAGCGGAGCGCGGAGTCTCGCCTTGTTTCCGGACCAGAGCGAGATTCCTCGCTCCGCTCGGAATGACAGTGGCAGCCAGGCGCTCAAAGCTGAGAGCTGATGGCTGACGGCTGACAGCCTCTTTTCGCTCGTCACTTGTCACTCGTCACTGCCCTTGAAAAACGGCTGCCATTGTTCCGCACGGGGCGAGGCGGTGAGCAAGCTTACGCCGATCAGGCAGATCAGCGAAGCCGCCAGCGCAGGAAAAATCATGGGGAGACGCGCCTCGAGCCCGAACACCTTCCACACCACCGCCGTCGCCGTGCCCGCGACAATCGAGCTAAGTCCGCCGGCGGTGGTTGTACGCTTCCAAAAGAAAGCCGCTACCACGGCGGGTGTCAGCCCTGCCCCGTATACATCGTAGGCATAAACGGCCGTGGCCAGAACCGAGGGTTGAAAGCTCTGCGCCAGCGCGATGACCCCAAGAACGACCACGGTGATTCGTGAGGTGAGCAGCAAAGAGCGATCGCTTGCACTCTTCCGGGACAAACGTTGGAAAACGTCATGCACGACGTTGGTCGCCGGCGAAAACAGGTAGTTGTTTCCGGTGGACAGCACCTTGGCAAACACCGCGCCCAGAAAAATGGCGCCCACCATCGGCGCCACACCGTGGCGCGCCGCGTAGGGCACGATCCCCCAAGCAGGAAGCCCGCCCGACTCGATTTCAGAGTGGAACAGCACTCCCCCTACCATGGCCAGGAGCACGATGACCGTTTCCAGGAACAACGTCCCTGCGATCCAGCCCACCACTGAAAGGCGGGCGTCGCGCTCGCTGCGGGCGGAAAAGAACTTCTGGTACGAACTCTGATTTCCCACCATCAGCGTAAACGTGGGAAAGAAGTAGCCGAGCACTTCACTCCACGTCATGCCGCCCCGAAACGTGAAGTGATCGGGAGGCAAGGCAAGGTGGAGGGCGCTCCAACCGCCGACCCGCAGCAGCATGGCCGGCAACGCGATGATGCACCCCGCCGTGACGAGCAGGCCAATCGCCACGTCCGTGTAAGCCACCGACGACATGCCCGCCAGCGCCGTAAACAGGATAACGAATCCTGCCAGGATGAACGTCCCCGTTCTCTCGCTAACTCCGAAGGCGAGATTCAGTATTCGGCCGCCTCCCCGGAATTGGTAGCTGACGATAGCGGTGTAGGAAACGATGATGCAGAGTGTGCCCAAAACGCGCGCAATCGGACTGTACCTGACCTCTAAGAGATCAGGGACAGTGTACTGCGCGAAGGCCCGCGCGCGTCCGGCAATGAAATAGACGACCAGTAAACCCGCCCAACCTCCCGCCGGCAACCACAACGACGCCAGTCCCCGGCGATAGGCGAACTCCGCTCCGCCAAAAAGGCTTCCCGCCCCTATCCAGGAGCACAGGAGAGTGAAAACCAGCACGGCCGCGGAGAGTTTGCGATCCGCCACCATGAAGTCCGCATGGGTCTTGAGCTTCACCATGCGCGTTACGCTTACCGTAAGCAGCACAAGAACGACGAGGATGAGGACCGCGGCGTAGAACATGGAGGTGTACGTTGTGAGTCTTCAGTTGTCAGTCGTCAGTTGCCCGTTGTCAGTTGTCCGTGGCCAGTGATTTATAACTTTCCGTCGCGCCGTCCCGGAGTAGGTCGATGCCCGCAAGCTCGATCTCACCCTGGGGTCAGCTCGTTCGCTGCTATTCGTCGTGAATTACGCCAGAGAGTGTACCATGAGGGACAACGAGTTGAGTACAAACCCGGAAAGCATCCAACGGGCGCCAGGGTTGAGGTAGGTCCGAGTATCTGGTAGAGTTCCTTCCGCGGCGATTGTGCGGCAACTCGAGATGACGCCTCCGCATGATCGGAACCGAAACCACTGCCGCATGATGTGGAAAGGAGTGCGTATGCCCAAGACGAAAAGAGCGCATGACCTTACCGACCTCTCGAGCCTTGCAAAGTGCCCCACAGGAATTCAGGGCCTCGATGAGATTACGAACGGCGGCTTGCCCAGGGGCCGGCCGACCCTCGTCTGTGGCGCCGCTGGATGCGGCAAGACGATGCTCGCGATGGAGTTCGTCCTGCGGGGCGCGCTCACCTACGGAGAGCCGGGGGTCGTCATGGCGTTCGAGGAGAACGCCAAAGAGTTCGCCACAAACTTCGCTTCGCTCGGTTACAACTTGAACGCCCTGGTGGCAAAAAAGAAGATAATCCTCGACAACGTCTCCATCGAGCGGAGCGAGATCGAGGAGACCGGCGAGTACGACCTCGAGGGGCTTTTCGTCCGGCTGGGGCACGCCATCGACACGATTGGCGCCAAACGGGTGGTCCTCGACACCATCGAAGCGCTCTTCGCAGGATTTTCCAACATCTCCATTCTGCGGGCCGAACTGCGGCGCCTCTTCAGGTGGCTTAAGGATAGGGGGATGACCGCCATTATCACCGGCGAACGCGGCGAAGGGACGCTCACCCGCCACGGTCTCGAGGAGTACGTCGCCGACTGTGTCATCGTACTGGACCACCGGGTGGATCAACAGACGTCGACCCGGCGGATGCGCATCCTGAAGTACCGCGGCACGGCCCACGGCACCAACGAGTACCCCTTTCTCATTGACGAGGAGGGTATTACGGTGCTCCCCGTGACCTCGGTGGGGCTTGCGCATGCGGTGTCCGAAAAGAGGGTATCGTCAGGAATTCCTCGCCTCGACAGCATGCTGGGCCGGAAGGGGTACTACCAGGGAAGCAGTGTGCTGGTTTCAGGGACGTCGGGGACGGGGAAGAGCAGCGTCGCGGCGGCGTTCGCCCATGCGGCGTGCGAGCGCGGCGAGCGGTGCCTGATCTTCGCCTTTGAGGAGTCCCCCCACCAGATTATCCGGAACATGCGTTCGATCGGGTATGACCTCGGACAGTGGGTGAAGAATGGGAGGCTGAAGATCCACGCCACCCGTCCGTCGTATTCGGGACTCGAGACGCACCTGGCGCGGATGCACAAGCAGATCGCCGAGTTCAAGCCCGCCGTGGTGGTGATTGACCCGATCACCAACTTCATCGCGGTAGGGCAGGAAGATGAGGTCAAGGCGATGCTGATGCGCCTCATCGACATGCTGAAGACCCAGGACATCACCACGCTCTTCACAAACCTCACACGCGGCGTTCAGCTCGAGCACACGGACGCGGCGATCTCGTCGCTCATGGACACCTGGATACTGCTGCGCGATATCGAGACGGCGGGCGAGCGAAACCGCGGGATTTACGTACTGAAGTCGCGGGGGATGGCGCACTCGAACCAGATCCGCGAGTTCATATTGACCAGCCGCGGGATCGAGTTGCGCGACGTGTCGCTTTTAGGCGGCGGGTTCTACGTGGGGACGTCGCGGGTTGAAAAGGAGTCCCAGGAGCGGGCGGCGGAGGTGGCGCGGAAGCTTGAACTCGCCCGCGCCGAGCAGGCGATTCGCCGCAAGAAGGTGCTGCTCGAAGGCCAGATCGCCGCGCTCAAGGTGGAGTTGGATTCCGAGGAAGACAATTACCGGCGGCTGCTGTCCGAGCAGGCGAATCATGCGCGGCGGGACGCGCTAGACCTTGCAGAGTTGGCCGAGGCACGCAAGTCCGACTCCGCGCGGCGGAAAACGGAGGGATGATCCCATTCAAGTTGTTCAGAAGTCCGTCGGGCTGCTCGGGATGCGCAGAGAAGCGGGAGGCGCCATGAACCAGAAGACAGTGGAGCAGACGGAGGCGGAGCAATGGAATCTGCGCCTCTATGTTGCGGGGCAGACACCGCGATCGGTCGCGGCGTTCGCGAACCTCAAGAAGATCTGCGAGGAACACCTCAAGGGGCAGTACACCATTGAGGTGATCGACCTCTTGAAGAACCCAATTCTGGCCAAGGGTGACCAGATACTGGCGATCCCCACGCTTGTGCGTAAGCTCCCCAGGCCGGTGAGAAAGATCATTGGTGATCTATCGAACACCGAGCGGGTGCTCGTGGGGCTCGACCTGCGGCCCATGTGAGCTCACGGCCGCCGAGAAAGCGAGGGAATCCATGACCGCGCAGAAATCCGTGCCAGCTACCGTGGCGTTCGAGAAGTCGCTGCATACCGGGGAAAAGCCCAGGTATATCCTGCGCCTGTACGTGGCCGGGGTTACGCCCCGATCGGCGAACGCCATCAAAAACATCAAGAAGATATGTGAAGAGCACCTGCATGGGCGCTACGACCTTCAGGTGATTGACGTCTATCAGCATCCGACGCTCGCCCAAGGTGAGCAGATCATCGCCGCTCCCACACTGATCAAGAAGCTGCCGCTGCCCCTGCGCCGGTTCATCGGCGACATGTCAGATGCCGAGAAAATCCTGGTCGGCCTCGACCTTCGGCCGGCGGCCGCCAAATGAGGGAGGAGCATATGCCTGAAGATTCGGAGAAGGTCCTCCCGGAATCGGTCGCGGAACTTAAGGCGCGGCTGGCCGAGGCCGAAGAGACGCTGAGGGCCATACGCGAGGGTGAAGTCGATGCAGTGGTTGTTTCCGGCGCGCGGGGAGAGCAGGTCTACTCACTGGTCGGGGCCGAGTCGGTTTACCGGCTGATCGTAGACACGATGAAGGAGGCCGCCTTGACGGTCGCCTCCAACGGCACGATCCTGTACGCCAACGGCCGGTTCGGAGAGTTCGTCAAGCAGCCGATGGAGCAGGTTGTTGGCCGCGACTTGCACCAATTCGTGGCCACAGATGACCACGCCACGGTGGAGGCAGTTCTGACCCAAGGCCGCGATCAGCCGGTCAGGCAGCGGTTGGTGTTCACCGCATCCGATGGCTCGGCCATCCCGGCTCATATATCGTCCAACGTGCTCGATGTCCCCGACGGCCCAAACATCTGCATCGTAGCTACCGATCTCACCGAACTGGAGAACTCGACCGAGTTGATCGCCAAGCTGCGCCAGCAGCGGGCCGCGTTACTTGAGAGCGAGGAGCGCCTCCGGCAGGCGAACGCCGAACTCGCCCGCCGCTTCGCTGAGATCCAGGCGGCCAACGCAGAGGTCCGAGCCGCCCGGCGGGCTGCAATCAACCTAATGGAGGACGCTGTTGCGGCCCGTACCAAGACGGAAGAGACTAACCGTGAACTGCTTCGCGAAATCGCTGAGCGCAAGCAGGCGGAGGAAGCGCTCAAGGCCTCGGAGCAAAGGTTCAAGGGGCTCTCCGAGGCCATGCCTCAAATCGTGTGGACCGCGGACGCCACGGGCGCCCGGGACTATCACAACCCGAGGGCGCTCGAGTTCGCGGGCGCGAGCCTGAGCGACCTTAACCACTGGAAGTGGACCTCCATCATCCATCCCGATGACCGGGAGGCGACGCTCGGCACCTGGCGCCAAGCAATCGCAACCGGGCACATTTATGAAATCGCGCACCGGCTGCGCCGCGCCGATGGGGAGTTCCGTTGGCATTTGACCCGCGCCGTGCCGCTTCGAAACGATCGAGGAGCAGTAATCCAATGGATCGGCACGGCCACCGACATCCATGACCAGAAGATGGCCGAGCAGGAACTCGAGCGGCGCGTCGCGGAACGTACGGCCGAACTCGCTCGGTCCACGGCCCTGCTGGAAAACGTGACCTCGAACGCTCCGGTGGTCTTGTTTGCTACGGACGCGCAGGGCGTCTTCACGGTGCACACCGGTAAGGGAATCCTGGCTTCCGGGCGTAAGCCGGGCGAGTTGCTGGGCAAGCATTACCGGGACTTCCTGCCGGACCGGGCGGAAGCCGTGGAACAAATCCGGCGCGCCCTGGCGGGCGAGTCGTTCACGGCCGTCCTTGAAGGCCCCTCGGGCAGCACCTTCGAGACGCGGTACAATCCTCTGCAAGATGCGGATGGAAATGTCAACGGCATGATCGCCATTTCCGTGGACATTACGGAGCGCAAGCAAGCGGAGGCGGAGCTACGCCGTGTCAATCGGGCGCTGCGCGCGCTCAGCGCAAGCAATCAAGCAATGGTCCGCGCTCGGGACGAATTGGAATTGCTGCAAGAAACTTGCCGGATTCTGGTGGGCGAGGGCGGGTATCGAATGGCCTGGGTTGGCTTCGCCGAGCAGGACGCAGACAAGACGGTGCGGCCAGTCGCCCACGCAGGAGTCGAAGAAGGCTACTTGGAGACCTCGAGGATTTCCTGGGCTGACACGGCTCTGGGACGCGGGCCCACGGGGACCGCCATCCGCACGGGACGGCCGTCAGTTTGTCAGAATATGCTGGAAGACCCGCGGCTTTCCCCTTGGCGAAAGGAGGCAAGCCGCAGGGGCTATGCAGCCTCCTGCGCCCTCCCGCTGGTTTTGAGCGGCAAGTCCATCGGGGCGCTGACTGTTTACTCCGGGCTTCCAGAGGCCTTCGACGTTGCGGAAGCAAAGTTGCTCGCAGACTTAGTGGAAGATCTCACTTACGGCCTGCAGGCGCTGCGCATCCGCGCCGAGCGTCAGCGGATGGAAGAGCAGGTAAAAGCCGAGCGGCAACGCCTTTTTGCCGTGCTGGAAACGCTGCCCGCGATGATCTGCCTGCTGACGGCGGATTATCATGTCGCCTTTGCCAACCGTGCATTCCGCGAAATGTTCGGCGAGTCGCTCGGCCGGCGCTGTTATGAGTACTGTTTTGGGCACACCTCGCCGTGCGACTTTTGCCAGACTTACAACGTGCTCAAAACCGGCCACCCTTGCCATTGGGAAGCCACCTCCCCGGACGGCAGCGTGCTCGATGTGTATGACTTCCCGTTCACGGACGTGGACGGCACGCCCATGATCCTCGAGATGGACCTTGACATCACCCAACGCAAGCGGGCGGAGGAAGAAGTTCACAGGCTGGCCGAAGAATTGGAACGGCGCGTGCAACTGCGCACGGCTCAGCTTCAAGCGTCCAACAAGGAATTGGAGTCCTTCTCGTATTCAGTTTCTCACGACTTGCGCGCGCCGCTGAGGGCCATGGACGGATTCTCCCGCATCCTGCTCGAGGAGTACAAGCCGCAGCTTCCCACTGAAGCCCAAAAGTACCTTGACTTCGTACGAGAAAGCGCCGTCCATATGGGCAAATTGATCGATGGCCTACTTGCCCTTTCCCGTTTGGGTCGCAAGGAGCTCAAGAAAAGACCCGTGGAAGTTTTGGATATCGTTCGTCAGTCCATGGACGATCTTCGTGCCGAATGGGAGGGAAGGGCTGTTGAATTCGTCGTCGGAGCATTGCCATCCTGCGTGGCTGATCCCCTCCTGCTCCGTCAGGTTTTTGTAAACTTGCTCTCCAACGCGCTCAAGTTCTCGCAGAAACAGGAGAAGGCACGAATTGAGGTGGGAGCCATGCGAGCTTGCGAAGCGCCGGTTGCACAGTCAATAGTCGCTGTGCAAGCACAGGCAACAGGGCCTGAGGGGACACCGCCACTCCTGGCTGTGCCGTCACAGAAAGGAGTGCCCGTGCCACAGGCATTGCCTCACCTGCTACATCCCGACGCCTGGGTCTATTACGTGCGCGACAACGGCGTTGGCTTCGACATGCGCTATGCCGACAAGCTCTTTGGCGTGTTTCAGCGCCTGCACCGGGACAAAGATTTCGAAGGTACAGGAGTTGGGCTGGCAACTGTCCAGCAGATTATCCACAAGCACGGCGGTCAGGTCTGGGCGGAAGGCAAAGTTCACAAGGGCGCAACCTTTTACTTCACCCTCGAGGCATCTGTTTCTTGTTAGAATCGTCGAAGGCGGCCTCTCGTGACGGGTTCGCGGTCGCTCCGAAGTTCAGCTTGCAGGACAGGCCTGATCCCTCATCCCTTGTCAAGCCCATCGAACGTGAGGGGTACGTCGCAGGCAAAATGATGCCCGACGTCGCTATCTACGACTTTGACCCCAAACTGCCGAAGAAGACGACGCCCATAACCGGCAAGGCTGAGCTGGAAGAAGACGGCAGCAACCTGGCGATCGTCCTGAAGAGGATCATGGAAAACGAGCCTGCAAAACGAAAGCTGCCAATTTTCTCCAAGAAGTACTGCCCTTCGTGAGCGGTTTGGGGGTTGAGAAATTCGCCGACAAATCGCTCCTCTTCAGCCTGACCGAGACTTACGCGAGGGGCAAGGATCTTCCTGCTTCTCTGGTTTCTGATGGCACCATCAACATCACGGAGCTGATCGTCGCTCTGTACTTCGAGAGGAAACCCGTCGCCGTTATTGAGGAGCCGGAGCGCAGCAGGGACCGTTTCACGAAAGGATCTCAGGTAGACAGCGGACTTGGCGCGCTTCTCGCTACGGATGCTCCGTGCGGCCTCGTAGCAGGTCAATGGCGTGGGGTAGAAGTTCGATGATGCTTTCGAGGGACTCGCAGGCGCCGCGCGGGCTGCCCGGCAGGTTGACGATCAGCTTATCCTTCCTTGCTCCCACAATCCCGCGCGAGAGCGCCGCCAGGCGAGTCTGCTTAGTTCCTTCCGCGCGCATTACCTCGGCGAGACCCGGAATCTCCTTTTCGATGACGGCGCGAGTGGCTTCCGGAGTGACGTCGCGCGGTGCAAGCCCTGTGCCTCCGGAGGTGAAAACAGCATCACATTCATCGCTGTCAGTCCAAGCCAGGAGCGTGCTCTGAATGCGATCTCTGTCGTCAGGCAGGACCTCGAGTGCCTTAACGATCCATCCTCGCTTCCCCAGCAACTCACGAACCGCCGGACCGGAGCGGTCCTCCCGCCGCCCGCCGGCCGCAGCATCACTCAGGACGAGAATCTTGGCGCGAAGCAACATGATAGCTATCAGCGGTCAGCTCTCAGCCATCAGCAAGAGCTCCAAGGCTTACTGTTAAGTGCTGATCGTTTAGAGCTGACGGCTACCTCCTGAAAGCTATCAGCCGTCAGCTTTCAGCTATCAGCAAGAACTGCAAGACTTACTGCTAAGTGCTGGTTGTTTAGAGCTGACGGCAACCTCCTGACCGAAACTGTCAGCTAACGTTTGAAAGCCGCTTGCTGATAGCTGACGGCTGAGAGCTGACAGCTACTTGGCGCGGTACGTGCCGCTCTTTCCCCCGCTCTTTTCCAGCAGCTTGATGTTCGTGATTTCGATTCCCCGGTCGATAGCCTTGCACATGTCATAAACGGTGAGCGCAGCGACGGCCACCGCTGTGAGCGCTTCCATTTCGACCCCGGTCGGTCCAGTTGAGCTCACCGTCGAGGAAATCAGCACGCCATTCTTATCAAAACCCGCCTGCACATCAATATGGCTCAGCCAAAGCGGGTGGCAAAGGGGGATCAGTTCCGCAGTCCGCTTGGCGGCGGTGATGCCGGCGATCCGCGCGATTTCGAGCGGATCGCCTTTGGGATTCCTTTTCGCGGCGCGAAGAGCTCCGGGACTCATCTTCACCAGCGCACTCGCGGAAGCTTGGCGCAGCGTGGGTGGCTTGGCCGAGACGTCCACCATGCGAATGCGCCCGGCAGAATCGTAATGAGTAAACGCCTTCCGCACGCTGTTAACCCTCGCAAGGAGTCAGAAGTCAGGAGTCAGAAAACGGGGCTGGGGACTGGGGGCTAGGGGCTGGGGCTCCCGGCCACCGCTTCCTGTTCCTCCCTAGCCCCCAGTCCCTAGCACCCAGCCCCTTCTCTTCTGACTCCTGCTCGTCACTCGTCACTTGTCACTCGTCACTGCCCTTTCGGCATGATGTCAACCCAATCGCCCGACATCAACTCAGTCTGGTCGGGATGAATCACTAGAAAACAGTTAGCGGCGGCAATGCCAACCAGATCTCCGGAGCCCTGCCAGCCGACGAGTTCCACAACCGGATCGCGGTCCTGAACCCAGACGCGGGCGGGCATAAACGTGGTCAAGCCGGTTTTCTGGCGGCAGGGCTTGTTCAAGCGGGCGCGGAGAAACACCGGCGGCTCGAAAGCCGAGGCGCCCAACATTTCCAGTGCCGGGCGGACAAACAATTCGAAGGTGACGAAGGTGGAGACTGGATTACCCGGAAGGCCGAAGAAAAACCGGCCGCGAACTCGGCCAAAGACCAACGGTTTTCCGGGACGGATCGCCACTCCCTGGAAGAAGAACTCCGCTCCCATCTCGGCCAAGACTTCTTCCACCAGATCGAACTTGCCCATCGACACCCCGCCGCTCAGGAGGAGCAAGTCCGACTCGAGGCCCTGTTCGATCATCTCCCGGAGGGCGTCCTTTCGATCAGGGGCTATGCCAAGCTGCACGGGCACGCCACCTGCGGCGGTGATCTGGGCAGCCAGGGTCATGGCATTGCTATTCCGAATCTGAAACCACTGTGGGCGCTGCTCGACTGGCACCACTTCGTCACCGGTAGGCAAAATAGCCACTCTGGGCTGCAGGAAGACCGCAACGGCTGACTTCCCTACCATGGCCAGTAAGCCAATTTCCGCCGCCCACAGCCGCCTGCCCTGAGACAAGATGCGAGCCCCCAGTGCGGCCTCACTGCCCTGAAGCACGACGTTCTCCCATGGCCGAACGCTCTGCGCGATCTCGATGTCGTCGCCCAAAGACCTCGTGTGCTCGACCATCACCACGGCGTCCGCACCGGCCGGCAAAGGAGCCCCGGTCATGATGGAGACGCACTGGCCTGAGTTCACCTCTGCTCCGAAAGATCTTCCGGCCGGCACCTCGCCGACGCACCGAAGGACAGCAGGCAGTGCGGTCAAGTCGGCGGTACGCAAGGCATAACCGTCGCGAATGGCGCGGTGAAAAGGGGGCAGATCACGGTCCGCCGTAACATCTTCCGCCAAGACTCGTCCTCGTGCCTGGTGCAACGGCAGATTCTCAGTACGAGCCCTGGGCTTCGCCCCGTCAATCCGTCTCTGGACAATTGAGAGGGCCTGTTCGTAGGTGACTGTCATTGCGAGATGCCCGTAAGATGTCTTCAGCCGGAATTGCTCGCCACCACGCTCGAGAGCGCCGCAGGGGCACTGTCCCTGGACGGCCACAAGCGCCGCCCCTTCAATTCAGCGCGAGCCGTTTGCGAAGAGGGCCGCAAAGCGGCTTTCGTTGAGCCACAATACCTGGTCACGCTCCGGGCCGGTTGAAACCATGGCAATCTCGACCCCCACCTGGGTAGCAAGGAACCGCAGATAGTCCTGGGCTTTCTGCGGGAGCTTGGAGAAGTCCGTCAGGCCATAGGTCGGCTCGAGCCATCCCGGCAATACGCAATAATGGACTTGCACCGCCTCCAAGATGTCAACGTCCGGCGGGAAGTCCGTAAATCGCTTACCCTGGTACTCGTAAGCCAGCCCCACCGGAATCTCGGCAAGGTTATCCAGGATGTCGAGTTTGGTGATGATGAGCGCTTGGAGATGATTCAGGCGCGCGCTGTAGCGGGCTGCCGGCACGTCGAACCAACCGCAGCGGCGCGGTCGGCCGGTGACCGCGCCATATTCTCCTCCGCGCTCTCGAATCTTTTCGCCCTCGGGTCCCTTGGCTTCGGTGGGAAAGGGGCCGCTCCCCACACGCGTGGCGTAGGCTTTTGAAACTCCCACAACCGAGTGAATGCGCGTCGGCCCCACGCCCGTGCCTGTGCAAGCGCCGCCCGCTGAGGCGCTGGAGGACGTCACGAAAGGATAAGTTCCGTGATCCAGATCCAGGAGCGTTCCTTGCGCGCCTTCGAAGAGGACTCGCTTGCCACGGTCGATCTCGGCATTCAAATACGCGGAGACGTCAGCAAGCAACGGGACGATCTTCGGGGCATATTCCAGACACTGGTCGGCCACGGCCACCGGGTCGAGGGCGGCGGCCCCAAACAGCGCCGACGCTATACGATTCTTCTCCGCCACCACCTCGCCGCAGCGGCGGCGGAACAATTCCGGATGGCGAAGATCACCTGTGCGGAGCCCGCGGCGTCCGGCTTTGTCCTCGTAAGTCGGACCGATCCCTTTAGCCGTCGTGCCGATTTTTCCTACCCCTCGCGCCTCCTCAGCGGCTACTTCGTGAGCTCGGTGGTAGGGCAGAATCAGGTGCGCTCGGTCGCTGATGACCAGGCGGCCCTCCACTCCCACGCCATTTCCCTCCACGGCTTTGATCTCGCTCAAAAGGGCTTCAGGGTCGACCACGACTCCGTTTCCAATCACTGCGGTCTTATCCGGCCGCACGATGCCTGTGGGAAGGAGTTGGAGAATAAACTTCTTGCCGCAGACGCAGACGGTGTGGCCGGCGTTGGCGCCGCCCTGGTAACGGGCCACGATGTCGAAGTGGTCCGCTAAAACATCAACGACCTTACCCTTGCCTTCGTCGCCCCATTGGGCGCCCACCACAACTACGTTTGCTGGCATGTTGATCCTGTCCATAAAACAGTGACGAGTGACTAGTGACGAGTGACGAGGAGAAAACCAGAAGTCAGAAATTAGAAGTTAGAGTTCTCCTCCCAGCACCTGACGCCTGCTCTTCCGTGGCACCCGGCACCTGGGACCTGCTCTTCCGCTTGTCACTCGTCACTCGTCACTGTGCTTCAGAGGTGTTTTTCGAGCAGCTTGCTGATAGCGTCTTTGGAGGCGGTGCCCGCAATCTGGTCCCGGATTTGACCGCCTTTGAAAAGAAGCAGAGTCGGAACGCCGCGGATCTTGTACTGGCCGGTGAGCGAGAGGTTCTCGTCCACGTTGAGTTTTCCAACCTTGGCGCGACCCGCGTACGCTTCCGCAATGGCATTGACGACCGGCTCCATCATACGGCAGGGCGCGCACCATGTCGCCCAGAAATCGACGAGAACCGGCTTGTCGGATTTCAAAACTTCCTCTTCAAAGTTCTGCTCAGAAAACTCCAGAATATGACCGCCCGCCATCGTTTCAAAACCTCCCCAGATGATTGCTTCCTAAGCAGCTAGCCATTCGGGGTCTCTGCTTCGGATTCAGGAGCGTCCGTTTGCCTCTGCAATGCCCGGTAAATCTCCAGATACTGCTCCGCCGACCGTCCCCATGAGAAGTCTTTACGCATTCCGTTGTAAACCAGTCGCCGCCATATCTCTGGCCGGTGATAGGCGGCGATAGCTTCCTCGATCACTTGAAGCAGGGCTTCGCCCGTGTATCCCCTAAACTTGAAGCCTGTGCCCGACTGCCCGTCAGTAGCTTGGATCGTATCGTCCAGGCCGCCGGTGGCCCTGACGATGGGCACCGTCCCATATTTCAGGCTATAGATCTGGTTCAGCCCACACGGTTCGTAACGAGAGGGCATCAGGAACATGTCTGACCCTGCCTCGATCTGGTGTGCCAGTGTATTATCGTAAGCGACCGCCACCAGGAACTTGTCCGGATACGTGGAGGCCATGTGCCGGAAGAGATCTTCGTACACAGGGTCGCCCGTTCCCAGCGCTACGATGTAAACGTCCAAGGCCGCAAGCTGCTCCGCAATTTCCTCGATGAGGTCGAATCCCTTCTGGGGCGCAAAACGGGATACAATGCCTATCAGCGGCCGCTCAAGCACTGGCTGCTTGACTCCCATTCGTTCCAGCAGAGCCTTTTTGCACGCTACCTTGCCGGTCAAGTTCTCCGCGCTGTAGCGAACCGGAATCAGCTCATCGGTGGCAGGATTCCAAAGGTCGTAGTCTACGCCATTCAGAATACCCCGCAGGCGGTCCCTTCGCGACCGAAAGACCCCCTCCAGGCCACAGCCGAACTCGGCTGTTTGAATCTCCTCTGCATACTTCCGGCTGACCGTGGTGATGAAATCGGAAAAGACAATTCCGCCTTTCAGGAGGTTGACCTTCCCGTAGTACTCCAGGAAGTCCATGGTGAATAAATCGGCGCGCAAAGAAATCTGGGGCAGGACGGTTGGCGGAAAGAGGCCCTGGTATCCCACGTTGTGTATGGTGAAGACCACAGACGTTTTGCGGAAGAAATCATCATGTTGATAAAGATAGCGCAGATAGATGGGAACCAAGGCCGACTGCCAGTCGTGGCAGTGGATGATATCCGGCGGTGTCTCGGAGCGCTTAATCAGTTCCAGCGCAGCGAAACTGAAGGCCGCAAAACGCTGGGCATTGTCCGGATAATCCTCGCCCTCTTCCTGGTACAGGCCGGCGCGGTCGAATAAGGACGGGCATTCGACGAGACAGGTTGGCACATTGCCGGCCATCCCGGCATTCTGAATCGAGGCAAACTTGAAACCCGCCCCTAAGGGCAGCGTCAGACTTTGCAGCTTGGCCTCAGGTTTGCCCGGCTTGGTCATCCGGTAACGTGGCAACACTACCTCGAGTTTATGGCCCAACTGTGCCAGAGCCTTCGGCAGTGCCCCCACGACGTCGGCGAGCCCGCCGGTCTTGGAGAAAGGCACACCCTCAGACGCTACAAAGACGATACGCACAAAGTTATCCCTTCTGATGGCTTGAGGATTTCAGGTCCCGCCGCGCCTCCCAAAGCTAAGTTAGAGGATGCTCGCTGATGTTGTCAAGCGTTGCACGGCCCCTGTTGACGTCATTTGGAATGAGATTCCCATCCATGCCCAGTCATTCCCACGAAAGCAGGGATCCGAAATTTAGCGAATGCCTTGCGTGGATTTGCGGAGTGGATTCCCGCTTTCGCGGGAATGACTGGGGTTTGGCGGGGCATGCCATTCAAAATGACACCCATACCCACTCTGCGATAAGATGTGGGGCCATTCGGGGGGATCATCGACGGTGGGCGTGCGACCACGGCTTCACACGATTCGCCGCTTCGCGGCGCGGATGTGGTTGTTTGGCCCGAACCTAACGGGGGAATAATGGAATCATCTCCCAAAGAAAGACTGTTCTCCTTCAAACCTCGGCACTCATTTTTTGTGGGCATCGATTCCGATGGCTGTGTATTTGACAGCATGGAAATCAAGCACAAAGAGTGCTTTATTCCCAACATCATCAAGTACTGGAAACTCCAAGCCATCTCGAAATATGCGCGGGCCGCGGCGGAGTTCGTCAACCTCTATTCAAAGTGGCGGGGCATCAACCGCTTCCCTGCCCTGACCAAGACCATCGAATTGCTGCGCGATTGGCCCCAGGCCATGCGGCGGCGTGCGCCGATCCCCGACGTCTCGAGCCTCCAGGCCTGGATCGATTCGGGCGCGACGCTCGGGAACCCGGCGCTCGAAGCAGAAGTCGCTAAGAGTGGTGGCGCAGTGCTTAAACTGGCCCTGGAATGGAGCAAGGCCGTTAACCGCTCGATCGCCGATTTGGTGGAGGGGGTGCCTCCCTTCCCCTGGTTCCGCGCCTGTGCGGAGAAGTTGGCGCCGAAAGCCGACATCATCTGCGTGTCCGCTACAGCTACCGAGGCTCTGGAGCGCGAATGGCAGGAGCATGACATCGCCAAGTTCGCCGCGGTCATCGCCGGTCAGGAAATGGGTAGTAAAAAGGAACACCTGAAGATCGCCGCAGGAAGCAAGTACCCAAAGGACTGCATCCTTATGATAGGCGATGCGCCCGGCGACTTGATCGCCGCACGCGCCAATGCCGCCTTGTTCTTCCCCATCAACCCTGGGCACGAGGGGCAATCTTGGGAGAGGCTCTATCACGAGGGCATCGAGCGCTTCTTCAATCAAGCTTACAGGGGAGAGTATGAAGACTCCCTGATCGCTGAGTTCGAGCAATTGCTTCCGGAAAAGCCGCCGTGGAAAAGCGGGGGCTAGGGGCTGGGGAACGCCAGAAGGCAGTAGGCAGAAGGCAGAAGGCTGTAGGCAGTAGGCAGTGGGCAGTCGGCAGTGGGCAGTGGGCAGTCGGCAGTGGGTAGTCGGCAGTGGGCGGCGGGCTGTCGGCAGAAGGCGGTTGGCCGTAGACGACGACTTCGAATCGGCTGGCCTTCTCTTTTCCGGTTCCTATCGCCCCTCCCCCCAGTCCCTAGCCCCCAGCCCCTAGCCCCCAACGTCAAAACTCACTGTCTTGAAAATAAGCGTTCGATATGTACTGCGACACCATCCTCTGAGTGTTGAAGAACGAACCGTTGATGGCAATTGCGGAACGCATGACTGCCGCAAAGGCCTTTGGGCGGCCATAAAACATGGGGAGAATGATCATCTCGAGTTTGGCGTACAAGGATGCGGCCTCGGCCTCCTCGTTGTCCATGGTCTCCGCGCCATAGCCTATGGACCAACCGGTAAAGCCTTCCAGACAACCCTCCACCCACCAGCCGTCGAGGATGCTGAAACTCGGAACGCCGTTGAGCGCGGCTTTCATACCGCTTGTGCCTGAGGCCTCCTGCGGCCGTTTGGGGGTGTTCAACCAAAGATCCACGCCGCTACAAAGCAAGGGCGCCCAGGTCCAGTCGTAGTTGGGCACATAAACAACCTTGATCGCGTCCTTGAGGGACTCGCTCGCCTGGAAGATCCGGCGGATGAGATCCTTCCCCCCACCATCGTTGGGATGTGCCTTTCCACCATAGATGACCTGGAGGGGGCCGACGTTGCGCGCAATCCACTTCAATTGCTCCGGCTTCCAGAACAGGAGATCCGCGCGCTTGTAAGTGGCCGCCCGTCGCGCAAATCCGATGGTCATGGTCTTTTCGTCGAGCTCCACACCTGTGCGCTTGCGAACTTCATCCAGAAGCGTGCGCTTGGCCTGGGCATGCGCGGTGAGAATCTCGTCGAGAGGAATCCCAATGGCATAACGCAGATACAGATTGTCGCGCCGCCACTCCGGCATGTGCCGGTCGTAGAGGTCGCGGAGAGGCGGCGAGGTCCACGTAAGCCCATGCACACCGTTCGTGATGGCTCGGACCGAATAGCTCGGAAACATGTGACGCGAGACTTCGCCGTGCTGCATCGCTACGCCGTTTACATAGCGGGAGCCTGCCAGTGCCAGGTAAGTCATGTTCAAATGCCCATCCAGGCAGGCCCTCAAGGATTGCAGGGCCTCCGCGCGGTCTTCGCCCAATACTTGGCGCACCATGTCAATTGGGAACTGATCATGACCGGCGGGCACTGGCGTGTGGGTTGTGAACACGCATTTATGCCGAACTGCGATAAGGTCCTCGGGTTTGGCCTCACGGACATTGCGACCCGCCATACGCTGATCCACCAAGGCTAGCACCAGCAGGGCTGCATGCCCTTCGTTCATGTGGTAACTGGAAATATGGTGATGCCCCAGTTTAGGAAGAATAGCCACGCCTCCCATCCCTAGCACGACCTCCTGACAAAGGCGGTAATGGAGGTCGCCACCATAGAGGTGATCCGTCAGTCCCTGGTCCCAGGCTGAATTATCCGGCAGGCTCGTATCGAGCAAATAGACTGGGACGACATCACCACCGATCCCATCCACCAGATATCGCCATGCTCGCACTTTAACCTCGCGTCCTTCGATTCGGACGGACACCACGGGCTTCATCAACTCCAGCTTCTCTTCGGGGTTCCAGGTGGCCGGAGACTCGGTCTGATTGCCCTGCTCGTCCAGGTGCTGCGCAAAATAACCCTTGCGGTGGAGGAGACTGACCGCCACCATCCGCACTCCCAGGTCGGCGGCGGAGCGTAATGTGTCACCCGCGAGCATTCCCAGGCCACCGCTGTACGTCGGCATAGCTGGATCGAGCGCCACCTCCATGGAGAAGTAAGCGACCCGCGAGGGCGTGGAAGGGGGAATCATGTGAACCTCACTCGGTAGACATGCACTCTAACACTATCGGCTCAATGTTAAGTCTGGATTAAATCGCTTCAAGGTTCTTAGCGGCGGCTGGGCTTATGTGCGCCAGGACCTCAAGACAGTTATTGACCTCACCCACGAACATGGCCAAAGAACCAAGATCATCTTTGAGAACTGCAACCTCAAAGACGAGCACAACTGACACCTGGCGCCCGACACCTACTTCGTGGCTCCCTTTAACCTTTTGCGCATCACATCCAAAGCCTCGGGAGCGCGTGTCGCCATCCATTGTTCATATTTGCGGGCAAGTGTCTCCAGGTTTTTCCAGGCGAGGGGATTCTTGCGGGCCTCCCGGAACACAGGCGCCAAGTGCCTGACTTTTTCCCAAGTTATCCAGAGTTCTCCCGTGTTCTCGAAGAACAGATCCTCCTTGAGCAGGCCGTGATTTACCAGGGAAGCCGCCATATCCCAATAACTCACTGCCATGCGGAATAAGGCATTCTCCTCCGATCCCGGCGGGAACTGTCTGTCGAACTCTTCCACCGAGTCAGCTTGGAACTTCCCGATTAACCACTCGCGCGCCCGGCGCAGCTTTTCCTCCCGGCGCAGTTCATAAAGCCGCAACAACAGTTCGGCATCATAGTTATCCGGACTTTCTCGCACGTTCACCTCCCTCGATTTTCGCTTATCGAATCTCCTCGATCGAATTTCCATTTTCGTTTTTCGAGTTTCGCCTTTCACCGAATGCGGGCGCAAGCTCGAGAAACAACTTCTGTACCTCGCTCTCGATCAAGTTCCGCACGTCGCGAAAATGGTCCTGGTCAAGCGAGTAGGGGTCAGGGATCTGCCACCGGACCAAGCGGCCTTTGAAGTCCTCCGGGGGACGAAATTCCACTCCGTATCCCATCTCCACCACGACATCCATTTCCGAGACTGGCACGTCCTGGAGCCCTTTCGACCAGTGCCCCTCCAGCGTGATCGCTTTTTCAAGCAGGACCGCACGCGTGTCCTGGCTAATCACACCCAGCGGATGCGTTCCGGCGCTGAAAGCCTGCACTTTCCCGTTGCCGAGCTGATTGGCCAGCGCCTCAGCCATTTGGCTGCGGCAGGAGTTGCCGTAACAAACGAAGAGGACCTTAACCATTGTGAGATCGAATCACTTAGTCATTGAGTCATTGAGCCATTTGGCCACTTAGCCATTGATCCATTGGATCGATGATTCATCGTGCCAGATCGTTTGCTTAACAACCGGTTGTGCCATTGGCTCTATCAATGGATCAATGACTCAATGGCTCAATGACTCAATCTCTTGATGAAGTACCGATGGACCGCTTCATCCTCAGTCAGTTCCGGATGGAATGTAGCGGCAAGGACATTGCCCTGCTCGACCAACACCGGCAGGCCATCGCAGCGCCCTAGCACCTGCACCGATTCACCTGTCCGGCGGATGATCGGCGCCCGAATAAACACCATCTCGATGGGGCGGGGCGAAAGCTCGGGGCATTCACCCTGACGCACGGAACTGTCTACCTGCCGGCCGTACGCGTTCCGCTCGATGCTGATGTCCAACAGGCCCAACCGCTCCTGCGCGGGATTCAGAACTTCCTTCGCCAGCAGAATGGCGCCCGCGCACGTTCCGAACACGGGTCGACCCCTCGACACGAATCCCTTGATCGCTTCGCCCATGCCTTCGTTCGAGAAGAACTTCAGCATCGTGGTGCTCTCGCCGCCCGGCATGATCAAGCCGCCTACTTCAGCAAGCTCGGAAGCGTGCTTCACCAGCTTGTAAGGCGCGCCAATCCGCTCCAGCATCTTGGCGTGCATAGCAAAATCGCCTTGGATGGCAAGGATTCCGATGGGTCTGTTTCCGTTGTTCATGGTTAGTGGTCACGCCCGCTTCATTTTTGGCGGCTGTACGATTCGGCCGCCGTCCGAATCAGCCGGATCATCCGAACGATTGTCCTACTTCCATCATCAATGTTGGGAAAGTTGTACTGGCAGGGAGTACAAATCGCTCCCCGCCCGTCCTCCCATGGGTATTCGCTATTATCTCTGCGAAGATCACCGTCATCGCAGGCCGGCGCCAGTAGCTCTATCTCGTGCGCAAGTTTCGTTATCGCCGAAAGTTCCCACTGATTTATTTGGTTATTATCGTTAATTCGCGGATAGAAAACACGCGCGATAATAGGAAGGATACGCGCGACATAAGCGTGGCTCTTCCTTACCTTATCGTGTCCATTCGCCCTGACGAGATGTGCCTTGCATGTTTTTTCTGCTGCCATCTGGAGAAAGTGAAGACGGTGACACTTCTTTGCATTCGCGTCGGCAAGATTCTCACGGGCGTCAAGATCGGAAAGCGCCTGTAGCGCGTAGCTTCTCGCCCACTCTTCATCTGTCGCTGGCATGATGGCGCATCCTTTAACGTGCGAGCAGTTCTTCGCCGATTGTCCAATCGTGATTTCTAAGTCGAACTTTACCGGCGGTCCGAATAGACTTGTACTCAGTTGGCGATATCTCGATGATCATCAAAGGATATTCCATACCGCGCGCGGGATCGGCAGGGAAACTGACCGGTTCAATGCCGCGTTCGATCGTCCCCTCGACTACCTCGAGAAGTTTGATGGGGTCGTTTGGATCCTGATCGTTAATTGGTTGTATGAGATAAATTCGCTTGAGGTTTGGCTCAACTTGAAAATGTGCATTTGCCAAACTCTTGGCCGTCTCCAGCTTGCTCTTCTTCATAATTCCTCCGAATTCTACTCATACCATGACGTCGCCGACCGCAGAATGCGTCCATTCAATTCTCGTCATTTTGAGAAGAGATGTTCTTTCGCAATCTCGTGTGGGGCTACCTCGCCTGCCGCTGCCTCATCCAAAGCTTTCGTGAGCTTCTTCTTCACATAGAACTCATACATGATGTCGTCCCACGTCGCATGATCAGGTAGCAGCTCGATCAACTTCCTCGCCTCTTCCTTTGCGCCACCCATGGCAACTGGCCTTCCTAACTTGCCTATGCACTCGATCCTAAACTAGCTCCGAAATCTCGCCGGCGGCTCACTCAGTTCTCTTCCTCGTACCATTTACCACCTAATCGAGCCATTCCAGCCGGCAGCGTTCCACACTATGTCGAAAGTCTGCCTCATCAGATGCGTAATGTCAGTATCGAAACTCTCCAAAAGGACCTCGGGAACTAGAATCACATCTCTGTCGAAGCGCCCCACGCCGTGCTCCAGTGCCGTTTCTTCAGGTCCAATTCTGTACCCCTTGACCCCAAGGAGGGTTATCATCACGGCGAAAGGAACATCCGCCCGCAGGCGTTTTAATGAGGAGACATAATACGCAAGCTTCTCAATCACGTCCCCTTCGAGATTAGCCCCTTGGAGGCGGCCCCCCGCCGCAGAATGCGAAGCCAACGAAGTATCGACGGTCTCGAGTGCGCCGTTGCGGAAGATTTGGAGATAAGCTGACGCGCGGCGCTCGTCGCGTGAGAGGGTATATCTGACATAGCCTTCAAGATCATACCGTCCGTCCCACCCTGTTCGGCAGCCGAGCGGTATGAGCTGCAGTTCACTAGACAAGCGAGCAACTGACTGCACGTCGATCTGGGCGAGTGATGAGAATGCCGCCAGAGGCACAACATGAAGCGCGATTTTTGCGCCCTGAACCAGCAGCACCGGTGTGTCCTCGGCCCTAATCTTGGCAACTCGGTCGAGGCGGAAGTCTCTTACGCGCTCTGCGGTCTTGTCAGAAAGCAGGAACGCAGCCCTGATCTCTTCGACGTCAAGTTGATATTTCCCGTTCGAGGTGCGGGCGAAGAACCGCGAACTGCCCCCGCAAGTCACCATGTGAGGCGACGCAAAGCTCCTCGGGACGCGAATCACGACGGCCACTTTTCCGCCCCCTAACCGAATGGGCCAAACAACCACGCCGGGTATTCTGGGCTTGATTCCGTCCCGAATTCTGCTGTCGAGCGCAGCCACGGTTGCGTCAGGGTCGTCCACTTCCAAACCGCAAAGCTCAATTGGAAGGCCACCCTCTTCCCTCATGCCGTACACCAAGTGGCCCCCGCTCGCGTTCGCAAAAGAGGAAACGTCAGCGAGGAAGTCTTTACGGTCACCGTCCGAATTCCCCGGTAGCGCCTGCTTGTAGTCAATAGTTTTCTGCTCGGAGACCTGATTTTCGATGAGTGCCCGAAGGTCGGCCTCAACGACCTGCTCGATGGGCTTATCCAGAGACATAACGGCTCCCGTCGATCCTGCCGCGACTGACAACTGACCACTGACAACTGACGTCTTACCAACCCCGCGTTTGCAGCAATTCCTTGGGATCAAGCTTAGCCACGTCCAGCCCGCGCATGGCTTCGCCGACTTCCGCTGAGCACTCAGCCACCACTTGCGGCTCATTGAAATGGGTAGTGGCGCGGACAATCGCTTTGGCGCGCTTGTCAGGGTCGGCTGACTTGAAGATGCCTGAGCCGACGAACACCGCCTCGGCGCCCAGTTGCATCACCAGCGAAGCATCGGCGGGAGTGGCGACTCCCCCGGCGCTGAAATTGGGTACAGGCAACTTGCCGTGCTCGCTCACCCACTTCACCAGATCGTAGGGCGCCCCGAGTTCTTTCGATTTGGCCATCAACTCCTCTTCCCGCAGCGTAGTGAGTTGCCGAATTTCGCTGGTGATGGCGCGCAGGTGGCGGACCGCTTCGACGATGTTGCCGGAGCCCGCCTCACCCTTGGTGCGAATCATGGCCGCGCCTTCGCCGATGCGCCGCAGCGCCTCACCCAGATTGCGCGCGCCGCAGACGAACGGCACTTTGTAAGGCCATTTATTGATGTGATGCTCCTCGTCGGCGGGGGTCAGCACTTCGCTTTCGTCGATGTAATCCACCCCCACCGCTTCGAGCACCTGGGCTTCCGCGAAGTGACCGATGCGCGCTTTGGCCATCACCGGGATCGTCACTCCGCCCATGATTTCCTTGACGATCTTGATCGACGCCATGCGCGCCACGCCGCCTTCCTTGCGGATGTCCGCTGGCACGCGCTCCAGCGCCATCACCGCCACCGCGCCTGCGTCTTCGGCGATCTTGGCCTGCTCAACATTGGTGACGTCCATGATGACGCCACCCTTGAGCATCTCCGCCAAACCGACTTTCAATTTCATTTGTTCATCGTATTCCCACATCGCAGCACTCCTTCTAGTCGAGAGTCAACAGTCAAGAGTCGAAAGATCAACGGTCGAAAGTTGAAATGCCGGGTTTTGACTCTCGACTGTTGACTCTCGACTCTCGACTGTTCTTCACACCAACGCCACCCCCGCTCCCTCCGTCGAACGCTTCCGGCCTGTCCTTGCTTTGCGGATTTCCGCCTTGAACAGGTCCCCCAAAATGGTGATTCCCTTCTCAATTTGCGCGTCGGCGGGGCCGGTGAAGCACAAACGCAGAGCATTGTGCTTCGGGTTTTGGAAATAGAAATACCTCGAGGGCGCGAAGATCACGCCCCGCTCCTGCGCTTTCACCAAAAGTTCCCCGGTGTCGAGTTGCGCCGGCAACTCCACCCAGACAGACATCCCGCCCTCTGGGTAAACCACCCGGACGGCTTCCGGAAAGCAGCGCTGCGCGGCGTGCCGCAGAACTTGCAGCTTATGCTCGTGGACTTTACAGATGCGCCGAATCCACTTGTCCAGCCAGCCACGTCTCCCCAGTTCCTCCAGGACCGCCTGGCCCAACAGGTTGGTGTGAAGGTCGGCGCGCTGCTTGGCCAGGCGCAAGCGTTCGATGACACGGCGTGAAGCTGCGATCCAACCCACGCGCAATCCCGGAAAACCCACTTTTGAGAAACTGTCGAGGTGAATCACCAGTCCGGTGGTATCCAGAGCTTTCAAGGGAGGCAATTGCCGCCCGCTGTAGCGCAACGCCCCGTAGATATCATCCTCGACCACCGGAACCTGGTGACGCGCGGCAAGCGCCAGCAGCCTTTTTCGGGCCGCCAGCGGCATCGTGTGCCCCGTCGGATTCTGAAAGTTGGGGCTGGTCAGAATCAGCCTCACTTTGGTCTGCTCGAGCACCGCAGCCAGAAAATCCAGATCCATCCCTTCCGCCGTGACCGGAATGCCGATCAAGCGCGCAGCGGGCGACTCAAAGACATTCCAAAGCCCCGTGTAGGTGGGGTTCTCCGAGACAACTGCGTCGCCGGCAGCGACCAGGGTGCGGCGCAGCAGATCAATGGACTGTTGGCAACCATTCGTGATCACCAGTTCGTCGAGTTCCACCTGGATACCGTCACGCCGCAAGCGCGCCCGCAGGTAATCTTTGAGTGGCAGGTAGCCATCGCTCGAACCATACTGAAGCACCTTGCCGCCCTCGCGGCGGAGCACCGCATCCGTGGCGCGCCGCACCAGGTCGTGGGGCGCCAACTCATCCACGCCGTGCGCGGCGGCAAACGAGATGACACCCACCTCGTAAGCGCTGGCCATCAACCGCCCCAGTGAATCGTCGCGCGGATCCTCGGAAAAATAACTATTCCAAAACACATCGTTCCCTGCGGCACGTGGAGCGCGGACGCTGGAGCGCAGGGTTTCGGCCAAAGTCGTGACGTACGTTCCCCGCCCAACCGTCCCTTGAATCAGCCCCTCGGCTTCTAATTCGGCGTAAGCGTTGCCAACCGTGGTGCGATGTACATCCAAACGTTTCGCCAACTCGCGGCTGGGCTCCAGCCGGTCTCCTGACTTCAGTGCCCCGGAAACAATCCGCTCGCGCAATTGCTCGCGGATCTGCATGTAGAGCGGCTTGGCTAAACTGGAGTCAAGAGTCACGAGCATGGCACCCAAATCTCCATTCTGGCGCTACCGGACCAGATTAGGCCATTCCAGGCCGGCTGTAAAGAGCCAAACGAGCCAATTTGTGAACAGGCCAAGGGAGAAGGGGCTAGGGGCTGGGGACTGGGGACTGGGGCAATTTTGGATTTTGGATTTTGGATTGGCCCTTCTTACTGCCGACTGCCTACCGCCATCTTCAGTCCCCAGCAGGCTGCGGAAAAACCCTTCCAAGCTGTCATTCCGAGCGGAGCGACCCGTCGCCCGAAGGCTTTGGGCCGTAGGACGAGGAAGTTCGCTCTGAGTGTTTTCAAAACTGTGCGAAATTCCTCGTCGTCCGCCAATAAGGATGGCAGACTCCTCGGAATGACAGGCTTTCGCAACCGGATCAGGCATTTGAAACTCGTGTAGCCCCCCTTGTGCTCGCCCAGATCGGGCCCCTTGCGGCTCGCGAATTCCGGCTCGAGGCCGAACAAAAGGGGGTTTTAGGCCCCTTTTGGGGGTTCGTTTTGGGTTTTTTGGCATCAAAAACCAGTTCGTTTTGAGCACTCCAAAACTCTAAGTCATTTGTTTGCAATAGATGGTTGAGTTCGTTCCCTCGAAAAAACATCTTTTTCCTCAATTCCCGGCTCTTTCTCCCTGGCGAGTCCCCTCGCCTTCCCTCGCCGCCGCTTGCCGGCGCTCTCTTGCGACAACTATGATAGGCTACCGTCATTCGGTCCCGGTGTCAAGAGGAAAATTCAGAAGACAAAAGGTCAGGCGCCGGGGGGCAGGCGCCGGGTTGCGGAGGACCTGGGAAAGCAAGGACGTAGTACACTAGCATCTACCGTGATTCAGACACTAAACCGAACACGGGCAGTGGATTCCCGCCTTCGCGGGAATGACGAAATTCAGGGCCCCCATCCCCAACCTCGTCATTCCCGCGAAGGCGGGAATCCACTGCCATTGTCTGGACCGCAGTAGCATCTAGTCTGTTCTTGCTGTTGGCAGAGTCAATCCAAAATCTAAAATGCCCTACTCCCTATTCCCTGTTCCCTAAAAAGGGGTTTGATTCCCGTTCCTCTCCGATCGTTGTCGACAAGCCATGCCCGGGGAAAACCGGGGTTTCATCGGGGAAAATCAACAGCCGGGTGTGAATAGACCGCAGGAGTTCCTCGAACGACCCGCCCCACAAGTCCGTTCGACCGATGCTTCCCTGGAACAGGGTATCACCGCTGAAAATCTTCTGCTGCTCGCCTGGAAGGTGGAGGGAGAGGCTGCCGGGAGAATGTCCGGGGGTATGCAGGACCTCCAGGACATGCGAACCGAAGCGCAGCGTGTCGCCCTCTCTTAGGAATTGGTCCACAGTCACAAGGCCGGGAGGAGGAACGCCTAGCCATTCCGCCTGCACGGCCAGGTGCTGGTAGAGTGGCAGATCGCCGGCGTGCATCAGCACCGCCGCTCCCGTGGCGCGCTTCAATTGCTCGAGACCGCCCACATGGTCGATATGCGCGTGTGTGGCGACGATGTACTTGACGCGCAGCTTGTGCTGAGCCAGCACTTCCAGAACACGGTCAACTTCATCTCCTGGATCAATGACAACGGCCTCGCCGGTCGTTTCATCGCCCACGATGGAACAGTTGCAAGCCAGCATGCCCACGGGAAGAATCTCGTGAATCATTCTCAGTATTCCTTCCTTTCGCCCCTAACCATTGTACTCGATTCCACCGTCATGTGCCGTCATTGACTTGCCTACCACCGTCTCTTATACTCGTTTTCAGCGCGAGCAGGGTGCACGGCAAAAAATGAAATTGGTGGTAGTAGGGGGGCAGGCGCGGAAGGTTGGCAAGACCTCGGTTATTGCTGGCTTAATTCGAGGGCTGAACAAGCTTGCCTGGACGGCAGTGAAAATCACCCATCACGATGGCGACGAGGGGCAGGATTCGCCGTCGGCGGGTGAGCTTCCCGGGCATGTCGATTTCTTATTGAGCGAAGAAAGGGACCCGAAAGGAAACGGCGACACCTCGCGCTACCTCGTAGCGGGAGCGCGGCGCTCGCTGTGGATGCGAACTCGAGGGGCAGGCTTGGCTCGAGCGCTGCCCGGCTTGCTCGAAGCTCTAAGAGGCGACGAGCATGTAATCGTCGAAAGCAATGGCTTACTGAGATTCCTCGAGCCCGATGTCTTTCTGATGGTTATTGATGAGTCGAGCCGTGACGTAAAAGCTTCAGCCCGCCAGGTCCTTGGGCGGGTAGATGCCTTTGTTAGTGTGAGGCCTGGTCCCGAGCCGCGCGCCCGGACGGCAATGTCCGTCCGAATGCCCGAAGACAGGCCGGTCTTTCTGGTTGCCGAGGGCGAGTGGTCGAATCCGGACCTCTGCCGCTTCGTTAGCGAACGGGTTGCTTCGGCAGGCAGTAGGCAGTGGGCGGTAGGCAGCGGGCACTGGGCAATTGGCAATGGGTGAGATCAGGATAGGAGACAAGGCACTATGGCAGCATTGAGCAAAGCAGAAATCCGGGAAACGCTGAAGAAAATGCCGGAGTGGTCCCTGGCCGGCAACGCGATCCACAGGAAGTTCGCCTTGAAATCGTTTATGCCCGCTATTGCCTTTGTAAACAAGATCGCCGAGGCTGCTGAGCAGGTCAACCATCATCCCGACATTACCATCAATTACAGCCAGGTGAGCATCAGCCTTTCGACCCACAGCGAGTCCGGAGTCACCCAAAAGGACTTCAAACTGGCCGAGGTGATCGACAAAATCTACGGTTCTGGAAGTTGAGAAGTCGAGGAGTCGAGAAGTCGAGACCAACTCTTCGACTGCCAGGCTTTCACAACTCCTCGACTTGCCGACTCCTTGGCTCCTCGACCTCTCGACTCCCCTCCGGGTAGCGCGGACCCCCGGTCTTGGGGTCCTTGGCTTTTTCTTGTGCCCGTGGACTCCCCAAGGTAGAAGGCGGTTTGCCTGACTTCAACGCGCCCGAGGCTTGGCGGTAACCTCTAGGACCCGCGCCGTCTACTAGGGAGTTAATAATTTTCTCTGTATCTTGCTCGTGGGGACCGAAAGCGCATAAAATCAGCCCGTACTTCGGTCAGGAAAAAGCTGATGTCCACATTCCTGCAATGGATTCATGTAACTGCGGCCGTTGTTGGCGTAGGAGGGATGGCGTTCCTGCTTTTCATCCTGACTCCTTCCGTGGGAAACTTACAGCCTGAGCAGCGCGATCTGCTGGCCAAGCAGGTCATGGACCGGTTCCGCTGGGTAATTTGGTCGGCGATTGCGGTATTACTGGTTTCGGGTCTGTACAGCGTTCGGGAGTATTACTGGGAAGTAGCCTGGGGTAAGTCCTGGGTGCTCTTGACCGTAAAGATCGTTCTCGCCCTCTTCGTCTTCGTCATAGCGTTGGGGCTCACGCTACCTTTTAGGCTGTTCGACTGGGTGCGGGCACGGCGGCAAATCTGGCTCTCCATCGCCGTAGGGCTTGCCGTTGCAGTCATCTTCATTTCCGCCTACCTGCGCCGGTAGCAGGCTTCGGATCGAGGTGCAGCGGCGGCCTTATGCCGCCAAGTGCGTGTCGCAAGGATGGAAGTCGGGGCGACGTGAAGTCGGCGCTACTTCACTAACCCATGCAGGACGGCCGCTTTGAAAGTTCCCCGCTGCTGCATGATCTTCTTTTGCAGCAGGATGATCGCCTGAAGGAGCATTTCCGGCCGTGGCGGGCATCCAGGAACGTACACATCAACAGGAATGAATTGGTTCACTCCCTGGACAATCGCATAGTTATTGAAGACTCCGCCGGAGGTGGCGCAAACCCCCATCGAGATCACCCATTTGGGCTCGGGCATCTGCTCGTAAAGCTTCTTGATCACCGGAACCATCTTCTGGGAGACGCGGCCGGCCACAATCATCAAATCCGATTGGCGGGGTGAGCCCCGGAAGACCTCTGCTCCAAAGCGGGCGATATCGAAACGCGAGGCCGCAGTGGACATCATCTCAATGGCGCAGCAGGCCAAGCCAAAGCTCATGGGCCAGATCGACGACTTGCGCGCCCAGTTCACCGCCTGGTCCAGCTTGGTGAAGATCAAACCTTCAAACCCCGAGGATTCGTTCGTTGGCATGAATCGTAAGCCCCTTCAAGGACCATTATCCCATCCAAAGACTGCGGATGCAATTCAACGCTGATGCCGGTAGTGGCGTCATTCGCGAGACATCGGCGCTCCACGGTGTCGTCATTCCCGCGAAGCTTGTGCTCCGCGGAGGCGGGGGAGCGGGAATCCAGCCCGTAGAAAGGGACGCTCCCGAAGGTTTGCGGAGTGGATTCCCGCCTTCGCGGGAATGACTGCGGATGGGAGGGCGAACGACTGCCGATAGGAGCGGGAATGACGAGTGGTTCGTAAGGGATGTAATTCCAAATGGCGCCGCTACAGCTCGTGCATCCGGTTCTTTCAGACCTTCAGACGCCCGCCCTACGTCACAGGATCCGTCAGGGGGCCGTACATTTCAGGACGGCGGGCGGCGATGCGGTCAAACTCCCACTGCCCCGGCACACGAACCACGCGGTTGCGGTCGGCGCCCATCAAGTCAAGGTCCGCGACGAGGATCGTCTCCTCGGTTTCGCCCGCTTCAGCAAGAGTCTTGCCGGTGAAATCCACAATCTGCGAGTGGCCCACGAAGCGGAATCCTCGCTCTTCGCCGACACGGTCTGCCACCACCACGTGAAAGTGGTTCTCCGTGGCTCGGACCTTGGGGGTATGCTGCCAGGAATCTGAGCCCGTGGGCCAATTCGTGGCGATTGCCAGGAGTTGGACGCCCTTCAGTTTCAATACCCTGCCCGCCTCCGGAAAGCTACAATCGAAACAGATATTGATCCCGATCTTCCCGTGCGCGGTCTCGAAGACAGGAAATGGCTTGTCCCCTGGAGCAACAAACCGATCGATGCCCAGATAGGGAAGGTGAAGCTTGCGAAAAGTCCCCGCGATTCCCTGCGGAGCCACTACCACCGCAGCATTGAAAATCCGGTCCCCGTCGCGCTCGAGCATGCCGACGATGGCCGTGCAATCGAGCTTCTTGGCGGCTGAGCATAGTATTTCTGAGGAAGGGCCAGGAACCAGTTCGGCGACGGGATCAGCTTCCTCCCTACCCACAAAGCAATAACCTGTCAGCGCGCATTCCGGGAACACCACAATTCCCGCGCCGGCATGCGCAGCAGCTTCAAGGCTGTCGAGTATCTTCTCCAAGTTTCTTTGCTTTTCCAGGATCTTGACGTCCATTTGCACCGCAGCAACCTTCATGAGTCCTCCCTTGGGAGCGGAGAGCCGAAATTCGAAAATCGAAAACCGAAATTCGAAATTCGAAAACCGGCTCCACCGAGTGGTAATACCGCCGTTTTCGAGTTTATCACGAGGATTTCGGCGGTAGCGGTACAGTTTGATGCTGTAGCGGCGAGTTCACCTCGCCAAATGGCGGCGTAAAGCCGCCTCTACATCAAACTGTACCACCACCATTTCGGCAAAGTCCTTGACAAAGGCTTCCGACGTGTGCGTAAATTTGCCCTTCTGCTAGGTCGCGTTGAGGGATCCTTCCTGACGCGATGATCGCTACACAATCGAAATTTCATGGAGGAACTATGAAAAAAAGACTGACGTTATGGGCGGTAGGGCTGGCAATCCTGGGCGCTGCACTATTGCCGCTGGTTTTCCAAGCGCAACCTAGGTCTCCGCAGCCTGCTGTGTCCCCTGCAACTCCCGCTGCGCCCGCAGCTACTCCGGCGCCGCCGCAGCATCCGCGTATTGAGGCCGCCATGCGCCACCTCGAGGAAGCCAAAAAGGAGCTTCAGGCTGCCCCAGACGAATTCCATGGGCACCGCCATATGGCTATAGTGCGCGTGGACCAAGCGCTCGATGAATGCCACAAGGCTCTTGCATCGGTGTCAAGATAGACTGGTTCCACGGGGAAGGCCGGGTTCTTGCCTGGGCGCGATCTGGTCGTCCTCAGTTGTCCTGGATTCGTCGATTGCACCAAAAGGGGATGCGGCAAACCCAAAGCTGGTGCATCCCCCTTTCTCCGATTCCTCTCAGTCTGCTTCAAAACGCAATACTTGTGCCAACCACCGCTAACCCCAAGTCGACTTTTCGCTTGACAGAAGGCGAATAAAAAGCGAAACTACATCCATCCTTGACTTGGAGGTTTTCGATGGAGTCCATTGCTACCGTGGCCGACATAGCCAACCCGGCAGCGCGATTTGTGGGGATCGCTCGCTTGGCGGCCGAAAGTCCCCTGGTCCGCGAGCGCGCCGATGTCGAATACTTTGCGCTCCCTTGCCGCTCCACGCTTAACCGCGAATCGAGCGGCCGAATGCCCTTCGCCTGGACCATCAATCCCTACCGGGGATGCGAGTTCGGCTGCAAATACTGCTACGCCCGCTACACCCACGAGTTCATGGAGATGTGGGACGGGAAGGATTTCGAGCGGAAAATCTATGCTAAAGAGGGGGCGCCGGAGCGCTTGCGCGCGGAACTGCGCCAAGCCAAGGATAAGGGCTTGCCCATCGCTCTCGGTACAGCCACCGATCCTTATCAGCCGGCGGAAAAACAGTTCGAAGTTTCCAGGAGGATGCTGGAAGTCTTCTTGGAGTTTGAAGGGTTGGAATTCTCCATAACCACCAAGTCCGCGCTGATTCTTCGCGACCTCGATCTGCTCGTCCGGGTTTCCGCGCGGCACCGCTTCAGCGTTCATATGACGGTAACCACCACGGATGAACACCTGGCGCGCCTGCTCGAACCCAAGGCCCCGTCGCCTGGGAAGCGACTCGAGGCAGTGAAGCTGTTGTCCGAGGCCGGCATCAGAGTGGGCGTGAATGCCATGCCCATCCTGCCGGGAATGAACGATACCGACAAGTGCCTGGATACCCTGGCGCGAGCCGTATGCCTCGCCGGCGCGAAGTTCCTTTACGGAAACATCCTGTTCCTTACACCGTCCGCCATGAAGCAGTTCATGCCTTTCCTCGAAGAAGAATTTCCGCGACTGGCCAGGCGCTACCGCAAACTCTACGCTCACTCGGCCTATCTGAACGGGGAGTACAAGAACCGCATGACGAAACTGTTAGCGGAACTCCGCACCCGGTACGGCCTGGACGGCAACCAAGGAGAGCCGCCACCGGCCGCCAGGCACCCCCAATTGGCGTTGCCGTTTGAGACGTTGGGTGGGAACTCCACTCCGGCAAGGCTTCTTACGCCTTGCGCGTAAGCGCCCAAGGCGGCAATCGGCAACCCGCCGTGTCGAAAGTTGCTGTCTGTAACGCCGGCGAGACGCGCCAAGTACCTGCTGCTGGAATCGCGCATGCATGGTCAGCTTGCGGGAGTGAGGCTTACCTTTGACGCGCGGTCCCCAGGAAACCTCGAAAAGCCCCGGTAAAAGGCTCTTAGGTCAGGCCTATTACACTAAGAACAAAAGGCTTATCGCATCACCCGGGCTGATCTTCCGGGGGCTCGATCGAGCTCGCCAGGTTGCCCCTACTACCGCGCCAATCCTCGCACCATTGGGCGTTTATGCTCGCTTTGACGTGAAGGGAGGAAAGAACTTATGAGCACAAGTTGTGAGCAACGCGGTCCACGGCTAAACGTGGAGGAGTTGCGCGCGGCGGCTGCCGAGTTGCGCGCCTTGGACCTCATCGACATTTTTGCCGGGGGTTCGGGCCACCCGGGCGGCACACTTTCCATCATGGACATCGCCACCGCATTATACCTGCGGGTGTTGAACCACGACCCGCATGAACCCGCCTGGCCGGACCGCGACCGGGTGTTCTGGTCGACCGGCCACAAGGCGCCGGCGCTTTATGTTGCGCTGGGCAAAGCCGGCTACTTCCCGCTGGATGACACGGTTCTGCTGCGCCAACTGGGCTCGGGGTTCGAGGGCCATCCCAACTGGCTGGAACTCGATGGAGTGGAAGTTTCGAGCGGTTCGCTCGGGCAAGGGTTGGGAGTCGCGGTGGGCAATGCACTGGCAGGAAAGCTGCTGGGCAAGCCCTACCGCGTGTACTGCATCATGGGGGATGGCGAGCAGCAAGAAGGCAGCATCTGGGAAGCGGCGATGGCGGCGGGTCATTATAAACTTGCTAATCTCTGCGGTATTGTTGATAAGAACGACCTCCAGATCGACGGCTGGGTGCGCGAGGTAATGAACGTGGACCCGCTGGCGGAAAAGTACAGGGCCTTCAACTGGAACGTGTTGGAAATCGATGGGCACGATATGGACCAGATTCTCGAAGCCTTCGAGACCGCGCGCTCGAACAATCAATTGCCGACTCTTATCATTGCCCGCACCATAAAAGGCAAGGGTGTGTCCTTCATGGAGAACGAGGCGGGCTGGCACGGCGTGGCGCCCAACCGGGTGCAGTTTGAAAAGGCCATGACCGACTTGGCCACGCCCTCGGTTCCACCCGCGCGCGTCGATGCGTTGCTTTCCAGGGCTGCCGAATATGGCGCGGAGGTCACCCGCAAAACCAGAGCAACCCTACCGGCTTTCCAGCGCGATTATTGGTGGAATGCCGGCCCGGCAATGAAAGTGGATATGGACCCAACCCGCATGGGCTTCGGGCGCGGCCTCGAGAAAGCCGGTAATGATGAACGCGTAGTGACGTTGCACGCCGATATTTCCGGCTCCATCCGCATCACAGATTTCGAAGCCAAGCACCCCGAACGCCGGCATCGCGTTTTCAGTGTCGGGATCGCCGAACAGAACATGATGGTGGTGGCCGCAGGGCTGGCGAAGGAAGGATTGATTCCTGTAACGGGGACGTACGGCGTGTTCGCGTCGGGCCGCTGCTGGGACCAAATCCGCACCACCATTTGCTACTCGAACCTCAACGTCAAGATCGCCGGGGCGCACGGCGGCATCTCCGTGGGCGCGGACGGGGCGACCCATCAGGCGCTGGAAGAGTACTCACTGATGAGTGTCCTGCCCAATATGCACGTGCTGGCCCCCTGCGATTCGCTGGAGACCGAGCGCGCCACGCTCTTCAGCCTGCTCGACCTGAACGGCCCGGCATACATCCGCTTCGCGCGCGAGGCCACCCCTGTTGTCACTACTCCCTGGACACCCTTCAGGTACGGCTTGGCCAATGTTATTCGCTATCGAGGTGAGAAGCCGCGCTTCCTGGACGCTTTCGAAACCTTCCTATCCACTGAGTATACGAACGAAAATGAGGAAGTTTCCATTGTCGCCTGCGGGCCGATGGTACCGGAAGCCATGCGTGCCGCCTGGCTGCTGAAGGAGGAATGCGGGCTCGAGACACGTGTCGTCAATATGCACACGGTGAAGCCGCTTGACGTGGGCGCGCTCATCCAGGCCGCCGAGCAGACGCACCTGATCGTCACCGCCGAAGAGCACCAGGTGGGGGGGTTCGGGAACATCGTGGCGGGCGCCATCCTTCAACATCGCCAGAATTACAGGCACCCGCTGTTGTTCGATATGGTGGGCGTCAACGACCGCTTCGGGCTCTCCGGTAAGCCCTGGGAACTCATGCAGGAGTTTGGGCTATGCGCCGAGCATATCGCCGAGCGCGTCTTGAAGCTTCGCGAGCGCTGGCTGAGTCGCGAGGGGCGCGCAAACGCAGCGTGACCGCGTGACACGCAAAGGTGTGGAAGTCAGCCCTCTCCCATGGGGAGAGGGTGCCGTGCTCCGGCGCTTTCATCAGCCGGAGCACGACGGGTGAGGGATTACTTCCGCAGCCAAGTGCAGAATGAAGCTCTGCGCTCCGCCGGACTTCCAGCCTCGGTAGGCCGCAGAGTTTCGCCAGCCTGGGTACTTTAGCTACCCGACACCCGCTGCAATCTCTGGCATGTTTTCTGTGCCTATAAGGGCCTTTAGGCGGTTTATGAGCGACCTTGGCTTCGGGTAGGTCGGGTCAATTTTCAATGCATCGCCAGCTGTAGACTTGGCCCTCTCAAGGTCACCACCCAGCATCAAGGCATAGGCCATGTTGTACAGAATCTGGGCCCGATCCCGAGGGCGGGTCTCCCTATCGAACGCTTTCTGAAATGCGGGGACAGATTCGTCGAACTTCCCGAGAGCCGAAAGGGCAAATCCCAGATTGCGGTAGCCGCTCGAGAAGCTTGGCGTGGCACTGATCGAAATCCTCGCGGCTTCCAAGGCTTCTTCATATCGCCTGGTCTGGTTGAACATGAATGCCAAATGTGCAGCGACTTTTCCATTGCCCGGATGCGAACGAAGCAAGTCGCTGGAAATCTTTATAGCTTCTTCAGCGTTGCCAGACCTGAAGAGGGTAAATGAAACCCCCAGCTGCCGTTCTACTTCGGTGTCATGCAGTTCCACGTCTGAGAGCGATTCACCGCATCCATTGCAGTACCTTGCGGCTGGGGGATTTTCGGTACCGCAGTTTCTGCACGCGGTAACTGCAACCTCCGTCCCGAAGAGGTCGTCGAGAACTTCCCGTGCGCTCCTGTACCTCTCCTTGGGATCCTTATTGATCAGCTTCATCACAACGTGATCAATCCCGTCATCCTCTATGTAGTGCTTCAGCGGCTCGGGAGTTACTTCCGGGTCCGAAATCCGTTCATCTGTTGTCCACAGTCCCGTGGGATCAACGAATGGGTGGTGTCTAGTAAACATCAAATAAGCAACGATTCCCGCGGAAAACAAGTCGGACTGGGAGGACCAGTGCTTGGTGGAGAGCACCTCGGGTGCGGAATAGGCGGCGGACCCAAGTCGGGGCGGGTCCCACGGTGCACCACCGGACACATAAGCGCCGGAGACAAAGCGTGACACCCCGAAATCCACCAGCCGCGCCTCTCCAGCATCTGGCAATATTATGTTGGCCGGCTTGACGTCTCCGTGAACTCGGCTCTTTTCGTGCGCGTATTCGAGTCCCTCGAGAACCTGTTTGAGGATTTCCAGGCTCTTCTCCTTGGAAAACCACGTCTTGGCTTTTGCGTGGCCCCGTAAATGATATTGCAATGAGTTACCGGGCACGTACTCCTCGACCAGAAATCCATCTTTCTGGAGGAATTCAAGCACAGGCACGATATTTTTGTGGTGGAGCAACCCGGCAGCCGAGGACTCAGCCTCAAGCTCCTTGATGGCTCCTGCGGATCCTAACGGAATCTTGATGACACACCACTTCGCCGGATTTGAGAGCGTGTCCCAAGCCTTCCAGGTCTGACCGTGCTCACCCTGTCCAAGAAGGGACTTTATCTCGTAGCGTTTCTTGAGTTTCTCCCCAACGAGAATAGGCATCTTCGTACACCCCTGATCACCAGAATCCGGACAACCGGAGAATGTATACGCCTACGCACCATAAAGGTCAAGTTGCCAATTTTAGCGAGTATTGCGGACCTGCTTTTTATGTCCGCGGCTCGTCCCTTTTCAAGGCGAAAAGCCGCAGACCTTGGAAGGCAGGTTTGATGCGCTACCTGCTTTGGCAAGAGGCCGCGTCGTGGCTGGCGCAGAGCGAAGCTCTGCGTTTCACGGCACTCTGTCCATCGCCAGCAGTGAAGCGTCCTGCAGAAAACAACACCTCCAACTCGATCACGGGCAAATGCCGGACTCGTTCACCGTACGCGCCCCTCGCGCCGGCTAAGCATGCGCCGACTTTCGGCCTGTCGACCTGGGGGGCGTCGGGTCCTCCGAGAGCGCCGACAGCACCACAGGGCCGCGGTCTGGGAACTGCGCGACCAGGGACAGCGTGCCGCCCATCGCTTCCACCGTTTTCCGAAGCGTCGAGAGCAGGACATCGCTTCGCTTTTCGAGGCGCGAGACGCTGTCCTGCTTGATGCCCAGGGTCTTCGCAATGCGGACCTGGGTCAGCTTGCGGGCTTTTCGAAGCTCGCGCAGGGTCATCTCTTCCGCCATCAACTCTGCCGTTCGCGCTTCCACTTTCTTGCGCTGCGAAGGGCGCAGTTGCCGGATTTTGTCATTGATGTTGACGGGCATTCTCAACCTCCTGTTTTCCTTCGCCTCGCAAGATGGGCATCGAAGCGGGCATCGGCGGTTCGGATCAATCGACGGTAGAATCGCCTCTCGCCGGTTCCTGACTTGTCCGCAGCCGCAAGCAGGATAGCCCGTCGCCTGGGATCGAAGGCAAAGGCTACTCGCCATTCCCCTCCGGCGGCGCTGAAGCGCAACTCCTTCATGTTCGGGTGACGGGAACCTTTGAGCGTGTCGACCCGTGGCCGACCCAACTGGGGGCCAAACCGCTGGACCAGGCGGGACAATGCGAGAATTTCTATTTGCACGTCTTAGTGCAACGCGTCGAACTCTGGCACAAACTCGTCGCCGATCTCAACTACCCAGCTCACACTCATAATATGGCATATGATCCATATGGTGTCAAATACATATTGTGATCTGAGGGACAACCAAACGAGCAAGTGCGGACCTGCTTTCTAGGTCCGCGGTTCAACCTTGCGTCAGAACGAAAAGCCGCTGACCTTGCAAAGTAGGTCTGGGCTCCCCCTCTGAGCCCCTAAGGGGCGGCCTGACCCAGCCCAGGCCTGGCTTCAGAGCGAGTGGCGCGGACCTGCGTTTTAGGTCCGCGCTCGTCCCGCCTCGGAACGATGAGCTGCAGACCTTGGAGAGAGGGCGTCGAGCCCTTGCGCTTTCGTCAGCCGGAGCGTGACGGGATAAGGTGTCTTTCTTGCTCCGTGATGACTAAGCTAGGCCGTACGTGTTATGCTTCACTTAGGATGGAAAAAACGTTGACCTTTGACCGAATCACTGTTGAACCCGGAAAGTGCGATGGCAAACCCTGCATCCGCGGCCTCCGCATCCCTGTCCATCTCATACTAAGGCTCCTGGCCGGTGGAAAGACGCCGACTGAAGTCATCGCGGCATATCCGGAGCTCGAGCCGGCCGACATCCAGCAAGCCATGGGTTATGCGGCTTGGCTGGCTAGCGAAAAGACTCTCATCGTGACGGGCCCCACCAAGTGAAGTTCCTCGCCGATATGGGCGTATCCCCGGTGACCGTTGCCTTTCTGCGGAAAATCGGACACGAGGCTCTGCGTTTGCCGGAAGCAGGGCTCGAACGGCGGAGCGACGCCGACGTTATCGCCTACGCGGTCGACCACGGGCAAGTCGTCCTCACCTTCGACCTCGACTACCCAGCCCTCCTGGTGCTGAATCCATCGAGTCGCGCCTCGGTGATTGTTTTTCGGACGGTTAGTGCGGACCCCGAGTGGATTAACCGGCGACTTGACCAAACGCTCGCCCTTCTGGCAGACGCTCTCAAGAACGGTGCGGTCGTCGTAGTCGAGGATGATCGGTATCGCGTGCGCCGGTTTCTCGATCTCTAGTCAAACGCCGCGCCATGTTTGCCAGAGGGATTCATCTGAAAAGTCTGTGTGCCTTCTTCATAACGTCTTGAGTCCCGACGCTTCCTGCCCGGCCCGCGTGGTATTCTTCTAACCGCCTTTGCGCCTCCTCCGCCCAAACGCGCTCTGCCTCTTCTTCGCCCAAATCATCCAGGCTGGCCAGGAGCTTTTCTGCTAAGGCGGCGCGGTCGTCGAGCTTCAGACTGAGGGCACTTTTCAGAACTTCACTTAGGTCCGGCATGTTGTCCTCCCGCTTTCATTGTAACCGATCCCATCGAGGGCGGCGCGGTGGTACCGTACGTGCGATTGTGTCTTGCTGGGCCTGCGAAAACATGGGTGCACATTATTCCTCAAGATCATCTCGAGTGACCCCTCACCCGGCCCGTGACGGCTGGTGAAAGCGCCGTCGCGGGCCACCCTCTCCCCTCGGGAGAGGGCTGGCAATCCACGGGGGTCAGTGATTAATGGTCAAATTCTCAAACAGGAACAAGCCGGACTTCCCTGCCACGACAATGTCCAAATCGCCATCGCCATCGATATCCACCACAGGAATCTGCATGCCGCCGCCGGTGCGGGTGCTGTAATCGATGACGTGCCGCCGCCACTGGATCTCATTTCCCACCTTGATGGGTTCGTACCAGTAGATTCCCAGCGGTTCGCGGCTGCCCGGATCGTGACCGTTGTGCGCGAAGTAGCGCTTGCCCGTCACGATATCCATATGGCCGTCGCCCTTCAAGTCCACCAGGGTCAGGGCGTGGGCCTGCGACCAGCTATCGTCAATCACGTGCTTGACCCAGGTGCGATAGCCCGCCGAATCCTTCTTCTGCTCATACCAGAAAATTCCGTAGCCGTGGCCCAGGGAAGTGACCAGGTCCGGCAAGCCGTCGCCGTTCACGTCCAGCGTGTAAATGAACCCCGTGGCGCCGAGATCGAACTCAGGATGGAAGATCCACTGACCATTTCGGGGATCGGGCGGCGCCTCAAACCAACCCTTGGGGGTGATGATATCGGTTCGCCCATCGCCGTTCACATCGCCCGCGCCGATACCGTGGCCGTAGCTCTTCGGGCTCACGATGTGCGGAATCCAGGCGGCATCGCCGCCTTTGCCCGAAAGCTCGTACCAGGTCAGTGGGAATTTCTCGTCGCCAAACTGGGGCAGGAGTTGCTGCGGCTTGCCGGTGTTGAGAATATCCACCAGGAAAGCGAATTCCACCGGAGAGCGCGACTCAATCACATGCTTTTTCCACTGCCCATTCTGCGCCCCAGGATTCTCCCACCAGGTGAGCGGGTCGGACCAGTACGAACAGCTCACAATATCCGGATAACCATCGCCGTTCACGTCGATCGCCAGGTCGCTAAGGTCCTCCAGGTAAAAATCCGTATAAGGCAGGCTGCGGAACTTGTGTTTGATCCAGCGCGGCCCCTCGCCGGGCGCAGCGGGCGGCGCCTGTTCGAACCAGTTTTCCCCCGAGACGATGTCCAACTTCCCATCCCTGTTCATGTCCACGATGGCCACGGTCTCACTGGGGCCCAGGTCGATGGTGTGCTTCCGGAAGGGAATCTCATCGGAGCCTTGGGCGTCACTCCGGGGGATGAACCATAGGGCCGATGCCGCTATCAGAAGAAGTGCAATCAGTACGAAGAACCTGGCTCCCGCTCTTCCGGGAACCCGAGAGATGCGAGCGAGATTTGCATGCATGGGAACCCCCAATAAGTTCGTCACTTGATTCCCAGCCCACCGGCCAAACGTCGAATGAAGCGCAATCCCTGTTGCGCCAACTCATCGCCGGAAGGGGCCGTGTCGCGCCAGATGGCAGCCGCAGCAGCAAGCTCGGGCTCCGGCTGCGCGAACGACTCAATCGTAACCCAGCCTTTGTATCGCATAACCTTCAAGGCCTTGAGCACGCCCTGCCAATCAACATGGCCAGTCCCGGGAATGCCGCGGTCGTTTTCGGAGATATGAACATGCCCCAGCTCCTGGGCAACAGACCGCAGCGCTTCCGCCGGATGCTTCTCTTCGATGTTGGAGTGGAAAGTGTCGAAGTGGATTTTGACGTTGGGGGCGCCGATATCGCGCACCAAGCGGGCGGCATCCTCCAGGGTGTTTAGAAAGTAGGTCTCGAAGCGGTTAAGCGGTTCCAAGCAGAGCGTAACCTGGCATTTCTCAGCGTGCTGCGCCACCGCCTGCAATCCCGCCACAGCCCAATTCCACTCATCGGAAGTGCGACGACAGCCAGTCATCACGCCCAGGCCGGCATACATCGGGCCACAGACCAGACGCGCACCAAGCTCTGCCGTGCGGTCCACGCACGTCTTCAGAAACTCCACTCCCCGGGCCCGCACTTCCGGCTGGGGACTCACTAAATGGCACTCTGGAGGCAGGACGCTACAGGTGGCGCATTCCAGGTCATTGTCCTCGGCCATTTTCCGAAGCGCAGGTATGTCCGCCGGCTCCTGGCGGGAAAGGAACAGCTCAACTCCGTCGAAGCCCCACTCCCGGATACGGGAGAATAACGCCGCGTGGCTCTCGTTTACGCGCGTCGTCCAAACCATCGTATTGACGCCATATTTCATGACCGACTCTCCTTGGCCGTTGCATAGATGCTGTCATGCTGAGCCGACGGCGTGAATCGGGTAGCGCGGACCCCCGGTTTTGGGGTCCGCGGCTTGTCCGCGGGCCTAAGAAAAAGCCGCGGACCCCAAAACCGGGGGTCCGCGCTACCCAGATCAGGACACCGTCCATGGTTTTCGATATTCCTTGGTAAGCAATCTGTTGGCTTCCGCGTCGCCCACAAATTGTTCCTTATCTCGATCCCACTGCAACTTCCGCCCCAGCCTGTAAGAAATGTTTCCGATGATGCAAGCACTGGTGGCCCGGTGCGTGGTCTCGATATCCGAGTTGGGCTTCTGGCGCGAGCGAACGCACTCCAGGAAATTCTCCACGTGCGGCTGATGTTGAGGCGTCCCGTCGCCGGTAGTCACTGCGCTGGAGCCAAAAGTCTCCCAGCCGTCGTGTACCAGATCCATGGGCCAAATCGTGTAACCCTCACGATTTACAAAAAGCGTTCCTTCGGTGCCGAAGAACTGCATGCCATATTGATGGTCGTCGGGGCCGCGGCCGGCTCGGTTGTAAAACTTCACCAGGAAGCCATTCTCGTTTACGGACGCGCCGGGATATTCGTAAGTCGCCTCAATCGTATCGGGAGTCTCAAAAACCCCCGCGGCAATGAACTGCCCGCCGGAAGCCACCACGGTGCGCGGGGCGTCAATCGCCAATCCCCAATGAACGATATCGATCAAGTGAGGCGCCCAGTTCGTCAGTTCGCCCCCTCCCGTTTCCCAGAAGCCGCCCCACCCCATGTGGCGATTGCGGTTGTAATGGTGATAAGGCGCCGGACCCAGCCACATGTCCCAGTCGAGGCCCTGCAAAGGCTCAGTGTCCGGATACGGCGTATGCATCCTTGACTGCACTGAGGTCCCGCGCAAGACCCAGGTATCGGCCTCGGTCACCCGGCCGATCCTGCGGTTGCGGAGGAGTTCGGCGACTTTCTTGAAGTGCTCGCCCGAGCGCTGCTGCGTGCCGCACTGAACCACCCGATTGTTCTTGGTGGCTGCCTGCACCATCCTCCGGCCTTCCAGGATGGTATGCGAAATCGGCTTCTCCACATAGACGTCTTTGCCGGCCTCACACGCCGCGATCGTCGGGATGGCGTGCCAGTGTTCCGGCGTGGCCACGATAACTGCGTCGATATCCTTATGCTCGAGTAGCTTGCGAAAATCTTGGTACGTTTTCACCTTTTCCGATGAAAGATCGAGACCTATCAGCGTCTCTCTGAGGCGTATGTCCCACACGTCGCAGAGCGCCACGACGTCGACCTGACTCGTCTTGATAAATGAGCCCAAGTCATAACGACCCTGATTCCCTGACCCAATCAGCCCCACCCCGATACGATCGTTCGCTCCCACCACGTTTCGCACGGCAGGGCCAGCGGGAAGAGCCAGGCTCGCCGTTCCTAGCACTGCGGATTTATTAAAATCGCGACGCGACATTTTCAAGCCGTCCATCATGACCTCCTCTGGAAAGTGCCTCCGGCGCCCTCCTGCCGATACTCTTTTGCACGTCAACAGGAAGCTTGCCGCAGGCAAGCGCAGGGCATTATACAACCGTAACCTGGTGAAATTAAGGAGAAAGATGTTATCGGAACGCTTCTTTGTTCACCACGTAAGGCATGTTCGCCGGGTTACCGCCGTAATTGGCTTCGAGGACGTCGATGACACCTTGAACGCAGCGGCCAGCCATCCCCTTATCAGGATTGGCGGAGAGGCGTGTGACGCGGCCGGCGCTGGCGAAGTGCGAGAAAAGGCGGACGCGATTCTCGAGTTTAGGGTCGCGCAGAGGTGAATCCGGGGGAAGAGGTTCCTGCTCGTAGACGTCCAGCGCCGCGCCCGCAATCACGCCTTCTCGAAGTGCCTCCACCAGCGCCTTCTCATCCACCACGGCGCCACGCGCGGTGTTCACCAGGAAGGCGGTTGGCTTCATCCACCGAAGCGTCTTCTCGTTGAACAAGTGATAAGTTGGATTCTTTCCCTCACCGTCCCGAACCAACGGAACATGAACGCTGACGAAGTCCGCGCCCTTTAGCGCCGCCTCAAAGCTTACATAACGGATCGTACGCCGTTCGGCCGTGAAACCATTCTTGAAGCGGACGTCCATGGACTCCTGAATCTTGCGCGCGAACTCATGATCTTCAATGCCGCCGTCGTAGCAAAGGAAATCCACGTCGAAACCCATTGCTTTTTTGATGAAGGCCTGACCGATGCGCCCTGTGCCGATAACGGCGATAGTCTTGCCCGTTACTTCATCGCCCAGAAATGGCAGGTAAGGGTGCCAGATTCCCCACCGGTTGTCGCGCACCAATCGCTCGCTGGGACAGAGTTTGCGCGCTACGTTGCCAAGGATGAATAATGCGAATTCCGCAGTGGCTTCGGTGAGCACATCGGCAGTGTGGGTGAAGGGAATGCGGTAGCGATTGGCGGCAGCGCGGTTGATGTTGTCGAACCCCACGGCATACTGGGCCACGACTTTCAAGGTGTGCCGGCCTGCCGCCAAGACTTCCGCATCTATGCTGTCGCGAAGCGTGGTGATGAGCGCATCGATTCCCGAGCCCACCTTCTCGACGATCAAGCTCTTCGCGGGCGGCGCGGGCTCCGGGTGGACTTCAACTTCGTAACCACGCTCCCTCAGAACGTCGCACGCTTCCTTGCCGATATCGCAGGTGGCGAAAACGCGAAAGCGATTTGGTTTTGTTGCCAACTCGGCTCCGAATCGGTTTTGTTCTCCGAGATGCGCCGTTGCTGAAGAAGAACTTCAGCCCTGTTCGATAGCGGCTAGTACTACTACGTTAAGTTAAGGAGAGCGGTTCCGCTTGCGAATTACGCTGCCACAATACGCACACTTGCCGGTCCAGGTAAATAATAGGCGTTGGATCTCACGGCGCGTTTGTGGCAGGGTCCA
>Ga0326728_10002221_pt1 | contig 65475 bp, 55 predicted proteins | sample MB3enrmetagenome_FD_207602 | JGI IMG/M metagenome (GOLD analysis project Ga0326728, IMG submission 207602) | Lab enriched peat soil microbial communities from McLean, Ithaca, NY, United States - MB31MN | ecosystem: Environmental > Terrestrial > Soil > Wetlands > Peat | place: USA: New York...
TTTTTTTGACATTATCAGCCTCCAATCTTAAACCGGTTTAAGATTCGTGGCATAAACCCTAGCATTTCACGACGACAGCCGCTCAAAAACTTTCAACACTTTTTGACCTTTATGCCCGCAATGACAGCATGAGGTGAAGACGCTGATTGCCCTGCTTTTTATTTGTCATTGCGATGAGCGCTTTTGTCCTATGCGAAGAAGCAATCCATGCGTTGTTTTGAATTGCAATTTATAGATTGCTTCGTCGGAAACTGCACAGCCCGCCTCGCAATGACAGCATGAGACACTGTCAATTATAAATTGCCTTGCTTTTATTTCTCATTGCGGTCCGCTCAGCGCACTTTCCTGCCTGCGCGCTTTTTGCGCGCCGGTGTCGTTAATTTGTCATTGCGAGAAGCGCAGTTTGCGACGAAGCAATCTATAAATTATTTTTTGCAGTTTGTATTGGCAACGTCATCATTAACGGCATAATATTGGCATATATACTACGCCATTAAAAAGCCGTTATTTCGCATGCCATAGGCCCACCAAATACCAGCGAGGCGGCATCAGTGGCAGCGCCTTTGCTGCTTTGCACCATGCCGCAAGATTTTCGGGCGTAAACGGCAAGCCATGCAAAACCCCCGGCAGTCAGTTCATAAAGCACAGTTGAAATTTGATTTTTGCGGGTAAAAAGCCTAGAATAAGTCATACGGTTTGAGGGACTTCCGACATTGATTGGATATAACTTCAGTTTAATGGCATCTGGTCCCTATTTATCTATTTATAAGATCAGGAGGCAAGCAAAATGAGGATTGAGGATATTGAAATACACGATGGCGAAATTGCGCGAACATATAAAGTCATCGGCCCTATTAAAGCGAGAGTGGGTGCAGCCACTCTCTTCTCCAAAGCGCCAACGATTGAAGATGTTAACTTCAAGCTCCGCGAAGAAGCCATAAAGCAAGGAGCAAATGCCATCATCAATGTGAAGTACGACCGGGGCATGACTTTAACTTCTTATAAGGCCTTAACTGCAACGGGTACGGCAGTCTGTGCAGAGTCGGATGAAGTGAAATGCCCGTTTTGCGCTGAACTGATAAAGCGCGAGGCTGTCAAGTGCAAGCATTGTGGAGCAGATATCCCCAAGAGATAATGGCGTTCGACAGGGAAGAGGTTTATGAAAATCACAGCAACGTTAGCGCTCGTGGAGGTTCTTCTGTTGCCGGGGTATGACACTATTTGCTTAGCTTCACCGGATGAGGCAGCAACGCGCACTAACTTGTAGGGGGGAGGAATGCCTTATATAAATGGGATCCCGATTTACCTTTGCATGAGACAATTCAACAGAATTTTAATGCATAGGAAGGGGGGGTAGAATGGAAAAAAATCAACCTAAAATTGCAACTTATCGTGCTATACTTGCCACGACTGGAATCGATGCACATGGCGAAGAGTGTACTCTGGATTTCCTTAAGCAAGCCGAAACTCATATCAATACTAAAGGTCTGGAAGGGCGTCAAGACCATAATCCAGTGGGGAAAATAACGCACATGGTTCATGATGCAAAAATAGAGGAAATTGAAAAAGGGAAATATGGTCTATTCGCTCTCATTGATGTATATGATAACAATGCCTTAAATGATATTAAAAATGGGAAAACCGGTTTAAGCCTATCTTGGCTTGGACCAGAGTATATATTTGATAAAGATACTGATTACAGGTTGTCTTTTGACCCTATCAATCTGAACAAAGATTTTGTACTCGACGTTGTTGCTTCATGGAATAAAAATGGCATGCCCATGAATGCCATTGAATGGCACAGAAAAGCATTCCTTTCTCCACTGATAATTTTGATAACTGCTAAATACATTGATTCCTTCATTACAAAATTTGTTGAAAAGCTTGGAGAGGGTTCTGCGCAGGAACTTATCAATGGATTAAAGAAACTATTTGAAAATGGTAAAGGCCCAACCCCCACATTAATAATGAAGGGCATGAAAACTAGCATTTCTGGTCCATCGGTTGAAGTGCAACTAATAATTCCTATCGATTCACAAGAATCTTTGGATAAAGGAATTGCTAATTTTCAAAAGGTATTGGAAACAATCGAGACATTTCCATCACACGAAACCGGAATCACCATTACACTTCGGTTTAATGCAATGACTAACGCATGGGAGTCTGCCTGCTCCAAATAAAGTGGATGGCGCTGTCTCATAATGCCTCTAGCCCCACCGAAATTCCACCGAGAAGGTTCTGTCTGTTGTACTAACTGGGGAGGCCGGACAGGACCATAACCTTAAAATTAACATCACAATTTAATTCAAGATAACCAACATCTTTCCCTTCACCCAATATTCTTTCTAACCCAGTTAATATCTGAATTTATGGCCGCTACTAGGGCTTCCAGACCGGTAAAGCGCAATTCGCCTCGGATTTTGGACGCAAATTCCACTTCCATTATTTTGCCGTAGATATCGCGCGAGAAATCCAGCAGATGCACCTCGCATAACGGGATGCCGGTATGTATAGTGTTGACCGTCGGCCTGAAACCGACATTGGCAACGCCGGTATAAGTATCCGCCGAGCCCGCCACCCGCGCGCGTACCGCAAACACGCCGAGCGGCATTATTTTCTGCGTTCCGGCGTCTATATTCGCCGTCGGGAAGCCCAGCTTGCGGCCAAGGCCTTCGCCGCGCACCACCGTGCCGCGCACGGCGTAATTGCGGCCCAGCATGGCGGCAGCGGCGGCAACATCGCCCGAGCGCAACAGCTCGCGTATCGCCGAGGAGGAAATCTTGTGCCCGCATTCCTTGACGAAATTCAGCACGGACAGAGCCACCCCCGCCTTGTCGCAAGCCTCGCGCAACCAATGCACATGCCCCTCGCGCCCGTGGCCGAAAGCAAAATCCTGACCCGCCAGTATCCCTCCGGCGTTCAGTTTTCCAAGCAAGACGGTTTTGAAAAAGTCCTCGCGCTTCATTTTCGCAAGCGCGGCGGAAAATTCAAGCGGCACGGCGCAATCCACGCCGCAGGCTTTTATAAGCGCCTCGCGCTCGGCGGGCAGCGTAAGCAGGTTCTGCGCCTTATGGTCGGTAAGCACGGCGCGGGGGGGGATGGGGAAATAGGCGGCAAGGCTTTTCATGCCCAGCTCTTTAGCCTCGTCGGACAAAGCGCGCAATATACAAGCGTGGCCCAGATGCACGCCGTCAAATGTGCCGACGGTGACGAAATTCTTACTCATAGCGCAAAGCCTGTATCGGGTTAAGCATCGCGGCGCGCATCGCGGGCCAGAAACCAAAACCCACGCCGATTATGCAGGAGGAGGCGAAGGCGAAAAACACCGTCGAAAATTTCAGCGCCGGGGCTATCTTTATCAGGAAAAACAGTCCCCACGCTATGCTTAGGCCAAAAACTATCCCCAGCCCGCCGCCGAGCAGGCAGAGCACCACGGCCTCTATCAAAAACTGGCTGAGGATGTCGGAATTCTTAGCGCCCAGCGCCTTGCGCAGGCCTATTTCCCGCGTGCGCTCGGTCACGCTGACAAGCATTATATTCATGATGCCTATGCCGCCCACCAGCAGCGATATGCCCGCTATCCCGTACACCACAAGCGACAGTTTGCCCATGATGTCCTTGAAATGGTTCACCTCTCCGGCGGCGGTGTTGACGTTGAAATCGTCGTCGCGCCCCTCGCGGTAGATATGCGTCTTGCGGAGCGCCAGTATCATCTCGCGGCGCGCCTCCTGCACAAGGTCCGGGCTGGCGGCCTGAGCGACTATATAATCCGGCTCGTCCTTGCCGAGCAGGCGTTTCATCGCGGTGGAGGCGGGGATGGTGACTTTTGCGCCGCCGTTGCTGAAAATCTGGTCCGCCTTGCTGTCCTCCATGACGGCGATGACGGTGAAGTCTATGCCGTTTATGCGTATGGCGCTGTTGACCGGGTTTGCGCCCTCGAACAGTTTATCCGCCGCCTCGGTGTTTATGATGGCGACGCGGGCGCGGCTGTCGTTATCCTGCGGCGTCAGCGGCCTGCCGGTCAGTTTGGAGCCGCGATAAACATTGTTGTGCGTTTTGGAAAGCATGGTTCCGTCGTCGGTGTTTATATCGGCGGATATCTTTACGTCGCCCACGCTGATGTCCTTGGAGCCGCTAACCATAGGCGAGACGCTTATCACGCTGGGGCAGTTTTCCTTTATCATCTGCACGTCCGCCAACGTAAGCTGGCAAACCTCGCTTTTGCGCCAAGGCACATAGGCAAAAAGCATGGAGGAACTGTCGGCGGAGTCGTCCGCTATTATGCTTTTTACAAAACCTTCGCTTACCGTCATCAGCGCGATGATAGAGCCCACGCCGATAAACATGCCTATTATAGTAAGTGCGCTGCGCAATTTGTGCCGCCATATCGAGCGGAAAGCCACGCTCAACTGCTCGCCGAGTTCGGGGATGCTAAAACCAAACCGCGCCTTTGGCAGTTCCGCCTTCGCGGGCACGACGGCTACGGCGGACTGTTTTGCCTCGTCGGAAACTATGCGCCCGTCTTTCATGCGCACTATGCGGCTTGTCTGCGCCGCGATTTCCATATCGTGCGTGACTATAACTATCGTTAGGCCTTTTGCGTTTAATGCCTTAAGGAGGTCCATCACTTCCTGACGCGATTTGGAATCCAGATTGCCGGTCGGCTCGTCGGCAAGTATGATAAGCGGGTCGTTGACCAAAGCGCGCGCAACGGCCACGCGCTGGCACTGTCCGCCGGACATCTCGTTGGATTTATGCTTTGCGCGGTCTTCAAGGCCGACCAGTTTCAGGCATTCCAGCGCCTTGCCGGAACGGTCGGCGGGGGCCGCGTCGCCGCTGTATATCATCGGCAGCGCCACATTGTCCTGCGCCGTGGTGCGCGAGAGCAGGTGAAAGGACTGGAACACAAAGCCTATCATCCTGTTGCGCACGGCGGCAAGCTGGGCGTCGTCGAAACTGTTGGTTAGCGCGCCGGCGAAGCGGTATTCCCCGGCGTCGGCGCGGTCGAAAAAACCCATTATGTGCAAAAGCGTGGATTTGCCCGAACCCGACGAGCCGACTATCGAGACGAACTCGCCCGGCTTTATCGCCAGCGAGACGCCGTCCACCGCCCGCACCTCGGAATTGCCGGTGCGGTAGACCTTTTGTATGTCGCGCAGCTCTATCAGGTTTTCCATACGTCAGTTGTTGAACGTTATGTTCTCTTTCTTCACGGAATCGGTGGAATAGTACACCGTTTCGTTTTCTTCCACTCCGGAGAGTACCTCTATCGAAAGCTCGTTGGACTTGCCGACCTTGACCTTCTTGGAATCGGTTTTCTTTCCGTCCTTGGTCTTTAATGTCACAAAACTGTCGCCTTCCTTATAGGTGACAGCGCGCTTTGGCAGCGAAAGCACGTTGTGCTTGACCTCGGTGATTATATAGATGTCGGCGGTCATGCCGGAGCGCAGCTCCGGTATCCTGCCCAGCGGCAGTATTTTGACCTCGTAGACGTTTACGTTGTCGTTCTTGCTGGAATCGCGCGCGACGGAGACCACGCGCCCCTCGTGCTTCGCGTCGGGGAAGGCGTCCAGAAAAAATTCCACCTTCTGGCCTTCGTGCACGCCGCCCATGTCGGTCTCGTCCACCTCGGCCTTGACTATCAGCCGGTCGGAAAGCACCACCACCTCGCGCTCCGGCGTGACGGTCTGGCCCGGCTCGGCGGAGCGTTTTATTATGCTGCCTTCGATGGGGGAGACAAGCGGCATTCTGTTATATGCCTCCTGCACGCGTTTTAAATCTTCGGGGTCGGTGCTGTTCATGCGCACGGTGTCCAAAAGCGCGGCACGCTCGTTAGAGCTTATCCACGCGATAAGCTGGCCCTTTTTGACCGGGTCGCCTTCATGCACCAGCACTTCCTCCACACGCCCGCCGACGGTGGGCGCAAGCGGCACGCGGTTTTCGGGCTGCACGGTGCCGGTGGCCTGCACTTTCTCTACGAAATCGCCTTTTTTGACGGCATAAGGCACGAGGTCCTTTATCTTCTCGGCCTCCACCTTGGTTTTGTGATACTTCGCGCCGCCCCAGCAGCACGCGGCGAGGACCAGCAGCACCGCCAGCCAGGTGCGTTTTTTTACGAATATAGAGCGTTTCATAAAGGGTAATCTCCTTTGCCCAGCGCTTGCAGGAAGGACGCATAGGCCTTGGCCAGAGCGTCCCTGGCCGTAACCATCTGCAACTGGTAATTTATATATTGCGACTCGGCGTCGCGCCATTCGAAATAAGAGGCCTGCCCGCTTAGATACTGATTGTGCAAAAGCCATGCGCGCGCGGAGGCCGCGTCCAGCAGCGACTGCGAAACCTTCACGTAGGACTGCGCTTCGCGCCAGCCCATGAAGTCGTCCTCGGCGCTTATATAAATGTCGTCGTGGATGCGGTCTATTTCGGTGCGCGCGCTTTCCGCCTGCGCGCGGGAGGAGCGCGTATCGTAAAGCGTTGAACCGCCGTTGAAAACCGTCCAGCTCACCGTCACGCCGTAGGTCCAGTAATTGTCCGTGGTCGGCCAGGAATAGCCGGTTTTGTCGTAGGTAAGATTGGCGGAGGCGGTGGGCAGAAAGGCGCTTTGGGTTACGTTTAGCGATTCCAGCGCGGAATCCAGCGCCGCGCGGTCCAGTTCAAGTTGCGGATGCGCGTCCACCAGAGGAGTGAAGGCGGAAAAGTCCGCCGGAGCGGCAGGCAAATCGAAAAGTTTTTCCACGCGGGCAGGTTTTGCGGGCGAACGGCCAAGCAACTGGTTCAGTTTGCGCTGCGCCAGCGTCAGCTCGCGCCGGTCATGCTCCAGATCGAATGCGGACGAGTCCAGCAGCGACTGCGTTTCCAGCAGCGCGGCGTTGCTTTCTATGCCCGCCTTGTATTTAAGATTGATAAGCTCCACGTTTTCCTGACGGCGCTTTACGATATTGGCGGCAAGGTCCACGGATTCCTGGGCGTATAAAAGGTCGGCATAAGCCTGCCGCAGCGAGGAGCGCAGCTGCGCGTCCAGCAGCGCGTCCTGATACTGCGCCTGCCTGAGATCGGCGCGGGTTTTGCGCCACTGCGCGCTAAGCGCGGGGGAAAACAGCGGCTGGCTGGCGCTGACTCCGGCGGAATAATTGGAATTATAGCCATAGTTGGAGCTGTCCTTATCGTAAACGCCGTTAAGCGAGAGCTGCGGCAGCAGCCCGCCGCGCGCGGACAGCACCTTGTCCGACGCGCTTTCAACCGACAGGCGCGACTGTATTTTTTGCAGGTTCGAGGAATTTAAAAGCCTTACAGCGTCGTCCCAGGAAAGCGGCCGGGCGTCCTGGGCGCAGAGGGGGGAAGCGGCAAAAAGCAATATAGCTGCGACGGGCGTTTTCATTATTTTCTCCTACATATACTACGCAGGAAAGCGGCGAAAGGTTACAAATCAGACGGCGGGCGCTGGCGCTATCATGCGGCTTTCGACGGCGGCACGCTCGGAATCGCGCACCCATTCGGCGGAAACGGCCTGCGCCACGTCGTAATGCCCGACCTTCAGGCGGCGCAAGGTCTTTAGATGCGCGCCGCAGCCGAACTGCGCGCCAAGCATATGCGCCAATGCGCGCACATAGGTGCCGCTGGAGCATTTCACGCGGAAGGAAAGCTCGGGGCTTTTCCAGATGACTTCGTCCCAGCCGTAAATCGTAACCTGGCGCATCATCGCCGGAGGCAGCACGCCGCCGCGCCGCGCTATCCGGTGCAGCGGTTCGCCCTTGAATTTAACGGCGGAATACGGCGGCACTATCTGCGTTATAAGTCCCGTAAAAGAGGCTATGGCGGAGTTGAGCATCGCGTCCGTAATCTCCGGCACCGGGCGTTCGGCGACCACTTTGCCGTCGGCGTCCCACGTGTCCGTTTCGGCGCCGAAGGACATCACTCCGCTGTAAATCTTGGGGGCCTTCTGGAATTCGGTCTGGCTGCGCACCGCCGGGCCGATGAGCAGCAGCAAAAGCCCGGTTGCCGCCGGGTCCAGCGTGCCGGCGTGGCCGATGCGGCTTATGCCCAGCTTTTTGCGCGCGACCATGACGGCGTCGTGCGACGTCCAGCCGGACGGCTTGTCCACCAGCAAAAGCGCGCCCGCGCCGTTTTCAGACTGGGCGTTTGGATTTGGGTTTTCGTTCAATAGCGTCATAGGCGGCATGCACGGCATGCATTACTTTTTCCTTTATATCCTCAAGCTTGAGGGTGGATTTGCAGCCCGCGGCGTTGCGGTGCCCGCCGCCGCCGAACATCTTGGCTATCTTGCTGACGTCCACCTGCCCGCGCGAGCGGAAATTGACCGCTATGCGCGACTCCTCTTCCCTGAACAGCAGCGAAACCTGCGCCCCGGGAGCCAGCAGCCCGTAATTGACCACGTCCTCTATGTGCTGCGGGGAGGCCTTCGCCGCCAGCATATCGGCGCGGCCAAGCCAAGAGACGGCGGTCTTGCCGCCGTCGAACAGCGTCAGGTTGTTGAGGGCCAGGCCCAGTATCTTTAACGCGGGCCAGGCTTTGGTGCCGTAAATTTTTTCGTTTATTTTCCACGGGTGCACGCCGGCGTCCACCAGCGAGGCCGCCACGCGGTGAGTGCAGGCGGTGGTGGCCGGATAGTTGAACCGGCCGGTGTCCGTGACGAGGCCGACATAAAGATATTCCGCCTCGCGGGAGTTGAGCTTTATGTCCATCGTCGAGAGTATCCCGTAGAGCAGTTCGGCGGTGGAGGAGGCCTGCGGGTTTACGTAATTGACCGTGCCATAATTTTCAAACGTCTTGTGATGATCGATATTGATGACGGTCTTTATGTGGGAGAGAGTTTCCACGATCTCGCCGCCGCGGCGGGGGGTGGAGCATTCCAGCAGTATCGCCGCGTCGAAGCGGCGGCGCGGGAGTTTGCCGACGTGGATGCGCGACGCGCCGTGCAGAAAGCTCAGGTTGTCCGGCACCGGGTCGGCGCTGTAAAGCCACACTTTCTTGCCCATGCGCTTGAGCACCGACGCCATGCACAGCCCGCAGCCTATCGTGTCGCCGTCCGGGTTCTGGTGTCCGGCGATAAAGAAGGTATTGTTGTCCCTGATGGCCTTGATCAGCGGGTCGAGAGGAAGTTCAGCCCTGGGGGTTCTCATCGCCTTCCTTTGTCTCCGTTTGTAAAAACTTGAGTATCGACTCCACGCGCGCGGCCTGCGCGGGCGTGGGATCGAACTTGAACGCCAGTTTCGGCATCCGGCGCAGCGTAACGCGCTTGCACAGGACGGTGTTGATATCGTGGCGCAGCACCTGAAAAACCCGCGCGGCGGCTTCCTTGTCGGCCTTGGTGCCGAGCGCGGAATAATAAACCGTCGCGTCCTCAAGGCTGGGCGACACCTTGACGCACGTGATGGTTATTATCCCCGGGAAGCCGCCGTAGCGGGCTTTCACGAGAGCGGAGGATATTTCCGCCTGGAGCAGTTCGGCCAGGCGCTCCCTGCGGTTGTTCATTTGTGCTCTTCCATGCGGCGCAGCACGGTCTTTTTCTCGAAAGGCTCTATGACGTCGCCGGGACGGATGTCGCGGTAGCCCTCTATAAGGACGCCGCATTCAAAGCCCTTGTCCACTTCCTTGACGTCGTCTTTGAAGCGCTTGAGGCCGGATATCTTGCCGCGCAGCACGGTTTCCTTGCCGCGGATGACGCGGGCGTCGGTGCCGCGGACTATCTTGCCGTCCGCCACTATGGAGCCCGCGATGTCGCCGGAGCTGAGCTTGAAGGCCTGCCGCACTTCCACGCGGCCTGTTACCACCTCGACGATATCCGGTTCCAGCAGGCCTTCCATGGCCGCCTTCACCTGGTCGAAGAGGCTGTAAATCACGTCGTAGGAGCGGATCTCTATGCCCGCGCGGTCGGCTTCGGACTGCGCGTTGTTTTCCACCTGCACGCGGAAAGCGAACACTATGGCGTCGCTGGCCTTGGCGAGCAGGATGTCGGACTCGTTTACGTTGCCCGCGCCGGAGTGGATTATCTTTATCTCCACTTCCTCGTTGCCGAGGCGTTCCAGCGAGTCGCGTATCGCCTGTATCGAACCCTGCACGTCGCCCTTGAGAATGACCTGAAGCGTTTTGAGTTTTTTGGAGGCGAGCTGCGAATGCAGGCCGAGCAGCGTCACGTGTTTCTGGTGAGCTATGCTGGCCTCGCGGTCCGCGCGCTGGCGCTGCTCCGCTATCTGGCGCGCCTCGTTGGCCGCCACTACATGGAACAGATCGCCCACATGCGGCGGTTCGCCGGAGAAACCCAGTATTTCTGCCGGCATGGAGGGCTTTAGCTCTTCCAGACGGGTGCCGTGATCGTCCACCATCGCGCGCACGCGCCCGAAGGTGGAGCCCGCGATGAACGAGTCGCCCACCCGCACGGTGCCGCCCTTTACCAGTATTGTCGACACGACGCCGCGCTTGGGATCGCGCCGGGCTTCCAGCACGGTGGCCGCGCCCGGCTTGTCCGGGTTGGCCTTCAGTTCCATAAGCTCGGCCTGAAGCATAATCATGTCAAGCAACTTGTCTATATTCATGCGCTTCTTGGCCGAAATATCGACGTATATCGTCTTGCCCTGCCATTCCTCTGGGATGAGGCCGTGGTTGGCAAGTTCCTGACGGATGCGTTCGGGCTTGGATTCCGGCAGGTCTATTTTGTTGACGGCTACTATTATAGGAGCGCCTGCCGCTTTGGCATGGTCCATCGCCTCGATAGTCTGGGGCATCACGCCGTCGGTGGCGGACACAACCAGTATGACTATGTCGGTCACCTGCGCGCCGCGCGAGCGCATCGCGGTGAAAGCCGCGTGGCCGGGGGTGTCGAGGAAAACAATGTCGCCCCGGGACGTGGTCACTTTGTAAGCGCCTATGTGCTGCGTTATCGCGCCGGATTCGGTGGCGCAGATGTCGGACTTGCGTATGGCGTCAAGCAGGCTGGTTTTGCCGTGGTCCACATGGCCCATTATGGTCACGACCGGCGGACGCTGTTTGAGGAGAGCCGGGTTTTCGGCTTCCTTGGACTGCTCGACCAGTTCCTGCTCGGCAAACACCGGAACTATTTCGAGCTGGAAGCCAAGTTCGCCTGCCACCAATTCGGCGAGTTCGGACTCAAGGCGCTGGTTTATGGTCGCGTAAACGCCCATCCCCATGAGCTTCTTGATAAAGTCGTTGAGCTTTACGCCCATCTTTTCCGCAAGCTCGCGCACCGTCGGCTGGCCTGTTATCTTTAGCACCGGCTTTGCGGGTTTTGGCGGAGTTGCCGGAGCGGGGGCCGGTTTGGGAGCGGGAGCAGGCATCACAGGCTGGACTGCGGGCTTTGCCTGAACAACAGGCTGCACAGGCTGCACAGGCTGCGGCTGAACCGGCTGCACAACAGCGGGAGCAGGTTTCGGCGCAGGCGCGGGTACGGGCGCCGGTTTTGCCGGAGCGACGGATGCGGGAGCGGGGACCGGAACGACCGGCTTTGGCTGCGGCTGCACTTGCGCAGGTTTTTCAATCTTTACGGGAGCTGGCGCTGGAGCCGGAGCGGCAGCCACAGGGGCCGTATGCTCTGCGGGCTTTGCGTGAACGGCTTTATGCTCGTGAGCGTGAGGCTCGGCATGGCCGGCCTTTGCCGGTTCATGCTTGTGCGCATGGGCGGCAGTATGCTCGGTCTTTGCGTGATGCGTGTGCGCCGGAGTCTCTGTTGGTGTCACCGCCTGCGTTGCCTCCTCTTTTGTTCCCGGGGCATTGCTTTCGGCTTCTTTTTCCGCCTCGGTTTTTTTGCGCCTTGCGGCGGGTTTGCGCTTGGGAGCGGCGGACGAATCCGCAGAGGCCTTGGGCTTGCGCGTCACCGTCCGTTTTTTCTTGGGCTCTTCAGCGGCGGAAACGGCCTCGGCCGAGGTTTCCTCGGCGGACTTAGTTGCCGCTTTCTTTACTGTCTTGCGTGGTGTTTTGGACGGTTTCGGTGTCGTCATTTTTAGGCTCCTCTTGAGCGCTTTCCTCTTTTGCTGCCACTGCTACCGCCTCCTCGGCGGGGACCGGCATGCCCTTGTCCTGCAGGTATTTGCGCGCGCCCTGTATTATCTTTACGGCGGTTTTCGCGCCTACGCCCTGCAGCGTGGCAAGATGCTCCGGTGTGAAGGAGGCTATTCTGGAAATGTCGGTTATTCCGGCTTTCACCAGCACCTCGGCTATCTTGGGGCCGATGCCTTCTATGCCGGTAAGGTCCTGCGTCGCGGCGGCCTGCGCCTTGCGTCCTTCCTCGGAGAATTGCGACTCGCTGCGCGCCTCCAGCTCCCAGCCGGTTATCTTGGAGGCCAGTTTTATATTCTGCCAGTCCTTGCCTATCGCGACGGCAAGCTGGTCGTCTGGCACTATCACGAGCGCGCGTTTGGCGTCCTTGTCTATGGCGCGTATCGAACTGACCTTCGCCGGAGACATCGCGTTGGTTATCATCTGCGCGACGTCGGAACTCCAGCTGATAAGGTCTATCCTCTCGCCGCTGAGCTCGTTGGTCACCGCGCGGATGCGCATGCCGCGCATGCCCACGCAGGCGCCTATCGGGTCCACCTTGGAGTCGGAGCTGCGCACAACCACCTTGGCGCGGAACCCGGCGTCGCGCTCGACGGTGACAAGCTCCACCAGCCGGTCGTTTATCTCGGGCACCTCGACCTCGAAGAGCTTGGTCAGGAAAAGCGGCGCCGAGCGGGAAAGTATGATGTAGGGCCCGCGCTGCGTCTTGTCCATGCGGGACACGGCGGCGCGGTAGCGGCTCATCGCCGGATCGTCGGTGACGGCCAGGTCCTTGTGCGAGAGCACGCGCAGTATGACCGCCTTGATGCGGCTGTTGGGCGCGTAGCGCTCCTTGCGTATCTGCTCGCAGTAGGGGAGTATCGCCTCGGTCTTGCCAATGTCCACGACGATGTCGCGGTCGCTGAAACGCCGCACCATACCGGTGACGACCTCGCCCTCGCGCGGCTTGTACTCGCGGTAGATGCCGTCGCGCTCTATGTCGCGGATTTTCTGTATCAGCACCTGCTTGGCTATCTGCGCCGCGATGCGGGAAAATTCGTTGATGTCGAGCGGGATGTCTATCTCCTGGTCGATTTGCGGTTCGGCGACGTACTTGGCGGCCTTGTCCGCGCCGATTTCCGTTTCCGGATTGACGACGGCGGCCACCACCTTAAGGCGCTGGAAAGCGCGCATCTGGCCGGTCACCTCGTCCATTTTCGCGAATATCTGCGCGCTCTTGCCGATATGCTTGCGCAGAGCGGAAACGAGGGCGTCTTCTATGGTTTTAAAAACTTCCTCTTTTTTAATATTGCGCTCGCGCTCGAGGCGCTCAAGCGCGGTTATCAGGTCCTTCTGCTGATTGTCTTCCATCGCTCACCTTCCGTGTTTGCCTGACTATCAGGCTAGAATTCCAGCACGGGATCCAGCCGCGCCGATTTGATTTCTTCGTACTTGAAATCGTATTTTTTCATCCCGTCGGACAGCGTTATCCGCGCGTCGTCCGCCGAGGCTATTATCCCGGTGAAAAACCCGAGTCCCTCGCGGGGCTCCCGGAGAATGATTTTAACCCGCTCGTTTACAAAGCGTTTGAAATGCGCCGGGGTCTTTAGCACCCGGTCCACGCCGGGGGAGGAAACCTCTATGACATAGGCCGCACCGACGAGGTTTTCCATGTCGAGCATGGAGCTTATCTTGTCGCTCATCGTCTCGCAGTCGTCTATGGTCACGGCGGAGGCGTCCAGCCTGTCTATAAAGAACTGAAGCAGCGTCTTGTGCCCGTGGTTGCCGATTTTCAGGTCCACCAGTTCCATTTTCTCCTGGGAGAAAAGCGGGGCCAGCGCCTGTTCTATTTTTTCGTTATTTGCCATTATTGTTCCTTTGAACCCGTCTGAAATCCCCCGTTAGCGTCCTCTTTGCCTGCAAGGCGCGCCCCGGCGTTAAAATAGCTGAAAGCAAGACTTCGGATGGGCTCTTTGAAAAAAAGAGCGGCTCCGCAACTGCAAGCCACTCTTTATCCATAGCTATACAATACAATATTAGATATATAAAGTCAATTATTGCATAATTTCCTTAATGCATCCGGAACGGTTTATTGTCCATGCCGATATGGACGCTTTTTTTGCCGCCGTTGAGCAGCGCGACAATCCCGCGCTGCGCGGCAAACCCGTTGTTGTAGGCGCGGATCCCAAAGGGGGGAAAGGGCGCGGCGTCGTGTCCACCTGCTCCTATGAAGCCCGGAAATTCGGCATACATTCGGCGATGCCGATTTCGCAGGCTTACCGGCTGTGCCCGCATGCGTGCTTCGTGCCGGTGCACGGCAAAAAGTACGGGGAGGAGTCGGAAAAGATATATGCCATTTTCTCTCGCTTTTCCGGCGAAATAGAGCCGGTCAGCGTGGACGAGGCGTTTTTGGACATAACCACTTCGTGGAAACTGTTTGGCAAAGCGCCGCGCGACACCTGCATGAAGCTTAAGGCGACGGTAAAAAGCGAAACCGGGCTGACAGTTTCGGTCGGCCTTGCGCCGAACAAATTCGCGGCCAAAATAGCCTCGGACCTCAAAAAGCCGGACGGTTTTTTCGAGGTTGACCGAGCCGGGCTGCTGGATTTTCTGGGCCCGCTGGACATAGCAAAAATCCCCGGTCTCGGACCTAAAGCCAAAGGCGTGCTGAACGCGCGCGGAGTGGAGAACATAGCGCAGCTTGCGCTTTTGACTACGAAGGAAGCCACTGACCTGCTCGGTTCCAGCGGCGAATATTTCTGGCGTTTGGCAAACGGTCTGGACCCGAGAACTATAGAAACCGGCAGGGAAACAAAGTCATGCAGCGCGGAAACAACATTTCAGGAAGACGTATCCGAGCAGGACACGCTGGAAACCGCGTTGTTGGAACTGGCCGAGAAAGTGGCCTCCCGGCTGCGCGAGGACGGGATGGAAACGGCGCAGACCGGCTTTAAAATCCGTCTGGAGGATTTTGAAACCTTCACGCGCGCCGCGCCCAAAAGGGAGCCGACGCAGTTCGCCGCCGATCTTTACGCCGACGCGCTGGCGCTGCTGCGCGGTTTCGACAGGAAGGGCAAAAAGGTGCGGCTGCTGGGGATACGCGCCGGAGAGCTGATTTCAAAAGAGGATGATTTGCGCCTTTTCCGCCCGCCGCAGGACGCAAAACGCAGCGCGCTGGCAAACGCTATGGACGATATCAGAAAGCGCTACGGCTTCCGCTCGATAATGCCGGGACGCACCATCACACCTCCGGACAAAAAATAAAATTTATTTTTTATTATCAACCGGCTGGCGATGCGATGCCGCCGCGGCAAAAGCTATCGGGTTTAGGCGCTGCGCGACGGCATCGTCGGCGGAAGCTTCCGCGTCGCGGCCCAGTTTGCGCAACAACTGCGCGCGGCCCATATAGGCCGGGGCGTAATAGGGAGCAAGCGCAATGGTTTTTACATAATACTCCAGCGCCGAAGCAGTATCCCCAGCCGAGACATAAGCCGTTGCGATATTGTTATACGATGCTGGATTGGAGGGTTCCAGCGCAGCAGCAGCCTGCAAAGCGGAGAGAGCGGGTTTAAGCCCGCCTGTTTTCAGCAAAACTTCGCCGCGCGCCGAAAGCGAGATATAGCGCTGATGCATATCACGGGTAGTGGCGGCGCAAAAGGAAAATTCCCGCGCGGCATCGCCGTAGCGTCCCAGCGAGTCCAGCGTTTTAGCCAGCGCCAGATGCGCGTTCCAGTCCGACGGGGAAAGAGCTATCGCTCGCTGGAGATACCGCAGCGCCGCGGCGAAATCAGCCTCTTTAAGTTCCAGCACGCCCAACTTGGCCAGCAGCTCCGCGTCATCGGGATAAAAGGACAGCGCGGTCTTGAAATCCTGTCTGGCAAGATCGTAATGCATTATCGCGCTGTAAGCCTCGCCGCGCTTTTCGTAGGTTATCGAGCCCGGCGCTATTTGCACCGCATGCTCCCACAAAGTCAGCGAATCGCCCCAGAACATGCTCTGCCTTGCCGACAAACCCGCCAGCGCCAAAACCGCGCATAGCGCGGAGGCATAGGCGGCTTTCGCGAACCTGCAAGACAGCAGATAAACCGCGCCGCCGAAAAGCCCGGCAAAACCGATGCAGGACATGTAGCTGAACCTGTCATAGGCATACGAGGTTGTAAACACCACGCCGAGCGTGGGAAGTATGAACAGCGCGTAAACGCCCAGCGCCAGCCATACCGCCCTGCGGCGCGCGAAAAATGCAACCACGACGGCCAGCACGGCAAGAAAAGCCAGCGGCAGCATTGCCTCGCTCATGCCGAAACCGGGCGCGGCATAGGCGGGGGAAAGGCCGAACGGCCAGACCGTCTTCATAAGATAAAATGCAAACCCCGCAATGAACTGCGCCGCGCGCTGGGCAAACGCCAGATGGTTCACCGCGTTTATATGCCCGTCGGAATTGGCGGTTACGGCGATAAAGGAGCCAAAAAGCGCCAGCGCGAAATACGGAATCTTTTCAAGCCATACGCCAAGGCGCTCTTTTGAAAACCATTCGCGCGGCGAGGTGCCAAGCCTGCCGAGCGGATACCAATCCAAAAGCAAAAGCGACGGGGCAAGCGCGGCTTCGCTTTCGCGTGAAAGTATCGCTGCGGCAAATGACAAAAGCGCGCCGGTGCGCAGTCCTTTGGAATGCGCCGTATCGCGCGCGGCCTTTGCGTAAAGCCAGGCGCAAAGCAGCGCGAAAAATCCGCCGGTCACGTCGCGCCGCTCGGTTATCCATGCGACAGATTCCACGCGCAGCGGATGCACCGCAAAAAACAAAGCGCCAAACAGAGCCGCAAAATCCAGTTCCTTCTTTTGCGCCTGCGGCAGCGCGAGGGCAAAAAGCTCGCGCAGCAACAGGAAAAGCATGACCGCAGCGCCGCCGTGGAACACAAGCGAAGTCAGATGGTAGCCGAAGGCGTTCATGCCCCACAACTTGTAATCGAAACCGAGCGTAAGCCAGGTAAGCGGCGTATAATGCGTGGAGTATAGCGTCGTAAACATCCATTTGATATTCGTCGCCGAAAGCCCGCGCCACGCGGTGTTGTTTATGAAATTGTACTCGTCATCCCAGTTCAGGAACGAACCCTGCAACGCCGTATAGAAAACGACGAAAGCCGCCGTAAAAACATATATCCCCAGCCAAAGCGGGGAAAGCCAGTCGGTTTTAGTTTTTTCCATTTCCATTGGAAGCTCCCATCATCGCCGCCAAGGCATTCCTGCCCGCCAAAGCGGGGGGATAAGCCGGGTCGGCTTTAAGTGCGGAATTGTAATAATATAAAGCCTTCTGCAAATCGCCAATAGAAGAGAACGATGACGCAACTGAACAGAAAACAGCCGGATTGTCAGCTTCAAGAGAGATAGCCGAATTGAAATCAGAGAGAGCGGCACCTTCGTCACGCTGCTTAAGCATAAACGCGCCGCGCTCGCAAAGAGCGGTGCAGCGTTCGCGCGCGTCATGCGCGGCCTTTATGCAGTACGAAAACTCAGCGATAGCGTTCTGCTCCTGCGCCGCCGCGGCATATGCGCGGGCCAGCATCAGATGCACATACCAAGTGTCAGGCTCCAGCACAAGCGCCTGTTTCAAATAGTCCAGCGCAGCGGCAGGATTGCCCAGCCGCAGTTCCGCGCTGGCAAGTTTGGAAAGCACGTCGGCGTCCGGATAAAGCTTTGCGGCTTTAAGCAAATCCTCGCGCGCCTCGGCGTATTTGCCGAGTTCCATGTACGCCTCGCCGCGCTTCTGGTATGAAAGTGAACCGGGAGCAATGTCCACCGCCCGCTGCCAAAGTGTCAGCGAATCGCCCCAATAACTGCTCTGCCGCACGGAAAGCGCGCAAAGCAGCGCCACAACGACAATCGCCGGGCCGTAAAAAACCCGACGGTCTAAACGCAGTGCCAGCACCGCCGCGCCGAACAATCCGGCAAAGCCGATGCAGGACATATAGCTGTAACGATCGCATGCGTAGGAAGTCATGGTAACCGCGCCGAGCGTGGGAATTACAAAAAGCAGATATACGCCGAGCGCCACCCACAGCGCACGAAAACGGCGCAGCCAAAACGCCAATATTATTAACGCAACAAGCAGCAGTATGGACCACGGAATATCCGCCAACGAAAATCCGGGACGGGCGTAGAAGGGGGAAAGTCCGACGGGGAAAATAGTTTTGACGATATAAAAAGCGAGGCCTGCGAAAAATTGCGCCATGCGCTGCGCAAACGGCAATTTAAGTATATCGATATACCCTTCGCGCGCCGTGCCGATGACAGCCAGCAGCGAAGCCGCCGCCGCCAGCGCGAAATACGGAATCTTTTCAATCCATACGCCGATGCGCTCTTTCAAAAACCACTCGCGCGGGGATTCTCCCAGTCTGCCTAGCGGATACCAGTCCAAAAGCAAAAGCGACGGGGCAAGAGCGGCCTCGCTTTCGCGGCAGAGCAGCGCGGCGGCAAAAGCCGCCACCGACGCAAAATAAAAGCGTCTCTCTTTTGTGCGCGCGGCGCGCACATAAAGCCATGAGCAAAGCAGCGCGAAAAATCCGCCAGTCACGTCACGCCGCTCGGTAATCCATGCGACGGATTCGACACGCAGCGGATGCACCGCAAAAAACAACGCGCCGAGCACGGCTGAAATATTGATATGCAGCTTTTCGCTTTCGGGGGCGGCTAATTCAAACAGCAGCCGCAAGAGCGCAAAAAGGCAAAGCGCAGCCGCACCATGAAACAACAGCGCCGTAAGGTGATAGCCGAACGGGTTCATGCCCCAAAGTTTATAGTCGAAGCCGAGAGTAAGCCATGCAAGCGGAGTGTAATGAGTGGAGAAAAAAGACGTGAACATCCATTTTATATTCGCCGCACCGAGGCCGCGCCATGCGGTGTTATAAACAAAATTCATCTCGTCGTCCCAGTTCAGGAACGAGCCTTGCAGGGCCGGGTAGAAAGCCGCAAACGCCAGGACAAAAACATATATCCCTAGCCAGAAATGCGAAAGCCATTTATTGCGTTCCTGCGAGTTTTCCATTGTATCCATATTACAAAAGAAAAATCCGCCCGGGTATGGGCGGATTTCGCTTTCCGAAGTTTCTAGAATGCTACCGTGGATAATTCCTTTATTATATCTTCGGGAAAAACTGTTCGCTCGCCTTGCCGCCTTCGTAACCGCGCAACGCAGGCTTGCCAAGGCCGCTGAAACCCACGAAAAGCCCGTAGCGATAGCCGAACTCTGCGGTCTTGCCCCGGCGCGTCAAGGCCTTTAGCCTTTTTTCCGCCGCACCCTCAACGGGGATAACGTCGGCGGCTTCAAGCTCTATCACCAGCAGATTGTATTCCTCAAGGCCGCGCGCATGAACTATTATCGACGGGCGCACGCCGCCCTTCTCGTCGCTTTTTAGCGTTTCGGAATTTATCGCATGGCGGTTGTAGGCGCAATCGACGTTATATTCCGGGAACTGCGGTTCAAGGTAAACCGCCAGCCGGTGCGCGATGGAAATCTCGTGCACATGGCCTTCCTGGCTGCATTGCAGCAGGAAAGCGTCTTTTTCGATAACCTGCGCCAGCGCCTTTTTTATTTTCGACGCCACTTCCTTGCAGGTATAAGCATGCAGCAGCGGAGCTTCTATCATATTTTTTCTATCCTCTCCAAAAGCGAACTTAGCCAGCGTCCCTGCGGGACCTTGCCGGTTATTTTGCCCTTCTCTATCCAGACGCCCTCGCCTTCGCCGCCGGCGATGCCGAAGTCGGCGTCGCGCGCCTCGCCGGGACCGTTCACGGCGCAGCCCATTACGGCTATTTTAAACCCTTCGGTCTTTTTGCGCAAGCGCGAATCGGCGTAAATCCTTTTTTCCAGCTCCGCCACGGTGTTATGCACGTCGACGCGGCAGCGCCCGCAGGTGGGGCACGAAATTATGTCCGGCCCGTAGGAACGCAGCCCCAGCGCCTTTAAAATCTCGTAGGCACAGCGCACCTGCAACACAGGGTCCTCGGTGAGCGAGACGCGAACGGTATCGCCTATCCCTTCGGAAAGCAGCGCGCCCAGCGCCAGCGAGGATTTGACCGTCCCCGGCAGAAAAGAACCCGCCTCCGTCACGCCGATATGCAGCGGGATGTCCGACTTTGCCGCAAAAATCCTGTTGGCAAGCAAGGTGCGTTCCATATCGTCGGCCTTGAGCGAAACCAGAATATCTTTAAATCCCAGTTCCTCAAGTATGGCGGCTTCGGACAAAGCCTCGTCCGCCATCGTCTGCGCCCACTGCATTGGCGTCCAGTGCGGCTTGCCTTCCAGAGTTTTCAAAGCGCGCAGCGAGCCTGCGTTTACGCCTATGCGTATCGGCAATCCGGCAGCCTTGCAGGCTTTTGCGACCTGCGCCGTCTTGTCCCTGTCGCCGATATTGCCGGGATTGATGCGTATCTTGGCGACGCCCCGGCGCACCGCTTCCAGCGCCAGTTTATAATCAAAATGTATGTCGGCCACCAGCGGCATGCTGACCGCTTTTACATATGCGCCGAGCTTTTGCGCGGCTTCCATATCCGGCACGGCGAGCCGGGCTATTTCGCAGCCCGCCTCTTCCAGCGCGTAAAGTTGCGCGAGGGTGGCGCGTTCGTCCCGCGTGTCGGTATTGCACATCGACTGCACCGGTATCGCGGCGCCGCCGCCAATGACTATCCCGCCGACTTTCACCGCGCGGGTTTTGCGGCGCGGGGAAATCATTTCTTTGTGTCTGCGGCGGGGGGAGGCGCGGTTTTGACGGAATGATTGCCGAACATCCTCATAAGGTCGCCGTAAGTGGCAAACACCAGCACGCACAGCAGGAACGCAAACCCCATCGAGTTGGCGACGACAAAAACTTTCTCGGTCAGCTTTTTGCGGCTTATCCCTTCCCACAGGAAAAGCACGCACTGTCCGCCGTCCAGCACCGGTATGGGGAACAGGTTGAAAACGCCAACAGCCACCGATATAAGTCCTATAAGGAAAATGAAATCCGCAAAACCGCTATGCGCCGCCTGGTTTATCATGCTTGCGATGCCGACGGGTCCGGCGAGATCCGGCTTTTCGCGGTGGTATATTTTGGAGGCCAGAGTGGTTATAGTCTTCCAGGTCCAGTACCAGCACTGGTATGCGCCCATCCCGGCGGATTTAAAAAATCCGATATGCTTCATCACCGTGCCCTGCGTTATGCCGATATGCCCCTCGCCGTCCTCGAAAATCGGGGTGACCGACACGGAAAGCTGTTTCCCGCCGCGCTCGTAGGTAAGCGCTATGGTCTGGCCGGAGCGCGCGTGAATCATGTAGGCTAGCTGTTCCCAGTCGCCTATCTTGTGCCCGTCGAGCGTCAGAATCCTGTCGCCTTCACGTAATCCGGCGGAATAGGCGGGATAGTTCTCAAGCAGCTCTCCCAGCACCGGATCGGAAACGGGCATGGGCAGTCCGGCTATCCAGATAACGCCGGTGAAAATAAGGAAAGCGAGGATGTAGTTCATCGCCGGACCGGCCAGATGCACCCAGATGCGGTCATACCACGGTTTGGAGAAGAATTCATCCGGCGCGCCCTTGGCGTCGTCGAGCGTTTCGCCGGCGGGTTTTACATAGCCGCCAAGCGGTATCCAGTTGATGCTGTATTTGGTGCCGTCCTTGACCTTGCTCCACACCTCGGGACCGAAGCCGAAAGCGAAGGCGTCCACCCTTATTTTCAAAAGACGGCAGACCAGAAAATGCCCGAATTCGTGAAGGTAAATAACCAGACCGAAAGTGAGGGCTATGGCGGGTAAGGTTATAAGATGATCCGAAATGTAATGCACAATGCCCATAATGCTGTTCCTCCCGCCGGGAAAACGGCGGACCGCCGCTATCTGCGCGACAGTTTGGCTGCTATTTCCGAGGCTTTCTGCCTGGCCCAGCAGTCCGCTTCCACGGCTTCGGAAAGCGACAGCGGGCGGCTTGCGCCGCGGTAAAGCGCCAGCGTTTTTTCCACCAGCGCGGCTATATCAGTAAATAGTATCAAACCGGACAGAAAGGCTTCAACGGCTACTTCGTCCGCAGCGCTGAGCACCGCGGGATAACCGCCGCCCTTTTTGGCGCTTTCAAGCGCCAGCGCAAGGCAGGGAAACCGTTTGAAATCCGGCTCAAAAAACTCCAGCCTGCCCGTCTCGAAAAGATTCAGCGGCTTGACGGGGGAAGGCCTTCGCTGCGGGTACGTTATGGCATACTGTATCGGCAGGCGCATGTCCGGCTGCGACAGCTGCGCCAGCACCGAACCGTCGCCGTACTCCACCGCGGAATGCATAACCGACTGAGGATGTATCACAATGCGTATCTTTTCAAGCGGCAGCGAAAACATGGCCGCTATCTCCATCACTTCAAAACCCTTGTTCATCAGCGTCGCGGAATCGACGCTTATTTTCGGCCCCATGCGCCAGCGCGGATGAGAAACAGCCTCTTTGGGCGTCACTTTGGAAAGCGAACCCTTGCGGTTCCGGAACGGCCCGCCGGAAGCGGTCAGAAAAACACCGGCCACGGAATCCGGCGCGCGGTCCATTCCTTTCACATCCTCAAGGCACTGAAAAACTGCGGAAGGCTCGGAATCAACCGGCACTATGCGCGCGTTCCAGCGGCGGCATTCTGTCATCAGCGCCGCGCCGGCCATAACCATCGGCTCCTTGTTGGCCAGCGCTATGGTCTTGCCCGCCTTTATCGCCGCCACGAGCGGTGCAAACCCCACGCCGCCCACGAGGCCGTTTACCACAAGGTCCACTTGCGGCTGCGCGGATATTTCCATAAGGCTTTCCACACCCGGCGCAAGCAGTCTGGTGCCGGGGGGGAGATTGCCCTCAAGTTTGGAGGAAGCCGCCGCGTCGGAAAGAGTTACATACCTGGGCCTGAATTCGCGCGCCTGCCGCGCCATAGTTTTCCAGTCGGAACGCGCGGCCAGCGCGAATACGCGGTAATCCGGCCCCAGATTGCATATCACGTCCAGCGCGGATATGCCTATGGAGCCGGTGGAACCGAGTATCGTTATGTTTTTCTTCATCGCTTGCCTTGCGGATGCGCGTCAGGAAGCAAGCGCCATGCTTACCAGAAGCGCGGTGTAATAATAGATGGGAGCCAGCAGCAGGTAGGAATCAAAGCGGTCTAAAATTCCGCCGTGGCCGGGCAGCAGCGACGAGGAATCCTTCACGCCCACGCTGCGCTTTATTATCGATTCGGCAAGATCGGAAAGCTGGCCCACCGTGCCGGCCATAAAGCCCAGCAGCAGCGCAAGCCCCATGCCCATAGTGTCGTGCATGAACAGGTTACGCATTAGCGCGGAAACCGCGAGCGAGCAGATAAAGCCCGCTATCGCGCCTTCCCAGGTTTTTTTGGGGCTTATCTCCTCGGCCAGTTTATGACGGCCGAAACGCTTGCCGACAAAATAGGCGGCGGTGTCGGAACACCAGACGGTGATGAACATCATGTACGTAAGGTATTCGCCGTTGGGCTTTATGTCGCGCAGGTTTATCAGATGCGCCAGCGTCCACGGTATGAAAAAAATGCCGAAGAAGGTAAGGGAAAGGCGTTCCAGCGAGCGGTTTTTGGTGAACACCTCCCAAAGCACCACGCCGAGTATCGTTATGTTTATCGCAAGCGGCATCAGGTGGTCGGCCTGAGGCTGGTTGAGCGGTATGCGTTCAAGCACCGCTACCGCTGCCATGAAAAACCCGAATACCAGCAGCGGCACGCGTTGCACGGCGCGCCCGCCTGTCCAGAGTATCAGTCCGTACTCGTAAAGAGCCAGAAGAATCACTAGCCCGACGAGCGCCATGTAGGGCACCCCGCCCAGATGTATCGCGCCCAGCACCAGCGGTATGCCTATGATTGCAGTAAGAATCCTTGGTAACAGCATGTCATTGACTCCTGTATAAGTAATGCCCTATGCGAAGGCCCGAAATCGGGACTTGCGCTAGGCGCGGCTGTGAAAGCGTGCTGCCTGCACGGTGAACAGACGCAACGACGCGCAAGCTCCCGAAGACGGGCCTCCCCGAAGGGGCTGGCCGCTTTTGGGCTGTAACCGCGTCGTAATGGACACACCATACGGGAAGTATGCTGTGTCCATTACTCCTTGCTTCGCTGCAAAATCGTCTCAGTCGCATAGGGCATTATTTATACAGGAGTCAATGGCCCCTCCGAAACGCCGCTCCCGCGACTGGTAGTCGCGCAATGCGGCATAAAGTTGTTCCTTGTCGAAATCCGGCCAGTGAATCTGCGCGTAATAAAACTCCGCGTAAGACGCCTGCCACAGCATAAAATTGGAAAGCCGCTGCTCGCCCGAAGTGCGTATTATCAGGTCCGGGTCCGGCATGCCGCCGGTATAAAGCAGCTTTGAAAAACTTTCCTCATCCACCTCAGCCGTTCCTGCGCGTATAGCCTTGTTGAGCGCGTCCACAATTTCCTGACGGGAGCCGTAGTTCAGCGCAAGGCACAGCGTAAGCCCGGTATGCTTTGAAAATTTGTCTATCGTGGCCAGCAGTTTTTTTTGCGCACGCTCCGGCAGGCCGCCGGTGCGTCCGATGGTGGCAAGGCGCACGTTATGCTTTATGAAAAGCTTTTCCTTCGCGCCAAGAAACACCACCAGCAGTTCCATCAGCGCGTCCACCTCGGCCTTCGCGCGGGACCAGTTTTCCGTCGAGAAAGCGTAAAGGGTTAGATACTTTATACCCAGATCGGAACAGGCGGTGACTATGCCTTCCACGCGGTCCGCGCCGGCTTTGTGCCCGGCCACGCGCGGCAGACCGCGCCCCTTCGCCCAGCGACCGTTGCCGTCCATGATTATCGCTACATGGACTGGCATGCGGTCACTTCTTATGCCGGGAGGCAGTGGTATCTCTTTCATGCGCAAACGGCCAGCGGCCGAGTTAAATGCGTTCCTTTATATTACGACCGGGCAAGCTGCTGCCCGGTCGCTTCGCTTAATAAATGCAATTATCGCTGCAACGACGACGGGGGGAACATCAGAGCGTCATCAGCTCTTTTTCTTTCTCGGCGATTACGTCCTCCACCTTCTTTATGTAAGCGTCGGTGGCTTTCTGTATCGTCTGCTCGAAGCGCTTGGCGTCGTCCTCGGAAATTTCCTTGGCCTTCTGCGCCTTTTTGACGCGCTCTACGCCGTCGCGGCGCTCGTTGCGCATCTTTATTTTGTAGTCCTCGGCCAGCGTCTTTATGGTTTTTACAAGCTGTTTGCGGCGGTCTTCCGTCATCATCGGCAGGCACAGGCGCAGCATCTTGCCGTTGTTGACCGGCGTGGTGCCAAGATCGCTTTTAAGCAGCGCCTTTTCTATATCGGCCAGCACGGACGGATCCCAAGGCTGTATTTCTATCGTGCGCGCGTCCGGCACGGAAATAGCGCCGAGCTGCTTTATGGGCGTCTGCGCGCCGTAGCATTCCACCTTGACGTTTTCGACGAGCTGCGGGCTTGCGCGCCCGGTGCGCAGCGTGCCCATCTCCCTGCGGAGATGGTCGATATGTTCGCCCATCAGTTTTTCCATATTGCCCACCATGCTGGTTACTCCGGCGTTTGCTTCCATAAATCAACTCTCCTCTTTTGTCTGGTTTTTCAGGAAATCAGCGTGCCGACCTGCTTGCCCGACACTGCCGCCTTTATGTTGCCTTTTACGTGCAGATTGAAAACGGTTATCGGTATATGGTTTTCCATGCACAGCGAAAGCGCGGTGGCGTCCATGAACTTGAGGTTGCGCTTTAGCGCGTCCATATATGTGATTGTTTTTATCGGCACCGCTTTGGGATTTTTTTTGGGATCGTCGCTGTAAACCCCGTCCACCTGCGTGGCTTTAAGAAGCGACTCGGCCTCTATCTCCGAGGCGCGCAGCGCCGCGGCGGTGTCGGTCGTGAAATAGGGATTGCCGGTGCCTCCGGCGAAAATGACGACGCGCCCCTTTTCCAGATGGCGTATCGCGCGCCGGCGGATGAACGGCTCGGCCAGTTGCATAACGTGTATCGAGGTTTGCACGCGCGTCGGCACGCCGAGGCTTTCCAGCGTGTCCTGCAAGGCCAGAGAGTTCATCATTGTGGCCAGCATGCCCATGTTGTCGGCGGTAACCCGGTCTATGCCGGCGCCGTCCTTTACGCCGCGCCAGAGATTGCCGCCGCCTATCACTATCGCGAGCTGTACGCCCTTGGTGCAGGCGGAGCCGATTTCCGAGGCGATATGACGGAGGGCGCAGGAATCTATCCCGCGCCCTCCTTCGCCCTGAAGGGATTCTCCGGAAAGCTTCAGCAGAACCCGGCGAGGCATATGCTTACGCGCCCAGCTGGTAGCGCACGAAGCGCTTCACGGTCACCTTGCCCAGTCCCGCCGTGATTTCGGCAAGATACTGCTCGACGCTCTTCTTGGAGTCGCGCACGCTGGTCTGGTTAAGCAGGCAGATCTCCTCATAGAATTTCCTGATGCGTCCGTCCAGCATCTTCGCTATCGCGGCGTCTGGCTTGCCCTGATTCTTGGCCTGGGTGGTGTAAATTTCCTTTTCCTTGGCTACCTCTTCCGCGGGAACCTGCGTCTGGTTGAGATAGCGCGGGCTCATCGCGACGACCTGCATCGCCAGTTCCTTCGCGGCGGCCTGCAGCTTGTCCGCCGGCGCAGGGCCGTCGGACTGCAGTTCCACAAGGGAGGCTTTCTTATTATCGCTGTGCAGATAGTAATATATCGCGCTGTTGGCGGAGGCCTTGTAGCAGACCGCGCGGCGGAAACCCATGTTCTCGCCCATTTTCGGCGCGACTGCGGTTATCATTTCCTTTATTTGGGCATCCTCGGCAAAATCGCCGTCCTTGCCGTTGGCAAGCACGTAGTTCGCTATATCCTCGGAAAGTTTTTTGAAGTCCGGGGTTTTTGCGACGAAGTCGGTCTCGCAGGTGAGTTCGCTGAGCACATAGGTCCTGGCATCGCCGGAAATCTTGAGCGTGACGAGGCCTTCCTTCGTGGAGCGGGCCGCGCGCTTGGCGACGTCCGCCAGACCTTTCTTGCGCAGTTCCTCTACGGCCTTTTCGATATCGTAGCCGTTGGCGACGAGTGCGTTTTTGCAGGCCATTACGCCCGCGCCGGTCTTGTCCCGGAGGATGTTTATTTTTTCAGTGAGAGAAGTTTGCGTTCCGGTAGTCATGTTGTCTCCAAAAACAAAGTCCCGCTTAAGCCTGCGCCGCGGGAGCTTCTGCGGCCGGTGCAGGGGCGGCCGCCGGTGCGGCTGCGGGAGCAGCTACGGGTGCTGCTGCTGGTGCTGGTGCTGGTGCTGGTGCTGGTGCTGGTGCTGGTGCTGCTGCTGGTGCTGCCGCAGGAGCCTCGGCGGAAACTTCGGCCGGCTGCAAGGCAGCCTGCTTTTTGGCCTGCGCTTCCTGGCGGCCTTCAAGCACAGCGTCGGAGGCCATCGTGCAGAAAAGCTTTATCGAGCGTGCCGCGTCGTCGTTGCCCGGTATCGGGTAGTCGATAAGGTCCGGATCGGAATTGGTGTCGCACACGCCGACTATCTTGATGCCGAGCTTGCGCGCCTCGCGCACCGCTCCGTCGTCCTCGACCGGGTCGATAACGAACATCACCGTCGGGGTGGTCTTCATCGTCTTTACGCCGGAGAGAAGCTTCTGGAGGCGGTTGAGTTCCTTTGTCAGGCGGGAGACTTCCTTTTTGGAAACGGCCTTCAAGAGGCCTTCCTTTTCCCACTTTTCAATCTCTTCCATGCGTTCGATGGATTTTTTCACCGTCGCGAAATTGGTGAGCGTGCCGCCCAGCCACTTCTCGTAAACGCAGGGTACGCCGGCCCTTTCGGCTTCCGTCTTTATGATTTCCTGGGCCTGCTTTTTGGTTCCGACGAAGATAAAGCGCGCGCCGCCTGCCGACTGGTCCTTGAGGAACGCGTACGCTTTTTTTAGCTCCTTGGCGGTTTTCTGCAAATCTAGTATGTGTATGCCGTTCCTCTCTCCGAATATGTAACGGCCCATCTTGGGATTCCAGCGAGAGGTTTGGTGGCCGAAATGGACGCCCGCCTCGAGCATGGTCTTCATCGAAATGTTCTGCATTTAGTTTTTCCTCCGATACTGCTACTGCGGTCAGTTCGCTTTTTTGGGATTTTCAACCGTCCGTTCGGGACAGTTTGAAATTGCGGCTGGGAGTACAGGGCTCCCGCGCATACATATAATACCTTATACCAAATTTGGAGCCCCTGCAAAAGCGCTTCAACGGGAATAAGGACACCGGGTGGCGCGCATCGCAGTGTCGCCGTGCGCATATGGCGCGTGCCGCTGCGGCGGGACGCTTATTTTGATAGAATCATAGTTCTTATGCGCATAGCCATCGCACAGACCGACACCACGGTAGGCGACCTGAAAGGCAACGCCGCAAAAATTCTCGATTTCGCCGGACGCGCCGCAAAAGCGGGCGCGGAAATAGTCGTTTTTCCGGAATGCTCGCTGACCGGTTATCCCGCCTGGGATTTGTGGGAGGACCGCAGTTTCGTGCAGGCCAACCTGCGCGCGTTGAAAGAGCTGGCCGCCAAGACCGGCGACACCGCGATACTGTGCGGCTACATAGATTTCAATCCCTCCAAAACCGGCAAGCGGCTGCAAAACTGCGCCGCGCTTTTGCATAAAGGAAAGGTAATTGCTTCGCGCGCGAAAACGCTGCTGCCGACCTACGACGTTTTCGACGAGGCGCGCTATTTCGAGTCCGCGCCGGACAATCTGCCCGTACCCTTCAAGGGCCGTACGCTCGGCATAACGATTTGCGAGGATTTGTGGAACGAGGGCGTGCCGCGAAAGATTTACAATCAGGACCCGGTCAACGCGCTTGTCGCCTCCGGCAGACTGGACGTGATGATAAACCTTTCGGCCTCGCCGTTTTTCGAGGGCAAGGCCGCCGTGCGCAAGAACATGTTCTCGCGCCGCGCAAAAAAAAGCGGCGTGCCGTTTATATACTGCAACCAGGCGGGCGGAAACGACGACCTTATTTTCGACGGCAACAGCTTCGCGCTGGACGCAAAAGGCCGCACGCTGGCAAAGGCAAAATCTTTCGAGGAAGACCTGGTCGTGATTGACACGGACGCAGCTCCGCTGCCCGCCCATGACGATCATGCCGCACCGGCGGAGAAGGAGATTTTCGACGCGCTTACCGCCGGCATACGCGACTACATGAGCAAATGCGGCTTTAAAAAAGCGGTGCTAGGCTTAAGCGGCGGCATAGATTCCGCCGTGGTCTGCGCGCTGGCCGCGCAGGCGGTGGGACCGCAGAATGTAATAGGCGTGGCGATGCCTTCCAAATATACGTCGGACGAAAGCACGCGCGACGCCGAAATTCTGGCGCGCAATCTGGGCGTGCAATTCCATGTGCTGGCGATAGGAGAGACTTTCGGCGCTTTCGAGCGCACGCTCTCTACGGTATTTGCGGGACTAAAGCCCGACGCCGCCGAGGAAAACATACAGGCGCGCATACGCGGCACTCTGCTTATGGCGCTCTCCAACAAATTCGGCGCGCTGCTTTTGACCACCGGCAACAAAAGCGAAATCGCCGTAGGCTACTGCACCCTCTACGGCGACATGTGCGGCGGTCTTGCGCCGCTGGCCGATCTAGCCAAAACCAAGGTCTATAAACTCGCTTCCTATATAAATTCAAGATTCAACTCGCCGATACCGCTCTACACCATAACCCGCGCGCCAAGCGCCGAGCTGCGCCCCGGCCAGACCGACCAGGACGAGCTGCCTCCCTACGAAACGCTGGACCTGATACTCAAGGCGTATATAGAGGAAGGCAAAACGCCGGAGGAAATAGCCGCGCTCGGCCCGTCGCCGGAACTGGTGGCGAAAATGCTCAACAAGATCGACGCCAACGAGTTCAAGCGCAAACAGGCCGCTATCGGAATAAAGCTCACTCAAAAAGCTTTCGGAATAGGCCGCCGCATGCCGGTGGCAAGAGGAAAACACCGCTGATGAAACGCTACTGCATACTACTGCTGACTCTGGCGGCGCTAAAGCCGTCCGCCGCGATAGGACAACTTCTGCCGTCGGCCACGGACTTTTACCGCCTGCCGGAAGTCATGAGCGACGCCACACTCAACGAGCTGCCCTTTTCGCCGCTGCGAACAAATTCCGTATACATAAAAAACAAACTGCTTTCCCCGCTGGAAAATCAGGAGAAGCCGCCGGAAGCCACCAATTTCGCCGAGAAATTCTTCAGCAAGGTAGTCATCCCGCTGCGCAAGGGACCGCTTATACTGCTGCCGGTGGTTGATTCCAGCAAGGACCTCGGCCCCAACTACGGCATAATGCCCATAATGGCGATACGCGACGAGAAACGCCAGGCAATATCCTCGGTCATCGCGCCTTCGATAAACTACAACCAGTACCTGCATACCACGCTGACCTACCGCCAGTATTTTTTCCCGGACGATTTGCAGCTCTGGGTGGCGCGGCTTTCCTATTCGCAGGAAGTGCAGCGCGAGGTTTTTTTGCGCTATAATAATCCGCAGTTCATGGACACGCCGTGGCGCGTAAACGTGGAGTTCCGCCACTGGATAAACGGCAAGGCCTCGTATTACGGCAACGGCAACTCCTCGACGGACGGCGACCGAGCCACCTATGCGCTTAACATGACCGGCGAGGAATTCACCGTAAGCGCGCCGATGGGCTCGCACCTGTACGCGGACTTCACGCATTCCTATTATCAGGAAAAAACGGCCGACGGCCCGGTGCCAACAGCGCCGCAGCTACGCAACGCTTATCCGGACGTTTTCGACCAGACTTCCGATTCGCGCAACTTCATGACTCACAAACTGGCGTTTTTTTACGACGATACCGACCATCCGGTAATTCCCCGCGTGGGCACATACGCCGGAGTGTCTGCGCTGCTGTCGGACAAGGCGATGGTCAGCGACTACAACTACAGCATGTATTCCGCCGAGCTAAAGCATTATTTCAATTATCTGGGACAGGGCAAATACATAACCGCCGTGCACGCGCAGATACAGCAGATGGAGGGCGACAGCATACCGTTCTACATGATGCCCACGCTGGGCGAAAGCACCGGCCTGCGCGCGGTGGGCGACGGTCGTTTCGTGGACCGGGGCAAACTGGTTTTCAACGTAGAGCAGCGCATAACGCCGTGGAAGCTGGCGGTGATGAATTTCTTCACGGAATTCGAGATAACGCCTTTCGTGGACATGGGCCAGGTTTTCAACTCCACAGACCAGATACAGCCGGACCGCATGCATGTGGGATATGGCAGCGCGCTGCGCCTTGTGATACGCCCGCAGGTGGTGGCCACCGCCGATTTCGCCTTCGGCAACGAGGGCCCCAACATCATCATCCACGTCGGATACCCGTTCTAATCCCGCGCCGAATTAAAACAAAAGGCCCGCGCTTTTGCGCGGGCCTTTTGCACATAAAAGACAGCTTTACTGCAACTGGCTGAGATCGGCTATGGAACTAAACAGCGTATACAGCTCGCCCAGCAGCGCCAGACGGTTAGCTCGCACGGCGGCATCCTTGTCCATTACCATCACAGCATCGAAGAAAGCGTCTATCTGGACTTTGAGCGTTACGAACTCGCGCAGGCAATTTTCGTAATCCTCCTGCGACGCCTTTATGCTGCTGCCCAGATACGGCGCGGTTTTGCCGCGCACCGTTTTGAGCGCGGTATAAAGCGCGCCCTCCTGCTCGGCGGCGAACAGATCTGCGTTAACCCGGGTATCGCCAGCCTCGCCGCCGGATTTGCGAACTATGTTTGCCACGCGCTTGAAAGAGGCGGAGAGTTCCGCAAATTCCGCGTTCTTGCGCATGTTGTGCAGCGCGCAGACGCGGAAGAAGACTTCCATATAGGTCATCGGACGGGAAAGAGTTTCGCCGTCGAACTGCGCGCGGCGCACCGCGCGTATCTCGTCCGCGCCGAAATCCTTCTCGACAAGCAGCGTTTCGGCGCGCTGCCACATAAATTCCTCCACGGCGGCAAGCACTTTCTCGCGGCCCGGCAGCGGGGAGGATTTTTTATCGGCCGGTTTCTGCCCGGCGGCTTTTCTGAAATCCTCGGGCAGCAGCTCATAGGCCTTGGCGACAATCGCGGAAGCGGCAAGCGGCAGCGCCTTTTCCATCAGTATGCGCACCGCGCCCGTGGCCTGACGGCGCAGCGCGAAGGGATCTTCGCTGCCGGTGGGAGCCATGTCCAGCGCGAAATCGCTGACCAGCGTGTCTATTTTCCCGGCGAGCGAAACGACCGCGCCCTCGAGCGTGGTCGGCAGTTCGCTTTTTGCGGTGAGGGGGAAATAGAATTCCTTTATAGCCAGCGCCGCGCGGGAATTTTCCCCGCCGTGCGCTGCGTATTCGCCGCCCATATAACCCTGCAACTCGGGGAATTCGCGCACCACTTCGCTGGTCAAATCGGCGTAGGCGAACCGCGCGGCCTGCGCGACGGCGGCTTCGTCAAGATGCATGTCCTGGCGTATAGCCTCGCAAATCCACATAGCCAGTTTTTCCACGCGTTCGGACTTGAGCTGCATGCTGCCCAGTTTTTCCTGAAACTGAAGCGTGGCCAGCCTTTCGCGCATGTCGCCCAGCTTATGCGACAAATCCTTTTCAAAGAAGAAAACCGCGTCGGAAAGCCGGGCGTCCACGACGGCCTCGAAGCCGCGGCAGACCTCGTCCTGGTTTTCGCTGGAGCCGTCGCGCACGGCGATGAAATGCGGCTGGAGTTCCCCTGCGGCGTCAAGCACCGGGAAGAACTTGAGCTGGCGCTTTAGCACCGTGATTATCAGCTCCGGCGGAAGTTTCAGATAGCGCACCGAAAAATCAGCCGTGGCGGGCACCGGGTTTTCGGTGAAACAAACCGTTTCATCGACAAGCCCTTCGTCCAGCAAAGCCTTGCCGCCAAGCCGCGCGGCCGCCTGCTGCACCTGCTCGCAAAGCACGGTTTTGCGGTCGGCAGGCTCCAGCATTATGCCTTCGTTGCGCAGAAGCCCGGCATATTCTTCCGGCTCGGAAACGGTAAGCGGTTTTGCGCCGACCAGCGCCAGCGGCGCGGTTTTTTTTGCGGAGCGCACCCCCGCGACTTCAAATTCCACAAGCTTGCTGCCGTAGAGGCCAAGCAGCATGCGTATCGGGCGGGCGAAACGGAACTCCGTTTCTTCCCAGACCATGTTTTTGGGGAACTGGAGCGAAGCAACAAGCTTTGGGAATATCTCGGCAAGTATATCGGGTGCAGGCTCGCCTTTTATCAGTTTTTTGACGGCCAGCACTTCGCCCTTGGCGGGGGAATTTACTATGTAAAGCTTGTCGGCGGTAGTGCCCTGCCCGCGAGCGAAACCTTCGCTCTGCGGCGTAAATTTACCGTCGGGGGTTTTCCATTTGGAGGCGGCCGGGCCGAGGGCTTCCTTTTCCATATCCGGCGAAGCGGCCTCCACTCCTTCTATATAAAGCGCAAGCCTGCGGAAAGTGCCGGTTGCGCGCACGGAGGAAAATCCGAGGCGGCGTTCCGCCAGCATGGCTTTTGCGCTTGTTTCAAGCTGCGCGAGCGTCGGTTTTAAAAACCTCGCGGGGAGGTGTTCCATCCCTATTTCAAGCAGTGCGGTGGTCATTTGGACGCCTCCTTTCCGGCGGCGGCAGGTTCCTTTATATTCTCTTTATCTTCCTTAGGCTCAACGGCCTCCACGTATTTGACCGCGCATTTGCGCGCCATGCCGCGCACGCGGCCGATAAACTGTGTGCGCTCGGTAACTGAAATTGCGCCGCGCGCGTCCAGCAGGTTAAAGTAATGGGAGCATTTCATCGCAGCGTCGTAAGCGGGGAGGTAAAGCCCTTTTGCGGCAAGCGCGGCGCATTCGCTTTCGTACTCGGCGAAATAACGGCGCACTTTTTCCGGCTCCGTCTCCTCGAAATTGTAATGCGAGAACTGGCGCTCCTGCTCCAGATGCATATCGCCGTAGCTTACCGAGCCGTTCCAGCTCACGTCGTAGACGCGGCGGACCTTCTGGCTGTACATCGCTATGCGCTCGAGACCGTACGTTATCTCGACGGTAATCGGCTTGAGCGGGAAACCCGCCATGTTCTGAAAATAGGTGAACTGCGTTATCTCCATGCCGTCGAGCCACACTTCCCAGCCGACGCCGGATGCGCCGAGCGTGGGGGATTCCCAGTCGTCCTCTATCCAGCGCACGTCGTGCATTTTCGGGTCAAGGCCGAGAGCCTTTAAGGAATTAAGGTAAAGCGCCTGGCTGTCCTGCGGCGCGGGCTTCATAATCACCTGGAACTGGTAATATTTGGCAAGGCGGTTCGGGTTGTCGCCGTATCTTCCGTCGGCGGGACGGCGCGAGGGTTCCACGTACGCGCGGTTCAACGGTTTGGAGGTAAGCGCGCCAAAGAACGTGGCCGGGTTGAAAGTGCCTGCTCCCTTTTCCAGATCGTAAGGCTGTATGAGACAGCAGCCCTGCTTTTTCCAATAATCCGACAGAGTGAGTATGATGTCCTGAAAATGCATAGGCGTTTCCTTTTTGCGTTGCGGGAAAATATGCGACGGGACCGCTGGGTCCGTGTATTTTTATATTCAAACAAAATTGGAGAAGGGTTTCAAACCGGCTTAGAGCCTGTTTAAAGTCTCCGTATTCTGCTGCAAGCGCCGCTTTTGCCCTGATACTTCGCAGTCCTAGGCTTACAGGCCTACAGGCCTGCGCGCCTCGGACTGCTTCGTCTCATGTCAAAATCGACGCTTTCGCTACGAAAGTGAGACTTTAAGCAGGCTCTGAGGCTCGGAGGAGGAAACGTCGTTTATCTTGTCGAAAAATGCCACGGTGTTGAGCGGCATTTTAAACTGCGAGGCCATAAAACGGCGCGCCACCGTATCGGTGCGGGAAAGATATTCCAGGTCCTCTTCCGACGAGAAATCCAGATCGCCGAAATCCGCGAAATGCAGTTTGCGCCAGAACGCGCGGTCTATGCCCAGCACCGGGTTTTCCAGCCCGTAACCGGCCAGCTCCATAAGCCGCAGCAAAAAAGCGTGGCGCATCGCGTTAGGCGGGGGGAAGCGGTTTAAGTGCGCGAGCGCGGAGGCGAGCAGATCGTATTTCCCGGCGTTGGGCTGCGCAAGCGGCGTCATGCGATACGTCAGCTCGCAAAAATGCAGCGCCAGCATAAGCCGGGCCAGGTCGGCGCGTATGCCGGGATAGACGGAATGGATTTTTCCGCCCGCGCCGACTCCGGTCTGCGCGCCGGTTTTCCAGTGCACGCGAAAGTCGGCGCAGACAAGCGGCTCGGACAGGGCTTTCATTTTCCCCGAAGGGCGGTTCACGCCGCGATAACGCACCACCACCCGCCCGCGCGTCTTGGTGTATATGCAGACGGTGCGGTCGTTTTCCAGCGTGTTTACACGCAAAAGCACTATGCCCATGTCGGTGAAAATCATAAATTCATGCCACGGCCCGGCAATACAACGGCGAAAAGTGTTGTTGAGCAGGCATCTAATTTATATAATACGTTATTATGCTACCAACATACAGACCGAATAAACGCAAAAGAGCAAAACATATCGGCTTTCGGGCTCGCATGAGCACCAAAGGCGGCAGGAAAGTACTCAGCGCCAGAAGGAGAAAAGGACGCAAGAGCCTGATTCCCAAGGCGTAAACGCTTTCGCCTTCCCCCGCCGCCGGAGAATCACGCGCAAGACCGACTTCAAGCGCGTGCTTGATACCGGCAGGAAAACGGCCGACAGGGATTTCACACTGTGGCTGAGGCCCGTAAATACCGGCGGCGGAGGGGAGACTCGCCTTGGCATAATCGCCGCGAAAAAAGCCATCGGATGCGCGGTAAAGCGCAACCGGGTTCGCAGGCTGATAAGGGAGGTTTTCAGGCTCAGAAGGCATTTGCTGGCGCGGGGGCAGGAAATAATAATGTATCCCCGCAACGACAGGAATCTGGATGATTTCAGCGCGATGGAAAGAGCCGTGCTCGGCATTTGGAAAAAAGCCGGCATCTACACGAACCCCGATTGAACTTATTTCGGCGGCATGTTCCGCCGGAATGTGTTTTATGTTGAGGATGTTCAAATTTATGAGACCCCTTTTAGGGCCGAGGGCTTGCCGTTTCCACCCCTCATGCACCGACTACGCCATGGAGGCGGTCAGGGTGCACGGGCCGATAAGGGGCCTTTTCTTGTCCGCTAAAAGGCTCTCTAGATGTCATCCGTTCAGCCCGGGAGGGCTGGACCCTGTTCCGCGATAGACAGCATGCGCCTGATCCTGCATTCCTCCTTCCATATATAAGGAGGCCGTCGTTGTCATGAACAAAAATCTCTTCACCGCCATAGCGCTCTGCCTGGTGATATACATCGGCTGGGCGACCTGGGTGGAAAAAAACTACGGCGGCAAAACCGCTCCCAAGCCGCGGGCGGAAAACACGCTGCCGCAGCGCACCAGCATAGGCAACGCCGCGCATCAGTCCACCATTTCACCTTCGACGGTAAAGATGAGCTCCCCGGCCAACGCGAAAGTTGAAATGGCGCTCATACCGTTTAAAACCCCGCATGCGGCCGTGCTCTTCAATCCCCGCGGCGCCGGCATATCCAGCTACCGTTTCTTCGGCCCGGTCTACGAGTCCGAACTGGTGCCGGACGGAGACCCCGGATTTTTCGCCACGATGAGCGACGTGGATTTCGCCGTGAAGGGACAGACGGCGGACGCCATCACCTTCGCCGCCGAGCCGTCGCCGGGACTCTCCATAGAGAAAACCTATACCTGGCCCAAGGACGGGCTGGGCAGGATTGAAATCACCGTCGAGAACAAAACAAAAAATTCCGTGGAACTGCCGGAATGGGGCATTCATCTCGGCCCCGGCATGGACACCGTGCAGAGCGACAGGACGGATCTGCAGCGCCAGACCAAGGCGATGTTCGCCGTCAACCAGGAAGGCCGCAAAAACGCCGTCACAAAAGACCTCGCCAAGGAATCCTACGAGAACGGCTGGCTGTGGGCAGGAGTGGAGAACCGCTACTTCCTCGCGGCGATAGTACCGGACCAGTGGCAGGCCGGCAAAATCGAATTTTCGAAAAAAGACACAGAGAAAGTGAAAGACGCCCCCGCTCTTTCCGCCATGGCGGAGAAGTCCGTGCTGGCACCAGGGGAAAAGAAAACATGGTCCGTAGCCTTCTATATGGGACCGAAGGATTACCGCAAGCTGACCGCAATGGGACACAGTCTGGACCGCGCGGTGGACTTCGGCTTCTTCGGCATCATAGGCAAGCTGGCGCTGAAGGTGCTGTACTTCAACTACGGACTGACGAAGAACTATGGCTGGGCGATAATCATGCTTACGCTGTGCCTGCAGCTGCTGATGATACCTCTGACGGCAAAAAGCTTCAAGGCCAACATGATAATGCGCAAGATCCAGCCCAAGCTCCAGGAGATCCAGAAAAAGCACAAGGATAATCCGCAACGTCTCAACCAGGAGATGATGGAGCTCTACCGCACCGAGGGGGCCAATCCGTTCGGGGGCTGCCTGCCCATGCTGCTGCAGATGCCGATATTCATAGCGCTCTACAACGCGCTCAAGAATTCGTGGGACCTGCACGGCTCGACGTTCGCCCTCTGGATAACCGACCTGTCCGCCAAGGACCCATATTTCGTCCTGCCCGTCATGCTGGGACTGATAATGTTCTTCCAGCAGAAAATAATGATGCCGCAGGGCGGGGACCCGACACAGGCCATGATGATGAAGATTATGCCCGTAATGATGACGGTGTTTTTCATAAGCATGCCGTCCGGACTCGGGCTCTACTGGCTGACCAACAGCATACTGGGATTCAGCCTGCAACTGTACCTGCAGAAAAAGTGGGCGCAGTAAGGCCGCGAAAACAAGACCCCGCAAAACCAACAATCCGGCATACCGCAAAGCGGGCCGGCGACGGGGCGAATATGCGGCGCAACACAGGAGAAAGCAATGCGTGAAACAAGGGTAGAAGGGAAAACCGTACAGGCGGCCATAGACAAGGGCCTGCTTGACTTGGGTTTGAGACGCGATCAGGTGGAAGTGGACGTTATAGAGAAGGGTTCTTCCGGATTCCTCGGCTTCGGGGCCAAAATCGCGGTGGTGGTGGTGCGCGAGAAGAAATGGCGCAGCGACCGCAACGGCGGCAACGACCGCGGCGGGGAACGGCGCAACGAACGCAATGACCGCGGCGGCAACCGCCGCGACGGCGGCCCGCGCCGCGACCGCAACGGCGGACGCAATGACCGCAACGACCGCGGCGGCAACCGCCGCGACGGCGGACGCCGGCCCCAGGGCGGCGGCAGACGCGGCGGCCCCGGCGGCAACAAGATGAAGCGCGACGACGGTTTCTATTCGGTGAACGCCGAGACTTTCGAGAAAATACCGCTGTCCGCCCTCACCAAACCGCAGCAGGAGCCGCGGCAGGACGCGCCGGTTTCGCCGCAGCAGGAGGATTACCAGCCGGCGGAACCGATGCAGGAGACGAACGCTCCGCTGATCGAATTGGAACTAAAGCCCATACCGCAGGAGCTGGAGCAGTCTGCGCAGAGCGCAAAAACCGCGCTTGGCGAAATCATGACCCTCATGGGGCTCAAGGCCGACAACATAACGATGGGCTGGGACCCGGCGCAGTCGCGCATCATGCTGGATTTCGATTGCGACCAGCCGGAAACCGTAATCGGCAAGGAAGGCCACACGATAGAGGCGATACAGTATCTCATCATCCTGATGATAAGCCGCAAGGGCAACACGCCGGTGGCCGTGCAGATAGACACCAACAAGTACTGGCGCAGGCTGGAGTCGCGCATCATAGCGGGCATACACCGCGGAGTGCAGGAAGTGGAAAGCACAGGCCGCGTGTTCCGCCTCGAGCCGATGAGCCCGGCGATGCGCCGTTTCGTGCACAAGATGCTGGCCGACAACCCGAAGGTGGAAACCTACTCCGAGGGAGAAGGCAAGTGGCGCAAGGTAGTGCTGCGCCCCAAGCAGGCACAGAAGGCATAAGGTAATTTAAAACGCAACGGCGCCCGCGGGCCTCTAACAAGGTTTCGGGCGCCGTTTGAATTCATGCCAACACTTCCGTCGAGACAAGACACCATAGCCGCATGCTCCACCCCGCAGGGAAGCGGGGCGCTTTCCGTTATAAGGGTAAGCGGCCAAAAAACGCTGGACGTTTGCGGCGCGCTGCTGCGCGGCAAATGGCCGCCTGTCCCGCGCCATGCCGCGACGCGCAAGATTTTCGATGCGGACGGCGAAATAGACGAGGCCGTGGCTGTTTTTTACAAAGCGCCCGCCAGCTATACCGGCGAGGACACCGTGGAGATATCCTGCCACGGCTCCGCCTATATAACGGCGCGCACGCTGAACGCCGCGCTGGCAGTGGGCGCGCGCCTTGCGCAGCCGGGCGAGTTTACGCTGCGAGCCTACTTAAACGGCAGGATGGACCTTTCGCAGGCGGAGGGCGTGGCCGAGCTTATAGCTGCCGAAACCGCCGCCGAGCATATGGCCGCGCTCGGCATGGCGGGGGGAGAGCTTTCCGGCAGGATAAAAAAATCCGTAAAGGCTCCGCTCGTGGAACTGCTGGCGCAGCTTGAAGTGCGGCTCGACGATCAGGACGAGGACATTTTAGAACTGGACGGCGCGTCCGCGCTGAAAACGCTGGCATCCGTAAAAGCGCAGATTGCGGCCATGCTGGCCACCTTCGCATCCGGACAACTGATAAAAAACGGAGTGCGGGTGGCGCTGGTCGGCGCGCCCAACGCCGGCAAATCCAGCCTTTTAAACTCGCTGCTGGGCTACGGCAGGGCGATAGTCTCGCCCGCGCCCGGAACCACACGCGATACCATAGAGGAAGCGGTGGAGATACAGGGCAGCAAATTCCTGCTCACCGACACGGCGGGCCTCCGGGAGCATACGCTGGACCCGGCCGAGGAAGAGGGCATGCGCCGCACGCGCGCCGCGCTGGAGCGCTGCAATGTGGCGATTTTCCTTCTGGACGGTTCGCGCCCGGCGGACAAGTGCGACGGACTGGTCTGGAAGGAATTGCAGGGGCGCAACTGCCGCATAATCCCGGTGATAAACAAAAGCGACGCAGGAGGAGACCACGACTATCCGTTCCCCGCACGCCCGCTGCGCGTCTCCTGCAAAACCGGCAGCGGGATGAAAGAACTCAAGGAAGCCCTTTTGCGCGAAACCGGCGAGAAGGGAAGCTGCGTGCTTACCTCCGCGCGGCATTACGAATGCCTGCGCGCCGCGCTGGACGAAACGGAAAAGGCCGAGGCCATTCTGTCAGCAAACCGGCCGCCGCTGGAACTGGCGGCAGAGCATGTGCGTGCAGCGCTCGGCGCGCTGGCCGCGCTGGCCGGTGAAACCGCTCCGGACGACGTGCTGGACGTTATTTTCAGCAAATTCTGCGTGGGAAAATGAAAACAGACTACTCGAAAACATTGCCTCTGGTACGCGACAGCTTCAAGCTGCTGTGGACCTGCATAAGCGCGCCGGACAAGGCCTTTGAAAAAATAGCGAAAGATGAAAACGCCCTGCTGGACAAGATGCTGGTGCTGTACGTTTTCTACCTTGCATGCTCGCTGATTTTCTTCATGGCAAAACCTGCCGATTTTGCCGCGCCGATGCTGGGCGCGGCAATGCCGGCGGTGCAGCCGACGCTGTCCACCTGGCTGCTGCTGGAACTGCTGACGGCGGCGGGCTTTGTGGTGTCGGTATTCCTGCTTTCGCTGGTGGTGCCGTTTTCGCTGCGTTTCGGCGAATCGCTGCTGGTGCCGCTTTGCCTGCTTTTCGCCGGAGCGCCGGCGCTGCTGATGTTTTTTTTCAGCGACGCGCATAACAGCGCGGCATACTTCGTTTTGTGCATGCTGTTTCTTTACGCCGGCTTGTGGCTTATAGCGCACAGCCCGGATTTCCAGTACCGCAAGCTGATATCCATGTCCGTTCTGTTAAACACCCTCGACACGATAGGCAAGATTTTTCAGACGCCGGCCATAGCGCTGCATTCCGGCGATCTTTACCGTTCCATAGACTTCATCGTCGCGCTGTGGGTATTCGTGCTCACCGTCCGGGGCGTGGCGTATTTCTGCAAACTTAGCATAGCTAAATCCGTCACGGCGGTGCTGGCCGCTGCCATGGCTTATTTCATAATCATACTCGCGGCGGCGCATATCGGGCTGATACAGCCCTCCACGCTGTCGCTCTTCCTGCTGGCATGACAAACACCTGCGGCGGGATATTCGATATCATAGTGGTCGGAGCCGGGCACGCCGGCTGCGAGGCCGCGCTTGCCGCCGCGCGCATGGGCGCAAAGACGCTGCTTGTAACGCAGGACCTGGACACGATAGCCCAGATGTCCTGCAACCCGGCCATAGGCGGCATCGCCAAGGGCCAGATAGTGCGCGAGCTGGACGCGCTCGGCGGCGAAATGGGCAGGAACGCCGACGCCAGCGCGCTGCATTACCACATGCTAAACACCAGCAAGGGCCCGGCCGTCCACTCCCCGCGCTGCCAGTGCGACAAAAAAATATACCAGTTTGCCATGAAACGCGTGCTGGAAAACACGCAAAACCTCGCGCTGATGCAGGACGAGGTCTGCGGCCTCGCGACGCAGGGTGGGAAGATAACCGCCGTCACAACGCTGCGCGGCACGCAATATGCCGCCGCCTGCGTGGTGCTGACAACTGGCACGTTTTTAAAAGGCGTGATACACATAGGCCTCACCAGTTTCCGCGGCGGACGCTACAACCATTTTCCGAGCGATCCGCTTTCCGACTCGCTGCGCGCGCTGGGCTTTACTCTCGGACGCCTTAAAACCGGCACGCCGATGCGCATAAACGGGCGCGGCATAGACAAGAGCAAATGCAGCCCGCAGCCGTCGGACAATCCGCACCAGCCGTTTTCGCATTTCGGCGACGCGCCGCACGGCGGATTCCTTTCCTGCCTGCTTACGCATTCCAACGCCCAAACGCATCAGGTCATCCGGGACAATCTGGACCGCTCTCCGCTTTACTCCGGGAAAATACATTCCATCGGCCCGCGCTACTGCCCGTCGATAGAGGACAAGGTGGTCAAATTCCCGGACAGGCAGGAGCATCTCCTGTTTCTGGAACCGGAAGGTTTTAACACTCTGGAATATTACGTGAACGGGCTTTCCACCAGCCTGCCGGAAGACGTGCAGCGCGCCATGCTTAAAACCATCCCCGGTCTGGAAAATGCCGAGATTGTGCGCCCCGGCTACGCGATAGAGTACGACTTCGCGCAGCCCACGCAGCTTTATCCGTCGCTGGAAACAAAAAACGTGGAGAATCTTTTTTTCGCCGGGCAGATAAACGGCACCACCGGTTACGAGGAAGCCGCCGGACAGGGACTGATGGCCGGGATAAACGCCGTGCAAAAACTGCGCGGCAAAAGTCCGTTCGTGCTGCGTCGCGACGAGGCGTACATCGGCGTGCTGATAGACGACCTTGTGACGCGCGGCGTTACCGACCCGTACAGGATGTTTACGTCGCGCGCGGAATACCGCCTGCTGCTGCGCAACGACAACGCCGACCTGCGGCTGTGCGATTACGGTTTTAAATCAGGACTGCTGCCCGCAAACCTTAAACCCGCTTTTGAAAAATACGCGGAAACGGTGGCGCTGCTTAAATCCGGCGCGCAAGCCGTTGCCGACGACGCGGAACTTTCTCCCTGGAGCCGCGCCGCGGCGCAACGCCATGAGGAAATAGAGAAAATTTATTCCGGCTATATAGACAGGAACATAAGCGACGCAAAAAAGCTGGAGCAGACCGGACATGTGGCGATACCGAAGGATTTCGACTACGATTCCATAACCGGACTGCTGGCGGAATCGCGGCAGAAACTTTCCAAAATACGCCCCGCCACAATCGGTCAGGCGGCGCGGATACCTGGCGTAACGCCGCCGGACCTGCAACTGCTTGTCGTGTATATAGCGCGCCGTCGCGCGCAGGGAGCGGGGAAATGATATCCGCCGATAAACAGGTTCTGGAAAATCTTTCCAAACTAGGCATAACGCCGACCGGGGAGCAGCTCGCGCTGCTGGAAAAATACGCCGCCATCGTGCTGCAAAAAAATGCGCAGTTAAATATCACTGCGGCGGGCGACATAAAAGAGATCTGGAGCCGCCACGTGGCCGACGGTTTGTGCGCGCTGCTGCCGCTGCGCCCCAGGCTTGCCGCGCCGGAACCGCTGGTGGCGGACCTGGGCGCGGGCGCGGGCTTTACCGGCATAACGCTCAAAATAATGCTGCCGCGGATAAAACTGATACTGGCTGACAGCGTGGAGCGCAAATGCGCTTTTCTGAACTGGGCCTGCATCACGCTGGGCCTTGGCTGCGTGAAAGTAATATGCAAAAGACTGGACGCCAGGAATCCGCCTTTCGCGGCGGATTTCGTGCTGGAACGCGCGATGGGGCAATTTGACGATATAGCGCCGGTATGTCTTGCCGCCACCGCGCCCGGCGGATATTTCATAGCGTATCAAAGACCGGGAGGGGGGATGCTGCCCTCCGACGGGAAATGCCCCGCCGCACAGCGTATCGATGAAATAACCTACACCATTCCACCTGACGAAACGCCGCGCACTTTGGTAGTATTTAAGAGAATATAGCGTTATGGATATTTTAGCCAAGCTTAGAATAGTTTTCTGGCTGCTGGTGCTGATGCTGTGGGGGACTTTCATGATGCAGTTCCTCCACAGCGATATCCCGTCGCTTGCCTCCAAAATACCATTCCTTAAAAATCATTTCACGCAATCCCAGCAACAGGACACTCAACATAAAAAACCTCTGATACCCGGACCGCTGCTGCCGGAAAATCCGCTGCCCTCGCAGGAACAGCCGGCTGCGGCGCCGGGCGCTCCCGCCGAGGAAGGCCAGCCCGTGCAGCAGCAACAGGCCGAGCCGCCGACACAGGTTTCATCCATAAGCCTGATAAAAAACGAGTCCATAAGCGACATTGCCGCGCTGCGGGGAGGAGAACGTCAGGCAGGCCTGCCGGAAGAAGGCGAACGGGACGGGACTACTGTGGCGATACCGCAGGAATCCCCCATCATGCAGTTCCCCGCAGCGCCGCCCGGATTCACCACCGCAGAAACAAAACACTTCCTCATTTACCGCGAACGCCCCCCGATTGACCAGACACTGCAGGACCAGATAGAAAACCTGCACGGTAAACTTATGATAGACCTCATTTCGTTCTCGCCGTGGACCAGAGACGCCAAGGTGCTGCTTTATTTTTTCACGTCGTCAAAAACCTATGCAAAGGTCACCGGACGGCCCGAGTGGTCGGGCGGCGCGAGCTCGGTGCAAAACAGGATTATCTACGTGCTGGAGGAGGAGGGATACATGAGCCTCGTCGCGCACGAGATGACGCATATTTATTTCGACAGTTTTTTCAACACCTCCCGTCCCGACCCGCTATGGCTGTCGGAAGGCATGGCCGTTTTCATCCAGACCGAGCGCGGCGACGCGCCGCCCCCGTGGCTGGGAGAGAGCCTGAAAATAATATCGGCGGGCGGCGGTTTTAAAATGGCGGACCTGATGTCTATAACCAGCCTGAGCAACATGAAAACCGGGGACGCGCAGATATGGTACGCGCAGTCCTACAGCGTGGTCAAATTCATGCTTTATATGAAATCTGGCGACGCTTTCTACCAGTTCTGCAGCGCGCTGCGCGACGGAGAACCGTTCAACCAGGCTCTGGTACAGGCGTACGGTATGCCGTTCGACCGCGTGGCGGCGCTGGAATCCGTCTGGCGGTACGACCTTAAGTCCGGCGGACGAATTTCCAAACTGGGGCAGTAATTAACGCTCGGTCGCTGGCAACTACGCGCCCTCGCTTTCCCTCATATCGCGACCGAAGTTTCGGTCGCTTACCATTTCATTTTCGCAATTTTTGTTTTGTTTGCGTCGAATTGCATGAACTGACCGCCAAGCCTGATTGCCGGATGCCCCTTGCTATAACACTAAAATTTTAATTTTCCCTACCACCCGCAAAAAGCGGGGAAGCGGAAAAGCGTGCCGAGCACGCCGCGTGGCGGCGCTGGAATCCGTCTGGCGTTACGACCGGAAATCCGGCGGACGCATTTCTAAATCGGGACAATAATTTACAAAAAAATCCGACTAAAGGCCGGATGTTTTTTATTCATAGCCTAGCTAAACCAACTGCACTTAACACCATAAATACACCCTTCATCAAACGCCTGCGCGTAAAGCTTGCCTCCGGCAAACAAACTGCGTGAAAAATACTGTCCGTAACTTTAGCGGAAGAAACTGCGGAGTTTAGAGAAAAAAATAAAGCCTTGACTTAATCGGCAACTTGCCATATACTTTTCCTGTGGTGGGTTTTAGTGGTACAAAGTGTCAAATAGTGGCAACCACTAAAATCCGCGCGTATGGTTATCTATATATGGCTGCTTTTTTCGGCGTGCACAATTACAGTATCGACGGGAAGGGACGATTGTCCCTGCCCGCGAAGTTCCGCGCAGCGCTGAAAAACGAGCATGGAGACTCGTTCATAGTAACCACCGGGCCGGAGAGCTGTCTTTATCTTTTCCTGCCGTCGCAGTGGGAAAAACTGGTAGCAGGGGACATGAGCGCTTTTCAGGGCGAGGACAAGGAGGCGCTGCGCGCCTTCCGCAGATATTTTTTCGGCAACGCAGCGGAATGCGCGCCCGACTCCATGGGACGCATACTGATGACGCCGGCGCACCGCAAACACGCCGCATTGGGACGCAAGGCCGTACTGGTCGGAGTGGGCAACAAGGCGGAAATCTGGGACGAGGCGCGCTGGAAGAAATACAACGCCGAGACGATAGCGCCCAGGGAAAAGGATTTCGCAAAGGTTTACGACGTATGAGCGACGCGCGGTTGGCGCACATTCCGGTGCTGCCGGAAGAGACCATGCGTCTGCTGATAACCGATCCCGACGGTATTTATTTCGACGGGACGGCCGGGCTGGGTGGGCACAGCGAGCTTATCTGCCGCGCGCTTTCGCCCAAAGGCAGGCTTATAGCGGCGGATCTGGACGCCGGGACTCTTGAACTGGCGGCCAAACGCCTTGCGGCTTTCAAGGACCGCGTGACGCTGGTCCACGCAAGTTATGTAAAAGGCCCCGAACTGGCAAAGCAGTTCACGCAGGACGGCTTCGCCGGAGCGCTCTACGATTTGGGCCTCAGTTCATGGCAGCTAGAAGAGCGCCGCGGTTTCAGCTTTAAAACCGGCGGGCCGCTGGACATGCGCTACGACAAGACGGCGGGCATCACCGCAGCCGAGATAGTAAACACCTGGCCGATGGTTGAAATCGCCGGGATAATCGGCAGGCTTGGCGAGGACAGATTCGCGGGCCGCATAGCGTCGCGCATCTGCCGAGAACGCGAGACGAAGAAAATAGAGACCGCCGAGGAGCTTGCCGGGATAGTGGGCAGTGCCGTGCCGCGCGCGACCTGGGGCAGGATACATCCCGCGACGCGCACTTTCCAGGCGCTGCGCATAACGGTCAACGGCGAGCTGGAGAATGTGGAGAACGCGCTTAAGGATTTGGACGGGACGATAAGACCGGGCGGCAGGGCGGCATTTATAACTTTTCATTCGCTCGAGGACAGGATTGTAAAACACGCGTTGCGCGCAAAAGCCGCGGAAGGCGGCTGGCAGGACCTGACGCGCAGGCCCATAGAGGCCGCGGAGCGGGAGCAGGCGGAAAATCCCCGCGCGCGCAGCGCTAAACTTAGAGCAGCGCAACGGATTTGCGGAGGAACACGGTAAAATGATCAACAAACAGGCTTTCGGCTGGCTGATTTACGTCGGATTCATCTTTCTGCTTCTGGTATGCGAGCGCGTGGAGGCCACGCGTTCGGGGCTTGCCATGTCGCGCGCGGAGAAAAGCATAAAACTCAAGGAAGCGCGCAACGAGCATATGCGTTTTGAACTGGCGGAGCTGATGTCGCCCGCCCAGTTGGAGCTGGCTGCAAAAACCCGCGGGATGACCTCGCCGGAACCGGACAGCGTCACCACGCTGGCAGACCTGCCTTCCGGCAGCGCAAGCAGCCGCTGGCTGGCCAAGCTCGTGCCGGAAAAAGGGGTTTCGGCCCACCAGTAGATAAATGCCCACGACTCCCAAGGCGCGTTTCAACGTATGCGGCGCGGTCTGCCTTATGGCGGCCGTGCCGATTGCATTGAGGCTTTGCTATCTCCAGACTTTCCGCCACGACGAACTTTACGCCAAGGAAGCGCACATCGTGACCAGTTCGGTCACCGAGGTCAAGACGCGCGGGCGCATACTGGACCACGAAGGCGATCCGCTTGCCGAATCGCTGCGCACATATTCCTGCGCGGTGTTAAAGCACGATGTCGACAGGCCTACGGAGCTGCTGGGCACGCTGTCGGAAGCTCTGGGCATGCCGCGTCCGGAACTGGACGCAAAATGGCGCGAGGCAAGGAATTTTTTCTATGTAAAGCGCAAACTTTCGCCGGCCGAGTACGAACGGCTAAACAACATGCTGCAAAGCAAAAAACTGCGCGGCGTCAGCATAGAAACCGACTACACCCGCTTCTATCCCGGCGGCGACATGGCGCGCGACCTGGTCGGCACCGTGGATTACGATAATGCGGGCTCGTCGGGGCTGGAACTCCTCTACGAGGACATCCTGGGCGGCAAGCTGGAACGCGGCAAGGCAATAAAGGACAAGTACGGCGACGTTATATACACTACCGGCTCGGAAAGCGAGGTGGGCGCGTCGGACGTCTATCTGACGCTGGACAACAAGATACAGTTTTTCGTGGAGTCCGCGCTGGACGACGCGATAAAGCAGACCAGGGCTTCCGGCGGGTTTGCGATAGTCGAGGATCCCGCCACCGGCGGCATCCTGGCCGCAGCCTCCAGCCCGCGCAAAAGCGGGCAGAGCATGCCTTTCCAGTGGACCTACGAGCCCGGCTCGACGTTCAAGCTGGTGACGCTTTCGGCGGCGTTCGAAAAAGGAAAGATAAAGACCACTGACACCATGGACTGCGAAGCCAGCGGCAAATGGCAGTTCAACAGCAAGGTCGTGATAAACGACGACGAGCCGCTCGGCGTGCTCAGCGTGCCGGACGTGTTCGCCCACTCCTCCAACATCTGCTCGGCAAAAATAGCCTTGAAGCTCGGCCTCGAGGATTTCTATTCCTTCATCCGCGACTACGGTTTCGGCACCAAGACCGTGCTCGGGTATCCCGGCGAGTCGCAGGGATTGCTGCGTCCGCCTGAAAAATGGCAGCCGATAGACCTGGCGGTCACGGGTTTCGGCCACGGCATAGCGATAACCGGCATACAGCTGATCGACGCCTACTCGGCGATAGCCAACGGCGGCGTACTAATGGAACCTCGCCTCGTTGAACGCATAACCGACCCGGCCGGCAGCACCATTTACCAGTCCAAGCCGCATCAGTTGCGCCGCGTAGTCTCTCCGGAAACGGTGAAAATCATGAACTCGCTGCTACGCCGCGTCGTGGAAATAGGCACCGGCGTCAAGGCCCAGATACCGGGCTACACCGTAGCCGGCAAGACCGGCACCGCGCAAAAGATAGACGAACACGGCAAGTATTCCAAGAGCGAGCACGTGGCGTCCTTCTGCGGTTTCGTGCCGGCCTCCAAACCGCGCTTTACGATACTGGTCGTGATAGACAAGCCCACGACCACCGCCTACGGCGGCGAGGCCGCGGCCCCGGCATTCGCCGAGATAGCAAAGCGCCTGCTGTCGGCCTATGCGATAGCTCCGGACGCGCCGGGCACCCTCAACAAACTGATTCTTCCCGGCGACAAAGTGCCTACGCCCGTGGCCCCTCCGCCGCCGAACGCGCCGAAAGCGGCCGCGAAAAAACCCGCCGCGGCGGTTAAAAAACCGGTTTTAAATAAAGCGCCGCAGGACGCAGGGGCGCAGAATCCCACACCACAAAACGCACCCCAGCCGCAGCCGTCGCCGGCCGCGCCGCAGGGGGAGGCTAAGGATTGATACATGAAACTGGCGATAGACTGGCAGAAAGCGGCTGAAGTTACGGGCGGACGGCTTATATCGCAGAATCCTGCCGAGCGTTTCGACGATTTCGTGATGGACAGCCGTCTGGCCGGGGAAAACTCCGTGTTCTGGGCGATAAAGGGAAAGACCCACGACGCGCACAAATTTCTGGACGAAGTCATACGCAGGGGCGTCGCAGGCGTGGTGATAGAACGCGGCAAAACGCAGGAACTCAAAAAACAGCCGCGCCACATACTGGAAACCGAGGACACGCTAAAGGCGATGCAGCGCCTCGCCGCCTGGCACCGCCAGCGCTGGCAGATACCGGTGGCCGCGGTGACCGGCACCAACGGCAAAAGCACCACAAAGGAAATGCTGCGCGCTATTTTCGCCGTGCGCGGCCCGGTCTGCGCGACTAAAGGGAATTTAAACAATCAATACGGCGTTCCGCTTTCGCTGCTCGAAATGGGGCCGGAGCACAAATCTGCGGCGTTCGAACTGGGCGCGTCGCAGCGCGGAGACATTCTGGAGATAGGCGCGCTGGTGCGCCCCGACGCGGGGATAATAACCTGCGTGGGCCCGGCGCATCTGGAATTTTTCGGCAGCCTTGAAATGGTGTACCAGACAAAAATAGAAATGGCAAAATGCCTCGCACCGAACGGCGTGCTGGTTTATAATGTCGACGACCCGCTATTATCGCGCCTTAACACGGAATGGAAGGGACGCAGGATGACCTTCGGCGCCGCCGGGACGGCGGATATCCGCGTGGCGCAGGGAGACAGCCTCGGCCTCATCCACAAAGGGGAGCGGCACGAACTGCCCGTCGAACTGCTGCCGCACAACAGGATGAACGCCGCGGCGGCTGCGGCCGCGGCGCTCGCGCTCGGCTGGAGCTGGGAGGAGATAGAGCGGGGACTGCTCTCGTGGCAACCGATGCCGATGCGCATGCAGGTGGAAATGCGCGGCGGGAACAAATTCATACTGGACGCCTACAACGCCAATCCGTCCTCCATGCGCGCGGCGCTCGCGGCGCTGGTGCAGGACAAGGGAAACAGGCGGCCGCTGGTGGCGGTGCTCGGCGACATGAAGGAGCTGGGCTCCTATTCGGCGCAATATCACGCCGAACTGGGGGCATGGCTGACAAGCCTCGATATTGATAAAATATTCCTTGCGGGGCCCGAAATGACGCACGCATTCGAGGCCGCAAAAAAAGCCGGGGCCGGAGAACGGGTGGAATACGCGCAGCTGCCGTCGGGGTGGCTCAAACAGCTTTCCTCTCTGGCAAAAAACGGCGGGACTTTCCTTATAAAAGCCTCGCGCTCCATGGAATTTGAAAAAATCATGGACAAGCTTTCCTAAACAGGAACAATCATGTTTTATTATCTCTATCATCTCAGGACGCATTTCGGCGCTTTCAACGTTTTCCAGTATCTTACCTTCCGCATCGGCGGGGCGGTGGCGACGGCGTTCCTGCTCAGCCTGATAATAGGCCCCAGCCTGATACGCAAGCTCCGGCAGTACAAGATCCAGCAGATCCAGCGCAAGGACGGGCCGGCGACGCATCTGGCCAAGAACGGCACGCCCACGATGGGCGGGCTTTTGCTGCTTATCTCGCTGGCAGTCAGCGTGCTGCTGTGGGCGCAACTGACTTCGCCTTATATCTGGCTGCTGCTGTGGACCACGACGCTGCTGGCCTTCGTCGGCATCTGCGACGATTACACGAAACTCGTAAAGAAAAATCCGGCGGGCGCGCCGTCCTGGCTGAAATTCGCCATGCAGCTTCTGGCGGCATTTACCGTCGTGGCGTATCTGGCGATGAAGCCGCCCAATCCGGAGTTTGCGACCGCGCTGGTCATACCATACACCAAGCACGTAGTGCTGCCGCTGGCTTCGCTGTATTTCGCGGTGGCGATGCTGCTTATAGTGGGCTCGTCCAACGCGGTGAACCTCACAGACGGCCTGGACGGGCTGGCGGCGGGCAACATGATATTCTGCGCGCTGACCTACGGCGTTTTCGCCTACGTGGCCGGCAACATGAAATTCGCCACATACCTAAAAGTCATACCGGTGGAGGGCGCCGGCGAGATAGCGGTTTTCATGGGCGCGCTGATGGGGTCATGCCTTGGATTTCTGTGGTTCAACGCGCATCCTGCCGAGGTGTTCATGGGCGACACCAGTTCGCTTTTCCTCGGCGGAGTCATCGGCGTTGCCGCGCTGTGCATAAAGCAGGAGCTGGTGCTGCCGATAGTGGGCGGCGTTTTCATGGTTGAGACGCTGTCGGTGATAATCCAGATGGCGTCCTACAAGCTGCGCAAGGGCAAACGCGTCTTCCGCATGGCGCCGCTGCACCATCATTTCGAGCTGGGGGGACTTTCAGAAACGAAGGTGACGGTACGTTTCTGGATAACCGGCATAATGCTTATGCTTCTGGCGCTGGCTTCGCTGAAGCTGCGCTGATTGATGATGATATTGAAACGCTTCAGCCGCAATCTGCAGGGGATGGCCCCGTCCGCCAGCCAGTATCAGGTGGATACGCCGCTATTCTTCACGATACTGTCGCTTGTCATCTTCGGGCTCATATTCACGTTTTCCTCCAGCGCGTTCCTGGCCGACTATTACAAGAAGGACACCTTCTATTTTCTCAAGCGGCAAGCCCTGTTCATCGGCGCGGGCACCGCGCTGATGTTCGTGTTCATCCGCTACTATAACGAACTGCGCCAGAAAATAGACTCGGTATACCTGCTTTACTTCACATGGTTCATGCTCGCGCTGGTGTTCGCGTTCAAGCCGATAGCCAATGTGCACCGCTGGATACCCTGCGGCCCGATACAGTTGCAGCCGTCGGAATTCGCCAAGATAGCGCTTATTTACTACATAGCCGATTATCTCGACCGCGCAAAAAGCAGGGTTATGAAGACCAGCCTTTCGCTGGTCGCGCCGTTTACGATGACGGCCATCACGCTTGTGCTTATCGGCGCGGAACCGGATCTCGGCACGCCGATACTGCTGCTTGCCGTGGTATTTTTTATGTTCTATGCGGCGGGGGCAAAGCTGTCCGCGCTTTGCAAATGGGCGATGCTTGCCACGCCGGTAATCATCATCGAATTGTTCCACCACGCCTACCGCATGAAGCGCCTGATGGTCTTCCTGTCGCCGGAGCAGCAGGCTTCCGAAGCGGGCTATCAGCTCAGCCAGTCTTTCCTTGCCGTCGGATCCGGCGGATGGTTCGGAGCCGGGCTTGGCGCGTCAAAAATGAAGATGATGTACCTGCCAGCGCCGCATACGGATTTCATTTTCGCGATAATGGCCGAGGAGCTGGGCCTGCTGCGTATATTGTGCATAATAGCGTTTTTCCTGTTTTTCCTTTCACGCGGCATACGCACGGCGAAACTGGCGGAACCTTTCGTCAACTCCATGATGGCGCTCGGATTTACGCTGGTTATAGTGTTGCAGGCCTTCATCAACATGGCGATGTCGATAGGCCTGCTGCCCACCAAAGGCGTGCCGCTGCCGTTCTTTTCATACGGCGGCTCGTCGATAATAGCGACGCTGATGATGGCGGGGCTGGTGCTTGGCATCTCGTCGAGACGCCCGTCGCAGCAGCGCTCGGCGTCGGCGGCCAGGCGGAGGCTGTAAATGAAAGCGCTTATAGCCGGAGGGGGGACGGGCGGCCATTTTTATCCGGGCTACGCCGCCGCTCTGGAACTTAAAAAGCGCGGCTGGCAGCTGATTTTCATCGTCAAGGAAAATGATCCGGCCATACCCACGCTGGAAGCTGCGGGACTGCCGTGGACGCCCACCGATTTGACCGGCATGGCGCGCAGCCTCAATCCGGCAAAACATTTTGCGCTGGCGGTAAAACTCGCGAAGTCCGTCAGTCTGGCGCGCCATGTGATAGCGGACTGGAAACCGGACATTGTGATAGGCACAGGAGGATACGTTTCCTTCCCGGCGATATTCGCGGCCAAATTGGCCGGAGTGCCGTCGATGATACACGAGTCCAACGCGATTTTCGGTCTGGCAAACGGCCTCTGCGCGAAAATAGCGGCGAAAGTGGCGCTCGGACTTCCGCTGGCCAAGGGGCAGTTAAAAACCGCGCAGATTACCGGCACGCCGGTGCGCGCCGCATTCGCCGCACTTCCGGACAGGAAAACCGCAGCGGCGTTTTTCAGCCTGGACGCGGCAAAAAAGACGGTGCTTGTTTTCGGCGGAAGCCAGGGCGCGCTGGGCCTTAATACCGGCGGACTGGAAGCCGAGAAAATATGTCTTTCAAAAATGCCTGATTTGCAATTTCTGCACATAGCGGGGAAAAAGGCGTATCCGCAACTTGCCGCGCAGCAGTTGCCTGCGGGCATAAAGCTGGTGGAATACTGCGACGCGATGCAAAACGCGTTCGCCGCTTCGGATTTCATAGTCTGCCGTTCCGGCGCCAGCACGGCGGCCGAACTGATAGCCGCAAAAAAACCGGCCATACTGGTGCCGCTGCCCACCGCCGCGGCGAATCATCAGGAATACAACGCCAGGACGCTGGTTTACGCAGGCTGCGCCCTCATGGTCAAGGAAGGGCAGGATTTCACGGCCAGACTTTCGGCAGCGATTCTCTCGATGACATCGGGGGAAACAGCAGCAAAGATGGGACAGGCCTGCGCGGCATCCGGTTTTGCCGACCCGCTTAAAGCGGCTGGCGCGATGGCGGACATGGCGCAGCAAACCGCCAGCCATGCCAAAAGCTGATTCTACACCACCCCCTTTATTTAGTAATATTTAATAAACTCGACCCATATTCAACGCAGGTCAAGCTGTTACCGGCAAAACTCATTATGTTCAAAAACCTATCTCCGGCGGAAATAAAGCAGGCGCTCGCGATATCCACCAAAGCCCACTACAAAAAGGGCGACATCATTTTCAACAAGGACGAACACGGGGACTCGTTTTTCATCGTAGAGAGCGGGCGCGTCAAAATTTACATGCGCACTCCGGCCAACCGTGCAAAAACCATAGCGTATATGGAACAGGGCGACTTTTTCGGCGAGATGGCGCTGCTGGCGGACGAACCGCGCACCGCCTCCGCAAAAGCCGAGACGGACTCCACCCTGCTTGTAGTCAAGCGCCAGCAGTTCATGAAGCTGCTGAAATCTAATCCGGACTTCACCTGCGGGCTGCTGCTGACTATGTGCGAACGCCTGCGCAAGGCGGACCAGGAGATAGAGTCCCTGATTTTCCACAACATGCTGGGACGGCTTGCCGGTTCGATAGTGAAGCTTTGCGCCGAAATAAAAAATCCGGACGAACAGCCTAAAATATACATGAACATCCAGGAACTGGCGGAATACCTCGGCACCACGCGCGAACCGCTTTCCCGCGCGCTGGCGATGCTGAAACGCACCGGAATGCTGGACTACCGCGAAGGCTGCATCACCGTACTGAATCTGGCCAAGCTCAAATCGATATCACCCACTATATGACAGTTCAGACCATTCGCGGATTCAGGGATATCCTGCCGCCGCAGTCTTGCGTATTTACCGCGCTGGAAAACGCAGCGCTGGAAGTTTTTTCGCTTTACGGCTACCGGGAGCTGCGCATCCCCACCGTGGAAATGCGCGAGCTCTATGTGAAATCCACCGGAGAGACCACCGACATCGTGGAAAAGGAAATGTATTCCTTCTCGGATGCGGGAGGCCGCACGCTGGCGCTGCGCCCGGAGGGCACTCCCGGCGTGGCCCGCGCTTATATCGAGAACAAACTGCACGGGACTGACCCGCGCCGCAAATTTTTCTATATCGGCAAGATGTTCCGCGCGGAGCGCCCGCAGGCCGGACGCTACCGCGAGTTCGAGCAGATAGGCGTGGAGTATTTCGGCAACCCGCACCCGGCGGCCGACGCGGAAGTCATCGCGCTAAACGCCCATATCCTGCGCCATGCCGGGGTAAAACAGTTCAGCGTGGATATAAACAGCCTGGGCTGCGCGAAATGCCGTCCCGTCTACCGGCAGCAGCTTATAGATTTTCTCAACTCGCGCAAGGACTCGCTCTGCGAAAGCTGCAAAAAGCGCATAGAAACCAACCCGCTGCGCGCGCTGGACTGCAAAACCGACGGTCCCGCCCTTTCCAAAGACGCGCCGTTGCAGCAGTTCTGCCCGGAATGCGCCGAACATTTCAGCCTCGTACAAACGCTTTTAAAGGACACTGGCACAGAATTTGCTGTAAACCGGAATGTAGTGCGCGGCCTCGACTATTACAGCCGCACAGTTTTTGAATTCCGCTCCTCGCTTCTGGGCGCGCAGGACGCGATATCCGGCGGTGGGCGTTATGACGCGCTGCTCGGCTCCATGGGCGGGCCCGAAGTTCCGGCGGTAGGCTGGGCCTTTGGCGCGGACCGCGTGGTGGCGCTGCTTGAAAAAGACGCAAAAGTGGACGATGCTCCGGAAGTGTTCATCGTCAGCATGGACGCTGCGACGCATGAACCGGCTTTTAAACTCATAGCGCAGTTGCGCGAAGCGGGAGTGCGCGCCGACGGCGGCGCATTCGCTCAGAAAATGAATGCGCAGATGAAGGCGGCCGACCGCTGCGGAGCGAAATTCGCCGTCATCATCGGCAGCAACGAGATTGAAAAATCCGCCGCCGCGCTTAAAAACCTCAAGACCGGCGAGCAAAAAGAAGTGGCATTCGCCGCGCTGGCGGACGCAATAAAAGCTGCACGGCAGGGAATTTAGGTAAGCATGGACAACCCGGCACAACATACAGATTTGAGAGAGCCTCTTACAACTATGAGAACACATTATTGCGGAGAACTGACAGCGGGGGACGCGGGCAAAACCGTTTCCCTCTGCGGCTGGGTGCAAACCTGGCGCGACCACGGCGGCGTGCTTTTCATCGACCTGCGCGACCGCACCGGCATGACACAGGTAGTGGTGTCGCCGGACAACGCACAAGCCTTCAATAATGCCTCTAATTTACGCTCCGAATTCGTAACGCGCGTGACCGGCGACTTGAAACTGCGCCCCGCAGGACTGGAAAACAAGAACCTGCCCACCGGCGCGGTGGAGCTGCACGCGACCAAAGTGGAAATTTTAAACCCGTCCAAAACGCCGCCTTTCGAGGTGACGGACGATACCAACGCCAGCGAGGAAACCCGGCTTAAATACCGCTACATCGACTTGCGCAGGCCGCGCATGATCAATAACCTCGTAAAGCGCAACCGCGTGGCGCAGGCCGCGCGCAGGTATCTCGACACCAAGCGCTTTATAGAAGTGGAAACGCCGATAATGACGCGCTCCACGCCGGAAGGCGCGCGCGACTATCTGGTTCCCTCGCGCCTGAACCCGGGCAAATTCTATGCGCTGCCGCAGTCGCCGCAGATGTTCAAGCAGATACTGATGGTATCGGGCATAGACCGTTATTACCAGATAGCCCGGTGCTTTCGCGACGAGGATTTGCGCGCCGACCGCCAGCCGGACTTCACCCAGATAGACCTGGAAATGTCCTTTATCAAGGAAGAGGACGTTTTCGAGATAACCGAGGGGATATTCAAGGAAGTGTTCACCGACCTCGGCGAAGAGATGCAAGTCCCTTTCCGCAGGATGGAATTCGACGAAGTGATGCTTAAATACGGTTCCGACAAGCCGGACCTGCGCTACGGCATGGAAATGCAGGACGTGGCGCATATATTCAGGAACACCGGTTTCAAGGTGTTCGGCGATATAATCGCCGCGGGCGGCGCGGTGCGCGCGCTCAAGGGCGAAGGCGCGGCCGCGATATCACGTACCGAGATGGACAAACTTACCGAACTGGTAAAGAAAGCGGGCGCGAAAGGCCTTGTCTGGATAAAGTTCACCGAAAAAGGCGCTGAATCTCCGACAGCCAAGTTCTTTTCAAAAGAGGAGCTGGACGCGCTGCAAACCGCCTTCGGCGCAAAAACAGGCGACGCCGTGTTTATCGGCTCAGCACTGCCCGACACGCGCGAAAGCCACGACGGCAAACAGTCGCAGCACTTCACCACGCTGGCTAATTTCATGGGCGAACTGCGCAAGGCGCTGATAACAAGGCTTGCGCCAAAGCCTTCGTGCAAATGGGCCTTCGCGTGGATAATGCATTTCCCGCTGCTGGAATGGAAACCGGAGGAAAAACGCTACGATGCGACGCATAACCCGTTCACCGCGCCTATGGAAGAGGATCTCGCGAAGCTGGACAGCGATCCGGGCGACGTGCGCTCCCACCAGTACGATCTGGTATTGAACGGGGTGGAACTGGGCTCCGGCTCGATACGCAACACCCGCCGCGAAATTCAGGAGAAGGTTATGGAGCTGATGAAATATTCGCGCGAGGATGCGGCAAGGCGTTTTGGCATGCTGCTGGAGGCGCTTGAGTACGGCGCGCCTCCGCACGGCGGCATAGGCCTCGGTTTCGACCGCATGGTGGCGCTGCTTTGCGGCGAGGATTCGATACGCGAAGTGATAGCGTTCCCCAAAACCACCAGCGGCACCTGCCCGCTGAGCGACGCGCCCAACACCGTCGACGAAAAACAGCTCAAGGAACTGCATATAAAGCTGATATAAGATATAAACCGCACAAAAAAAGAACGCCCGCTTGCAAAGCGGGCGTTCTTTTTTTGCTATTGAGGGAGATTGCGCGTATTCCGGACAACTGCGCGTAAATTTTTATCCTTCTGGGGCAGGCGCGACTTTTTTTGCGCGGCGCTTGTGCCATTTTTTAGCCCGGGCTTTTTTGGGCTGCACCGGGGCGGGGGCCTTTTTTTCGCCGGCAGTCATATAACGCGCGGCATCGTCCAGTTTGGCCTCCGGATAATAATGCGCCAGTATTTCAGGATAAGTTTCCCCGGCGGTGGCGCGGCCTTTCGCGCCGGTCTGGCAGAAACCTACGCCGTGTCCCCAGCCGCCGCCGTAAAGTACGAACTGCTGCGGCTTGTTCTCCGGGCCGTACATCGTTTCTATGACGAAATTGGAACTGCGCAGGCCGCCAAGCCCAAGCAGTTTGCGTATCGGGTAATCGTTTTCCACCGTCAGGTCGCCGGTCTCGCCGCGAATCAAAAGATCGTCGGTATGGCCGGAGGTGGAACGTTTGGTCTGTATCACCGCCTTTATCGCCCCGATGTCTTTTATGCGGGCAACGCGGGCGCGCAGGTCGTCGGCGCTTATCGCGCGCTCCCAGCGGAACTGCGGGTCGCCCGGCACCAGCGTGGTGCTGGCAGCGCCGCAGTACGCCTCGGGCGTATACTGCAAAAGCTGCACAAAACCGTAAGGCGAATCCGGGGGGGTGCTGGTATCCAGATAGTCCGAAACCACTTGCAGATAAGGTTGCGCCGCCCAGCCGGAAGCCGAACCGTCCTGAGAAAACCCGCCGCAGTTCGACGAGAAATAAGCGGCTATAGGCTTGCCGTTATAGGCCAGAATCTTTCCCTTTGTCGCCTCCGCGGCCGCTATGGATTTTGGGGACTCCGCTTTTACACCGGCATATACCTGGCAATGCTGCTCGTCGCAGATATCGTAGCCCAGTTCGCTGTGCGTGCCCATCGCGTGCAGCGCATACGTGCGCACCAAAACGGCCTGCGCCTTAAGCGCCTCGTCGGGATACGTCACCGGCATCTCGGCCGCAAGCACGCCGGAGACATATTCCTCCAGATTGACATGGTTGACGATTACAATGGTTGCAAGTTTGCGGTTAAGCGATATCTCCACGTCGCCGCGCACTTCCTTGTCCGACACCGACGCCCACGCCGTTCCTGCGCCGGCGGCAAGCCCGCGCAGTATAACGGTATGCGGGTATTTCGGCGCCTGATGTATTATGACCGAGCCCGAAAACTGGAACACCGTTGTCCCGCTGGAATCGTAAACCTTCGCGGCGGAAAAATCGGGAGTGGACACCTCTATCCTCCAGGTGTCACCGGCAGTGCCTTCGGCAACTTTTTTGCCGTTGGCGCCGTTTAAAAGCAGGAACTGTCCGGAGGGGGTAAAACCCACGGATGAGCGTTTTACAGGCTCGCCCTTCATGTCGCTGCTTATGCCGACGCGCAGCAGCGGCGAACCGGGGGCTTTAATGGGCGGCACATGCGTAACATGTTCCAGCACCTTGGGCGGAAGCAGCTCCTCCGGCTTTTTGGTTATTTTGCCGGACAGTTCGGCCACGCGCTGCTTTAGAAATTCATCATCCGGCGCGGCGAAAGAGACTTTGGAATAGTTCATCCAGGCATCGTCGTAATTATTCTGGATATACAGCGCGTCGGCCAGCGCGCGGCGGGCCTCAAGGAACTGGCTGTCGAATTTGACGGTTTCTTCATAAGCCTTGGCCGCCTCGGCGGGACGGCCTTCGCTGTCGAGGACTTTGCCGAGGAAATAGAAGGCCAGCGTGAAATGCGGGTCCTGCGCTATTGCCCGGTGCAACTGCCATTCGGCGGCTTTGTTGTCTCCTATTCCGATGAAGGCCAGCGCGAGATTGAGATTGTCTATCGGACGGGCGTCCGGTTTTTTAAGCCTGCGCTCTATTACGATGCGGGCTTTTAAAAAATCGCCTTTTGAGAGATAGAGCGAACCGGCATAATCCATTATCTGCGTATCGGCGGGATGCGCGGCAAGCGCCTGCGTTATCAGCGCGACGGCCTTGTCTATATCGCCGGTTTCCCTTGCGACATAGGCGGCGTTTAAAAACGCCTGCGGAGATTTGTCGGTCTGGAGGGCTGCGTAATAAAGATTTGCCGCAGCCAGCGGCCCGCTGGAAAAGTACACGGTGTTTGCCTGAGAAAGCGGGGAGGAAAATGCCGGCACGGCTAATGCCAGCAGCATTGCGAACAGGTTTATGTTTTTCATCATGGATATGCGTTATTTAATAAAAGTTATAATTGTATTATACCAGTTACTATGACCGAACCTATACCGCAATGGCTTAAAACCCTGGTGGCGCAAAACAAGGCAGCGCTGCGCTCCGCGCGCGGGCTGGCGACGGATTCCGCGATAACCGGGCAGGCGCTGCATACCGTCTGCCACGAGGCGCTCTGCCCCAACCGGGGCAAATGCTTCAGCAACGGGGAAGCGACTTTTTTAATACTCGGCAATATCTGCACGCGCGGCTGCAAGTTCTGCGCCGTAGGCAAGGCGAAGCCAATGCCGCCGGATCCGCAGGAACCGGACAAGATAGCCGCGCTGATACGCGACTGGAAACTTTCCTACGCCGTGATAACCTCGCCGACGCGCGATGATTTGCCAGACGGCGGCGCGTGGCAGTTTGCGGCAACGCTAAATTCCATACGTTCCACCGCGCCGGCAACGCTTGTGGAACCGCTCATACCCGATTTCAAGGGCGAAGCCGCATCGCTTAAAACCGTGCTGGACGCAAATCCCGCCGTGCTGGCGCACAACATGGAAACCGTGCCGCGCCTTTATGCCTCGGTGCGCAGCGGCGCGGATTACGCGCGCTCGCTCAAACTTATTGAAACGGCGAAACGCCTCCGGCCCGATGTGCCGGTCAAGTCAGGCATCATGCTGGGGCTCGGCGAGGAACATGAGGAAATAGAAACAGTTCTTAAAGATTTGGTAAACAACGGCTGCGACCTGCTGACGCTGGGGCAGTATCTCGCGCCGTCAAAAAACCATTTCCCTGTGGCGCGTTACGTGGAGCCGCAGGAATTCGACGAGTGGCACGCCAAAGCGCTGGCCGCCGGATTTAAAGCCGCCGCCTGCGGACCGCTGGTGCGAAGTTCTTACATGGCGGGCGAACTTTACGCCGCATACAAGGGGTCAAAAAAATGACACAACCGCAGGGCATTACCTGGGATTTGTCCGGCTATTTCCCGTCTTTCGACGGGCCGGAGATGCAGGCCTTCAAAAAACAGCTTGCCGGGGATACGGCAAAACTGCAAAAAGAAGCTGCCGCCCTCGCGCCGCTGTCCTCTGAAACCGCTAACGATTGGGAGAAGGTAGTGCTGGCGCTGGAAAGCATTTCCGCCAGGACGAACCATCTTTCCTCATACATAGAGTGTCTGGGCGCGGCGGATACGGCAAACGAGGAGTACGCCGCACAGGCGGCAGCGATATCCGCGCTATACGCCGAGAAAAATAAAATAGGCGTCGATCTGGACCGCGCATTCAAAAACTCCGACCTGACTATTTTCACGTCGTTCGTGGCGCGCCCCTCGCTGAAACCGATAGCCTACGCGCTAAGCCGCATACGCATGTCGGCACAAAACACCATGACCCCGACCGAGGAAAAACTGGCCGCCGAACTGGCGGTGGACGGTTTCGCCGCATGGGACAGGCTTTACGAAAAGATTTCAGGCAAGCTTTCGTTCACCATGCGCTGGCCCGACGGCAAAACGGAGACGCTGCCGATTTCGCGCTGGCGGGCGCTGATGTCCAGCGCCGACCGCGCCGTGGGCAAGGCGGCGTTCGAGGGCGGCAACAAGGCGTGGGAAGGCATGGAGGATGCCTGCGCGGCGGCGCTCAATGCGCTGTCAGGCACAAGGCTTACGCTGTACCGCAAACGCCATTTGCAGGATTTTCTGGCGCGTCCGCTGTTCAACGCGGGCATAAGCCGCAAAACGCTGGAAGCCATGTACTCGGCCATACACGCCAATCTGGATTTTGCGCGCTCCCTCGTGCGCGCCAGAGCAGGAGCGATGGGCCGCGACTCGCTCGCGTTTTACGAGCGGGAAGCGCCGCTGCCGCTCGATAGCTCCTCCGGTAAATTCTCCTGGGAGGAGGGCCGTGATAAAGTTTCCACCGCATTCGGCGCGCTGTATCCGGACATGCGGGACTATTTTCACTACGCGCTGGAAAAGCGCTGGGTTGAGTCTCAGTCGCGCGGAGGGAAACGTCCGGGCGCTTTCTGCACCGGTTCCGACATCACCGCCGAACAGCGCGTATACATGACCTACAACGGCACGCTGGGCGACATAGGCACGCTGGCGCACGAAACCGGCCACGCATGGCACGGACATCTGCTGCGCGCAATGCGCCCGTGGGCATGCGACTATCCGATGACGCTGGCTGAAACGGCGTCGGTATTTGCAGAGCATGTGCTTTCCGACGGACTGCAAAGCGACCCGCAAATAACCGGCACGCAAAAGCTGATGCTGCTGGACGATTATATCGGCGGCGCGTCGGTGATGCTGCTGGATATAACCGTACGTTTTGAATTCGAAAAAGCCTTCCACGAGGAGCGCCTAAACGGCGAACTCTCGGCGGCGCGGCTAAAGGAGCTGATGGCGCAGACCCAGCGGAACATTTACGGCGACGCGCTTTCGCCGGGCGGGGAAGACCCGATGTTCTGGGCATCCAAGCTGCATTTTTACAAGACCGACGTGGCATTCTATAATTTCCCGTACACGTTCGGCTTCCTGCTTGCGCGCACGCTGTTTGCGCGGCTCAAAAAAGAAGGCCCGGCTTTCCTGCCGAAATACGAGAAATTCCTGCGTATGGCGGCAAGCGCTACCGCGGAAAATATCGCCGCCGACATACTGGACGCCGATCTGGAAAAACCGGATTTCTGGGCCGGGGCGATACACAGCCTCTCGCTGCCGCTGGACCAGTACAAAACACTGCTCGCCAAAGGAACCGACGGAAAATGCAAGAAAAAATAATTCTCACCGGGGACCGGCCTACCGGAGCGCTGCATATAGGCCACTACGTAGGCTCGCTTAAAAAGCGCGTGGAATTGCAGCACGAATACCGGCAGTTCATACTGATAGCGGACATGCAGGCGCTGACCGACAACGCCGGCAATCCCAAAAAGGTGCGCGACAATGTGCTGGAGGTGGCGCTGGATTATCTGGCGGTCGGGCTAAAGCCGGAAAAAAACACCATTTTCATCCAGTCGCTGGTGCCGGAGCTGGCCGAACTTGCGATGTATTACCTGAACCTTGTGACGCTTGCGCGGTTGCAGCGCAATCCTACGGTGAAAGAGGAAATGCGCCAGAAGGGTTTCGGCGACACGATACCGGCGGGGTTTCTCTGCTATCCCGTAAGCCAGACCGCAGACATAACAGCATTCAAGGCGGCTTTCGTGCCGGTGGGGGAAGACCAGCTCCCGATGCTGGAACAGGCAAACGAAATAGTGGACAAGTTCAACTCTTTATACGGCGCGGAAATCCTTGTCCGCTGCCAGCCGCTGCTCTCCGCCGTGCAGCGCCTGCCAGGCACCGACGGACAGGGGAAGATGGGGAAATCCACAAATAACGCCATTTTTTTGAAGGACCCGGTCGACGCAGTGCGCGAAAAAGTGCGCCAGATGTACACGGACCCGAGGCACATAAAAGCTTCCGACCCGGGTCACATAGAAGGCAATACCGTTTTCGCGTATCTGGACGCCTTCGATACGGACAAGCCGGGCCTGTCCGAGCTGAAAGAAGCGTACAAACGCGGAGGAGTGGGCGACGTTAAAGTAAAAAACCGTCTTTTCGACGCGCTAAACGCCGAGATGGAACCCATTCGCAAACGCCGGGCCGAATTTGAAAAGGACCCGACAGCAATATTTGCCATGCTCAAAAAGGGAACCGACGACGCGCGCGCCGTCGCGGCGCAAACGCTTTCGCAAGTGCGCAAGGTCATGCTGCTGGATTATTATTGAAATATTTCAGTAACAATAAAAATCCCGCGTCAAGGACGCGGGATTTTTATTGAGTTAAGTGCAAAAAAGTGTTGGTTTTTGTGGCATATTTCTGCTGGTTAGGAAGTATGCCACAAGCGTTTTCTTGTGTTCCAAATTCATACCGCGATGTCTGCCTAACAATTCTTTCAAGTGACTGTTTATCCCGCCTTCCACCAAGTTTGTAGTGCTTGGAATTCCTGGCCAATCAATGAACGCAAAGAGGTTTGGCAGCGTTTCTTCAAGCGTGCGTTTCAACGCCCGTATGTTTCTGTGCGTATACCACCACCTGCGTTTGCCACACGGCTGTATTATCTTTGTCCGCTCCTTCAAAAAACTGTCCCGGCGATTGCCCCAGGCAAAGAAAGCAGCAATCCACCCGTTTCGCGCCGCCATTGTTTTGCTGCGGTGGAGCGCATATATCATGGCAAGTAATTCCTGTCCGGCAAGCGTATGCGGACTATGGGTCAGTTTACTGATTGCAAGCCGGTGTACATGCGCCAGACAGCGCTGCAAAGGAACATCCGGCCATGCGGTTTTCACGCCGGAGAGCAGCCCGCTTTGCCAATCGCAAATAACGGCCATCGGCTTTCCCAATTGGACAAAAAAAGAGAACCATGCCGAAAACGTTTCCTGCGGTGCGAACATCCAAAACACATGCCCCTTGCCAGTGCGTCCTATCAAAACGCAGTCATGGTGTCCGGCAAGATAAATGGCGTCAACAACAAGATATGTGTCGGAAAGAAATTGCGGGAATATCGGTTGAGGGAGAGTTGCCCAAAATAATTTGAACCAGTCCGCGCATGTTCTGCGCCCTACTTGATGCACATAACTAAAGTCCTTGAGACTGGCAGAATTTATAAGCCATTTCAAAAACAAACGTTTTCGATATTTGATGGTAATATCAGAACGCTCATTGGTTATTGTTTTAGCGCAAACAGGGCACCACCATCGCTGTTTTCCGGCCTTGCTTAGCCCCCATCTTTGGAGATAAATATGACAAGTCGGGCAACGTCTTTTTCATCCTATTAATCTACAAAACATTGCTGGATGGATGTTTCCTGACGAGAAAATGCTAAAAAAACCAACACTTTTTTGCAATTAGCTCTTTTTATTTGCCAGTGCAAAAAACGTCACAGCATGGGTTTGATTACCGCGTTGAGTTTGGCGACTATCACATCGTCGGGGATCTGCGGATTGCTGATATCCACGATGGTCACGCCGTCGGCTTTATCTATAACATATATATCCTGCCCGGAATCCTTGACGTTAAAGCTCTTTAGAAGAGTCGCCTTTAGCTCCGGCGTCTGAGCGGCCGAGGCTATCGTGAAAAAATAACCGTTGTCCTGCGCCGTCTGGCTTAGACTTTCCGTAGTTATCTCGTCGGTGTAAAAGCCGATGATGTCCAGCGTGTTTTCCGGATAGTCGGGCCGCATGGCCGCCAGCAGCTTCATCGCCCTGAAAGACGGCGTATTTGCGTTCCAGAAAACCAGCAGCGCCGGTTTTTTAGTGCCGCCCAGCGAATGCGTCTCTCCGGAAATATCCGCATAACGGACGGAGGGAACGCTAACCACAACTTTGGGAGGAGGCGGGGGCGCGGGCCTTGGCTCCGTGGCGGCATCCTTGTTTTGCTCGCTAAATAGCGATGAGGGGGCGGCGTCTCCGGGCTTATGAGACATAAAAATACCAGTCGCATGCCCGTGCGTATACCAGTAGCATCCAAGCACAAGAAAAACTATTACCAGAAACACATTCGTCATCGCTGCACCCCCCCGTTTGATATTCTTCCATTATACCTAAATCATGCCGCGCAAAAATCCCTCCGTCGCGAAGGCGGAGGGATTTTTGCGTTCAAAATAC